>WBZN01000187.1_pt1 | contig 83826 bp, 66 predicted proteins | sample 5204281 | NCBI WGS metagenome assembly WBZN01 (sample SAMN12344347, study PRJNA552823) | activated sludge metagenome | biome: Activated sludge suspended growth; feature: Nitrification reactor; material: Wastewater; isolation source: activated sludge from nitrification reactor of wastewater... | reverse complement strand
GGGCCCGGCCCGAAGCGCTCCCTGGTCCGCCCCTGCTCCATCCTGGGCCGTATTCCGCGCGCGAGCCCGATGACCATCAGGCGCAGGTCGTGCAGGGACCCGAGACCGTTGCAGCTATCGGGTGCAGGGCGTTCGAACGGACGGACGGGAAGTTCCGCTCGCCGGCGCGACTTGCCGAGCCGACGCAATTCGGAGATGTCTGCTTCACCGGGCCTTTCATTGTTCGCCTGTTTTCGCGCAGGCCAAACGCAAGGCGGCGGAGGCGGTGTCGGCAGCCTCCTTAGGGGGATACCCTGAGACCGGACCCCTGGCCCATGTCCGGAAAATCGCGGAGAGCTGGCGCGCCCGGAGAGATTCGAACTCCCGACCACCTGGTTCGTAGCCAGGTACTCTATCCAGCTGAGCTACGGGCGCGCCGAAACCTGTAGGAAATCAAGCGGATGGCAGCCACCGGCTGCTCATGCGAGGCGCGCGAGAATACAGCAATGGCGGGCGCGCGCCAAGCGGGAGCGCCAACTGGGCGATATCCCGACTGGAATCAATGTGTTCCGCGCCAATTGTAATGGTAGTAGACCACCGGGATCACAAGCAGCGTCAGCACGGTCGAAACCAGCAAGCCAAAGATCAGCGACACCGCAAGCCCGCCGAAGATCGGGTCGTCGAGTATGAAGAGACCGCCCAGCATGGCTGCGACCGCGGTCAGTGCGATGGGTCGGGCGCGCACGGCGGCGGCGGCGATCGTCGCTTCCTGCAGCGGTTTGCCGGCACGCACTTCCTGCTGGATGAAATCGACCAGCAGGATCGAGTTGCGCACGATGATCCCGGCGAGCGCAATCATTCCAATCATCGAGGGCGCGGTGAACTGCTGGCCGAGCAACGCGTGCCCCGGCAGGATGCCGATGATGGTCAGCGGGATCGGCGCCATGATCACGAGCGGCACGCCGTACGAGCGAAACTGCGCGACGACGAGCAGGTAGATCAGCACGAGTCCCGCGCCGTAGGCGATGCCCATGTCGCGGAAGGTCTCGTAGGTCACCTGCCATTCGCCGTCCCACTTGAGGCCCCACTCGTAGGTATCCGCCGGCTGCGCCGTGTAGTGCTGGCGGATCGGGGTCGCCCCGACAGGCGTCGCCGCGAGCGTCGCGGCAATCGCCCGCAGGCCATACATCGGGCTGTCGGTCGCGCCGGCATCGTCGCCGGTGACGTAGACCACCGGCAGCAGGTCCTTGTGCTGGATCGTCTGTTCGCGCGTGCCCTTGTGCACGTCGGCCACCTCGGACAGCGGCACGAGCGCACCGCTTTCCGCCCGCACGCGCAGGGCGCCGAGGTCCGCGATCGATGCCTTGTCGCCGGGATCGAGCTCCACGCGGATGGGAACGGCGGCGCCCGCGTGGTCATCATGCAGGTAGGACATGTCCTCGCCCCCCACCGCGGCCGCGATCGCGGCGGCGATGCGCTGCTGCGACACGCCGAGGCGCGCGGCACGCGCGCGGTCGACCGCTACCACGAGCCGGTCCTGCGGCGCCTCCACGGTGTCATCCACGTCGACCACGTCCGGCGTGGCCTCGAACACGGTGCGTACCTGCCGCGCCACCATGAGCTGGCGCGTGTAGTCGGGCCCGTAGATCTCCGCCACCAGCGGCGCGAGCACCGGTGGCCCGGGCGGCACTTCGACGATCTTCACGTTGGCGCCGGATTGCCGGCCGATCGCCCCAAGCAGCGTGCGCAGGCTGCGCGCGATATCGTGGGACTTGCGGTCCCGCTCGCCCTTCGGCAGCAGGTTGACCTGGATGTCGCCCTGCCAGGGCTCGCGGCGAAGGTAGTACTGGCGGACGAGCCCGTTGAAATTGATGGGCGCCGCGGTTCCGGCGTACATCTGGTAGTCGGTCACTTCAGGCACCGCGCGGAGCTCGCCCGCGAGCGCGAGCAGCACGCGCTGCGTCTCCTCGAGCGGCGTGCCTTCGGGCAGGTCGACGAGCACCTGGATCTCGCTCTTGTTGTCGAACGGCAGCATCTTCAGGACGACCGCGCGCAGGCCCACGAGCGCGGCCGAGGCCGCGATCAGCCCGAGCAGTACGAGCAGGAGTTTCCAGCGATTGCGGCGGCCGGCCTCGCGGCGCAGGAACGGCGTCATGGCCCGCCCGAACAGCCGCTGCAGGCCGCCGGCACCATCGCCACCGCCCACGTGCGACTGCCCGCGGCCGGCGAACAGGCGGCGATACATCCAGGGCGTGAACACGAATGCGACGGCGAGCGAGATCAGCATGCCCATCGACGCATTGATCGGTATCGGGCGCATGTAGGGACCCATGAGGCCGGTGACGAACGCCATCGGCAGCAGCGCCGCGATCACGGTGAAGGTCGCAAGGATCGTCGGTCCACCGACCTCATCGACGGCCGCGGGAATGGCTTCGGCGAGCGGCAGGCCGCCGGCCTGCATGTGCCGGTGGATGTTCTCGACGACCACGATCGCATCGTCGACGAGAATGCCGATCGAGAAGATGAGCGCGAACAGCGACACCCGGTTCAGCGTGAAGCCCCACGCCCAGGAGGCGAACAGCGTCACCGCGAGCGTCACGATTACGGCCGCGCCGACCACCAGCGCCTCGCGCCGCCCGAGCGCGAGCCACATCAGGGCGATGACCGAGAGGGTCGCGAAAAGGAGCTTGCCGATCAGCGTGCGGGCCTTGTCCTGCGCCGTGGCGCCGTAGTTGCGCGTGATCGTGGCCTGGATGCCGTCGGGCAGGCTCACGCCGCGCAACGCCTCGATGCGCTCCATGACGGCACGCGCCACTTCGACCGCATTGGTGCCCGGCTTCTTCGAAACCGCGAGGGTCACCGCTGGCTGGATGCCGTGCGCGCCGCCCGCGCCCGCCGCGGGGCCGGACCCCATGCTGACGTAGCGCTGCGGATCGTCGGCGCCCGCCGTCACCCGCGCGACGTCGCGCAGGAAGACCGGCGAGCCATCGCGGATGCCGACGACGAGGTCCGCCACTTCCTCGGGGGTCATCAGGAAGTTGCCCGCACGGACCTCGGTCTCCCGGCCGCGATCGACGAACGAGCCCGCATCCACGGAGGCGTTCGCGGCGCCGAGCGCACGCCGCAGGTCGTCGAGTGCGAGGCCGTAGCCGGCGAGCCGCTGCGCATCGAAGCGCACGCGCACCACGCGATCGGGTCCACCGATCGTCTCGATGTCGCGGGTGCCCTCCACCCGCTGCAGTTCCGTCTCCATCGTGCGCGCGACGCGCTGCAGGTCGAGCGCGGAGATGCCGGGATCTTCGCTCCAGAGGGTCGCCGCGACGATCGGCACGTCGTCGATGCCTTTCGGCTTGATCAGCGGCATGCCGACGCCAAGGGCCTGCGGCAGCCAATCCTGGTTGGAATAGAAGGCGTTGTAGAGGCGCACGATCGCATCGGTGCGCGGCGTACCCACTTCGAAGCGGACGGTCAGCAGCGAGACGCCCGGCATCGAAGCCGAGTAGACATGCTCCACGCCCTCGATCTCGGCCGCGAGGCGCTCGGCCGGCGTGGTGACGAGGGACTCGACCTCCTTCGCCGAGGCACCCGGGTACGGAATCGTCACGGTGGCGAACGTGACGTTTATCTGCGGCTCCTCCTCGCGCGGCGTCACGAGCACGGCAAAGAATCCGAGCAGCAGGCCGGTGAGCGCGAGCAGCGGCGTGATCTCGGTGGCGAGGAAGGCCCGCGCGATGCGCCCGGCGATCCCGAGCCGAGCCGGCGGCGCTGTCGTCATGGTGCCGATTGCCGCTTGTAGGAGAGACCCGCGGCAACCGGATCGGTCGCGACCCGCTCGCCGCCGGCGAGGCCGGCGAGCACCGGCACGCCACCGTCGACCACGGGGCTGCCGACGCTCACGTAGCGAAGGCCGACCCGGCCCTTGTCGTCGACGACGTAGACGCCCGTCACCTCGCCTCGGCGCACGAGCGCCGCACCCGGCACGAGCAGGCGCGCCTGCGCGCCGCTCACGAATGCCAACTTGGCGAGCGTGCCCGGCACGGCGCCCCGGGCGCCGGGCGGCAAGGTCACGAGTACGCGAAAGGTATGCGTGGCGGGATCGGCACCCGGCGGAATGCGCAGGTCCACCGCCTCGATGGAGCCGCCGTCCGGCAGGACGACGCGTGCGCGGCGGTGCCTGCGCAGCGGTTCGATGAAGCGCTGCGGGATCTCCACGGCGACTCGCAGGTGCTCGAGCGACAGGCCCGTCATGATCGGCCTCCCCACCGTAACGGCCTCGCCGATGCGCACATGGCGGGCGACCACGATCCCCGCGTACGGGGCGCGGATCACGGTATAGCCAAGCCCCTCCCGTGCCTCGGCGCGCGCGGCCTCGGCCGCCTCCGCGCGTGCGCGTGCCGATTCGAGGTCGGCCGCGGCCTTGTCGAGCCGCGCGCGTGCGACCAGCTTGCGTTCAAAGATGTCCCTGGTGCGATCGAACTCGAGCTGCGCCTCGGCGAGCCGCGCCCGGGCCTCCGCCACGCCCGCCTCGCTTGCCTCGCTGCGCGCGCGCTGCTCGCTGCCGGTGAAGCGGGCGATGACAGCGCCCTTCTCCACGTAGTCGCCCACATCGAACGGCAGTTCGACGACGCGCCCGCTCGTCTGTGCGGCGACGGTCGCCTGGTCGACCGCCTCGACGACGCCATCGAACGCGATCTCGCGCGGCACCTGCGCCTCGCGCACCGTGACGGTATCGAGGGCCGCTGCCGCGGTGCCGGCTGCCACCACGGGCGGCTGCCCGCCTCCGGAGCAGGCGCACAGCGAAGCCGCGAGCGCCGCGGCACCGGCCCGGGCAATCATTCCCGCCAAGCGCGATCGCACGCTGGCTAGCTGCGATCCGTGGCCGCGCAGAACGCCGCGCCGGGCACGACACCGAGCTTGCGCAGGATCATCGCGAGCGGACACAAGCCGGTGAATGAGGCCTGCAGCAGGTTCGCGCCGACGAAGGCCGTGGCCCAAAGCCAGCTCGGGCTGTGCAGCTGCGAGAGGCCGAGCGAGACGAGCACGAACAGGCCCGCCATCCTGAATACCCATTGATCTATGGTTGCCTTGCGGGACGTGGTGGTTGCCATGATTGCCTCCTGTTGCAAATTCCGATCACTGCTCAAAGCGCGGCCCTGCGCCCCCGGCCCGCGCGCACCGGGGACGGACAGAAAATGCCCTGCACGACGCGCATGACCTCGAGCGCGGGACCCGGCACGAGGCGGTAGTGGATCGTCTGCGCCTCCCGCCGCGTCGCCACGAGGCCTTCCTTGCGCAGCACCGCGAGGTGCTGCGACAGCGCCGACTGCGACAGCCGCACGCGCTCGTTTATCCCGCCCACGGCCAGCTCGCCGTCGCACAGCGCGCAGAGCACCTGCAGGCGATGCGCGTTCGCGAGGATGCGCAGCAGTGCCGCCGCCGACCCCGCGTGCGCGGCCAGCTCGTCGGCCTGCGCCAGGGGGGCGGCGCGCGCAGGGTTGCGCGGACCCGTGGCATTTCCTTTCATCAGCTGATACTAATTTACTTTTTACTAATATACAATCGCGGCACAAACAGGAGAAAGCGCATGCATGCCGCCACGCATACCACGTTCGCCGGTATCTGCCTCGGGTTGCTCGCGTCATTGCCGACGTCCGCGGCGGAAGACCCACGGCTCGCGGCCTCGCGCGAGCTGGCCGCCACGCTACAGTCGGAACTCGGCAGCCGCCTGAAGCAGGCCATGACCGCCGGCGGTCCCGTGCAGGCGATCGACGTATGTCGCATGGAGGCGCCGGCCATGGCCGCGCGGCTCAATCTCGGCGCAAGCGCACGGGTCGGGCGCACGGCCCTGCGCGTGCGCAATCCGGCCAATGCGCCCGACGCCGGGGCCCGAACCGTGCTCGAGGGCTTTGCGCACCGGCTGGCCGCAGGCGAGACAGGACCGATCGAAGAATTTCGTACCCTCCCCGACGGTAGCGCGCGCTACATGCAGGCGATCGTGACCCAGCCCATGTGCCTTGCCTGCCACGGACCGGCCCTGGCCGAGCCCGTCAGGCAAGCCCTTGCGAAGCACTATCCCGCCGACGAAGCGACCGGCTTCAGGGTCGGCGAGATGCGCGGGGCATTTATCGTCGACTGGAAGGCGGACTGAAACGCGGCACCGGCGGGATGGATTCCGCGCAGCCTGTCGCCGGACCGGTGCTCAGGTCTCGCGAACGGGCAACGTGGCCTGCGCCTTGAGGTCATAAAACGGCGCCACCTCCGCGAGGCAGTCGGGCCATCGCCCCGCCTCGCGCCAGTAGTCGCAAAGCCCGAGTCGCGCGCATAGCCCAGCGAAACGCGGCGATTCGCGCAGCCGCCGGTTGACCCGCAGGAACAGATGCGAGAGGCCATCGAGCGGCCCGAGCAGCGTGGAGGGGTCTTTCAGCTGCGCGAACGGCGCACGGTCGACGAGGTCGTATAGGGCGTCGAGCTCCATGCCGAGGTAGGCGAGCAGGCCGACGAGGCCGAGTTCCACTCGCCCTGCCTCGATGGCTGACTCAAGGCGCCGCCGGGTCTCGCCGAGCAGGCGCCGCGGATCGTCGAGGATTCCCTCGGCGGCCTGCACGGCCCGTTCCATGAGCGGGTGCTTCAACTGCGTGAATCGCTGGCGCCAGTCGGCGCGCAGCAGGGCCCGCACGAACTCGTGCTCGCCTTCGACGGCTGCCGTCCAGACGGTGATGGCGAGGACCGTCGCATCGTTCGGCCAGCGATCCACGGCGTGGTGCATCAGCGCGAGCGCCTGCTTCGTGAGGCCGCTCGTGTACAGCGTGTTCGCATAGGCCATCACGTTGAGCGGACGCAGGGGATCAATCCGGTAAGCCTCCTCGGCCATCGATGCCGAGTGCTCGAGCCGCCCCACCGACAGGTAGTGAAGGTAAAGGGACCACAGCAGTTCCCCGTCCTCGGGGTTCGCCGCATGGGCGCGCTCGAGCCGCACTTCGCGCGCGAGGAACCGGCCGGCGAGCGGCTCCGTCATGAACAGCGCCTGGTGGGCCGCCCCGCAGTGGGGGTCGATCTGCAAGGCGCGATCGGCGGCTGCGCGCGCGGCGGCCCGCAGTTGCGCTTCGCGGGATGGTTCGGCGGACCAGCGCTGCGAAGCGCGCACCTTCGCGACGATGCCCCAGGCTTCGGCGCTGGTGGGCGCCAGCCTTTCAACCGCGGCGATCACGGCCTCTTCTTCGCCACCGAAGCTCGTGTGGTCGAGCAGCCGGCGCAACTTCATCAGCGCGTCCAGCCCCACGCCGGACACGGGCTGCGCGGGCGCTGCGGGACGCAACACCCCGTGCAAGGCATCGATCACGCCGCGCGCGACTTCATCCTGGAGCGTGAAGGGATCCCCGAGGCTGCCGTCGTACCGGTCGGACCACAGCAGGGTCTGGTCGCCGAGTTCCATGAGGTGCGCCGAGACCCGCAGCCGCTCTCCCGATCGCCGCACCGAACCGTCGAGGACGTGCGTGGCACCCAGCTCCTGTGCCATGCGGGCGACGATTTTCCCCTGGCCCCGGAACTGGAAGCTCGAGGTGCGGCCGATCACCCGGATCGCCGAACCGCGCGCAATCGCCTGCAGGATCTCTTCCGACACCCCGTCCGCAAAATAGTCGAACCCGGCGCTGTCGGACAGGTTGTCGAAGGGCAGCACGGCCAACAGGCGCTCGGGACCGGCGTCGTCGCCCGGCGACCCGCGGACTTCGAGCCGGTAACCCACGCGCGAGAGCGTGACGATCTCGAATGCCCCGCTCGCATCGGCGAGCTTGCGCAGTCGCCCGATGCAACGCTGGATCGCATCCTCGCCCACGATCGTGCCGCCCCAGCAGCGCTCGACCATCTCGTCGCGCGACACCGTCCTGCCCGCCGCCTGCGCAAGCAGCACCAGCACCTGCATCACGCGCGGCTCGAGCGTCTCGATCGTGCCGTTGGCCGCCACCTCCCGCAGCGACGGGCGCAAGCGGGCACTGCCGAGCGGGAAGTCGGCAATGGCCGCGAGATCGATCCTGGCGGGTGCCTGCGTCCGGGTCATCGGTGATTCATCGGCCTTTCATCGGCTACCGGTCCTGTCTCCGGCACCGCCCCTGGCGTGAAATCTATCCACTCACGGGCCCGGCGAGAAGCCGCCCATCGCACCTGCCAACCGACCGCAGAGGAAGTTCCATGAAATCGTCCGTCCGATTGCCCGCAAGCCTGGCGGCGGCCGCCGCCGCGTTGTTGCTCACCAGCGCCTCGCTGGCCGTGTTCGCCAAGGGACAGTTGCCAAACCACAGGCGCCCAGAGCCTGCGAACGCGTGCGCCGATCGCTGCGATGCCGTCGTCATCGACTGGAGCGCCGCCGCGGTGCAAGTCATCGAGGCGGCGGATGGCTATGCCGACCCGATGGCGGCGTCGCGCGCCCTTGCAATGATGCACCTTGCGATGCACGACGCCGTGAACGCGGTGCAACCGAGATACCGCCGCTATGCGCTCGACACGCTGCCCGCCAGCGCCGGTGAAGCCGACGCAACGGTGGCAGCCGCGGTTGCCGCACACGACGTGCTGGCCGGGCTCTATCCGCAGCCCGCCGCCACGACACTCCTCAAGGCGCAGCTTGCAAGGACGCTGTTCGAGGCGGGCGTCGGCGCCACCGTCGAAGCCGGCAAGGCCACCGGCCACGCGGCCGCCGCTGCCGTACTCGCGAAGCGCGCACACGATGGCAGTCGCGCCTTCGAGGCGTACTCGGAGGGCAGTCGGCCGGGGGAGTACCGCTACACGGCACCCTTCGACTTTGCCGCTGCTCCCCATTGGAGGAACCTGGAACCCTTTGCCCTCGCGAGCGCCGCACAGTTCCGCACGGCACCGCCGCCCGCGCTCGACAGCGAAGACTACCGCCGCGCCTTCGAAGAAGTGCGCCGGGTCGGTGGCAAGCATGCCGGCGCGGAACGCAGTGCCGATGAAACGCACTATGCCTCCTTCTGGTACGAGTTCTCCGACATGGGCTGGAACCGCATCGCCCGCACCGTCGCGAACCGCGTGCCGCAGGACCTGTGGGATCGCGCCCGCACCTTTGCGCTGCTCAACGTCGCGATGGCCGACGCGTACATTGCGGGCTGGGACTCGAAGTACTTCCACAACTTCTGGCGCCCGGTGACCGCCATCCACCTCGCAGCGGACGACGGCAACCCGCATACGGCACCGAACCCCGGCTTCGAAACACTCCTGGTTTCGCCCCCGGTGCCCGACATGCCCTCGACACACAGCGCCCTCGGCATGGCCGCGGCGGTGGTTCTGACCGACGCGTTCGGCGCGGGTCGCGCCTTCCGCTTCGCCTCGTCGAGCGCCCTGCCCGCCCATCCTGCTCGCAGCTTTGCCAGCTTCGAGGTCGCGGCACTGGAGAACGGCGATTCGCGCGTGAAGGGCGGGCTGCACTTCCGCTTTGCCGTCGATGCGGGCCTGAAGCTCGGTCGGCAAGTCGGCGAGCACGTCATCGACGAGGCGCTGCCGCGCCTTCCCGACGCGAAGGTTCGCGTGGCGGTGCGCAAATGAGCGCGCGCAACGGCCTGGAGGCCCGTCGCTACCTGACCGACGGCGGCCTCGAAACCACGCTCATCTTCGACGACGGCCTCGAGCTGCCGCATTTCGCCGCCATCCACCTGATGCGTGATGCCACCGGACGCGCTGCGCTGACGCGGTATTACGAACGCTATATTGAAGTCGCGCGGAAGTACCCCGGGTTCGGCTTCGTGCTCGAGAGCCCCACCTGGCGCTCGAGCGCCGACTGGGGCGACCGGCTTGGATTGGGCAGGGCCGAATTGCGGGCGGCCAATGCCGCGGCGATCCACCTGATGAGCGAACTGAAGGCGAGGCACGCGCGCGAGGCGATGCCGATGCTGGTCTCGGGTTGCGTCGGGCCGCGCGGCGACGGCTACGTGGCCGGCGAATTGATGCGCGCGACGACGGCCGAGGCATACCACGACGAACAGATCGCGATCATGCTGGACGCCGGTGCCGAGCTGGTCAGCGCCATCACGATGACCAACACGCCGGAAGCCATCGGCATCGCGCGGGCGGCCACGCGACGCGGCGCCCCGGTGGTGATCTCCTTCACGGTGGAGACCGACGGCCACCTGCCCTCGGGCCAGACATTGCGCGAGGCGATCGGGGAGGTGGATGCCGCGAGCGACGAAGCGCCCGCCTACTACATGATCAACTGCGCGCATCCGGCCCATTTTTCCGACGCGCTCGAAATGGGCGCACCGTGGGCCGCCCGTATCGGCGGCATTCGCGCCAATGCGTCGAAGTGCAGCCATGCACAGCTCAACGAGGCTGCGGAACTGGATCGGGGTGACCCCGTGCAACTCGGCGAGGCGTATCGGGCGCTGGTCGCGCGCTTGCCGCAATTGCGCGTGTTCGGCGGGTGTTGTGGCACGGCACATGAGCACGTCGAGGCGATCGCGAAGGCACTCGGCTGAGGAACGGCGCCGTGCCATGCATTGCGCCACCCGGGTGCCGGACACTTGGCAACGCCGCGGCGCCCGATGAGGATAAGTTTGATTTCGATCAGGTACATCCATCCCGGAAAAGCCCAGGATCGGGCCGACTTTCCACGAGACGCCCGGGCAAGGCGCTGCCGCACGATTGGGGAGGGCTGGATGTCCACGACAGCTCCACATGGTGGATCACCCGTCAATGAGCCCGGCGGGGTTCCCCGCAGCCATCTGGATCTGGTGCGGCATGCGGTGCTGGCCGCATCGAGCCACAACACGCAACCGTGGCTCTTCCGGCTCGAACCTGGCGCCATCTCGATCCTCCCCGACCGATCGCGACGCTGCCCGGCGGTCGATCCGGACGATCACCATCTTTATGCAAGCCTCGGCTGCGCCGCCGAGAACCTGCTGGTGGCGGCACGGGCAACCGGGCTGAAGGGACACCTCACATGCCCCAGCCCTGAAAGCGGCGTGCGGATCGACCTGGAGGCCGCCGCTCCTGCTCCTTCCGCGCTGTTCGCAGCCATACCCGAGCGCCAGTGCAGTCGCTCGGAGTACGACGGCAAACCCATGTCGGTCGATGAGCTTCGGCGGCTCGAAATTGCCGGACGTGGCGATGGCGTTGCGGTCAAGCTCCTGACGGATCGACCCTCGATCGAGCGGGTTTGCGAATTCGTCACTGCAGGCAACATCGCGCAGTTCGCCGATCCTGCATGGGCCAGTGAATTGCGGACATGGATCCGCTTCAACGCCCGGGAGGCTGCACGCGCCGGCGATGGACTCTACGGCCCTGCGATGGGCAGCCCGGACGTGCCACGCTGGCTCGGGTCCCTCTTCATGCGCGTGGGCTTCTCGGCCGCGAACCAGAACCGCAAGGATGTCCGGCACATCCGAAGCTCGGCGGCCATCGCAGTCGTGTGCTCGGAAGTCGACGACATCCCGCACTGGATCGAGGCGGGCCGCTGCTACGAGCGCATGGCGCTGGAAGCCACGGCGCTCGGTTTGCGCACGGCCTTCATCAACCAGCCCGTCGAGGTGCAATCGCTCCGTGCCTCCATGGCCGGCTTCCTGGGCATCGGGAATCACAGGCCGGATTTCATCGTACGCATCGGGCGCGGGCCGGAAATGCCCCGGTCGCGACGCAGGCCGGTGGAGAGCGTGCTTGTCTGAACATCCTGCAGGAGGGCCGATCGCCCCATGTGCGCGGCTTGGGGCGCTCCGGCACGCACGCAGGCCCTCGACCCGCCCGGAGCATCGCACGACCATGGGAGGAATGCGGGAAGCGCAATGGCCATCGCAGCATCGACCCTGAGCCTCCTCGGGCTCGCGGCCCTCGCCATCCATTTCCGGTTCAGGAGCGATCTGGCACGGGCCGTGGATCGTTCGGCGCAGGGCAGCACGATCCTCGCTACGCGCTGCGGGCCTGTCGAGTACCAGGCAGCGGGCGCAGGAACGCCGCTCCTCATGATCCACGGCAGCGGCGGTGGCCACGATCAGGGCATGGCCTTCGCGCGTCCCCTCGCACAGCGGGGCATGCGAGTGATCGCAACGTCCCGCTTCGGATACCTGCGCACGCCACGACCCCTCGATGCCTCGCCCGAGGCACAGGCCGACGCCCACATCTGCCTCCTCGATGCGCTGGGCATCGACAAGGCCGCCGTCGTGGGTGTCTCCGCCGGCGCCCCTTCGGCCTTGCAGGCGGCGATCCGCCATCCCGGGCGTGTCCTTGCGCTGGCACTCGTCGTGCCGATCGCCTACAGGCCCCGGACGATCACCGATTCCGCACCACGGACCTCCGATCGGGCCGACGCGATGCGGCTGCGCCTGCTTGGATCAGACTTCCTGTTCTGGGCGGGCTCGAAGATGGCACGCGCGCAGGTACTCCGGTACGTGCTCGCCACTCCACCCGAGTTGCTTGCAAAAGCCAGCAAGCAGGAGCGCGCCCGTGTGGATGGGCTGATCGACGGCATCCTGCCGGTATCGACGCGCGCAGCGGGCCTGCGTGACGATACGAGGCTCGGCAAGCGCCTCGGACCCTGCGAACTGGCGAGAGTCCGGGCTCCGACCCTCATCGTCAGCGCACGCGACGACGGATTCGGCACCTTTGCGAACGCGGAGTACACCGCAAGCCATATTTCCGGAGCCACGTTCATCGGCTTTGAGGATGGTGGTCACCTCCTCGTCGGGCATGCCGACGAGGTGCACGACGACATCGTAGCGTTGATAAATCGAATCAACCCGCAATGAACTCCCTCGATGCATCCTTCGCGCGGCAGCGCGTGCACCGCCTCCCGGCATTCCGGGCGCGCAGGCGGATCAAGCGGCTCCTCTCACAGCCATGAAGCCCTTCGCAATCATTGGAATCCTGCTCGCCCTGGGCGTCACGGCTGCCGGATGGGGTTACCTGAAGCACCAGCGGGAGGCCCTGAACCTGCGGGATCGCGTTGCGATGGGCCGGCCCCCCGATGACCGTCGCCTCACCCGCATTGACACAGCGGGCCTTCCGGCACCGGTAGCCCGCTACCTGCTTCTTGCTCTCGGGGAGCGGCCCCCTCCACCGACTACGGTGGAGATCCACCAGTCCGGGCGGTTGCGAACGGACGAAAGCGCCGATCGCTGGATGAAGTTCCGGGCAGTGCATCTCGCGTCTCCCGCTGCCTGCAGTTTTTCCTGGGACGCCAGGGTTCGACTGGCGCCGCTCATTCACCTGCGTGTCATGGATTCGTTGATAGATGGGCAGGGCTCGGGGCGGATCGTGCTGCAGTCCGTTCTCGAAATTGCCGGGGAAGGCGGCACGCACGAGATGAATTCCGGGGCGCTGCATCGCTACCTGGCGGAAGCCGTCTGGTATCCGTGGGCGCTGATGCCCGGCAATCACCTGAGCTGGACAGCCATCGATGAGCGACGATCATTGGCCACTCTCAGTTGCGGCGCGGTCTCCGTTTCACTCGAGTTCCGGTTTGACGAGGATGGGACCGTAGCCGCCATCCACACCCCGGCCCGCTGGGGCAGGTTCGACAGCCACTTTGAGCAGCGGCCCTGGGAAGGACATTTCTCGGGCTATCGGCGTCGCGACGGCATTCTCGTCCCGGGAAGCGGAGAAGCCGGCTGGTACCGTGACGGACAGCTTCGCATCGTGTGGCAAGGGACCGTAGATGACTTCATGGGGCCCGGTTCCGCTTCACGGTGAAGGTGAGTCGCACAAGAACCTGCGTCGCTGGCCTTGCGCCGGTTTGCGGTGCTGGTGTTGCGCTCCGCCGATGCCTTGGGTCCAGCGTCTTGCCTGGTAACTGGCGGAGAGAGAGGGATTCGAACCCTCGAAGGGCTTTTGGCCCTTACACCCTTAGCAGGGGTGCGCCTTCGACCACTCGGCCATCTCTCCGGCGCGCGGGAAGGGGCGCATCATACTGGCCGGTGTCACCGAGGGCAAAAGACCCGGAGGGCGGCCGGGCCGGGCGGAGGGCTCAGCCGACCGCGAACTCCTGCGAGTTGCCCGGGCTGTCGCCCTGGTCTTCGCGCTGGATGCGTTCGTAGATTTCCTCGCGGTGAACCGACACGGTCTTGGGCGCATTCACGCCGACGCGAACCTGGTTTCCCTTCACGCCGAGGACGGTCACGGTCACTTCGTCACCGATCATCACGGCTTCGCCGACGCGCCTCGTCAGAATCAGCATTTCACGGTCCTCCATGGAAAAGCGCCAGGTTGCCTCCAATTTAACGGCAGGCCACCCCCGGGGACCATCAGAAAAACCCCTAATGTCCGGACAGTGAGAACGCCTCGTGGATTTCGTGCACCGCCCGCTCGAGTTCGGCCTCCGCGAGCAGCACGGAGATGCGTATTTCCGACGTGGAAACAAGCCTCACCGCGATGCCGGCGCGCGCCAGGCTTGCGAAAAGTCTCGCCGCGACCCCCGCGTGCGACCGCATGCCCACGCCCACGACGGACATCTTCGCGACCCGGTCGGTGCCTTCGACGCGCGCCGCAGGGCAGTAGGCGGCGCCGCGGCGGGCGAGTTCGAGCGCCTGGGCATAATCGCCGCGATGCACCGTGAAGGCGAAATCCGCCGTGCCGTCCTCGTTCGAGGCGAGCACGATCATGTCGATTTCGATGCCCGCGGCGGACACCGGCTCGAGCAGGCGGTGCGGCGTGTCGGGCGCATTCGGCACGCCGCTCACCACGATCTGCGCTTCATCGCGATTGAACGCGATGCCTGAAACGATGGGTGCTTCCACGTTCGGGTCCTCCCGGTCGATCAAGGTTCCTGGGCCGTCACCGTGGCTGGCGGCGACGCGCAGCGCGACGCCGTACTTCGCGGCGAATTCCACGGCCCGCAGGTGCAGCACGCGCGAGCCCTGGCCCGCCAGTTCGAGCATCTCCTCGAAGGAGAGCCGTTCGAGCCGCCGCGCGCCGGGCACCATGCGCGGGTCGGTCGTGTAGACGCCATCGACATCCGTGAGGATCTGGCACTCGTCGGCTTGCAACGCCACCGCCAGTGCGACGGCCGTGGTATCCGAGCCCCCGCGGCCGATCGTGGTGATGGCGCCGCCCGCTTCGACGCCCTGGAATCCCGCAACCACGGGCACCACACCCTCGTCGAGCGCCCTGCCGAGCGCCTCGGTCTGCACCTCTTCGATGCGGGCGCGGCCATGCACGCCGGTGGTACGTATGGCCACTTGCGCGCCCGTGTAGGAGCGCGCTGGAACGCCGCGGGCACGCAGGGCCATCGCGAGGAGCGCGATCGAGACCTGCTCGCCGGTCGCGAGCAGCGCATCGAGTTCGCGCGGATCGGGCGCGGGGCACAGCGCGCGCGCCATGTCCACGAGGCGGTCGGTGGCGTCGCCCATGGCCGAGACGGCAACGACCACACGGTCACCCCGTTCGCGCACCGCGGCGACGCGCGCGGCGACTTTGTGGATCAGCTCCAGCGAGCCGACCGAGGTACCACCGTACTTCTGGACGATCAGCGCCACGACGCGGCGCCGCTACGCCCCGAGCTTCGAGCGGACGAATTCGGCCACTCCGCCGAGTGCCTCCGGCAGCGCGGCCGGGTTCGAGCCGCCGGCCTGCGCGAAATCGGGCCGCCCGCCGCCCTTGCCTCCCACCCTGGCAGCGACCGCGCCGACGAGCTCGCCCGCCTTGACGCGCTTTACCTGGTCGGGGGTGACACCGGCCACCAGCACCACTTTCGCAGGCCCCTCGACCGAGGCGAGCACGATGATCGCGGACTTGAGGCGATCCTTCAGCTGGTCGACCGCATTGCGCAGCGCGCCGGCATCGGCGCCGTCCACCTGCGTCGCGACAACCTTGACGCCGCCCACCTCGATCGCGCCGGCCGCAAGGTCCGTGCCCTGCCCGGAGGCGAGCTTGTCCTTCAGCGCGCGCACTTCCTTCTCGAGGTCGCGCATGCGATCGAGCGTCGCCCGCAGCTTGTCGCCGACGTCGTCGCGCGTGCCGCGCACCAGGCCGGCGAGGTCGCGCAGCAGCACGTCGTTCGCTTCCACGAACTCGACCGCCGCGGCGCCCGTGATCGCCTCGATGCGACGCACGCCCGCGGCGACGCCGCCCTCGGCCGTGATCTTGAAGAGGCCGATGTCGCCGGTGCGCGCGACATGGGTGCCACCGCACAGCTCGGTCGAGAAATCCCCGAGTCGCAGCACCCGCACGTGGCTGTCGTACTTCTCGCCGAAGAGCGCCATCGCACCCGATGCAACCGCGTCGTCGTAGGCCATCACGCGCGTGTCGGCCGCCGCGTTGGCGCGGATTTCCGCGTTCACGAGCCGCTCGATGTCGCGCAGCTCGGCGGGCGGGATCGCCTGGAAGTGCGCGAAGTCGAAGCGCAGGCGATCGGGCGCGACGAGCGAGCCCTTCTGCTGCACGTGGGTACCGAGCTGCTTTCGCAGCGCCGCATGCAGCAAGTGGGTGGCGGTGTGGTTCAGCCGGATTGCCTGGCGGCGATCCGCGTCGACCTCGGCCAGGAGCGTGTCGCCGACCTTGATGGCGCCCGCTTCGAGCGTGCCCAGGTGCGAGATGGCCTTGCCGCGCTTCTGCGCATCGGACACCGTGAAACGCGCGCCGGCCGCCTTCAAGGCTCCCGCATCGCCCACCTGCCCGCCCGATTCGGCATAGAAGGGGGTGCGGTCGAGCACGATCTCCCCGCGCTCACCCGCCGCGAGGGCCGGCACTTCCGCGCCGTCTTTCAGGATGGCGACGACCGTGCCGCGATCGGCGACGCCTTCGTAACCCACGAACTCAGAGCTGGCCGCGATCTGCGTGCCCCCGCGCAGGTCGACGCCGAACTTGCTCGCCGCACGAGCCCTTTCGCGCTGGGCTTCCATGGCGGTCTCGAAGCCCGCCTGGTCGATCGTGAGCCCGCGTTCACGCGCGATGTCGGCCGTGAGGTCGGCCGGAAAGCCGTAGGTATCGTAGAGGCGGAACACGGTCTCGCCGTCGATCGACTTCGCCGCACCGAGTTTCGCGATCGCCGCCTCGAGCAGCGCCATGCCGGTCTCGAGGGTGCGCGCGAACTGCTCTTCCTCGAGCTTCAGCACGCGCTCGACCTGCGCTCGCGCCTTCGCCAGCTCGGGATAGGCCGCGCCCATCTCCTGCTCGAGCGGCGCAACCAGCTTCCAGAAAAACACGTCCTTGATGCCGAGCTTGTAGCCGTGGCGGATCGCGCGGCGCACGATCCGGCGCAACACGTAGCCCCGACCCTCGTTCGACGGCGTCACGCCGTCGACAATGAGGAACGCGCAGGCCCGGATGTGGTCGGCGATCACGCGCAGCGAGCCCTGCGCGAGGTCCTGCGTGCCGGCGAGCCGCGCGGCGGCGGCGACGAGATTCCTGAAGAGGTCGATCTCGTAGTTGTTGTGCACGCCCTGCATCACCGCCGAGAGGCGCTCGAGGCCGGCACCCGTGTCGACCGAGGGCTTCGGCAGCGGCGTCATCGTGCCGTCGGGCGAGCGGTCGAACTGCATGAACACGAGGTTCCAGATCTCGGTGTAGCGATCGCCGTCCTCGTCGGGAGAACCCGGCGGGCCGCCGGCGATCGCGGGGCCGTGGTCGTAGAAGATCTCGCTGCACGGGCCGCAGGGACCCGTGTCGCCCATCGCCCAGAAATTGGATTTCTCGCCCATGCGCGAGAAACGGCTCGCCGGGACGCCGATCTCATTCAGCCAGACGTCGGCCGCCTCGTCGTCGTCCTGGTAGACGGTGACCCAGAGCCGTGCCGGGTCGAGCTTCAGCACCCCGGTGACGAAGTCCCACGCGAAGCGGATCGCATCGCGCTTGAAGTAGTCGCCGAACGAGAAGTTGCCGAGCATCTCGAAGAAGGTGTGGTGGCGCGCGGTGTAGCCCACGTTCTCGAGGTCGTTGTGCTTGCCACCCGCGCGCACGCAGCGCTGGCTCGAGGCCGCGCGCACATAGTCGCGCCGGTCCTTGCCGAGGAACACGTCCTTGAATTGCACCATGCCGGCATTGGTGAAGAGCAGCGTCGGGTCGTTGCCGGGCACCAGCGACGAGGACGGCACGATCGTGTGGCCACGCTCGCGGAAGAATTCGAGGAACGCGCGGCGGACATCCGCCGCGCTCATGAAAGGCGGTTTGTGTGCTGTCATGGATCCGGGTCGTATGCGTCCCCGGGAACTGTCCCGAGGGCTGACCGGATATCATCGGCGGAAAAGCCCCGGTATTGCAAAAAACGCGCTTGGCGGGCCTTGTCCCTGAATTCCCTGGGCGCCCGGGAGCCGAATTTGCGCGCCCGGGCGGCGGCGGCCAGCGCCGGAAAGTCGGGCCCGGCCGCGAGCGCCTCCTCGATGAGGTCGGACGACATGCCGAGCGCCTTCAGGTCCACCCGGATGCGCACCGGGCCCTGCCCTCGCGCCGCGCGATACGCCACGAAGCGCTCGGCATAGCGCGCGTCGTCGAGCAGGCGCTGGGCAAGGAAATCAGCCACGACGGCCTCGACTTCCGCCACGTCGTGGCCCTTGTCGAGGAGCTTCGCCTTGAGCTCGCCCGAGGCGTAGTCGCGGCGGGCGAGCAGCGCGACGCCGGCCGCCCGCACCTCGCGGGTGGTCACCCGGGGTCAGGCGGTGTCGGCCGCCTGCTCCCCGTTGCCGTTGCGCGCCGCCTTCGGCACCAGCAGCTTGGCGCGAACCTGGCCCTCGATGTCCTTGGCGATCTCGGGATGCTGGACGAGGAAGTTGCGGGCGTTGTCCTTGCCCTGGCCGATGCGCTCGCCCTTGTAGCTGTACCAGGCGCCCGACTTCTCGACGATGCCGTGGGTGCTGCCGAGGTCGATGATCTCGCCTTCGCGCGAAATGCCCGCGCCGTACATGATCTCGAACTCGGCCTCGCGGAACGGCGGGGCGACCTTGTTCTTCACGACCTTCACGCGGGTCATGTTGCCGATGACCTCCTCGCCGGACTTCAGCGCGCCGATGCGGCGGATGTCGAGGCGGACCGAGGCGTAGAACTTGAGCGCATTGCCGCCGGTGGTGGTTTCGGGGCTGCCGAACATCACGCCGATCTTCATGCGGATCTGGTTGATGAAGATGACGATGGTGTTCGAGCGCTTGATGTTGCCGGTGAGCTTGCGCAGCGCCTGCGACATCAGGCGCGCGTGCAGGCCGACCTGCAGCTCGCCCATCTCGCCCTCGATTTCGGCCTTTGGCGTGAGCGCCGCGACCGAGTCGATGACCACCACGTCGACCGCGCCGGAGCGCACCAGCATGTCGGTGATCTCGAGCGCCTGCTCGCCGGTGTCCGGCTGCGACACGAGGAGATCGTTGACGTTGACGCCGAGCTTTTCGGCGTAGCTGGGATCGAGCGCGTGCTCGGCGTCGACAAAGGCCGCGGTGCCGCCCATCTTCTGCACTTCGGCGACGACCTGCAGCGTGAGGGTGGTCTTGCCCGAGGACTCCGGCCCGTAGATCTCGACCACGCGGCCGCGCGGCAGGCCGCCGATGCCGAGCGCGATGTCGAGGCCGAGTGACCCGGTGGAGACGGCTTCGACGTCGTACGTGGCCGAGGCATCGCCGAGGCGCATCACCGAACCCTTGCCGAACTGCTTTTCGATCTGGCCGAGCGCAGCAGCGAGCGCTTTCTTGCGGTTGTCTTCCATCGGCCGATTATTTCATAGAAGAAAGCGAAGTGGAGACGCAAATCGACGGTGTTCACCGCCTATACAGGGGCCATTCGCCGACGACACTGTATGGCGCACCGCGACGGCTTTCCGCGAGCACGAAACGTTCGCAACGCCAGGCGACGGACGGCATCGGCCAGTGCCTTGCTCGATCCACCGGCGGCAAGACTTCGCGTGCCAGCGTGACATGTGGGCGGAAGGACTTGATGTCCGGGCAAATCCGGTGCACCGAGGGCGTCGCGACGAGCACGCGCGGTCGCTCCCACCATTCGAGCCGGTCGAAGGTCACCTCGATCGGCGCCCATCGCACCGACGCCGCCCAGTCGCGCTGTGCGGCTTCCTCCCCGGCCGTCACCTCTCCGAGGAAGCGCAACGTCAGGTGCAGGTTGACGCGCGGCACGGGCCGCCCGCCCAGTGCCTCGCGCACTGGCGCGGAAGCGTCCCACAGCGCATCCCGCTCCGCCTCACCGGGCCAGAGCGCGAAAAAGAGACGCCGCGTCGTCACGGCGCCTCGCGGCCGTCGAGCTCCCGGATCAGTGCCAGCGCGTTCTGCACCGACGCGCGGCGCACGGCCTCTCGGTCTCCCGCGAACTGCCGGACAACCGCGATGGTCTCGACGCCTGCGCCACGGCGAACCGAGCGCGCGAACCAGACCGTGCCGACGGGCTTGCCCGGCACCCCGCCGTCAGGGCCGGCGATGCCGCTTGTCGCGAGCGCCACCTCGACGCCCGTGCGGCGCAGCGCCCCTTCCGCCATCGCGCGCACCACGGGCTCGCTGACCGCGCCGTGGGCCGCGAGCAGGGCCGTGGGCACGCCGAGGTCGCGCCCCTTCGCCTCATTTGAATAGGTGACATAGCCGCCGTCGAACCACGCGGAACTGCCCGGTACGTCGGTGATCGCCTTCGCAATCCAGCCGGCCGTGCAGGACTCGGCGGTGACGAGCCGCCACCGCGCTGCGAACAGCTGCGCACCGACCGCCCGCGCCAGTGCAAACAATGCGGAATCCGTCGCCATGGCACCCAAGGCTAACCGATCCGCCGATGGTAGAGTTCGCCGATGTCCGACGCTTCATTCGTCCTGCGCCTCACCTGCCCCAATCGCCCCGGCATCGTCGCGGCGGTGTCCGCCTTCCTGCTGAAGCTCGGCTGCGACATCCTCGACGCCCAGCAGTTCGACGACACGCAGTCAGAGCTATTCTTCTCGCGCGTAGTGTTCAAGCCGGTGGCGGGTCCACCCGCGCTCGCGGCGATCCGCGAGCAATTCGCGCCGATCGCGCGTGAGTTCGCGATGGACTGGTCGATCGACGACCGCAGCCGCCGCGCGCGCGTGCTGCTGCTCGCCTCGAACCACGACCACTGCCTCGCCGACCTGCTTTACCGCTGGCACGCGGGTGAGCTCGCGATGGACATCGTCGGCATCGTGTCGAACCATCCACGCGAGACCTACGCGCACGTAAACCTCGGCGACGTGCCGTTCCACTACCTGCCGGTGAACCCGCAGACGAAGCCGCAGCAGGAAGCGCAGCTCGCCGCCGTGATCCAGGGCGCGCGCGCCGACCTCGTCGTGCTCGCGCGCTATATGCAGATCCTGTCGGACGGCCTCGCGCGCGAACTCGCCGGCCGCTGCATCAACATCCACCACAGCTTCCTGCCGGGCTTCAAGGGCGCGCGGCCCTACCACCAGGCGCACGCGCGCGGCGTCAAGGTGATCGGCGCCACGGCGCACTACGTGACCGCCGACCTCGACGAAGGCCCGATCATCGAACAGGACGTGGAGCGCGTGACCCATCGCGACGGGCCCGCCGACCTCGCGCGCCGCGGCCGCGACATCGAGCGGCGCGTGCTCGCGCGCGCGGTGCGCGCGCACATCGACCATCGCATCATCGTGAACGGCCGGCGCACGATCGTCTTCCCGGAATGAGCGCGGCGCCGCCCGACACCGCCGGCCACACGCCGATGATGCAGCAGTACCTGCGCATCAAGGCGCAGCACCCCGACGTGCTGCTCTTCTACCGCATGGGCGATTTCTACGAGCTCTTCTACGACGACGCGCGCCGCGCCGCCGCGCTGCTCGACATCACGCTGACCGCACGCGGCACTTCGGCCGGCGCGCCGATCCCGATGGCGGGCGTGCCCTTCCACAGCGTCGACGGCTATCTCGCCCGGCTCGTGAAGAAGGGCGAGTCGGTCGCGATCTGCGAGCAGCTCGGCGACCCCGCGAAATCGAAGGGCCCGGTCGAGCGGCAGGTGGTGCGCGTCGTCACGCCCGGCACGATCACCGACGAGGCCCTGCTCGACGACCGCCGCGACACGCTGCTCGCCGCGGTCGCCCGGGACACGACGGCCAAGGGCGAGCGCTTCGGGCTCGCCTGGCTCGACCTCGGCGCGGGCCGCTTCACGGTGATGCAGGGCGAAGGCGCGACCGCGCTCGCCGCCGAGCTCGAGCGCCTGAAGCCCGCCGAACTGCTCGCGGCGGAAGGCAGCGCGTTGCCGGCCCATCGGCCGGGCCATGGAACCGGGCGCGACTGGCCGCTGCGTCATCGCCCGCCCTGGCACTTCGAGCTGGCGAGCGCCTCGCGCCTCCTGACCGACCAGCTCGGCACGCTCGACCTCGCGGGCTTCGGCGCGGACGAACTGCCGCTCGCGATTGCCGCCGCGGGCGCGCTCCTGCAGTACGTGCGCGACACGCAGCGCTCGGCGCTGCCGCACCTGACCTCGCTCACGGTCGAGGAGCGCAGCGAGGCGCTCGCGATCGATGCGGCGACCCGGCGCAACCTCGAGCTCGACACGAGCCTCACGGGCCGGCCCGAGGCCACGCTGATCGCGCAGGTCGATTCGGCGGTCACGGCCATGGGTTCGCGGCTGCTGCGCCGCTGGCTCAACCGGCCGCTGCGCGACCACGCCACCCTGCGCGGCCGCTACCAGGCGATCGGCGAGCTGCTGCATTCGCGCCGCTACCTCGAAGTGCGCGAGCCGCTCGCCGCGATCGGCGATGTCGAGCGCATCCTTGCGCGCGTCGCGCTGCGCTCGGCGCGGCCGCGGGACCTGGCCCAGCTGCGCCGGGCGATCGGTGCGCTGCCGGCGCTGCGCGCCGCGCTCGCCGCGCTCGACTCGCCGCTGCTCGCGGCCCAGGCGGCGCAAGTATCCGGGCATGCCGACGTGCTCGCCCTCCTCGCCGCTGCGATAGCGGAAGAGCCCTCGCAGATGCTGCGCGAAGGCGCCGTCATCGCGCCGGGCTACGACGCGGCGCTCGACGAGCTGCGCGCGATCTCGACCGATACCGACAGTTTCCTGCTCGAGCTCGAGCGGCGCGAGCGCGAGCGCTCGGGCATCGCGAACCTGAAGCTCGGCTACAACCGCGTGCAGGGCTTTTTCATCGAGATCTCGCGCGCACAGGCCGATCGCGTGCCGGCCGACTACGTCCGCCGCCAGACCGTGAAGTCCGCCGAGCGCTTCATCACGCCCGAGCTCAAGGGCTTCGAGGACAAGGTGCTCGGCGCGCGCGAGAAGGCGCTCGCGCGCGAGCGCGAGCTGTACGATGAGGTGCTGACGCAGCTGATCGACCGTCTCGCGCCCCTTCAGGCGACGGCGGCGGCCGTCGCCGGGATCGATGCGCTCGCCGCGCTCGCGGAGCGCGCGCTCGCGCAGCGCTGGGTGGCGCCGGAACTCACGGCGGAACCGCGCCTGGCGATCGAAGGCGGTCGGCACCCGGTGGTCGAACGCTGCATCGAGGATCCCTTCGTGCCGAACGACCTCGCGCTCGATGCGCGTCGGCGCATGCTGATCGTCACCGGCCCGAACATGGGCGGCAAGTCGACTTACATGCGCCAGAACGCGCTGATCGCGATCCTCGCGCACATGGGCAGCTACGTGCCCGCCGAGCGCGCGGTGATCGGCCCGGTCGACCGCATTTTCTCGCGCATCGGCGCCGCCGACGATCTCGCGGGTGGCCGTTCGACCTTCATGGTCGAGATGACCGAGACCGCCAACATCCTGCACAACGCGACCGCGCAGAGCCTCATCCTGATGGACGAGATCGGCCGCGGCACGAGCACCTTCGACGGCCTGTCGCTCGCCTGGGCGGTGGCGCGGCAGCTCGCATTGCAGGTGCGCGGTTACACGCTGTTCGCGACCCACTATTTCGAGCTGACCGCGCTCGCCGCGGAAATCGACGGCTGCGCCAACGTGCACCTCGACGCCACCGAGCACGCCGATTCGCTCGTCTTCCTGCACGCGGTCAAGGACGGCCCCGCGGATCGCAGCTACGGCCTCGCCGTCGCGCAGCTCGCCGGTGTGCCACGGGCGGTGATTGCCGCCGCGCGCGGCTATCTCGCCGAACTCGAAGCGGCGCGTGACCGGCATCCTCCCACGGCGCAGCGGGAACTCGCGCTCGTGCCGCCGCCGCCCGAGCCGACGCCGCAGGCGCTGGCCGAGCGCGCCGCGCTCGATCAACTGTATTCACTCGACCCGGACTCCCTGTCGCCGCGCGCGGCGCTCGATGCGCTCTACGAGCTCGCGGTCAGGCTGAAGCGCCCCTGACGCAGGAAGCAGGCCGCTTCGAGCGCGACCCGCCGCGACAGCAGCATGCCCGTATGGCTGACGGGCAGCACGATTCGATCGACCGCACCGGCAAGCTGCGTTTCCCGCACGGCCACGGTGCCGTCGTTCGGCTCGTGGAAATGCGCGAAATGGCGGCCGAGGCCCATGGGGCGGCAGCCCGCGATCACGCCCACGTCATGTCCGTTCCCCGCAATCGAGGCGCCTGCGAAGCCAGCGCGAGCCAGGACGGCGCCGCTGCGCCCCAATGCCCTGCCGAGCACCGGGCGGCGCATGAGCGCTGCCGCCGCCCCGCTGCCTGAGACCGGCGATCCCAGCAACACCACCCGCCCTGGTGGCAGGGGCGCGCCGCGCCGTGCCGCGCGCTCGATCGCGCGCAGGATCAGGAGGCCGCCGAAGCTGTGGCCGACGAGGTGCACGTCCCCTGGCCGCCCCTCGGCGACGGGGATGGCCATGAGGCCCGCCACGCGACTGGCCAGCCGGTCGGCCACGCGATCGGGGTCTTCCGCGGTCGCCGTGTAAGCAAAGACGTGGGTGCGGGCGCCCAGGTCGCGCCCGAGGCGCCGGCGCAGGAAAACGGCCTCGGCGCCGGTCATGTAGAGGCCATGGACAAAGACGATTGCGGCGGTCATCGGCTCACCCGTCGGAAGGCGATAGCTTATCGCCTGGCCCAGGGGGGTTGAATCCGGCGCGGGAGGCGCAATATGGCCCCCATGCGAATGGAAAAACTGACCAGCAAGTTCCAGGCGGCGCTCGCCGACGCCCAGTCGGTCGCACTCGGGGCGGACAACCAGTTCCTGGAGCCGGTGCATGTGCTGCAGGCCCTCATCGACCAGCAGGGCGGCACCGTGCGCCCGCTGCTGCTGAAAGCCGGCGCGAACATCGCCCGCCTGCGCACCGATGTCGCCGCCGCGGTCGACCGGCTGCCGAAGGTCGAAGGCACGCCCGGCGAGATCCATCTCTCGAACGACCTCGGCCGGCTGCTCAATGTCACCGACAAGCTCGCGCAGAAGCGCGGCGACCAGTTCATTTCGAGCGAGCTGTTCGTGCTCGCGGCCTACGAAGACAAGGCGACGCTGGCGAAACTGCTGAAGGACGCCGGGGCGGCGAAGGCCGCAGTCGAGAAGGCGATCGACGAAGTGCGCGGCGGCGAAGCCGTCAGCGACCCGAACGCCGAGGAGAGCCGCCAGGCGCTCGAAAAGTACACCATCGACCTCACCGCGCGCGCCTCGGGCGGCAAGCTCGACCCGGTGATCGGCCGCGACGACGAGATCCGGCGCACGATCCAGGTGCTGCAGCGGCGCACCAAGAACAATCCCGTGCTGATCGGCGAACCCGGCGTCGGCAAGACCGCGATCGTCGAGGGCCTCGCCCAGCGCATCGTCAATGGCGAAGTGCCCGAGGGCCTGAAGGGCAAGCGCATCCTCGGGCTCGACATGGGCGCGCTCATCGCGGGCGCGAAGTTCCGCGGTGAATTCGAGGAACGGCTCAAGGCGGTGCTCAACGATCTCGCCAAGCAGGAAGGCCAGGTCATCCTGTTCGTCGATGAGCTGCACACCATGGTGGGCGCCGGCAAGGCCGAAGGCGCGATGGACGCCGGCAACATGCTGAAGCCCGCGCTCGCGCGCGGCGAGCTGCACTGCGTCGGCGCGACCACGCTCGACGAGTACCGCAAGTACATCGAAAAGGATGCCGCGCTCGAACGGCGCTTCCAGAAGGTGCTGGTCGACGAACCCTCGGTCGAGGACACGATCGCGATCCTGCGCGGCCTGCAGGAGCGCTACGAAGTGCACCACGGCGTCGACATCACCGATCCGGCGATCGTTGCCGCGGCGACCCTTTCGCACCGCTACATCGCGGACCGCCAGTTGCCCGACAAGGCCATCGACCTGATCGACGAAGCGGCCGCGCGCATCCGCATGGAGATCGACTCCAAGCCCGAGGCGCTCGACAAGCTCGAGCGGCGCATCATCCAGCTCAAGATCGAGCAGGAGGCGCTGAAGAACGAGAAGGACGAGGCCTCGAAGAAGCGCCTCGCGGCGCTCAAGGATTCGCTCGCGCAGCTCGAGAAGGAGTACGCCGACCTCGAGGAGATCTGGAAGAGCGAGAAGGCGACCCTGCAGGGCGCCGCCGCCATCCGCGAAGAGCTCGAGAAGGTGAAGCTCGACATGGAGGCCGCGCGCCGCAAGGGCGACCTCGGCGAGGTCGCGAAGCTCCAGTACGGCCGCGTGCCCGAGCTCGAGAAGAAGCTCGCGCAGGCGCAGGCCGCCGAGCAGCAGGAAACCCGACTTGTGCGCAGCAAGGTGACCGACGAGGAGATCGCGGAGGTCGTCTCCAAGTGGACCGGCATCCCGGTCTCGAAGATGCTCGAAGGCGAGAAGGAAAAGCTGCTGCGCATGGAAGAGGCGCTGTCGCGCCGCGTCGTCGGCCAGGACGAGGCCGTGCGCATCGTCTCGAACGCGATCCGCCGCTCGCGTGCGGGCCTCGCCGATCCGCGACGGCCCAACGGTTCCTTCCTGTTCCTCGGCCCCACCGGCGTCGGCAAGACCGAGCTGTGCAAGGCGCTCGCGGAATTCCTCTTCGACACCGAGGAATCGATGGTGCGCATCGACATGTCGGAGTTCATGGAAAAGCACTCCGTGGCGCGGCTCATCGGCGCGCCCCCGGGCTATGTCGGTTACGACGAGGGCGGCTACCTCACCGAAGCCGTGCGCCGCCGGCCCTATGCCGTGATCCTGCTCGACGAGGTCGAGAAGGCGCACCCCGACGTGTTCAACGTGCTGCTGCAGGTGCTCGACGACGGCCGCCTGACCGACGGCCAGGGACGCACGGTCGATTTCCGCAACACGGTCGTGGTCATGACCTCGAACCTCGGCTCGAACGTGATCCAGGAGCTCGCGGGAGAAGGCAACTACACGCGCATGAAAAGCGCGGTCATGGAGATCGTGCAGCAGCAGTTCCGGCCCGAGTTCATCAACCGCATCGACGACATCTGCGTGTTCCACCCGCTCGGGACGGCCGAGATCCGCCGGATCGTCGACATCCAGCTCGCGCACCTGCGCCAGCGGCTGGCCGACCGCGGCATCGAGTTCAGCCTCGATGGGGCCGCGCTCGACCAGCTCGGCGAGGCGGGCTTCGATCCGGTGTACGGTGCGCGGCCGCTGAAGCGCGCGATCCAGCAGCAGATCGAAAATCCGCTCGCGCAGGCGCTGCTCGCGGGGCAGTTCGGGCCAGGCGATCGCATCCGCGCGGTCCTGCACGAGGGCAAGCTGGCGTTCGAGAAGAGCCTCTGATCGGCAGCGCGGATTCCCCGTAGAATCGGCGCCGGGAGGATCCATGCCGTTCTACGAGTACCAGTGCGCAAGCTGCGGCCACTATTTCGAGGCCATGCAGAAGATCACCGATGCGCCGTTGCGCAAGTGCCCCGATTGCGGCAAGTCCGCCCTGAAGAAGCTGCTGTCGGCGCCGGTGTTTCGCCTGAAGGGCAGCGGCTGGTACGAGACCGACTTCAAGTCCGACAAGGAGGCGAAGCGCAATCTCGTCGACGAAAAGAAGGACGAGAAGCCGCCCGAAGCCAAGCCGGAGGCCAAGGCCGACGCCAAGGCCGAGCCGAAGCCGGAATCGAAGCCCGAAGCCAAGCCGGAGCCGAAGGCAAAAGCCAGGGCAAAGACCAAGGCCAAGGCCGGGGCGAAACCGAAGCCCGCCCGCAAGACGCGCCGCTGACGATGTTCGCGCCGCAGCGCGTCGCATCGCTGGCAGCCGGGGAAACCGCCCGGTTTGCGGCGGAGCATCCCGTGTCGGCGGCCCATGCCGGCCGCCTCGCGGCACACTGGCTGAACGGCGTGCCGATGCACTGGATGCGCGACTGGGGCACGCCCTTCCCGCTCATCGTGCGCGAGGCCGCGGGCGCGCGGCTCGACGATGTCGATGGCCGTTCCTACGCCGATTTCTGCCTCGGCGACACGGGCGCGATGTTCGGGCACTCCCCGCCCGCGATCGCGCAGGCGGTGGCGGCGCAGGCGGGCCGGGGTTTCACGGCGATGCTGCCGGGCGAGCGCGCGGCGGAAGTCGGCGAAGGCCTCGCACGGCTCTTCGGCCTGCCCTGCTGGCAATTGACCCAGACGGCGACCGATGCCAATCGTGCCGCCCTGCGTTGGGCGCGCGCGATCACGCGCCGCCCGAAGACCCTCGTATTCCGGGGCTGCTACCACGGCACCGTCGATGAGGTGATGTTGCGGCCCGGCGGAGTCGGCGCCGCCTTCGACGCGCGCCAGAGCGCCGTCGCGGTCGAATTCGACGACCTCGCGGGCGTCGAGGCGGCGCTGCGCAGCGGCGACATCGCGGCGCTGCTCCACGAACCGGTGATGACCAACACCGGCATGGTGCTGCCGCAGCCCGGCCTGCACGAGGCGCTGCGCGAGCTGACGCGCCGCCACGGCAGCCTGCTGATCGTCGACGAAACCCATACCCTGTCCTCGGGCCTCGGCGGCTACACACGCAGCCACGGCCTTGCGCCGGACTTCCTCGTGTGCGGCAAGGCGATTGCGGGCGGCGTGCCCTGCGCGGTGTACGGCTTCACCGCCGAGGTGGAGGCGCGCATCCAGGGCGTGCTCGCCGCGCGCCACGAGGAGCACGGTCACACGGGCATGGGCACGACGCTCGCCGCCAATCCGCTCGCACTCGCCGCGCTCGCGGCGGCGCTGGCGACCCTGCACACGGCGGCGACCTACGAGGCGATGCTCGCAGGCGCCGCCGGTCTCGAGGCGAAATTGCAGTCGCTCCTCGATCGCCGCCGCCTCGGCTGGCACGTCGCGCGTGTCGGCGCGCGACTCGAGATCGGCTACGGCGAGCGGCCGCGCAACGGCACCGAAGCCGCCGCGCTCATGCAACCCACCCTCGAGCAGGCGATCCATCTCTACCTGTTGAATCGCGGCTGCCTGCTGACACCCTTCCACAACATGATGCTGGTCTCGCCCGCGACCACCGCCGGCGACGCCGATCGCCTCGTGGCGACGCTCGACGCCTGCCTCGGAGAGCTCGCATGAACGAACTGCAACGCTTCCGGGCTGAGCATCCGGACATCGACGCGGTGCAGGTTTTCATCACCGACGCGAGCGGCGTGCCGCGCGGCAAGAGCGTGCGCGCAAGCGAACTCGAGGCGATCTACCGCGACGGCCGGCGCGTCGCAGGCTCGATCCTCGGCCTCGACATCACGGGCGAGGATGTCGATGCAACGGGCCTCGTGTGGGAAGCGGGCGACGCCGACGGGATCTGCCGGCCGGTGCCCGGCACCCTGTTGCCCTCGCCGTGGCTCGCGCCCGCGACCGGGCAGCTCATGCTCACGATGTCCGACGGCGACGGCCGGCCCGCCGCGGGGGATCCGCGGCACGTGCTCGCGCGCGTCGTCGAGCGGCTCGCGGCGAGGGGTTTCGTGCCAGTGGTTGCCTGCGAGCTCGAGTTCTACCTGCTGCGCGAGTCGGGCGGGCGGCTCGAGCCGGCGGGCCGGCGGGTCGCGGGCGAGCCCGCCCGCATCGAGTCCTACAGCCTCACCCGCCTCGACGACCTCGCGCCCCTCTTCGCCGACGTGCACGCCGCCGCGCAGGCCCAGGGGTTGCCGGCGGAGACGCTGATGGCGGAGTACGCGCCCGGGCAGTTCGAGATCACGCTGCACCACCGGGCCGACGCGCTGCGTGCCGTGGACGAGGCGATCCTCTTCAAGCGCCTGCTGCGCGGGGTCGCGCGCCGCCATGGCCACATCGCGACCTTCATGGCGAAGCCCTTCGCCGAGCGCGCGGGCAGCGGCCTGCACATCCATGTGAGCCTCGCGGGCCGCGACGGTCACAATCTCTTTGCGGCGGAGGACCCGGCCGGGACGCCGCTCCTGCGCCAGGCGATCGGCGGCCTGGCCGCGACGGTCGCCGACGCCTTCCTTGTCTTTGCGCCGAATGCCAATTCATACCGGCGCTATCGCAGCCTGTCCTACGCGCCCGTCGCGCCCACCTGGGGCATCAACAACCGCACGGTGTCGCTGCGGGTGCCCGCGGGACCACCGGCCTCACGGCATGTGGAGCACCGCATTGCCGGCGCCGACGCCAACCTGTACCTCGCGGTGGCTGCGGTTCTCGCGGGAATCGAAAAAGGCATCGCTGAAGGCCTCGACCCCGGGGCGCCCGTGGAAGGCAACGGCTACGCGATGACGCGGCCGCGCGTGTTCCCCCCGACCTGGCACGAGGCCATCGAGCGCGCCGTCGGATCGGAGTTCCTGCACGATGCGCTCGGCGGGGACTTCATGAAGGTGTTCGTCGCCGTGAAGCGCCAGGAATGCGAGCGCTTCATGGCCGAAGTCACGCCGCTCGACTATGCCTGGTACCTGCGCGACACCTGATCGGGCGGTGCCCGATGCACCGCGCCCCGGCGCCACTCAGCGGGCCGCGAGCTCCACGCGGACTTTCTCGACCGTCTCCCCGCGCCGGAATTCCACGTCGACGAGGTCGCCCGGCTTCATGGTCTTCAGCACGTCGGAAAACGCCTGCATCGTCTCGATCGGCTTGCCGCCGAGCACCAGCAGGATGTCTCCGGCCTGCAGGCTGCCCTTGGCAGCCGGCGAGCCGGGGATCACCGACTCGGCGCGCACGCCCTTGCCTGTGTAGCCGAAATCGGGGACCACGCCGAAGGACACTTTTCGCTCGCGCGGCGCCGTCGCCGCTGCCGCGGCGACCGGCGGTCCGCCGGCCTTCATGGTGGCATGCAGCGGCTCGGCGCGCGCGGCGAGGTAGTCGATCGTCTCCTTCGCCACGGTCGCGACCTTGACGAGTCCGGCGCCATCGATCTTGTCCGCCGTATCGGTGGCCTTGTGGTAATCGAGGTTCGAGCCCGAGAAAACCTGCACGCCGGGGACACCCCGCTCGATGAACGCCTGCTGGTCCGACGACACCGCCGCGCCCTCGATGGTCTGGATCGCGATGCCGGTGGTGAAACCCACCCCGCGGAATACCGGCGACCACTCGGCCGCCGTGCCCGTGCCGATGATGCGCACCGGGCCCGCGCCGAGCCGCCCGACGGTGTCGAGGTTCACGTTGGCGCGGATGCCCGCGAGCGGCACCGGCGACGGATGCTCGGCATACCAGCGCGAGCCGAGCAGGCCGGACTCCTCGCCCGAGAACGCGATGAAGACGAGGGTGCGCGGCGGGCGCCCCTGCGAGGCGATCGTGCGTGCGAGCTCGATGAGCACGGCGACACCGCTCGCGTTGTCGTCGGCGCCGGGATGGCCGGGGCCGAGATGATCGTAATGTGCCGAGACGACGACGGCCTGGCCGTCGAAGGCGGGGTTCGCACCCGGCAACACGCCGATCACGTTCGAGCCACGCGGGAAGGCCTGCAACCAGCCGCCCTGGTCGCCGCCCGGCGCCAGGCCCGCCTTGGCGAAGGCCGCGGCGATGTAGTCGGCTGCCTGCCCGATGCCCTGCGTGCCAAGCCCGCGGCCCTCGCGCTCGGGCGCGGCGAGGTACTGCACGTGCCCGAGCATCGCCTGGGCGCTGAAGACCGGCGGCGGCTCGGCGAGCGGCGCACGCGCGGGATGGGCAAGCGGCGCAAGCGGCGTGCGCTCGCTGCGCAAGTCGACGTGCAGCGGCGAATCGTCCGCGCTCCACTCACCCTTGCCGGTGTTCTTCGCCTCATCGCCCTCGAACACGAGCCACGAGTACTTGCCGTAGTGGGGCAGCTTGCCGGCGAGCCCCGGCGCCGCGGCAGCGCTCGCGAGCGAGATGAAGCCGACGGCCTTCGAAGGATTGGCCGGATGGCGGCGCGCGAATACCACGCTCGCGTCCTGGCGCGCGAGCGCCGGCTCCGCGGCGACCTGCGCCAGCAGCGCGGCCGCGAAGCTGTTGTCACGCCCTAACACCCACACGGCGTGATCGGCCGGCAGTGCCTTCACCTCGGTATCGAGCTTCACGACGAGTTTCTGGGCGGGACTCGCCCAGCGCGCCAGCACGCCGCGATAAAGGTCCTGCGTCGCCTTGTCGGCCCTGGCCGGCAACACCGCGAGCACCTGCGTGTCGCCGAAGAGCTGGCCGATCGACGGCGCCGTTTCGCGCGGATCGAGCAGACGGAAGAGATCGAACTCGGGATCGACCTCGAGGGTGAGCGGCGCAGCGTCGACGGGGATTGCGAACGGCGTCGCTTCACCCGCGATGGCGACCTGCTGCGTCACGTATCCCTTCGTCGTGCGCACCGACACGGGCACGGCGAGCTGCAGCAAGCCCGACTTCTGCACCTGGCGGATCACGCCGCGCACCTGCTGGCCATCCACGCGCGCCTTCTCGATGCGCAGGTCCGCCGCGCCCGCTCGGTTGACCCACTGGTCGAAGAAAGTGTCGAGGTTGACGCCGCCCGCCTTCGCGAACTCGCGCTTCAGGTCCATGAAGCCCGCGCGCTCGCCGCGCTCGTTGCGATAGAAGGACTGCAGAGCCTTGCGGAAGGCGTCATCGCCGAGCTGGCGGCGCAGCATGTGGAAGCCCATCAGCGACTTGCCGTAGCCGACCGCCTCGGTCGCCGCGCTGTGGCGCGAGCGGAACTCGTTCAGCGGGAAATCGTGCGTCTCCTGCACATAGTCGCGGTAGCGCTTGAGGGTGTCGCGGCGATAGGCCGCGCCCTTGCCGACCTGCTCCTGGAACAGGTGGTCGGCCATGTAGGCAGCGAGGCCCTCGCACCAGTTGCCGGTCGCGTAGTCGACGAAGACCGAGTTGCCCCACCAGTTGTGCAGGATCTCGTGGGGGTAGGACGAGGTGAGGATGAACGGGAAGCGGATGATCTGCGAGCCGAGCAGCGTGAAGGACGGCATGCCATAGCCCGTCTCCCAGAAGTTCTCGACCATCGCGAACTTCCGGTACGGGTACGGCCCGATCAGCTGGCGATACATCTCGAGGTCGCGTGCCGTCGCGTCGAGGAACTTGCGCGCGAGCTGCTCGTCCGGTGTGCGCAGGAACACCTGTGCTTCGACCGCGCCCACCGTCTCGGCATAGCGCGTCAGTGGCCCGCCGGCGAGGGGTAGCTCGTCCACGGGCGCCGGGTCCACGGTGACCAGGTGCCAGCCTTCGGGCGCCTTCGTGCGCACGTTCGCGACGAACAGGGTCTCACCGAGATAGGGGTACCAGAGCGAGCTGCCGGCGAGATAGACGCCCTTCTCGCCGATGAAACCCGCGGTTTCGCTGAAGCCGCGCGCGTACTCTTCCTCGGGCGTGTCGAAGCCGAAGTCGATCGCGCCCGCATACTTGAGGCGCAGGGTGGGCGAGTCCTTCGGCAGGGTGGCGCGATAGCGCACCGCGCGCCCCGACTTCACGAGGTCGCCGCTCGAACCGTTGATGCCCGTGAATCCCCTGGTGTCCCCGAGCGGCAGGCGCTCGACCGCTGGCGCGGACGAGGCGATCGCCAGCGGCGCGGCGAGCAGGAACTCGACCTCGCGGCCCGCGTAGGCGGCCGGGAAGCTGACCGTCGCCTCGACCGCGAGGCCGTGAGTCGCCGGCTCAACGGCAACGTCGAGGTCGTAACGGGGAAGGTCCGCGGCCTGCGCGGAAAGTGCCTGCGTCGCAAAAGAAAAAAGGGCGAGCGCCGCTGCGCTCGCCCGGATCCACGGGGATTTTTTCATGGGCTCTTCGGTGTCGGGCGTCGGAATACGAGGTCGAGCGTCATCGGCTTGCCGTCGCGGCGGATCTCGAGCGCCGTGCCGTCGCCCCAGGCGTAATCGCCCGTCGCGCGCTGCAGGTCGGTGGTCGAGCCGATGGGCGTCTTGCCGAGCCGCACGATCACGTCGCCGACCTTCACGCCCGCCTGCGCGGCGCTGCCATCCTTGTCGACCTGGATGACTTTCGAAGGCTCCTTGCCGATGCGCCCGGCGAGCGAGACGCCGAGCACCGGCAGGCCCGGGCCGTCGCGCCCGGGCACGCCCCAGATGAAGTCCGCATAGGACGCGCGCACCGGACCCACCGGCTTGCCGCCTGCAGTGCGGACCGCCACGGGGATGAGGGAACGAACCTCGCCCTTGTAGCTGCCTTCGAGCTGGTGCACGCCGCCGAGGTTGTAGGCGACATGACCCGCGCCGATCATGATCACGATGATGGCGTCCTTGCCGCCATGCTTCTCGAGCGCCTGCGCGGCATTCCAGCCCATCGAAGCGTCCCAGGCGACCTGGGCGCGGTGCAGGCTCTCGAGCTGCGCGTCGCTCATCTGCGTGTGCAGCGCATCGTCGTCCGAGAAGTAGGCGCGGAACAGCCGCTTGTGCTCGGCGTTCTCCGTGTCGATCTTCGGCGGCAGATGCGCGCGGGTCTCGGGATCGAGCGCATCGAAGCCCTTCTCGCGGATCAGGTTGACCGCCGTGCGCGGCAGGTTCACGCCGTACATGCGGATGCCCTGCTCGCGCGCGTAGTTGAAAATGTCCCGGTAGTAGCCCCAGTGGTGGGACCAGTAGACATACCAGCCGGAGAGATCGACGAAGCCCTTCTCGGTGAGCTTGCCGTCGATCCAGTTGTCGAGCTGGGTCGGCTCGGTGTACGGATACATCTCGAGGCCGATCAGCACCTCGCGACCCGCCTCCCGCAGCGCCTTGATCGCCGCGAGCTGCACGTCATGGAATTCGGGGGTGGTGTGCTCCTCGCCGATGAAGAGCACGCGCGTTCCCGCCAGTCGCCTGGCGAACTCCGCCGGTGTCACCAGCTCGCCGGCGCGCGTATCGAGCACGCCGTCGAGGGTGACCGTCACCTGCCTGCCTGCCCGGGCGGGGTCGCCTATAGGCAGGTCGAGGTAATTCTCCCCGGCCATCGCCGGCAGGCTGGCGGCGAGCCAGCCTGCGGCGATGATTGCACCGGCGGCAAAGTGCCGCCCCATCAGAACCGCATCCGCCAGGTGATGCCGTAGGTCATCAGGCGCGGGTGCGACACGGTGTAGCGGATCGGGAAGAACGCTCCGCTGTTGTTCGTGCCATTGCGCAACGTGTTGGTGAAGTCCACGTCACGGAATGCGCCCGACGGTGCGTCCTCGTCCGTGAGGTTGCGGCCCCACAGCTCGAGCGACCACTTGTCGGTACGCAGGCCGAGCGACGCATTCACATTGAGCGAATCCGGCACGATCGCCTGGTTCGACGAATCGGCGAACTGCTTGCCGCGATAGGAGGCATCGGTGCGGAAGTACCAGCTCGTCTCGCCGCGCAGCGGCGCGCTGTAGCCCGCACCCGCGTTCCACTGCCACTCGGACAGGCGCAGGATCTGGTTGCCCGACACGTCGCCATTCGGGAAGAAGCTCGGGAACTGGGCAAACGTGGCGACATTCGCATCGCCGTACTTGCCGTCGATGTACGACAGCCCCGCGTTCAGGTCGAGGCCCGCCACGGGACGCGCGGTGACCGCGAGCTCGGCGCCCTTGATCGTCGCATCGCCGCCGTTGACGCTGAGCGACACCGGCTGGGTGATCTGCTGGCCGCCGATCGACTCGAAGACCTGCGGGATCACGATCTGGGTCCAGTCCATGTAGTACACGTCGAGCTCGACACCGAGCCGGCGGTCCATGAACTCGCTCTTCATGCCGAGTTCGTAGCTCAGCATTTCCTCGGGATCGAACGGCTCGATGATCGTGACGATCGTGCCCGGGTTGCTGACGAACCGCACCTGCGCGCCGTCCGAACCGCCGCCCTTTTCCGCGTGCGCCACCGCGCCGTACACCGAGAGGTTGTCCGCCGGCTTGAAGCGCAGGGTCGTGCGCCAGTTGACCAGGTCGGACTTCACCGCGCGTTGCGCATTGGTCTGGTGGTCGATGAAGGTCTTCTTCTCCTCCGTATAGCGACCTTCCGCGCCGATCGACAGCCGGTCCGTGATGTCGAATTCAGCCTGCACGAAACCGGACGGCGCCTCGGTGCGGTTCTCGAACACGTTGCCGTCGATCGCCGCGCCCGTCGGGCTCGTGAACCAGGGGAGGAAGGCCGCATCGCCCGCGCCCGCCGCGAAGTCCACCCACAGCCCCGGTCCGAACGACACGCAGGCGAGGCAGAAGGAGCCGAAATTGGCCGGCAGCGGCTTGGTCGTCGTCACGTCGTCGAGGCCGGCCTCGCTCGTCGTGTCGTAGTAGTAACCGCCGACCGACCAGGTGAAGCGCTTCGACTGGTCGCTCGAATAGCGCAGTTCCTGGCTGAACTCCGTGGTCGTGGTGCCAGGGCCGACCTGCAGCAGCCCGGTCCGCAGCTGTTGCCGCGAGCTCGACCCGGTACCGAACTGCCCGCCGCCCAGCGGGAACGGGAAGGTCGGGCCGGTGAGGTACGTGAAGATGATGTTCTCGCCGTCATTGCGCCCGCCATCCACGAAGAACGACTGGCTGGTCGCCGAGTAGCCGGTCAACGAGTCGAGCTTGCCGCCGTTGGCAAACGACCAGTTGAGCTTCAGGTTGCCGCGCGTGACGTCGCGGTCTTCGCCCGTTGCGCCGGCAATGACGGTGAGATCGTTCTTGCCGACCGCCTGGAATTCGCCGCAATAGTTGAGCAGGCGGCTCGAGAGCATCGGCGTGACCGGGACCAGGCTGCGGTTCTCGCAATTGGCCGGCGCCGCCGTCATCGCGGAGTTGTCGATCTGGTCGTCCGAGATGTAGACGCCGAGCTGCGCCTCGAAACTGTCGTTCGGCGTCCAGACGAGCCCGCCCTGGAAGGTCTTGTACTGGTAGCCGCCGATGTCCGGCGCCGGGCCGCGGCCGGCCCACTGGTTCCGGTAGGAACCGTCGAAGTTGTCGTACAGCACCGCCGCGCGGCCCTTCAGCACGCCCTCGATCAGCGGTCCGCTGGCCGAGATGGAGCCGAGCAGGCGGCCGTCGTTGCCGAAGGTGACCTCGGTCTTGCCCTTGAAGACGTCGGTCGGCTTCGCGGTGACATAGTTGATCGCGCCGCTGAAGCTGTTGCGACCGTACATCGCCGCTTGCGGGCCCTTCACGACTTCGATGCGCTCGAGGTCGAGCTGGCTGAAGTTGAGGCCCTCGCGCGCCGACACAAAGACGCCGTCGATGAAGATGGCGGTATTGTTCTCGCCGAGGATGTCGATCGGTGCGACACCGCGGATGACCGGGGCGGGAAGGAACTCGCCGATCACGTTCGAGAACGTGAGGCCCGGCGTGTTCGCCGCGACGTCGTCGAGATTGCGGATGCCGCGCTCTTCGATCGCCTTGTCGGACAGCGCCGTGATGGCGAGGGGCACGTCGATCAGGCGCTCTTCGGTCTTGCGCGCGGTGACGACGATTTCATCGAGACTCTCGGCCTGCGGCTCGGCGACCGCCGCGGTGGCGCCCCCGAGCAACGACAACGCCGCGAATCCGGCAAGGGTGTTAGTTGTACGCATCGTTCTCCCCGTGGACGCACCATGCGCCCCCCATTGCCATGTACGCTAGCGCGGCAGGACACTCCTGAGCAATATCAAACAGGGGCTGGAAGAGACCTATGCGCAACAGATTCCTCGTGGTGGTCACGCTGCTTGCCGGCGGCGCCCTGTCAGCCTGTGCGACGACCGTCGCGGTGACCGTACCGAAGGGGGCGACCGTATCGACCCGGCCGGGCGAACTGCCCTCCTGGCAGATCCCGAACCTGGGCGAAGCCGCCGAGGCCTATTACGGCCCGGACAGCTTCCACCTGATCGCCCAGGTGCAGGATTCCCATGCCCTGAAGGGTGTGCGCGGCCATGAGGGTTTCCTGACCAAGACCTTCACGGACGCTGGCACGGACATGGTCCTTGTGAACGACCGGGGCTACGACGGCTGCTCCTATTTCTTCCCTGACGGCAAGAAGCTGGTCTGGACGTCCGTACGGGACCATATGGGCACCACCGGCCGGCTGGAAGGCAACTGGTCCGACTGGCAGCACTACCCGCAGGGCGCGGAGTTGTATATTTCAGACAGATTGGGCGGGCACGTCCAGCGCCTGACGAACAATCAGTACTACGAGGCGGAAGTCACCGTTTCGCCGGACGGCCAGTGGATCGTCTTCGGACGCCAGATCAAGGGCAACATGGACCTCTGGATCATGAAGTCCGACGGCACCGGCGAGCGCCAGATCACCTTCACCGAGGACTGGCAGGAAGGCGCGCCGTATTTCCTCCCGGACAGCAACACGATCCTGTTCCGGGCCTGGAAGGCCTCCGAGTACGGCCAGAGGCCGACACCCATGACGATCTTCACGATCAAGCGCGACGGCTCGGACCTCAAGGCGCAGACGCATACGCACGAGATGAACTGGGCGCCCTATCCGACGCCGGACGGCAAGCACTTCCTCTATGTGCGCATTGAGCCGAACAGCAACAACTGGGAAGTGTACCTGGGCGAAATCGACGCCGGCCCCGATGCGCAGCCGCGCCGCCTGACCTTCGATGACGGCTTCGACGGCTTCCCGTCGATCTCGCCGGACGGGCGCAAGATGGTCTGGACGACCAACCGCAGCGACGCGAAGAAAGCGTTCATGCAGAACCTGCGCCTGCATGTCATGGACGTGTCCTCGCTCGGCCTTGGACCCAAGTAGAATGGGCGGATGCGTACACACTTTTGCGGACAGGTCGACGAGGGTTCGGCAGGCAGGACGGTCACGGTAGCAGGCTGGGTGCACCGGCGGCGGGATCACGGCGGCGTGATCTTCGCCGACCTGCGCGACCGTTCGGGCCTCGTGCAGGCGGTGTTCGATCCCGACGCAAAGGCCGTTTTCGAAGGCGCGGAGAAGCTGCGCAACGAGTTCGTGGTACGCGTCACCGGCCTCGTGCGCGAGCGCCCGGCGGGCACCGCGAACGCCAACCTGTCTTCCGGCCGCGTCGAGATCCTCGCGCGCGAACTCGAGATCCTGAACCGCGCAGAACCCCTGCCCTTCCAGCTCGACGAGCAGGTCTCCGAGGAAGTGCGCTTGCGCTACCGTTACCTCGACCTGCGCCGCGAGGTCATGGCGAAGCGCCTGCGGCTGCGCCACGCCGCCACCCGCGCGCTGCGCGGCTACCTCGACGACGCCGGTTTCGTCGACATCGAGACGCCGATGCTCACGAAGGCGACGCCCGAGGGCGCGCGCGACTACCTCGTGCCCTCGCGCACCCACGCCGGCAAGTTCTTTGCGCTGCCGCAATCGCCGCAGATCTTCAAGCAGCTCCTCATGGTGGCGGGCTTCGAGCGCTACTACCAGGTGGCGCGCTGCTTCCGTGACGAGGACCTGCGCGCCGACCGCCAGCCCGACTTCACCCAGCTCGACATCGAGACCTCGTTCCTCTCGCAGGACGAGATCATGGCGCTGATGGAGGGGCTGATCCGCCACCTGTTCAAGACCGTGCTCGACGTCGATCTGCCGCATCCCTTCATCCGCATGAGCTACGCGGAGGCCATGCGCCGCTACGGCTCCGACAAGCCGGACCTGCGCGTGCCGCTCGAGCTGGTCGATGTGGCCGACCTCGTGGCCGGCTGCGACTTCAAGGTGTTCGCCGCGCCCGCGAAGGACCCGAACGGCCGCGTCGCGGCGCTGCGCGTGCCGGGCGGCGGCGCGCTGCCGCGCTCGCAGATCGACGAGTACACGGCCTACGTCGCCCGCTACGGCGCGCGCGGCCTCGCCTACATCAAGGTGAACGAACGGGCGAAGGGCCGCGACGGCCTGCAATCGCCGATCATCAAGTTCCTGTCGGATGAAGCGGTGGCCGGCATCCTCGGCCGCACCGGGGCACAGGACGGCGACCTGATCTTCTTCGGCGCCGATTCCGCCAAGGTGGTGTGCGACGCGCTGGGCGCGCTGCGCCTGAAGCTGGGCGACGACCTGAAGCTCGTGGCGGACGCCTGGCGGCCGCTGTGGGTGGTCGACTTCCCGATGTTCGAATGGGAACCGGATGCGAAACGCTGGATGGCGATGCACCACCCGTTCACTTCGCCCGCGAACCTCGAGCCCGGAGCGCTGCGCGCGCATCCGGGCGAGGCGCTCGCGAAGGCCTACGACATGGTGCTGAACGGCTCGGAGATCGGCGGCGGCAGCGTGCGCATCCATTCGCAGGCGCTGCAGTCGACGGTGTTCGACCTGCTCGGCATCGACCACGAGGAAGCGCAGCGCAAGTTCGGCTTCCTGCTCGATGCGCTCAAGTACGGCGCGCCGCCCCACGGCGGCATCGCCTTCGGCATCGACCGCCTCGTGATGCTGATGGCGGGGGCCGACAGCATCCGCGACGTGATCGCCTTCCCGAAAACCCAGACCGCGGCCTGCCCGCTCACCGAAGCCCCGACCGAAGTGAGCGAGCAGCAGCTGCGCGACCTGCACATCCGGGTGCGGCTGCCGCCCGCCCCGGGCTGACCGGCCGCCCAGGTCGGCGTGCGCCGCATCAGGCGGGGTGCGCCGCCTGTTCGACCAGAGCGATGACCAGCACGCCCACGGCGATCAGCACCACCTGCGCGACGCTCGAGCGGGCGTCGAGGCGCCGGTGCAGGCCGGGTATGAGGTCCGCGACGGCGACATAGAGCAGGCTCGCGGCCGCGACCGCCAGCACCCAGGGCAGCGCCCCGAGCACCGGGCGCAGCGCAAACCACGCGATCACGCCGCCGACGATGGCGGTGAGGCTCGTCGCGAGATTGAACCAGAGCGCGCGCGCGCGCGACCAGCCGGCGTTCAGCAGCACCGCGAAGTCACCGACTTCCTGCGGGATCTCGTGGGCCGCAACGGCGAGCGCAGTGGCGACGCCAAGCTTGAAATCGGTGAGGAAGGCCGCGGCGATCAGCACGCCGTCGAGCGCGTTGTGCAGGGCGTCGCCCGCGAGCACGAGCCAGGCGGCACTGTGTTCATGCGGATCGTCGTGGTGCTCGCCATGGCAATGGCGCCACAGCACGAGCTTCTCGAGCACGAAGAAGAGCAGCAAGCCGCCGACGAGCGCGAGCCCGATGCCGTGCGCCCCGCCCTCGCCCGCGCCCTCGATGGCATGCGGCAGGAGCGCCAGCAGCGCCGCGCCGAGCAGCGCACCGGTGGCGAAACTCACGAGGTGAGGCAGGCCGCGCGCCCGGGCGCTTGCCGGCAGCAGCAGCACGAGCCCCGCGACCGCCGCGCTCGCAAGTCCGCTGAGCGCCGTGGCGAGGACGATGACCGTGAGGGTGCTCACGCGGCCATCCAGACGAGCGCCGCCATCCGGCCGCACTGGCCGTCACGGCGATGGGAGAAGAAGCGCTCGCGATCGGCGAACGTGCAGCGGCCGTCGACGGCGATGGCATCCAGTCCGGCCGCGGAGAGCCTTCGAACCGCGAGCTGCGGCAGGTCGCACCACCAATGACCCGTGCGGCCGGGGCGAAAGGCGTGGGCCGCGCCGGCGTCCTGCGCCACGAATGCGCTCTGCACGTCCTCGCCCACCTCGAAGTGTTGCGGGCCGATCGACGGCCCGAGCCAGGCGACGAGGTCGCGCGGGGGCAGGCCCATCGCGGCCACGGTGGCCTCGAGCACGCCCGCGGCGAGCCCCCGCCAGCCGGCATGGGCCGCGCCGACCGCCGAGCCGTCGCGCGCGGCGAACAGCACCGGCAGGCAATCGGCGACCATGACCGTGCAGACGCGGCCGCGAAGGCGCGTGAATGCGCCGTCCGCGGGGGCGCGCGGGACCGCGCCGTCACCAAGTTCATGGATCGCGACGCCGTGCACCTGCTGCAGCCAGGCCGGCGTCGACGGCAGCGCGAGCCCCTGCGCGACCCGCCGGCGATTCTCGGCGACGCGCAGCGGATCGTCGCCGACATGCGCCCCGAGGTTGAGCGAATCGAAGGGCGCGACGCTCACGCCGCCCACGCGCAGCGTGAAAGCGGCTTGCACCCCGGCGGGGGCGGACCATTGCGGCGTGATCCACATGGACTGCATGATCCGGTGTCGGACCGTCGAATGCGAGGGGTATGAAGCGGATTTTCTGGCTTGCCGTTGCCGCCACGGGCGCCTTTGCGCTCGGCGGGCTCGCCCTCCACCGAGGCGAGAGCATCAATGCGCTGTGGATCATCGTCGCGGCCGTCTGCATCTATGCGATCGGCTTTCGCTTCTACTCGGCCTGGGTCGCGGCGAAGGTCCTCTCGGTCGACGCAACCCGCGCGACGCCCGCGGAGCGCCTCGACAATGGCCGCGACTTCGTCCCGACGCATCGCTGGATCGTGTTCGGCCATCACTTCGCCGCGATCGCCGGCCCCGGCCCCCTGATCGGACCGACGCTCGCCGCGCAGTTCGGCTACCTGCCGGGCACGCTCTGGATCCTCGTCGGCGCGGTGCTCGGCGGCTGCGTGCAGGACATGACGATCCTGCTTCTTTCCACCCGCAGGAACGGCCGCAGCCTCGGCCAGATGGCCCGCGACGAGCTCGGGCCCGTCGGCGGCGCCGCGGCGCTCACCGGCACGATCCTGATCATGGTGATCCTGATCGCCGTGCTCGGCCTCGTGGTCGTGAACGCGATGAAGCACAGCCCGTGGGCCACCGCGACCGTGTTCGCGACGATCCCGATCGCGATCCTCGTGGGCCTCTACCTGCGCAACTGGCGACCGGGCCGGGTGATTGAGGGCTCGCTGATCGGCGTCAGCCTGCTGCTCTTCGCGGTCGTGGGTGGCGGCTGGATCAACAGCCACCCGGTACTGCGCGAGTGGTTCGACTACCCGGGCCTGACGCTCGCGTGGTTCGTGATCGCCTATGGCTGGTGCGCGGCGATCCTGCCGGTGTGGCTGCTGCTCGCGCCGCGCGACTACCTTTCCACGTTCCTGAAGCTCGGCACGATCCTGCTGCTCGCGATCGCAATCGTGTTCGCACAGCCCGATATCAGGATGCCTGCCGTCACGCAGTTCATCGACGGCTCGGGACCGATCTTCGGCGGCAGGATATTCCCGTTCGTCTTCATCACCATCGCCTGCGGCGCGGTTTCGGGCTTCCATGCGCTCGTCGCGAGCGGCACGACCCCGAAGCTGATCGGCTCGGAGACCGACGTGCGCCTCGTGGGATACGGCAGCATGGCGCTCGAGTCCTTCGTCGCGATCATGGCGATGATCGCCGCGACGCTGCTCGACCCCGGCGTCTACTTCGCGATCAACACCGCGGCGGGCGTCGTCGGGGCGACCCCCGAGGCGGCGGTCGCGACGATCACTTCCTGGGGCTTCCCGGTCACCGTGGAGCAGATGCAGGCGCTGGCGCGCGAAATGGGCGAAAGCACGCTGTTCGCCCGCACCGGCGGCGCGCCCTCGCTCGCGGTCGGCATGGCGAGCATCTTCGCGAGCAGCTTCGGCGAAAGCCTGCTTGCGATCTGGTACCACTTCGCGATCATGTTCGAGGCGGTGTTCATCCTGACCACGCTCGACGCCGGCACGCGCGTCGGCCGCTTCATGCTGCAGGACATGCTGGGCAACGTGTGGCAACCGCTCGGCCGCACATCCTGGTACCCGTCCGTGCTCGCGGCGAGCACGCTGGTGGTCGCCGCCTGGGGCTATTTCCTCTATATCGGCGTCATCGACCCCAATGGCGGCGTCAACATCCTCTGGCCGCTCTTCGGCATCGCGAACCAGATGCTCGCCGCGATCGCGCTGTCCATCGCGACCGGCATCATCGTCAAGCAGGGCAAGGCCCGCTACGCATGGGTCACGCTCACGCCGCTCGCGTGGCTCGCAATCGTCACCACTACCGCCGCGGTGCAGAAGATCGTCAGCGACGACCCGCGCATCGGCTTCTTCGCCGCTGCCGGTGACCTCGCCGCGAAGCTCGCCGCCGGCACGCTGCCGCCGGAGCGCGCCGCGGTCGCCCCGCAGCTCATCTTCAACCAGCAGCTCGATGCCTGGCTCACGGCGTTCTTCGTGATCGTCGTATGGGTGGTGATCGCCGACATGCTGCGCGTGTGCTGGCGGGCGGTGAACGGCAAGCCGGTGCTGCCGAGTTCCGAGGCGCCCTACGTGCCGGCGAAGGGCACGGCATGAGCGCGCTCGCGCCACGAATCCTGGTCCGGCTCGGCGAGCTCGGTTCGTTCGTGCGCCGCGCGAGCGGCGACGATGCGTATGAGCGGTTCATCGAGCATCGTCGCGCCGCTCACCCCGGTGAACCGCTCCCTTCGCGGCGGGAATTCTGGTGCGGCGAGGTCGATCGCAAATGGCAGGCCGTGAACCGATGTTGCTGAGGATCTCGCCGGCGAAGCTCGTGCTGCTCGCACTCGCCTGCGGCCTTGCGAACGCGGCCACTATGCCGGCCGCAACCATGGTCGCGCCCGCCGGCGCGTGGCACCAGCGCGAAGCCGCGATCATGGGCACGCGCATCGCGGTCGAACTGTGGTCGAAGACCGAGGCATCGGGCGAGGCCGCCATCGACGCGGTGATGTCCGAGATGCATCGCGTGGACGAGCTGATGAGCCACTACAAGCCGGAGAGCCAGTTGTCGCGCATCAACGCGCACGCAGGCGAGGGCCCGGTGCGCGTGGATCGCGAGCTGTTCGACCTGATCGCGCGCTCGCTTGAATTCTCGCGCCTCACCGATGGCGCATTCGACATCACCTACGCGAGCGTCGGCTACCTCTACGACTACCGCCATCATGTCCGGCCCGATGAGGCGCAGATCGAGGCCCACCTGTCCGCGGTCGATTGGCGCAGCCTCGAACTCGACCCGGCAAACTCCAGCGTCCGCTTCACGAAGCCGGGCATGCGGATCGACCTCGGCGGCTTCGCCAAGGGCTATGCCGTCGATCGCAGCATCGAACTCCTGCGCGCCCGCGGCATCCAACACGCATCGGTCAGCGCCGGCGGGGACACGCGCATCCTCGGCGACCGTTTCGGGCGGCCCTGGATCGTCGGGATCCGGCACCCGGACGACGCCCATCGCGTGATCCTGCGCATCCCGCTCGAAAACGTGGCGCTGTCGACCTCGGGGGACTATGAGCGCTATTTCGACGAAGACGGCGTGCGCTACCACCACATCATCGACCCGCGCACCGGCCATTCCGCGAGCAAGGTGCGCAGCGCGACGATCATCGGCCCCACCGCCACGCAGACCGACGGCCTGTCGAAGACGGCCTTCGTGCTGGGCCCCGAGAAGGCTCTCGAGATCCTCAAGCGCATCCCCGACGTCGACGGCGTGTTCGTCGGCCCCGACGGCAAGGTGTATTACACGCCGGGGCTGGCGCCGCCGGGGAAATGAGCCGCGAAGCCTGACGGCGCGGCGCGCAGCCTCGCCAGAAAACCAAGGATGCCCCGGCCGGACTACGCCTGGTCGAAGGCCCGTACACGGCGCATCGAAAAAGTGGACGGTGTCACGATCCTGCGCCCCACGGAGCGATGCGTGCTGGTCAACTTCCACCTGCCGGTCTGCGCCCTCGGCAAGGAGGAACCCCGCGGCGACATGTTCAAGGACATGAACTAAGGAGCCGGAACTGGGCGACTGGAAGGATTGACCGCCTATGGACTGTCCGCGCGCAGCATGGCGATGAGCGCCTGCATGTCGGCCGGCAGCGGCGCCTCGAACTCGAGTTCCTCGCCGCTCGCGGGATGCACGAACGCGAGGCGCGCGGCGTGCAACGCCTGGCGCGGGAACGCCTGCAGCGCTGCCAGCAACGCGGGCGATGCGCCTGCCGGCAAGCGCCGTCGTCCGCCGTACACGGGATCGCCGAGGACAGGGAATCCTGCGTGCGCGAGGTGCACGCGGATCTGATGCGTGCGCCCCGTCTCGAGCATCACGCGCGCGAGCGTGTGCGAACGGAAGCGCTCGACGACGCGGTAGTGGGTGACCGCTGCGCGCCCGCCCTGGCGCACTGCCATCTTCACCCGCACCGATTTGTGCCGCCCGATCGGCTCGTCGATGGTGCCGCCGCCGGTCATCACGCCGGTCGCGACGGCGAGATACTCGCGCGAGATGTCGCGCTCGGCGAGCAGCGCGACGAGCGCCGCGTGCGCCTCGATCGTGCGCGCCACCACCATCAGCCCGCTCGTGTCCTTGTCGAGCCGGTGCACGAGCCCCGCGCGCGGCACGTGGGCGAGCCGCGGATCGTGGGCGAGGAGCCCGTTCTGCAGGGTGAGGTCGCGATTGCCCGCGCCGGGGTGCACGACGAGCCCGGCGGGCTTGTCGATCACGAGGATATCGGCATCCTCGTGGACGATCGCGAGCTGCATCGCCTGCGGCGCGAGCGCCGTATCGGCCGGCACTTCCCCTTCGAGCGCCACGTGCTCCCCGCCCAGCACCCGGTCGCGTGCCCGCGCTGTCCGGCCGTCGATTTGCACGGTGCCGCGTTCGATCCAGCCCTGGATGCGCGAGCGGGAATACTGCGGCAGCAGCCGCGCCAGCGCCTGGTCGAGGCGCAGGCCGGCGAGGCCAGGGTCGAGCGTGAGGTCGTGGCGGCGGAACTCTGCGTTCATGAATTGTCTATACTGTCGGTTTCGAGGCCATATTCCAACGAGAGGCCCCCCGTCGATGCCGAGACTTCCCGCGCTGCCGCTCCGCGGCCGCCTGATCCTGCTGGCTGCGCTCGCCGCGCTCGTCGCCGTCGCGGGCTGTCGCACCAACCGCGAGGACCAGTACGCCAAGACCAATCCCGAAGTGCTCTACAGCCAGGCCCACAAGGCGCTGATGAACCAGGACTTCGACGGCGCGATCCGCATGTATGAGGCGCTGACCGCGCGCTATCCCTTCGCGCCGGAATCGCGCCAGGCGCGGCTCGACCTGATCTATGCGTACTACCGGGGGCGCGAGGCCGAGAGCGCAATCGACGCCGCCGAAACCTTCATCCGCGAGAACCCGACCCATCCGCGCATCGACTATGCGTGGTACATCAAGGGCCTCGTCGATTTCGAGCGCATGCCGAACCGCATCGAGCGACTCTTCCGCGTCGACCTCTCGGAACGCCCGCCGCAGACCGCCGCGAAGGCCTTCGCCTCCTTCAAGACCGTCGTCGAGCAGTACCCGAAGAGCGAGTACGCGCACGACGCGCGCCGGCGCATGCTGTACCTGCGCAACCGGCTCGCCGACTACGAACTCTACGTCGCCCGCTACTACGTGGAACGCGGCGCATGGGTGGCCGCCGCGCAGCGCGCCAAGCAGACCATCGAGCAGTACGACGGCTCGCCCGCCGTGCGCGAGGCGCTCGAGATCATGGTCAATGCCTACGACCAGCTCGGGATGAAGGAGCTCGCGGAGAACGCGCGCGCCGTCTATGCGCTGAACTTCCCCGGCGACCAGCGGCGGGTCGAGGCAAAGAAGTCCTGGTGGAAGTTCTGGTGACGCCGGTCGCGCCGCCCGCCGTCAGCGACGATAACCGTTCGTGATCGGATAGCGCCAGTCGCGGCCGAAGGCGCGGCGGCTCACCCGCACCCCGGGGGGCGCCTGCCGGCGCTTGTATTCATTGCGCTTCACGAGATCCAGCACCCGGCCGACGGTCGCGCGATCGAAGCCGCGCGCGCAGATCTCGTCGACCGAGAGGTCCTCCTCGATGAACGCCGCGAGGATCGGGTCGAGGATGTCGTAGGGCGGGAGCGAATCGCTGTCCTTCTGGTCCGGCCGCAACTCGGCCGACGGCGGCCGGTCGATGACCCGCTGCGGGATCGCGTACGACAGGCCGTTGCGATAATCGGCCAGCCGGTAGACGAGCTGCTTGCTGCAATCCTTGATCGGCGCGAAACCGCCCGCCATGTCGCCGTAGAGCGTCGCGTAACCCACCGCCATCTCGCTCTTGTTGCCGGTCGTGAGCAGCATGCGGCCGGTCTTGTTGGAGAGGCCCATCAGCAGCAGCATCCGGCAGCGCGACTGGATGTTCTCCTCGGTCGCGTCCGGCTCGCGCCCCGCGAACTCCTCCCGCAGCGTCGCGAGCGTCGCCTCGAACAGCGGCTCGATCGGCAGCACGCTGTACTTCACGCCGAGGATCTCCGCCTGTGCCTGCGCATCCTCGAGGCTCATCGCGGACGTGTAACGCGAGGGCATCGCCACCGCATGCACCTGCGCGGCGCCGAGTGCATCGACCGCGATCGCAAGCGTGAGCGCCGAATCGATGCCCCCGGAGAGCCCCATCACCACCCCGGGGAAGCGATGCTTGCCGACGTAGTCGCGCACTCCGAGTACCAGCGCCCCGTAGACGCTCGCCACCTCGGGCAACTCGGGCGCGACCGGGGCGGCGCGTGGCGCGAGCGCGCCGCGCGTGTCGCGCTCGAATTCGACGATATGCAGGCCCTCCGCGTAGGCCGGCGCGCGCATCGCGACCGCGCCGCCCGCGTCCATCGCGAACGACTGGCCATCGAACACGAGTTCGTCCTGGCCGCCCACGAGGTTCACGTAGGCGAGCGGCAGGCCGACCTCGCGCGCACGCGCCTGCGCCACCGCCTCCCGGTCGCGCTGCTTGTGCAACTGGTAGGGCGAGGCGTTGCTGACGACGAGGAGCTCTGCGCCCGCCGACTTCGCGAGCTGCGCGGCCTCGCGCTCCCAGATGTCCTCGCACACGAGCACGCCGATGCGCACGCCGCGGACGTCGACGACGGTCGGTTGCGCCCCGGCGCTGAAATAGCGCTTCTCGTCGAACACCTGGTAGTTCGGCAGCGCGCCCTTGCGATGCATGGCCTGCACGGCGCCGCGCGCCACGAGCGCAGAGGAATTGTAGATCTGCGTGCCGCTGTACTCGGGCAGGCCCACGAGCGCGGCCATGTCACCGAGGCCGCGGCAGAGCTCGGCGAGGCCCGCTTCGACCTGCAGGCGAAAACCCCGGTGGAACAGCAGGTCCTCGGGCGGATAGCCCGACAGCGCGAGTTCCGGGAAAACAACGAGGTCGGCGCGCTGCGCCTGCGCCGCGCGCGCCGTGTCGATGACGCGCGCGACGTTGCCGCGCACGTCGCCGACCAGGAAATCGAATTGGGCGAGCGCGATCCGCAGCGGGGCGGTGCCCGTCATTTGGGCTTGCGCGCCCGCCGCGCGGGACGCCGCGCCACCTTCCTGACTGCGGCCTTCTTCTTCGCGACCGGCTGCTTCCGGGCGGCCGGCTTCTTCCTGCCCGTCGGCTGCTTGCTGCCGCTTGCCTTCTTCTTGCCTGCGGGGCGCGGCTCGATGTGCCGCGCGGCGGCGGCGCTCTTGCGGCGCCTGAACAGCAGGTCGCGCATCGCCTCACCGAGGTCGGCCGGCGATTTCACGGTGCGCACGCCCGCCCGATCGAGCGCGCGGTACTTGTCGGCCGCCGTGCCCTTGCCGCCCGCGACGATCGCGCCGGCATGGCCCATGCGCTTGCCCGGCGGCGCGGTGACACCGGCGATGTAAGCGACGACGGGCTTCGACACGAAGCGGCGGATGAACTCGGCGCCCGCCTCCTCGTCGCTGCCGCCGATCTCGCCCACCATGATGATGCCTTCGGTGCCCGGATCGCGCTCGAACAGCTCGAGTACGTCGACGAAATTCATGCCGCGCACCGGGTCGCCGCCGATGCCGACGCAGGTGCTCTGGCCAAGGCCGTTGTTGGTCGTCTGGAACACGGTTTCGTAGGTCAGCGTGCCCGAACGCGACACGATGCCGATCGCACCCTTCTTGTGGATGAAGCCCGGCATGATGCCGATCTTGCATTCGTCGGGCGTGATGACGCCGGGGCAGTTCGGCCCGACGAGCCGCGTCCCCTTGCCCGCAAGCGCCGCCTTGACCTTCACCATGTCGTTCACCGGGATGCCCTCGGTGATGCACACGACGAGTTCGATGCCCGCGTCGGCGGCCTCGAGGATCGCATCGGCCGCAAACGGCGGCGGCACGTAGATCATGCTCGCCGTGGCGCCCGTCTGCTTCACGGCGTCGTGCACGGTGTCGAACACTGGCAGGCCGATGTGCTTCTCGCCGCCGCGGCCCGGCGTCACGCCGCCCACGAGGCGCGTGCCATAGGCCAGGCACTGTTCGGAGTGGAACGTGCCCTGCTTGCCGGTGAAGCCCTGGCAGATGACCTTGGTGTGCTTGTTGACGAGAATGCTCATGCCTTGCCCTTCGCTGCCAGCGCGACGACCTTCTTCGCGGCGTCCGTGAGATCCGCGGCCGGTGCGAGCGCGAGCCCGCTGCCCGCGAGCATCTCGCGCGCCTTCTCCGCGTTCGTGCCCTGGAGGCGCACCACCACGGGCACTTTCACCCCGAGCTTCTTCGCCGCGATGATGATGCCCTCGGCGATCAGGTCGCAGCGCACGATGCCGCCGAAAATGTTGACGAGGATCGCACGCACGTTCGGGTTCGAGAGGATCAACTGGAACGCCGCCGTCACGCGCTCGGCGGTCGCGCCGCCGCCCACGTCGAGGAAGTTCGCGGGGCGCCCGCCGTGCAGCTTGATCAGGTCCATGGTCGCCATCGCGAGCCCGGCGCCGTTCACCATGCAGGCGATGTCGCCGTCGAGCGAGACGTAGTTGAGGTCGTGCTCGCTCGCCTTGACCTCCATCGCGTCTTCCTGCGAGACGTCGCGCAGCGCGGCGAGGTCCTTCTGGCGAAACAACGCATTCGGGTCGATGTTGATCTTGGCGTCGAGCGCCACGAGCTTGCCCGCCTTCGTGACGATCAGCGGATTCACCTCGAGCAGGCTCGCGTCGCGCTCGAGGTAGAGCCGGTAGAGCGCCATCGCGATCTGCTGGAACTCACCGACCTGCTTGTCGCTGAACCCGAGCGCGAATGCCATCTGCCTGCACTGGTAGGGCTGCAGGCCCGCGGCCGGGTGCACGTTCACCGTGACGATCTTCTCCGGGTTGTGCTCTGCGACTTCCTCGATGTCCATGCCGCCGGCGGCCGAACCGATCAGCGCGATGTGGCCCCTCTCGCGATTGAGGGTCAGCGACAGGTAGATCTCGCGCGCGATCTCCGAGCCCGATTCCACGTACACCGAATTGATCGGCAGGCCTTCCTCGCCGGTCTGCTTGGTGACGAGCCTCTGGCCCAGCATGCCTTCGGTGGCGCTGCGCACGGTCGCGAGGTCGCGCGCGAGCTTCACGCCGCCCGCCTTGCCCCGCCCGCCCGCGTGCACCTGCGCCTTGACGACCCAGACGGAACCTCCTATCGCCTGGGCGGCCGCCACCGCCTCGTCGGCACTGCGCGCCACACGCCCCTCGGGCACGGGCACGCCGTACTGCCGGAACACTTCCTTCGCCTGGTATTCGTGGAGATTCATGGACCCGCCGGATCGTTGGGAGAACCGCTATTCTCGCGGAATGATAAAGTCCCGGCAAATGGGGGCACAGGACGAGGATCGTGGCTCGACCCTCGGCGATCTGGGTTGGCGGATCGTCGGGTTGCTGAACCTCTACCGGCTGCTGCTGCCGCCGGTGCTGTTTGCGATCTACCGCTTCACCCTGCCGCAGCCCACGATCGGCAGCGAGCATCCGCGGCTCTTCTTCACCATCTGCGTGCTGTACTTCCTCGCGGGCCTCGCGCTGGTCCTGGCGCAGCGACTGCCGCGCCTGCCCGGCCAGGTTCTGCTGCTCGCCCATGCCCTGGTCGACGCCGTGGCGATCGGCCTGCTGCTCTACGCAAGCGGCGGGGTGGCGAGCGGCCTCGGCATCCTGCTGGTCGTCCCGGTGGGCTCCGTGGCGCTCCTCGCCGAGGGCCGTCGCAGCCTGCTGGTCGCCGCCGTCGCCGTCGTCGCCGTGCTCGTGCAGCAGGCATTCAGCCAGCTCACCGGCGCCGGCGCCACCGCCGACTACCCCGCCGCGGGCGTGCTGGGCGTCGTGCTCTTCCTCGTGGCGCTCGTGAGCTGGCCGCTCACGGCGCGCCTGCAGGAAAGCGCGGCCCTGGTCCAGAAGCGGGAGGTCGACCTCGCGAACCTCGCCGAGCTCTCGCAGTACATCGTGCAACACCTGCGCGAGAGCCTGCTGGTGGTCGACCACGAAGACCGCATCCGCCTGATCAACGAATCGGCCGCGCAGATCCTCGGCGACCGCCACGCTTATCCTGGGGCCCTGCTCGGCGAAGCGTCACCACGGCTCCTCTACCTGCTGTCGACCTGGCGGCAGAGCGGCGAGCGCCCGAAGGATACGGGCGCCACCTTCGTCGCGAGCAGCGGCGCGAGCGAAGTGCTGCCGCACTTCGCGCCGCTCGGCAACGAGAGCCCGCCGCCCGTCATCATCTTCCTCGAGGACACCACCGAGATCGCGAGCCGGCTGCAACAACTCAAGCTCGCCTCGCTCGGCCGCCTCTCGGCGAGCATTGCGCACGAAATCAGGAACCCGGTCGGCGCGATGAGCCACGCCGCGCAACTGCTCGGCGAATCGGACCGCCTCGACGAGGAGGAGCGGCGGCTCGCCGAGATCATCCACGCCAACGCCGTGCGCGTCAGCGAGATCATCGCCAACGTGCAATCGATGTCGCGGCGCGAACCCGTAAAGGCCGAGCAGTTCAGCCTGGCGGCCTGGCTGCACGAATTCCGCACGGAATTCTGCGCGACCCTCCCCTGCCCTGAGCATCTCGTCGCCATCGTGGACGCCGGCGGCGACATCGACGTGCGCTGCGACCGGAGCCAGTTGCGCCAGATCGCGTGGAACCTCGTGCACAACGCGGTGAAACACAACGGCGACGCGCCGCTGCCGATCGAGCTGCGGGCGGGCCGGCTCGCCCCGACCCAGCGTCCGTTCCTCGAAGTGGCCGACCGCGGCCCCGGCATTCCCGCCGCGCTCGCCGAGCGCATCTTCGAACCCTTCGTCACCGGGGACGCGCGCGGCACCGGCCTCGGGCTCTACCTCGCGCGCGAACTCGCGCAGGCGAACGGCGCGACGCTGATCCATGAAGCGCGTCCCGGCGGCGGGAGCGTCTTCCGCCTGGTGTTCTCCGATCCGTTACGATGGCGGGCATGAGCAAGCCGGTCGTCCTGATCGTCGACGACGAGCCCGACCTCGTCGAGCTCGTCAGCCTGACGCTCTCGCGCATGAACCTCGATACCGCCTCGGCAGGCGACCTCGCGGGCGCGCGTGCGCTGCTCAAGGCGCGCCCGTTCGACCTCTGCCTCACGGACATGCGCCTGCCGGACGGCGACGGCCTCGACCTCGTCGCCTGGATCCAGGAAAACAAGGCGCTGGTGCCGGTCGCGGTGATCTCGGCCCACGGCAACGTGGAGGCGGCCGTGCGCGCACTCAAGCTTGGCGCCTTCGACTTCGTCTCGAAGCCGCTCGACCTCGGGGCGTTGCGCAAGCTCGTGACGAGCGCGATCAAGCTCGGCGGGCAAGGCGGCGACATGACCATGCGCGGCCCACGCCTCATCGGCCACTCGCAGGTGATGGAGGCGCTGCGGCAGTTGATCGCGCGGGTGGCGCGCAGCCAGGCGCCCGTGCACATCTCGGGCGAATCGGGCACCGGCAAGGAACTCGTCGCGCGGCTGATCCACGACTCCGGTCCGCGCGCCGAGGGCCCTTTCGTGCCGGTGAATTGCGGCGCCATCCCGACCGAGCTGATGGAGAGCGAACTCTTTGGCCACAAGCGCGGCAGCTTCACGGGCGCCGTGAACGACAGCAAGGGGCTGGTCCAGTCGGCCGAGGGCGGCACGCTGTTCCTCGACGAAGTGGCCGACCTGCCGCTGCACATGCAGGTGAAGCTGCTGCGCGTGATCCAGGAAAAGACCGTGCGCCCGATCGGCGAGGCGCGCGAAGTGCCGGTCGACGTGCGCATCCTTTCCGCGACCCACCGCAACCTCGCCGCCCTGGTGCGCGACGGACGCTTCCGCGAAGACCTGTACTACCGCATCAACGTGATCGAGATGCGGGTGCCCTCGCTGCGCGAACGCGCCGAGGACATTCCCGACCTCGCGGAAGCGATCCTGCGCCGGCTCTCGCGCCGCATGGGAGTGGAGGCGCCGGAAATCAGCACCGCGGCGCTTGCGGCGCTCGCGGGACACGCCTTTCCAGGCAACGTGCGCGAGCTCGAAAACGTGCTGGAGCGGGCGCTCACCCTCTGCGTCACCGACACGATCGAGGCGAGCGACATCCAGCTTCGCGCGCCGATGGCGGATGTGCAGCCGGAAGCCACCGGCGCATCCCCGGGGGCCGCCCCGGCGGCGCCTGCGGTCGGCGCGGGCGCGCTCGGCGAGCAGCTCGACGGCATAGAGCGCGACGCCATCGTGAAGGCGCTCGAACAGACCCGCTACAACAAGACCGCCGCCGCGAAGCTCCTCGGGATGAGCTTTCGCGCGCTGCGCTATCGGATCAAGAAGCTCGGGATCGAGTAAGGAAGGCTGCAACCGCGCGTTCGAGGCGCCGGTCGTGGGTCCACAGGGAGAGCCCCAAGGAAATCGAGCACTTCTCCATGCTCGATGACTGGCACGCGCGGCAGTGATGCAATTGGATCCAGCACTTCTTCACGGCTGCGGGCGCGCCGCCGCGGCACGGGCCGCAGCCCGCGTTCCGTTCCCCCGAGTGCCGCGAGCCGCTTTGCGCCCTCGCGACGGATGAGCGCGCGCAAACCCGCCACCGCCGAGCCCAGGATCGCAACATCATCCGGCCAGCCGCGATTTGTGGCGCGGGTGATCCTGGGGATCGCGACAGCGGCGTGGGCACCCACCAGGAATTCGGGCAGCAAGCTGACGCACAGCGTCAGCTTGTGACACGAAGCGCGCGTCTGCGTCGCATCCGGGTGACATGGCTCACGAAACATAAGTGGGCCAGGCAAGCACGAACCCCCGATGCATCAGCAACTTGGAACCGCATCACATTGCTGGCACGGGCGTTGCTTCATGATCCCCCTGCAGGCGGAACACGCCGCGAACTTTGGTATCGACCCGAAATCTTCGTCCTCAAGGAGCTTTGTCAATGAAGACCATGCAGAAGGGTTTCACCCTCATCGAACTGATGATCGTCGTCGCGATCATCGGCATCCTCGCCGCGATCGCGATCCCGGCGTATCAGGACTACACCGTTCGCGCCCAGGTGACGGAAGGCCTGAATCTGGCGAGTGACATGAAGGCGGCAGTGGCCGAGACGTTTGCGAACACGGGCAGCTGGCCTGCCGACAATGCCGCGCTCGGCATCACCGCCGTCAAGTCCGGCAAGTACGTGACGGGCGTGGTCGTGGATACCGGCACCATTCAGATCACTTATGGCAACCAGGCGAATGCGGACGCATTGGCAGCCGGCCAGAACCAGCTCGACCTTCGCCCGACGGTCAGCGCGAACGGCGACGTGATCTGGAATTGCGGCCGCCGCACGGAAGTCGGTGCTGATCCGACTTCGGGCGGCTCGACGGCCAACGGCACGACGGTGCTCGACAAGTACCTGCCGGCGACCTGCCGCACCTGATCGGATCCTTCGGGACCTCGATGGGAAGCCCCTCTCCGGAGGGGCTTCTTTTTTTGGGAGCCGAATCACGCAGACCCCGGTCCCGCTGTGCGACCATCACCCAGGATTTGACAATTGCCCGGGGGGCACCCTCCGGTACACTATCGGTCACCGGGGTCGCGCCCTGCTTGCTGCAAGTGCATGAACGATAACGCTTCTCTTGCCATCGGAGGCTCGCGCTCCGCCCTCGGCGGGCTGCCCCAGCGGCTCGTGCAGGACGGGCTCGTCGACGAGTCGACGATGCAGAGCGCCCTGCAGAATGCGCGCGACCGCAAGGGCGGCGTCGTCACCCAGCTGGTCGGCATGGGCGCGGCGCGGGCCCGCGATATCGCGGTGGCGGCATCGAACGAGTTCGGCGTGCCACTCCTCGACCTCGACAGCCTCGCCGTCGACCTCGACCTGGTGCGGCTCGTCAGCGACAAACTGCTCGTCAAGCATCGCGTACTGCCGCTCTTTCGCCGCGGCAAGCGCCTGTTCCTCGCGGTCGCCGACCCGACCAACCTGCATGCGATCGACGAGATCAAGTTCGCGACCGGGCTCGGCATCGACGCGATCGTCGTCGAGGACGACAAGCTGCAGCGCGCCGTCGACAAGGCGCTCGAGCAGGTCGACACGCAGATGCCGAACCTCACGGACGAGGAAGGCGTCGACCTCGAGGGACTCGAGGTCACCGGCGGGGACGAAGACGCCGGCGAAGGCATCACTCGCGACGATGTCGACGACGCGCCTATCGTCAAGTTCGTCAACAAGGTGATGCTCGATGCGATCCGCCGTGGCGCCTCGGACATCCACTTCGAGCCGTACGAGAAAACCTATCGCGTCCGCTACCGAATGGACGGCATCCTGAAGGAAGTGGCCCAGCCGCCCGTGCAGCTCGCGCAGAAGATCTGCGCGCGCATCAAGGTCATGGCGCGCCTCGACATCGCCGAACGCCGGGTGCCGCAGGACGGCCGCATCAAGATGAAGCTGTCGAAGACTCGCGCGATCGACTTCCGCGTGAGCACCTGCCCCACACTGCACGGCGAGAAAATCGTCACGCGTATCCTCGACCCCTCGCAGGCGATGCTGGGCATCGACGCGCTCGGCTACGAGCCGCAGCAGAAGGATCTCTACCTCCAGAACCTCGCGAAGCCGCAGGGCATGATCCTCGTGACCGGCCCCACCGGCAGCGGCAAGACCGTGTCGCTCTATACCGGCCTCAATATCCTCAATCGCGAGGACACGAATATCTCGACCGCGGAGGACCCGGCGGAAATCAACCTGCCCGGCGTCAACCAGGTCAACGTGAATGCCAAGGTGGGCCTCACCTTCGCTTCCGCGCTGCGCGCCTTCCTGCGCCAGGACCCGGACGTGGTGATGGTCGGCGAAATCCGCGACCTCGAGACCGCGGAAATCGCGATCAAGGCGGCGCAGACCGGCCACCTCGTGCTGTCCACCCTGCACACGAACGACGCGCCGCAGACGCTTACCCGCCTGATCGACATGGGCGTGAAGCCGTACGCGATCGCGACTTCATGCAGCCTGATCATCGCGCAGCGCCTCGCGCGCCGCCTGTGCACCCAGTGCAAGCACCTCGTCGACGTGCCCGCCGAGGCCCTCCTCAAGGAAGGTTTCTCGAAGGAAGACGTCGCGGCGGGCATCAAGATCTACGGCCCCAAGGGCTGCCAGGCTTGCACCGACGGCTACAAGGGCCGCGTCGGCATCTACCAGGTGCTGCCCGTTACCGAAGACATCGGCCGCATCATCATGGAAGGCGGCAACGCCATCCAGATCGGTGACGCCGCGAAGAAGATGGGCGTCTGGGACCTGCGCCGCTCGGGCCTCGAGAAGGTCAAGCAGGGCATGACGAGCCTCGAAGAGATCAACAGCGTCACGATCGAGTGAGCTGACGGAGATTCCGCATGGCCAATGTGTCCGCAACCGCATCCGTCCGCACGATCAAGCGGGACATCCCGTTTGCGTGGGAAGGCATGGACAAGCGCGGCAACCGCGTCAAGGGCAAGAGCCTCGCGCCGGATGAGGCTGCGTTGCGCGCGGAGCTGCGCCGCCAGGGCATTGCCCCATCGAAGGTCAAGAAGCAGTCGCAGGCCTTCAAGGCGAGCGGCAAGGTCAAGCCCGAGGACATCGCGGTCTTCAGCCGCCAGCTCGCGACGATGCTGGCGTCCGGCATTCCGCTCGTGCAGGCCTTCGAGATCGTCGGCAACGGCCACGAGAAGCCCTCGGTGCAGAAGCTGATCCTCGACATCAAGCAGGACATCGAGGGCGGCACTTCGCTGCACGAGGCGCTCGCCAAGCAGCCGCTCTACTTCGACGACCTCTACGTGAACCTGGTCGAGGCGGGCGAGCAGGCGGGCGCGCTCGAGACCCTGCTCGACAAGATCGCCACCTACAAGGAGAAGACCGAGGCGATCAAGAAAAAGGTCAAGAAGGCCCTCTTTTACCCGGCGGCCGTCATGGTGGTGGCGGTGGTGGTCACGCTGATCCTGCTGATCTTCGTGATCCCGCAGTTCGAGAGCCTGTTCAAGGGCTTTGGCGCGGAGCTGCCGGCCTTCACGCAGATGGTGATCAACCTGTCGAAGTTCGTGCAGAACAACGGGATCTTCATCGCCGTGGTCATCGGCGCCGCGGCATATGCGTTCATCTACTTCAAGAAGCGCTCGCGCAAGATGCGCGAAGCGCTCGACCGTATCTCGCTCAAGCTGCCGATCATCGGCCCGATCCTCGTGAAGTCGGCGATCGCGCGCTATGCGCGAACGCTGTCGACGATGTTCGCGGCCGGCGTGCCGCTCGTCGAGGCGCTCGAGTCGGTGGCGGGCGCCACCGGCAACATCGTCTACGAGAATGCCGTGATGAAGATGCGCGACGAAGTCGCGACCGGCCAGCGCCTGCAGCGCGCGATGGAGAACACGCAGCTCTTCCCGAACATGGTGATCCAGATGGTCGCGGTCGGCGAGGAAGCGGGCGCACTCGACCAGATGTCGGCCAAGGTCGCCGAGTTCTATGAGGCGGAGGTCGACAACGCGGTCGACAGCATGTCGAGCCTGCTCGAGCCGCTGATCATGGCGATCCTCGGCGTACTGGTCGGCGGCCTCGTGATCGCGATGTACCTGCCGATCTTCAAGCTCGGCGCGGTCGTGTGATCGCAGCCCTGTTCGTTCTCGGGCTGCTCATCGGCAGCTTCCTGAACGTGGTCATACATCGCACGCCGATCATCCTCGACCGGCAGTGGCGGCGTCAGTGCGACGAACTCGCGGGACGCGAGACGCCCGCGGCGCCGCGCTTCAACCTGCTGGTGCCGCGTTCGGCCTGCCCCGCGTGCAAGGCACCCATCAGGGCGGTCCACAATGTGCCGGTGCTCAGCTGGCTCGTGTTGCGGGGCAAGTGCGCGGGCTGCGCCGCCCCGATCAGCGCCCGCTACCCTTTCGTCGAGCTGCTGACCGCCATCCTGTCGGCGACGGTGGCCTGGAAGTTCGGCTACACGGCGCAGATGGGCGCGGCGCTCGTGCTCACCTGGTTCCTCGTCGCGCTGACCTTCATCGACTTCGACACGCAACTGCTGCCCGATGCGCTGACGCTGCCGTTGCTATGGCTCGGGCTCGCGGCCAGCGTCCTCGGCTACACCGCGGTCGAGCCGCGGGCGGCCATCATCGGCGCACTCGCGGGCTATCTTTCCCTCTGGTCCGTCTATCACCTTTTCAGGCTCGCGACGGGCAAGGAGGGCATGGGTTACGGCGACTTCAAGCTGCTCGCCGCGCTCGGCGCCTGGCTCGGCTGGCAGATGCTGCTGCCGATCATCCTGCTCTCGGCCATGGTCGGTGCGGTGACCGGCATCGCCCTGATCGTGCTGCGCGGGCGCGATCGCAATATCCCGATTCCGTTCGGCCCGTTCCTCGCCGCTGCGGGCTGGATCGCGTTGGTCTGGGGGGGCGATATCGTCACCGGCTACCTCGGCATGTTTGCTTCATGACCTACCGCGTCGGCCTCACCGGCGGCATCGCGAGCGGCAAGAGCACCGTCGCCAGTCTCTTCGCGGCGCTCGGCGTGCCGGTCATCGACACCGACCAGATCGCGCGCGACGTGGTCGCCCCCGGTACCGGGCTCCTGGCGAAGATCCGTGCCGAGTTCGGTGATGCGGTCATGGCTCCTGACGGCTCGCTCGACCGCCGCGCCCTGCGCTCCCGGGTATTCGGCGACTCGGCCGAAGCCACGGCCGCGCGGCGCAAGCTTGAGGCACTGACCCATCCGGCGATCCGCGCCGAAATGGAGGCGCGCTCGGCCAGGGCCGGCGGGCCCTACCAGATCCTCGCCATCCCGCTGCTGGTCGAAGGCGGTTCGCGCTCGCATGTTGACCGGGTGCTGGTCGTCGACGCGGACGAGGCCACCCAGGTCCGCCGCCTGCAGGCCCGCGACGGATCGACCCTGGCGGAGGCACGCGCCCTGCTCGCGGCGCAGGCCGATCGCGCCGCGCGTTGCGCGGCCGCCGACGACCTCATCACGAACGAGGGCGACCTCGGGGCGCTCGCGGCACAGGTCGAGCGCCTGCACGCGGCCTACCTGGCCGCCGCGGGCGTTTACGAGAGCGGAGGCCGTCGCGCACAATAGGCGGATGTCCGAAGAACTGGCGCAGGCGGATGCCCCCGTGGCCGAAGAGGCCGAACTCGTGTTCGAGCAGCCGCTCAACGAGCGCATGCGCACTTTCCTGCGCATCGACTTCCTCTACGGGCAGGCCTCCTACCACAACGAGCGCGCCAGTGAGTGGGGCAGCCGCGCCGCGATCGCGAGCCTGATCGACATCCTCGCGATCACCGGCCGAGGCGATGCCCGTGCGGATGCGCTCAAGGAACTCGAGCGCCACCTCACCCAATTGAACGAATTCCAGGCGAAGCCGAATGTGGACGGCTCGCGGCTACGCTCCGTGATGACGAACCTGATGCGTCTGCGCACCGAGCTGCTCGCGGCGGGCTCGGCCTACCTGCAGCCGATCAAGGAGTCCGAGTTCCTCGCGGCGGTGAAGCACCGCAGCGCCATCCCGGGCGGCACCTGCGAGTTCGACCTGCCCGACTATTTCTACTGGTTGCAGCAGCCCGCGCAGGTGCGCACGCAGGCCTTCAACGAATGGCTCGCGCTCCTGAGGCCGCTGTGCGACTCGATCGCCGAGTTGCTGTGGCTCACCCGGCAGAATGGCCGGCCGCGCAACGAAGTGGCCAAGGGCGGGACCTTCCACATCACCTTCGATCGCGATTCGCCGGTGCAGCTGTTGCGAATCGGCGTGCCGCAATCGCTCGGGCTCTATCCCGAAATCAGCGGCAGCCACTATCGTTCGAGCGTGCGCTTCCTCAGCTGGAACGGCCTCGGCGCGCGCCCCACGCAGGCCAGCGCGGACGTGCCTTTCACCCTGAGCTGCTGCGGTTGAAGGTCCCCTGCCCCACCTGCAAGCGCGAGATCGCGTGGTCGGAGGCGTCGCCGTACCGGCCGTTCTGCAGCCAGCGCTGCCGCCTCATCGACCTCGGTGCCTGGCTTTCCGAGGAACACGCGATTCCCGGCGAACCGGTCGATTCCCCGGAAGGCCCCTCGCCTGCCGGCCGCCGCGACCCCGATTCAGCCGCCTGATTTCTTCAACGCCTCGATGGCGCTCGCCAGCACCGCGGCATCCATCGGATCCTTGGGGCGCGGGCCCTGCTTGATGAGCAGCAAGCCCTCGAGACCGAGGACACGAAAGGGTCGCCGTCCAGGTCGACGACGTCGACGTAGCGCTGCATCGCTTCACGGGGCCGGCATCCCGAGGGCCTTCGCCGCGAACGCCCACTGGTCCGCGAAATCCTCGATCTGCATCCACACCGGCTTGCCGGCGCCATGCCCGGCACGGGTCTCGATGCGGATCAGCACCGGATTGGCGCAGCCCTGCGCCGCCTGCAGGGCCGCCGCGAACTTGTAGCTGTGCCAGGGCACCACGCGGTCGTCCCGGTCGGCGGTCGTGACGAGCGTGGGCGGGTAGCACACGCCCTTCTTCACGTTCTGCACGGGTGAATACGCGTACAGCGCCTTGAACTCGTCGGCCTTCTCGCTCAGGCCGTAGTCGCCGGACCACTGGCGCGCGTTCGCGCTCGCCAGCTGGTAGCGCAACATGTCGAGCACGCCGACACCCGGCAGCGCGGCGCCGAACAACTCGGGCCGCTGAACCATCACGGCGCCGACCAGCAGGCCACCGTTGCTGCGCCCGTTGATGGCGAGGCGCGCGGGCTGGGTGTACTTCTCGCGGATCAGGTACTCGGCGGCCGCGATGAAGTCGTCGAAGACATTCTGCTTTTGCAGTACGGTGCCTGCGTCGTGCCAGGCCTCGCCGAACTCGCCGCCCCCACGCAGGTTGGCCTCCGCATAGACGCCGCCCATTTCGAGCCAGGCGAGCACCGTGGGCCTGAAGACGGGCGTGAGTGAAATGTTGAAGCCGCCGTACCCATAGAGCAGCACCGGCTGGTTGCCGTCGCGCGGCATGTCGCGACGATGGGTGATGGACATCGGCACCCTCGTTCCGTCCTTGCTCGTGTAGAACACCTGGTCGGTGACGAAGCGGGATGTGTCCGCGTCGATCTTCGGCGTGCGGAACGCGCTGACTTCGCTGGTCGCCGCATCGAGGCGCAGGATGCGGGTGGGCGCGAGATAGTCGGAGAACGCAAAGAAGACTTCGTTGTCGTCGCCCTTTGCCTCGAAATTCCCCGCCGAACCGCTGCCGGGCAGCGGCACCTCGCCCAGGGGTTTGCCATCGCGCGCAAACAGCTTCACCACATTGCGCGCATTCTCGATGTAGCTCACGAGCACGCGGTCGCCCGCGATGTCGGCACTGTCGATCGCCACCGCCGCCTGCGGCACGATGGTGCGCGCGCTGGCCGCGCCCGGCGCGGCGCGATCGACCGCGAGCACGCGCCAGTTCGGCGCGCCCGCCGTGGTCGTGAAGTAAAGCGCGGCCGCATCGCTGCCCAGGTAGACGTAATTCGCGTCGAACGCGGTGAACAGCTTCGTGACCTGGCCATCGGGACGCGAGATGTCCTTCAGCACGACGCCATCGCGACGGGTGTCCTCGTAGATCGAGATGACGAGCAGCTTGCCGTCGTCGGTCACGTCGGCCGAAGGCGCGCGGGTGGGGTGGTCGGTGACGGCGTAGACGAGCGCGTCGCGCTCCTGTGGCTCGCCGAGGCGATGGAAGTAGATGGCGGGGCGTCCCGCGTCGTCGCCGTGGCCGTCGGCACGCGCCGGATAGCGGCTGTAGTAGACACCGGAGCCATCAGCGGCCCAGCTCATCTGCCAGAACTTCACGCGCCGCAGCTCATCCGGCAGGTCGGTGCCGTCGTCGACCCGGCGGAAGCGCCAGATCTCCCAGTCGGTGCCGCCGTCCGACAGGGAATAGGCGAGCAGCTTGCCGTCGTGGCTCGGCTCGAAGCGCGCCAGCGCGACGGTGGCATCCTTGCTCGCAGCATTCGGATCGAAGAGCACGCGCCCGGCGGAATCCGCCGAATCGGCGACGTACAGCACGCTCTGGTTCTGCGTGCCGTCATTGCGCGTGTAGAAGTAGCGCCCGCCGGCCTTCTTCGGCACGCCAAAGCGTTCGTAGTTCCAGAGCTTGGTCAGCCGCTCCTTGACCCACGCGCGCTGCGGAATCGCCTCGAGCCAGGGTTGCGCGAGCGCATTCTCGGCGCTCACCCACTTTTTCGTGGCCGGCGATCCGAGCGCCTCAAAGCCGCGGTAGGGGTCGGCGACCCTGGTGCCGAAGTAGTCGTCGACCACCGCGGAACGGGGAGCGGCCGGATAGCGCAGCTTTGCTGCGGCAAATGCCCCGGCGGCGGTGACCGCCGTTCCGATGGCGAGGGCGATCGTTGCGCGGCGCAGGCGCGCCGTTTGGCTGCGAGTCATGTTCTTCCCTACACTCGAGGCTTGCCGATGCGGCAGTCTAACAAACGGACCGATCCGATGACCGCACCCCGCACGCCTCGCTTCGTCGCATGCCTGCTGTGGCTGGCCGCCACTCCGTCCCTTGCAGCCGACCTCACGATCGAGCGGCTGTTTTCGGCGCCGGAACTCTCCGGCCCCACGCTGCGCGGCGCGGCCTTTTCACCCGACGGCCGGCGGATCACTTACCTGCGCGCCAAGGAGAACGCGAAGGACCACTTCGACCTCTGGTCATACGACATCAAGGCGGGCCGCCATGCCCGGCTCGTCGATTCGGCGCTGCTCGCGACCGCGGACGAGGCGCCTTCACCCGAGGAGGCGGCGCGACGCGAGCGGCAGCGCACCTCCGCGCTGGGCGGCATCCTCGAATACGACCTGTCGGCCGACGGCCGGCACATCCTCGTGCCGCTCGGCGGTGATTTGTATCTTTACGATCTCGACGCCCCGCGGGCGGGCGCAGTACGCCGCCTCACGCGGACGCCCGCCTACGAGACCGATGCCCGTTTTTCGCCACGGGGCCGCTACGTGAGTTTCGTGCGCGATGCGCGCGTGTACGCGGTCGAGGTTGCCGGCGGGCGCGAGATCGCGGTTTCGCCCGCGGGTGGCGGACTCGTCTCCTACGGCACCGCGGAGTTCATCGCGCAGGAGGAAATGAACCGCAACACCGGCTACTGGTGGTCGCCCGACGAACGGCGCATCGCGTTCACGCGCGTCGACGACTCGCCGGTCGCGGAAGTCGAGCGCTTCGAGATCACGGCCGAGGGCGCCAAGGCGGTGAAGCAACGCTATCCCGCCACCGGCGCACGCAACGCCGACGTGCAATTGTTCGTCGCCCCTGTCGGCGAGGGCGCCGCCGTGCGCGTGGACCTCGGCACCGATCCCGACACCTACCTCGCGCGGGTCCAGTGGCTGCCCGATGGCTCGTCCCTTGCCGTGCAGCGCCAGAGCCGCGACCAGAAGACCCTCACCCTGCTGAAGGCCAACGCCGCGACCGGCGCCACGCGCGCGCTCCTCGAGGAGCACTCGGACACCTGGGTCGACATCTGCGACGAGCTCACGTTCGTCTCGGACGACGGGGAATTCCTCTGGGGGTCGAGCCGTTCGGGCTACCAGCACCTGTACCTTTACGATGCGGACGGCCAACTGCGCCGCCAGGTGACGAGCGGGGAATGGATGGTCACGGGCGAGGATCGCGGCGATGGGCTGCGCGCGATACGTGCCGTGGACCGGCGGCGCGGGCTCGTCTGGTTCATGGCGAACTTGGCCTCGCCGACCGAACGGCACCTCTACGTGACGTCCTTCCGCAGGCAGGAGGCGCCGCGCCGTGTCTCGCGCGAGACCGGCTGGCACACGGTGCGCATGTCGCCCGATGCGCGCTACTACCTCGACACGCACTCCGACAGCGAGCACCCGCCGTCGGTCACGCTGCGCAATCCCGACGGCACGCCGCGCGCGACACTCGTGGCCAACACCCTCGATGCGTCGCACCCCTACGCGCCTTACCTCGCCTCGCACCAGCCCTCGCGTTTCGGCACGCTGAAGGCGCGCGATGGACAGGTCCTCTACTACCAGCTCACGCCCGCCAAGGACATGCAACCGGGGCGCCGCTACCCGGTGATCGTCGACGTCTATGGCGGCCCGAGCGTGCTCGGGCGCGTGCGCAATGCCTGGGGCAATCTCTTCCGGCAGTATCTCGCGCAGTCGGGCTATGTCGTGTTCACGCTCGACAACCGCGGCACGGCCTTTCGCGGCGTGCAGTTCGATACCGCAGCGTTCCATCGGCTCGGCACGGTCGAAGTCGAAGACCAGGTGACCGGGGCCGAATACCTGCGCAGCCTGCCCTTCGTCGACCCGCAGCGCATCGGCATATGGGGCTGGAGCTATGGCGGGTACATGGCCCTGATGTCCATGATGCAGGCACCGGACCATTTCGCCGTGGGCGTGGCCGGTGCACCGGTCACCGATTTCCGCCTCTACGACACGCACTACACCGAGCGCTACATGGGCACGCCGGCGGAGAACCCGGCGGGCTATGAGGCGTCCAGCGTCATGACGCATGCCGCAGGGCTCCGCGGGCCGCTGCTGATCATGCATGGCATGGCGGATGACAATGTGCTCTTCACCAATAGCACGCTGCTCATGCGGCGCCTGCAGGACCTGCGCAAGCCCTTCGACGTGATGCCTTATCCCGGCGGCAAGCACGCCCTCCTGAGGCATGCGGACATGGGCCCGCACGCGTACATGACGGTGAAGCGGTTCTTCGACGAGCACCTGTGAGGCCTGGCTGGTGGCGCGCCGGAGTGTGAGCGGGAGCTCCGGTTCCTCACGGGTCGAGCGCCGCCTGCGGCGGTCCCCTCGTCGCGGCGGCGCCCGGATAGCGAGGAGGCGGATGAATCACCGCGCCTCAGGCCCGCGACTCGCAGCCCAAGCCCTACGGCATCTTGATCTTGCCGCCCGGCCCCATGGGACCCAGGCCGCCGCCAGCCTCCGGCACGACGATGCGCGAGGCGGCCTCGCGGCGATACTCGCGTGCTTCATCGATCGCCTGCTCGAGCGCGACCTTGACCGAATCGGAGAACTTCGCGAGTGCCTCGGGCATTGACTTGGCATCGATCTCGAACATCAGGGGCAGCACGCCGCCCGGGGTCAGCAACTGGGTCTGCCCCGAATAAAGCACATCGCGGGACGGATCGTCGGCGCCGTCCACCGTGACCGGCACCAGGCGGCGCAACGTGCCGGCCTTGCGGTCGGTGAACACTTCTTCGCGGTAGAGCCCGTTCGCATCGAGCTGGATATCGGGCAGATTCGGATCGTTGGCCATGGCAAACCTGTCGGGTGGGATGGCGGCATTGTATCGCGCATTTCCACCCAAAGGCGCCGGATTGACATGTGGAGCACATGCAAATAGTTTGAAACCATGCCCCGCATGATCCAGATTCGGCATGTCCCCGAAGACATTCACCGGCGACTGAAGGCCCAGGCGTCGCTCGCAGGCCTGTCGCTGTCGGACTACCTGCTGCGCGAAGTCGCGAAGTTGAGCGAACAGCCCACGCTTGAGGAAATCCAGGCCCGGCTCGCGCGGCTTTCCCCCGTGAAGACCCGGACTTCCATTGCAGCCGTGCTGCGGCAGGAACGCGAGCGGCGGTGATCGTCGTCGATGCCTCGGCGGTGATCAATCTGCTCCTGGCGAAGCCGCAAGCCGCGTCGATCGTCGCGCGGATGTACGGCCGCAACGGTCGAGCCTTTGCGCCGGCGCTGCTGGAGGTCGAGGTCCTGCACGTCCTGCGACGCCTGCTGCGGGCCGATGAACTGTCGCTGGAACGCGCTGCAGAAGCCATCGACCTGTTCCACGACTTGCCAATCCACCCGGTCGGACATCGTCCGATCGCAGGGCGAATCTGGGGCCTGCGACACCAGTTCTCCGCCTACGACGCCGCCTATGTCGCGCTGGCAGAAGCCATGGATGCGCCGCTGCTGACCTGCGACCGCCGGATCGCAAACGCGCACGGCCACCACGCACGCGTGGAGTTGCTGGCCTGAAAAGCAGCACAGCCCTCCGCCCTCAGCGCGCCGCGTTCTCCTCCCGCAACACCGCCACCGTAGCCGGTGCGGCCGTCTGGCGCAGGATCGCCTTGGTGCGGAAGAATCGCAGGTACCCCGCCGGTCCCATGCGCGAGCCGCCGAGCCCCGAGAGCTTGAAGGAATTCTTCTCGGCCTCGTACACCATCGTGGTGAGCGAGCAATCGTTCAAGCTCACGGCACCGACGTCGAGTTGGCGGCCGATCGCCTCGGCCTCCTCCGTCGTGCCGGCGATGACCGCCGCCGACAGGCCATAGATGCCGTCGTTCGCGAGCTGGATGGCTTCCCCGATCGTGTCGAAGGCCATCACCGGCATCAGCGGCCCGAAGGTTTCGTCGGTGATGACCTGCATGTCGTGCGTGACATCGGTCAGCACGGTCGGCCGCAGCCACAGTCCGCCATGCCGTTCGATCGTGCCGCCAGCAAGGACCTTGGCGCCCTTCGCCACGGCGTCCGCAATCTGCTGCTCCACCACCCGCGCCTGCGCGGCCCAAATGAAGGGGCCCACGGCGCCGCGATGGACATCGGGCCAGTTGATCTCGACTGCGCGCGCCTTGGCGGTGAGTCGCTCGACGAACGCCGCGTGGATGCGGCGGTCGACGTACACCCGCTCGAGGGACTGGCAAGCCTGGCCGCTCGCCGTGATCGAGGCACGCAGCACGGCGTCGGTGGCACGCTCGATGTCGGCGTTCGCCGTGATGATCACCGGATCCTTGCCGCCGAGTTCGAGGAAAGCCGGGATGAAATGCGCCGCGGCATTCGCGCCGACGAGGCGGCCCGTCTTCACGCTGCCGGTGAAGCACACGGCGTCCACCGCCGCGACCAGCGCCTCTCCCGTTTCGCGGCCGCCCGGCGTCAGCGCGAGCACCGCCGCGAGTTCGGGCACGGCATCGATCGCGCGCTGCGCCGGCGCGATCCAGCGCGGCGTCACTTCGCTCGGCTTCAGCAGCGCCGCGCAGCCGGCGAGCAGCGCCGGGATCGCGTCGATGAAGGACAGCAGGAACGGGAAGTTCCAGGGGCTGATGGCCCCGACCAGCGCGTGCGGCACGAGCTGGTAGCCGTATTCGACGGTCGGCATGCTCTCGGACCGTCCCCCCGGCTGCGCGCCGAGGCCCGGCGCCAGGCGGCACCACCGATCGATCGTGCCCGGCACGCCCAGCGATTCCCCGACCGAGAGCAGGTGACGGCCGGTATCGTGGGTGATGGCATCGGCGATCTCGTCCTTGCGGGCGAGGAGCTCGGCCTTGAAGCGCTGCAGTACCGCGATGCGATGGGCCAGGCCCGCGTCGCGCCACGCGGGTTGCTGCGCGCGCAGGGCGGCGGCGGTGCGCGCCACGTCGGCAGGTGCCGTCGCCGTGAAATGGAAATCCACCTCGCCAGTGCGCGGATTGCAAACATCGATCGTCTGGGGCTGTGTCATCGGGGTTCCGGGAAATGCGCGCAGGGCGCGAACGAAGGGTTCATCGGCTTCGAGGATATCCCACTCCGGCAACTCGCATGGAGCCACCCAGGCGAGGCGTTGACCATCGAGCGGATGCGGCTGGCCGCACCATGATTCGACCAGCCAGAGCGACAGATCGACATGGCGATCCGCGTAGTCATGCGACACCGCCATGAATGGGCGCGCCGCCCGGACGGTGATGCCGAGCTCTTCGGCGAGCTCGCGCTCAAGCGCCGCACGCTCGCTCTCAGTCGCCGCAATCTTGCCGCCAGGAAATTCCCAGCGGCCCGCCATGTGCTTGCCACCCGGTCGGTCGGCGAGCAGCACCCGGCCGCCGGCGTCGAACAGCGCCGCCGCCACCACCCGGATGCGCGGCGTCACTCCGCCTGGGCCAGCGCGCCGTGGCAGTGCTTGTACTTCTTGCCCGAACCGCAGGGGCAGGGCTCGTTGCGCCCGACCTTGCGCTCGCCTCGCACGACGGGCGTGTGGTCGGCGGCCGCGGGCGGCCGCCCCGGCAACTGCGCGACTCCCGCGGCGCGGCCGGCCGCGCGCGCAGGCGGCTGGCCAGCGGGCGCTTCGTCCTCGCCACCGCCGGCGGTCAGCGCCGACTGTGCGTCCGCATGCTGCGCCTGCAGGGCCTGCATCAGGCGCTGGCGGCGGCGCTCTTCCTCGCGATCGATCTCGTCCTGCGTGCGCACCTCGATCTTGGAGAGCAGCGAGGCGGTCTCGAATTTCACCCGGTCGAGCATCGCGGAGAAGAGCTCGAAGGCTTCGCGCTTGTACTCGTAGCGGTAATCCTTCTGCGCATAGCCGCGCAGGTGGATGCCCTGGCGCAGGTAGTCCATGGCGGCGAGATGGTCGCGCCAGTGCTGGTCGAGCGTGCGCAGCATGACGTCCTTCTCGACATGGCGCATCAACTCCGCGCCGATGCGCGCGACCTTCTCGTCGTAGGTCGCATCGACCGCCGCCACGATCCGCGCCCGAAAGCTCACCTCGTCGATCTCGGGTTCCGCGGCGAGCCACTCCTTCGGCGCGATGCGCGCGTTGAAGTCCTTGAGGACGGACTCGGCGAGGGCGTCGAGGTCCCAGTCCGCGGGCCCCGCGTTCTTCGGCACGAACTGGTCGACCAGCGCGCCGATCGCATCCGCGCGGATGCCACGGATCGCATCGGCCACTTCGGCCTGCGCCATGATCTCGGTGCGCTGCTGGTAGATCACCTTGCGCTGGTCGTTCGCCACGTCGTCGAACAGCAGCAGCTGCTTCCTGATGTCGAAGTTGTGCGACTCGACCTTGCGCTGCGCCTTCTCGATGCGGCCCGAGAGCATGCGGCTCTCGATCACTTCGCCTTCCTTCATGCCGGCCATCGTCAGCAGGCGCTTGGTGAAGTTCGGATCGCCGAAGATCCGCATCAGGTTGTCTTCCATCGACAGGTAGAAGCGGCTCGAGCCCGCGTCGCCCTGGCGGCCCGAACGGCCGCGCAACTGGTTGTCGATGCGCCGCGATTCGTGGCGCTCGGTGCCGACGATGTGCAGGCCGCCCGCGGCCAGCACCTGGTCGTGGCGCACCTGCCAGCCGCCCCTGATCCGCTCGCGATCGGCCTCGGCCGCCTCGGGCGGCAGGGTCGCGAGTTCCGCCTCGAGGTTGCCGCCGAGCACGATGTCGGTCCCGCGGCCCGCCATGTTGGTGGCGATCGTGATCGCGCCCGGCCGACCGGCCTGCGCCACGATGTGCGCCTCGCGCTCGTGCTGCTTGGCGTTCAGCACCTGGTGGGTGATGCCTTCCTTCTGCAGCAGGCCCGACAGCAACTCCGAGGTCTCGATCGAGGTCGTGCCGACGAGCACCGGCTGTTCGCGCGCCACGCAGTCGCGGATGTCCTCGATGATCGCCTGGTACTTGTCGTTCTGGTTGAGGTAGACGAAGTCCGGCTGGTCCTTCCTGATCATCGGCCGGTGCGTCGGGATCACGACCACTTCGAGCCCGTAGATCTGCAGGAACTCGGGCGCCTCGGTGTCGGCGGTGCCGGTCATGCCCGAGAGCTTCTTGTAGATGCGGAAGTAGTTCTGGAAGGTGATCGAGGCAACCGTCTGGTTCTCCTCGCGCACCCGCACGCCTTCCTTGGCCTCGATCGCCTGGTGCAGTCCGTCCGACCAGCGCCGCCCCTGCATGGTGCGGCCGGTGAACTCGTCGACGATGATCACCTCGCCGCCGCGCACGATGTACTCGACGTCGCGGCGGTAGATCGCGTGCGCGCGCAGCGCCGCGTTCAGGTGGTGCATCAGGCGGATGTTGCCCGAGTCGTACAGGCTCTCGCCCTCGCGCAGCAGGCCCGCCTCCAGCATGTACTGCTCGACGTGCTCGTGGCCTTCCTCGGTGATGTGCACCTGCTTCTGCTTCTCGTCGACCGAGAAGTCGCCCGGGCCGTTCTCTTCCTTCTGGCGCGTGAGGCGCGGCACGAGCTTGTTGATCGCGAGGTACAGCTCGGTGCTCTCCTCGGCGGGACCCGAGATGATGAGCGGCGTGCGCGCCTCGTCGATCAGGATCGAGTCGACCTCGTCGACGATCGCGAAGGCATGGCCGCGCTGCACGCGGTCCTCGAGGCGGAACGCGAGGTTGTCGCGCAGGTAGTCGAAGCCGAACTCGTTGTTGGTGCCGTAGGTGATGTCGCAGGCGTAGGCCGCGCGCTTGTCGGCGCTCGACTGCGAGTTCTTGATCACCCCGACGGTGAGCCCGAGGAAGCGGAAGATCGGCCCCATCCAGTCGGAGTCGCGCTGCGCGAGGTATTCGTTCACCGTGACGACGTGCACGCCCTCGCCGCCGAGCGCATTGAGGTAGGCGGGCAAGGTCGCGACCAGCGTCTTGCCCTCGCCGGTGCGCATCTCGGCGATCTTGCCCTCGTGCAACACCATGCCGCCGATCAGCTGCACGTCGAAGTGGCGCATCTTGAGGGTGCGCCGCGCGGCTTCGCGCACCACGGCGAAGGCTTCGGTAGCGAGCTCGTCGGGCCTTGCGCCCGCCTTCAACCGGGCGCGGAACTCGTCGGTCTTGGCCCGCAGGGCCTCGTCGTCGAGCGCCTCGATGGCGGTCTCGTGGTCGGTGGCGGCACGCACCTGGCGTGCATAGGCCCTGACGAGACGGTCGTTGCGGCTGCCGAAGACGCGCGTGAGCAGTGCGAGCACGGGGTGTCCTTGAAAAAATTTAACCCAATCAGGGACTTATGCATGCCCCGGCCGGGTAAAGGCCGCATATTATACGGATTCGTGGATGGACAGCGCGCGGGGAAATGAATTCCCCTGCCCACGCCCGCCCGGACGGGCAGCTCGTGGCGACCGTCAGCGCCCGATGAAGGTCAGCGGATCGACCTGGCGGCCCTGGCGAAGGACTTCGAAGTGCACGTGCGGGCCCGTCGAACGGCCGGTCGAACCGACACTGGCGATCGCATCGCCACGCTGAACGGTATCGCCCACGGACACGAGCACGCGGCTGTTGTGCCCGTAGCGCGTGACATAGCCATTGCCGTGGTTGATCTCGACGAGATTGCCGTAGCCGGAGCGCTCACCCGACCAGGTCACGATCCCGGCCGCCACGGCGACGACATCGGCGCCCGCCTGCGAGGCGAAATCGAGGCCCTTGTGGAACGCGCCGTGACCCGTGAACGGGTCCTGGCGCGAACCGAAGTAGGACGAGATGAAGCCCTGGCGCACCGGGCGCCCCTCGGGATGGATCTGCTCGCGCAACTGGCGCGCGATCAGCACGTTCTCGAGCGCCGTGAGCTGCGCATCGCGCAGGTCGACCCGCTCCTCGAGGCTGTCGATCATGTCGGTGAGGTCGGGTATCTGCGCGGCGGCGCCGCCCTCGCCTTCTTCCGGGCCGCCGGTGGCCGGCGCGGCGTCGAAGTTGAACTCGCGCGAATCGAGGTTCGCCATCTCGGCGAGGCGCTTGCCGAGCGCATCGAGGCGGATCATGCGCCCGTTGACCTGGCCCATGCGCATGGACAGGGCATCGATGCGCTCCTGCAGCGCCCGCTTCATGTCCGCGATCTCGGCCTGCTGGGTCTGCACGACCTGCGCCCAATGGGTCGCATCGCCACGCGAGAACGCCTTGCCCGAGCGCTGCCCGAGCTCGAGCCCGAGGACGAAGGCGATACCGAGCACGCCGAGCGCCAGGGCGCCGACGGCACCCAGGGTCACCGGGTGCGCGAGGTTCACGTGCCGCGCGCGTCCTTCGCGCCGAGAGAAGAAGATCAGGTTCATCCGTTATGCTCGGTCCAGTGGCGGGGGCAATATGCCGAAGAGCCGGGATCGACACAAGAAGACCAGCGCACAGAGTCGGAAATCAGGGTCTCCCCGATATGGTAAACCGCGGCCGCTGGCCGACCTGCTGGCCCGACCCGCCCCGGCCCTGTCCTCCCTCGCACGGCGCGCCGCGCAGGCCGAGGACTGGCTCAGGCTCGTCCGGGGCTGGGTCGCCGTGGAACAGGCCTCCCACGTCACCTCGGCGGTCGAGCGCAACGGCACCCTGACGATTTATGTCGCATCGGCGGCCTGGGCGGCGCGCCTCAGGTTCGAGGCCGGGAATCTGCTCGTGAAGGCCCGTGGCCACGACGCCCGGGTGGAGGCAGTGCAGGTCAAGGTGCTCCCGCCAGCCCGCAAGGGCTAGGTCAGGCGGCGGTACTCGGCAGCGCTTCGGTGCCGATGTAATGGATCGGCGTGTCCTTGTCGGACTCGAACACGGCCTCACGCCACGCATCGGCGTCGGCATGCAGGGCCCGCAGCAGCTTGTTGTTGAGGCCGTGGCCGGACTTGAAGCCGCTGAACTCGCCGATCAGGCTGTGGCCGAGCAAATACAGGTCGCCGATCGCGTCGAGGATCTTGTGCTTCACGAACTCGTCTTCGTAGCGCAGCCCGTCCTCGTTCATGATGCCGGTGTCGTCGAGCACGATGGCATTGTCGAGGTTGCCGCCAAGGGCGAGGTTGTGGGCGCGCATCGCCTCGAGGTCGCGCATGAAGCCGAAGGTGCGCGCGCGGCTCACTTCCTTGAGGAACGAGGTCGTCGAGAAATCCATCGACGCCGCCTGCGTGCGCCGCTTGAAGATCGGGTGGTCGAACTCGATGCGGAAGTTGACCTTGAAGCCGTCGAAGGGACGGAACTCGGCCCACTTGTCGCCTTCCTCGACCCGCACGTGCTTGAGGATGCGCACGAAGCGCTTCGGCACGGGCTGCTCTTCGATGCCGGCCGACTGCAGCAGGAACACGAAGGGCCCGGCGCTGCCGTCCATGATCGGCACTTCGGGAGCGTTGACCTCGACGATCGCATTGTCGATGCCGAGGCCCGCGAACGCCGACATCAGGTGCTCGATCGTCGAGATGCGGGCACCACCCATCACCAGCACGGTGCCGAGCGTGGTCTCGCCCACATTCTCGGCCGATGCGGGGATGTCGACCGTTGGGTCGAGATCGACGCGGCGAAACACGATGCCGTGGTCCGGCGGCGCGGGCCGCACGGTCATCAGCACCTTGGTGCCGGTATGCAGTCCCACGCCGGACGCGCGGATGGCGTTCTTGAGGGTTCTTTGGCCGACCATAGAGTGGAGTAAGCGGTAGCGCCCGATCCCGTGCAGGAAACCGGCTGGAGCGAGGCGCCGACGAGGCGCACCGGCCCCGGCATGAACGGGGCGCTACCGTACCACAAGCCCGCCCGTCGCGTCAGTCCGCCTGGCGGCGCAGGAAGGCCGGGATGTCGAGCACATCCTCCACGTCCGCATCCGCGCGCAGGCCGTCGCCGACGGCCCGCTGGCGCTGCACCGTCGGCCGGTCGAGCGCGGCGTAGTCCGAGCTGTTGAGCGGCGAGCGACGCACCACCCGCATCTGCGGCTCGGCCCTGGCGGCCGCCTCGCGACCGAGATCGCGCGGACGCGCGGCGGGCGCCGCGGCGGCGCGGCCGAGGCCGGTGGCCACCACGGTGACCCGGATCTGGTTGGAGAGCTCCGGATCGATCACGGTGCCGACGACGACGGTGGCGTCCTCCGAGGCGTACTGCTTGACGATGTTGCCGACTTCCTGGAACTCGCCGATCGAGAGGTCCATGCCCGCGGTGACGTTCACGAGCACGCCGTTGGCGCCCGACAGGTTGATGTCCTCGAGCAGCGGCGAGGAGACGGCGGCCTCGGCGGCCTCGCGCGCGCGACTCTCGCCGCTCGCGGTGCCCGAGCCCATCATCGCCATGCCGGTTTCCGACATCACCGTGCGCACGTCGGCGAAGTCGACGTTGATGAGGCCCGGCCGGGTGATCAACTCGGCAATGCCCTGCACGGCGCCCTGCAGCACCTGGTTCGCCGACTTGAACGCATCGAGCAGCGTGATCTGCGGCCCGAGCACCGTCAGCAGCTTCTGGTTCGGGATCGTGATCAGCGAATCGACATACTTGCCGAGTTCCGCCATGCCGTGCTCCGCGACCAGCATGCGCTTGCCGCCTTCCATCTCGAACGGCTTCGTCACGACCGCGACGGTCAGGATGCCGAGCTCCTTCGCCACCTGCGCGACGACCGGCGCGGCGCCCGTGCCGGTGCCGCCGCCCATGCCCGCGGTGATGAAGAGCATGTCGCATCCCTCGATCATCTCGATGATGCGGTCACGATCCTCCATCGCGGCCTGCCGGCCGACTTCCGGGTCGGCGCCGGCGCCGAGGCCCTTGGTCATGTTGGCGCCGATCTGCAGCGCCGTTTTCACCTTCGAGTGCTTGAGCGCCTGCGCATCCGTGTTGATGCACAGGAACTCGACGCCCTCGATCCCCGCGGCGACCATGTGTGCCACGGCGTTGCCGCCGCCGCCGCCGACGCCGAGCACCTTGATCACGGCGCTCTGGCTGTATGCGTCCATCAGTTCGAACATTTCGCTACGCTCCTTTGGTTGAAACAGCCAACAGCGAACAGCCGGCAGCTGGCAGCCAGAGAAGGGCGCGCTCGAAGCGCCCTCTGGCTGAAAGCTGTTTGCCGCCAGCTGTTCGCACTAGAAATTTCCCGCAAACCACGACTTCATCCTGTCCAGCATCGACTTCGCGCTGCCGCCTATGGAGCGGCCGCGATTGCCCGGCAAGGCGTTGTCGCGCGCGTAGAGCAGCAACCCCACGGCGGTCGAGTAGATCGGGTTGCGCACCACGTCGGTGAGGCCCTGCACCTGCTGCGGCAGGCCGAGGCGCACCGGGACGTGGAAGACTTCCTCGGCGAGCTCGATAGCGCCTTCCATCTTGGCGCTGCCGCCCGTCAGCACGATGCCCGCGGCGATCGCTTCCTCGAAGCCGCTGCGGCGCAACTCGTCGCGCACGAGGCCGAAGAGCTCCTCGTAGCGCGGCTCGACGATCTCGGCAAGCGTCTGGCGCGCCAGGCGCCGCGCTGGCCGGTCGCCGACGCTCGGCACCTCGATGCTCTCGTCGGGATTGGCGAGCTGCGAGAGCGCGCAGGCGTAGCGCACCTTGATGTCCTCGGCGTAGTGCGTCGGCGTGCGCATCGACACGGCGATGTCGTTCGTCACCTGGTCGCCCGCGATCGGGATCACGGCGGTGTGGCGGATGGCGCCGTTCGAGAACACCGCGAGGTCGGTGGTGCCGCCGCCGATGTCCACGAGGCACACGCCGAGCTCCTTCTCGTCCTCGGTCAGCGTGGCGAAGCTCGACGCGAGCTGCTCGAGCACCACGTCGTCGACCTCGAGGCCGCAGCGCTGGATGCACTTCTCGATGTTCTGCGCCGCGCTGTCGGCACCCGTGACGATGTGCACCTTGGCCTCGAGCCGCACGCCCGACATGCCGATCGGGTCGCGGATGCCCTCCTGCCCGTCGATGATGAATTCCTGCGGCAGCACGTGCAGGATCTTCTGGTCCGCCGGGATCGCGACGGCCTTGGCCGCGTCGATCACGTGCGTCACGTCGTGCGTCGAGACTTCCTTGTCGCGGATCGCGACCACGCCGTGCGAATTGAGGCTGCGCACGTGGCTGCCGGCGATGCCGGCGAACACCGAGTGGATTTCGCAGCCGGCCATCAGCTCCGCTTCCTCGACGGCGCGCTGGATCGACTGCACCGTCGACTCGATGTTCACCACCACGCCCTTCTTGAGGCCGCGCGAGGGCTGCGAGCCGAGGCCGATCACCTCGATGCCGCCGTCCGGCGCGACCTCGCCGACGAGCGCCACCACTTTCGAGGTGCCGATGTCGAGGCCGACGATCAGGGTCCTGTCTGCGCGTTTCGCCATATCTCCTCAGGCGTCCGGGTTGTCGTCGCTCGCGTGGCCGGCGGCGAGGCGCATGCCGCCCGCGCGCCAGCCGACCGCGAATCCGTTCGAATAGCGCATGTCGACGTAGGCGATGTCGCCGCTTCGCTCGGCGACGAGCGCGAGGCCTGCCGCGATGAAGCGCTCGAAGCGCAGGTCGACGTCGCGCCGGCCGAGGCGCACGGTCACGCCGTTGTCGAGGTCGAACTCCCATGCGCCGCGCTCATCGAGGCGCATGGCGGTGAGGTGCATGCCGGCCTCCATCAGGCGGCCGCGCACGGCGAGGTAGCGCGCCGCGACGTCGTGCTCGCTGCCGGCCGGCCCCGACAGCTTCGGCAGCTCGGGCGGAATGTGCCGCGCCTCCGAAATGAAGAGCTCGCCGCGGGCATTGAGGAGCCCGTTGGCACCCCAGCGGGCGGCGGCGCTCTGCTCGGTCACGAGCACCCTCAGGCCACGCGGCCACGCGCGCTGCACGCTCGCGCTTTCGACCCAGGCGATCCCGTGCAGGCCGCGGCCCACCGCCTCGAGGTCCACGCCGACGAGGCCCACGCCGCGCACGCGCTGCTTGACGGCCTGCTCGACATCGAGCGGCGACACACGCTGGAAGCGGCCCTCCACCGTGATCGTTTCGATCGGCTGGTCGAGCGCCCACGCGACCCCGAGGGCGGCGCCGCCGAGCACGGCAACGCTCGCCGTGGCCGCGGCGAGGCGCCGCCAGTCGATCGCGGGCAGGCGCCAGCGGCGCTCTTCGAGCTTGCGGCGGTTTTTCGGCCTGAGCGCCATCAGCGGCGGGTCCTCGCGAAACTCGTCTCGAGCACGCGCCATGCGAGCTCGTCGAAATCCATGCCGACGGCGCGCGACGCCATCGGCACGAGGCTGTGGTCGGTCATGCCGGGCACGGTGTTGATCTCGAGCAGCAGCGGCTGGCCGGCACCGTCCATCATGAAGTCCGCGCGGCCCCAGCCACCGGCGCCGCAGGCGTCGAAGGCGGCCGCGGCGAGCGCGCCGAGCCGCGCCTCCGCGTCGGCCGCGAGGCCCGAGGGGCAGAAGTAGCGCGTGTCGGAGCGGAAATACTTCGCCTCGTAGTCGTAGAAGACCTTGGGCGTCTCGATGCGGATCGAGGGCAGCGCGCGTCCCTTCAGCATCGCAACGGTGTATTCGGCGCCGGTGATCCAGGGCTCCGCGAATACGACCGGCTCGTGCACCGCGGCCGCCTGCCAGGCGTCGTGAAGGTCCTCGGCGCGTTCGACCTTCGACATGCCCACCGAAGAGCCCTGCGTCGCGGGCTTGACGATCATCGGCAGCCCGAGCCGCGCGATCGCGCCGGCGAAATCGCCCGGACCCCGCAGCACCGCGTAGTCGGCCGTGGCCACGCCGACGGCGGCTGCGAGCCGCTTGGTGCGCAGCTTGTCCATGCACACCGCCGAGCCGAGCACGCCGCTGCCGGTGTACGGGATGCCGAGGCATTCGAGCGCGCCCTGCACCGTGCCGTCCTCGCCGCCCGGACCATGCAGCGCGATCCACGCGCGATCGAACCCCTCCGCGAGCAGGTCCGTCAGCGGCCGCTCGCGCGGATCGAAGGCGTGGGCATCCACGCCGCGGCGGAGGAGCGCGGCGAGCACCGCGTTGCCCGAGAGCAGCGAGATCTCGCGCTCGGTCGACGCGCCGCCCAACAGCACCGCGACGCGCCCGAAGGCGATGGCATCGGTTACCTCGGTCATCCGGCCGGCGTGCATATCCAGTCTCATGCGGTCACCATCAGTTCGCGTTCCGTGCCGCGGCGAGGCGCGCGGGCAATTCATGGGCCACGGCGCTGATGCTGCCGGCGCCCATCATCACGATGACGTCCCCAGGCTCGATCAAGGCGGCCAGCGCCTGCGGCAGCTCATCCGCCTTCTCCACGAACACGGGCTCGACCTGGCCGCGGCTGCGCACCGCGCGGCAGATGGCCCGGCCGTCGGCGCCGGGGATCGCCGCCTCGCCCGCCGCATACACCTCCGTGACGAGCAGCGCGTCGGCGCCCGCCAGCACGCCCGCGAAGTCGTCGAGCAGGTCGTGGGTGCGCGAATAGCGATGCGGCTGGAAGGCGAGCACGATGCGCCGGCCGCCATGCGCCTGGCGCACGGCGTCGAGTGTCGCCGCGATCTCGGCAGGGTGATGGCCATAGTCGTCGATCACCGTCACCGTTCCGTCCCGCAGCGGCAGGTCGCCGATGTGCTGCATGCGCCGGTCGATGCCCTGGAAGTTCGCGAGCGCGCGCTGGATCGCTTCGTCCGCGATGCCGATCTCCTGCGCGACGGCCACGGCGGCGAGCGAGTTGAGCACGTTGTGCATGCCGGCGAGGTTCACCGTGACCGCGAGCCCGCGGTCCGCGCCGCGCCGCACCGCCGTGTAGTGCGTGCGCAGCCGGTCGCGGCGCACATCCACGGCACGCAGGTCGACGCCCTCGCCGAGGCCGTAGCCGATGATCGGCCGCGACAGCTTCGGCAGGATCGAGCGTACGTTCGCGTCGTCGGCGCAGAGCACCGCGAGGCCGTAGAACGGCAGGTTGTGCAGGAAGTCGACGAAGCTCTGCTTCAGGCCCTCGAAGTTGCCGCCATGGGTCGCGAGGTGGTCGTGGTCGATGTTGGTGACGATGGCGATCATCGGCTGCAGGTGCAGGAAGGAAGCATCGCTCTCGTCGGCCTCCGCGACGAGGTAGCGGCCGGCCCCGAGGCGCGCATTGCTGTCGGCGCTCTTCAGGCGGCCGCCGATCACGAAGGTCGGGTCCTCGTTGCCCTCGGCGAGGATGCTCGCGACGAGGCTCGTGGTGGTCGTCTTGCCGTGGGTGCCGGCCACCGCGATGCTGTAACGGAAGCGCATCAGCTCGCCGAGCATCTCGGCGCGCGGCACGACCGGCACGCGCCGCTCGAGCGCATCCGCGACCTCCGGGTTCTCGCGCGACACCGCGCTCGAGACCACCACCACGTCGGCGCCCTGCACGTTGGCCGCGCTGTGGCCGAACACGACTCGGGCGCCGATCTGCGCAAGTCGGCGCGTGACGGCATTCGGCTTGAGGTCGGAGCCCTGCACGCGGTAGCCGAGGTTCAACAGCACTTCGGCGATGCCACCCATGCCGCTGCCGCCGATGCCGACGAAGTGGATGGTGTGGATGCGCCGCATCCGGTCGTGCATGGGCGTGCTCATGCGGCGGCTCCTTCGATGCGCGCCGCCGCGAGGCAGGCGTCGGCCAGTTCCTCGGCGGCCCGTGGCCGCGCGAGCCGGCGCGCGCGTTCCGCCATTGCGACGAGCCGTTCGCGGCCGCCGCGGCAGAGCTCGTGCAGTTCCCGGGCGAGCCGCTCGGCCGTGAGTTCGCGATCGAGCAGCAGCAGCGCCGCGCCCTCGCGCACGAGATAACGCGCGTTCGCGGTCTGGTGATCGTCGACCGCGGCCGGGAACGGCACCAGGATCGACGCGACGCCCGCCGCTGCAAGTTCGGACACGGTGAGCGCGCCCGCGCGGCAGATCACGAGGTCGGCCCAGGCATAGGCCTGCGAGATGTCGTCGATGAACGGCGTGACCTCCGCCGCCACCCCGGCATCGAGATAGCTCTTGCGCGCCGCGTCGATCCAGCGCGACCCGGCCTGGTGGCGGATCTCGAAGCGCAGGCTGCCGGTAAGCCGCGCCACCGCAAACGGCACCACGGCATTGAGCTTGTTCGCGCCGAGGCTCCCACCGACGACCAGCAAGCGCAGCACGGCACCGCGTCCCGCGGCGCGCGCGGCCGGCGGGGCGAGCGCGAAGAACTCCGATCGCACCGGGTTGCCGATCTCGCGCACCGGCTGGGAGGCGTCGAAGGCGCCGGGAAAAGCGGTGAGCACTTCGCGCGCGAAACGCGCGAGCCTGCGGTTGGTGAAGCCCGCGACCGCATTCTGCTCGTGCACGACGAGCGGCCGGCGCGTGAGCCAGGCCGCGAGGCCTCCGGGCCCCGTGACGAAACCGCCGAGGCCCACCACGACGATTGGCTGGTGGCGGCGCAGCGCACGCAGGCTCTCGGCGAGCGCGCGCACGAGGCGCAGGGGCGCGGCCAGCAGCGTGGCGAGGCCCTTGCCGCGCAGGCCGCCGATCGAGATCCACTCGATCGGCAGGCCCTCGACCGGCACGAGGCGCGCCTCGATGCCCTGGCGCGTGCCGAGCCAGACGACGGCATAGCCGCGCGCGCGCAGCACGCGCGCGAGCGCGAGCGCCGGGAAGACATGGCCGCCGGTGCCGCCAGCCATGATCACGACGGTGCGCGCCGCGCCGCTCATCCGGCCACCGTCGCGGGCCCGCGCGTGCGCGCCGTCGCCTCGTGGTGGACGCGCAGCAGGATGCCGACCCAGGCGATCGTCACGATCAGGCTCGAGCGGCCGTAGCTCATGAGCGGCAGCGTCAGGCCCTTGGTGGGCAGGGCGCCCATGTTCACGCCGATGTTGATGAACGCCTGCATGCCGATCCACAGGCCGAACCCCGCGGCGAGATAGGCCTGGAACTTGAGTCCCGCGTCCGCCGCCTCCCGCGCGATGGCGAAAGCGCGCCAGGCGAGCGCGAGAAAGAGGCCCACCGCGATCACGACACCGGCGAGCCCGAGTTCCTCGGCGAGTACGGCAAAGAGGAAATCCGTGTGCGCTTCGGGCAGGTAGAAGAGCTTCTGCACGCTCTCGCCGAGCCCCACGCCGAACCACTCACCGCGGCCGATCGCGATCAGCGACTGGGTGAGCTGGAAACCGCTGTTGAATGGATCCGCCCACGGATCGAGGAATCCCGCGAGCCGGCGCATGCGGTAGCCCGAGAGCGCCACCAGCGCACCGAAGCCGGCGAGCGCCGTGAGCATCATGGCGAGCACATAGCGCAGGCGCGCTCCGGCCACGAACAGCACGCCGAAGCCCGTGGCGAAGAGCACCGAGGCCGCGCCGAAATCGGGTTCCGCGAGCAGCAGCACGGCCACGAGCGTGAGCAGGCCGAGCGGCTTGGCGAGGCCCATGAAGTTCGCGCGCAGCTCGGCCTCGCGCCGCGCCGCGTAGCTCGCGACGTAGATCAGTACCAGCAGGCGGGCGAGCTCGGAGGCCTGGAAATTGAGGCCCGCGAGGCGTATCCAGCGGCGGCTGCCGTTGACCACGTGGCCAAGGCCCGGGACCAGGACCACGACCAGCAGCGCCACGGCGGCGAGCAGCAGCGGCAACGCAAGCTTCTCGAGCAATTCCGTTCGGATGCGAGTGAGCACGAAGGCTGCCGTGCCGCCCACGCACAGCAGCAGCAGCTGGCGCTCGAGGTAGTAGAAGGGCTGGCCGGTCTCGCGGGTCGCAATCGACACGGACGCGGAGGTCACCATGACGAGGCCGAAGAGCGCGATCGAAAGCACCAGCGCGACAGTCACCCAGTCGGTGCGGAAGCCGCCGCCACGCGCGCCCGAACGGGCCCAGCTCATCGGGGTCGGCACCGTGCCCGCGTCGCTCATGCAGCGAGCTCCCTGACGGCCGCGGCGAACACGCGGCCGCGCTGCGCATAGTCGTGGAACATGTCGAGGCTCGCGCAGGCGGGCGAGAGCAGCACCGTGTCGCCCGGCCGGGCGACGCGCGCCGCCGTGCGCACCGCGGCTTCGAGGCTCGCCTCGCGCGTGAGCGGGCAGACCGCCTCGAGCGCGGCGGCGATCGCGGGCGCATCCCGCCCGATCAGCACGACGTGGCGCACCTTGCCGCGGAATGCCGTGGCGAGCGGCCGGAAGTCCTGGCCCTTGCCATCGCCGCCGGCGATGATCACCAGCGTGCCTGCAAAGCCGGAGACTGCCGCGAGGGTCGCGCCCACGTTGGTGCCCTTCGAGTCGTTCACGTAGCGCACGCCGGCCACGTCGGCGACCCACTGCGTGCGGTGATCGAGGCCCGGGAACTCGCGCAGCTCCGCCAGCATGCCCGGCAGCGGCAGGCCGAGCGCTTCACCCAGCGCGAGCGCGGCGAGCGCATTGGCGGCATTGTGCAGGCCCGCGATGCGCAGCTGCGCGATGGGCAGCAGCGGCTCGCCCCGTCGCATGAGGCACAGGCCCGCCTCGCCGCCGCAGTCGGCGAGCGCGAAGTCGGCGCCCGCGGCCGCGCGCAGCGAGAAGCTGAGCGTCGTCGCGGACTCGCCCGCGAGCCCGCGCATCGCGCCGACGAGCGGGTCATCGAGATTGATCACGGCCGCACGGCAATGCGCGAAGATCCGCGCCTTCGCGGCCGCGTAGGCCTCGACCGTCGCGTAACGGTCCATGTGGTCGGCGCTGACGTTGAGCACCGTCGCGGCCGCGAGTTCGAGCGAAGCGGTCGTCTCGAGCTGGAAGCTCGACAGTTCGAGGACGTACAGGTCCGTCGCGGCGTCGCCGAGCAGGTCGAGGGCCGGTTCGCCGAGGTTGCCGCCGACGCGCACGGCGCGGCCCGCGCGCTGCGCCATGCGGCCGAGCAGCGTCGTGACCGTGCTCTTGCCGTTGGTGCCGGTGACGGCGGCCACGGGTGCACGCACCGCACGCGCGAACAGCTCGATGTCGCCGACCACCTCGAGGCCGCGAGCGCGCGCCGCCGCGAAAAACGGATCGGAGAGCGCCAGACCGGGCGAGGCAACCACCAGGTCGGCGCCGACCAGCAGGCCGGCATCGAGGCCGCCCGGGCGCACCACGATGTCGCCCGCCAGTGCCCGCAATGCGCCGAGTTCGGGCGGCTGCGGGCGCGTGTCGGTCACCGCGAGGCGCCAGCCCTGCGCGTGCAGGAAGCGCGCGCACGACAGCCCGGTGCGGCCGAGGCCCGCGATCACGGCGCTGCGTTGCGTGGCGGCGGTCATCGCAGTTTCAGCGTCGCGAGGCCGGCGAGCACCAGCAGCAGCGAAATGATCCAGAAACGCACGATGACCTTCGGCTCGGCCCAGCCCTTCAGTTCGAAGTGGTGGTGGATCGGCGCCATGCGGAAGATGCGCTTGCCGGTGAGCTTGAACGAGGCGACCTGCAGGATCACGGAGGCGGTCTCGAGCACGAACACCCCACCCATCACGAGCACCACGAGTTCCTGGCGCACGATCACGGCGATCACGCCGAGGGCCGCGCCGAGCGCAAGCGCGCCGATGTCGCCCATGAACACCTGCGCGGGATAGGAGTTGAACCACAGGAAGCCGAGGCCCGCACCGACCATGGCCGCGCAGAAGATCAGCACCTCGCCCGCCTGCGGCACCGCC
>WBZN01000186.1_pt1 | contig 83891 bp, 81 predicted proteins | sample 5204281 | NCBI WGS metagenome assembly WBZN01 (sample SAMN12344347, study PRJNA552823) | activated sludge metagenome | biome: Activated sludge suspended growth; feature: Nitrification reactor; material: Wastewater; isolation source: activated sludge from nitrification reactor of wastewater... | reverse complement strand
TCGGCGGTTGAAAGGAGGAGGGGATGAACGTTCGTGAGGTGTTAGATTTTGCAAAGAAGAATAAGGTCCAGGTCGTGGACATGAAGTTCGTGGACCTGATCGGCACCTGGCAGCATTTTACGATTCCTGTCAGTGAGCTGACCGAGGGCCTGTTCAAGGATGGCTCCGGGCTCGATGGTTCGTCGATTCGTGGTTGGAGAGCGATCAACAACAGCGACATGCTGCTCGTGCCGGACCCGACAACCGCCTGCATGGATCCCTTTTGCTCCGTGCCCACATTGAGCCTGATCGGGAATGTAGTCGATCCGATCACGCGTGAAATGTATGACCGCGATCCGCGGTTCATCGCCCAGAAGGCGGAAAAGTATCTCCAGAGCACCAAGATCGGCGACACCTCCTACTGGGGGCCGGAAGCCGAGTTCTTCATTTTCGACCATGCCCGCTACGACCAGACGAATCACAGCGCCTACTACTACATCGATTCCGACGAGGGCGTCTGGAACATGGGCCAGGACGGCGTCAACCTGGGCGGCAAGATCCGCCACAAGGAAGGCTATTTTCCTGTCCCGCCGACGGATACGCAGCAGGACATCCGCACGGAAATGATCTTGGAAATGGAAAAGGCCGGCATTGCAACGGAGAAGCATCACCACGAAGTGGCGACGGCTGGCCAGGCGGAAATCGACATTCGCTTCGACAGCCTGTTACGGACGGCGGACAAAATGATGATGTTTAAGTACATCGTTAAGAACGTCGCGCGTCGGCACGGGAAGACGGTGACTTTCATGCCGAAGCCGATTTTCGGCGACAACGGATCGGGCATGCACACCCACCAGAGCATCTGGAAGGACGGCAAGCCGCTGTTTGCCGGGAAGGAGTATGCCGGGGTCTCTCAGATGTGTCTGCACTACATCGGTGGAATTTTGAAGCATGCGCCCGCGCTGGCCGCCTTCACCAATCCGTCAACCAACTCCTATAAGCGGTTGACGCCGGGTTTTGAAGCGCCGGTCTTGTTGGCCTATTCGAGCCGGAACCGGTCGGCCGGTATCCGCATCCCCATGTACTCCCCGAGCCCGAAGGCGAAGCGGATCGAAGTGCGCTTCCCGGATCCGGCGGCCAATCCTTATCTGGCGTTTTCCGCGATGTTGATGGCCGGCCTCGACGGGATCGAGAACAAGATCAATCCTGGAGAGCCGGCAGAAAAGGACCTGTACGATCTCGAAGCCAAGGAAGCCGCCAAGATCCGTACCATGCCGGGCAGCCTGGACGAGGCGCTCAACCACCTGGAGAAGGACCATCAGTTCCTCCTCAAGGGCGGGGTGTTCAGCGAGGATCTCATCGAGTCGTGGATCGGATATAAGCGGACCAAGGAAGTTGATACGATGCGGTTGCGGCCGCATCCGTACGAATTTTTCCTGTATTACGACGTGTAGCCTGCAGCCTCCCCGTCGAGGGAACTTGACGAATCCTGGAGGTGGTGGTATACATGCACTGCGCGGGTGAGAGTGGGCAACGACGCCCGACATCGAACCTGCACCACATACGGTATACGGACAAAGGCGTCCGTCATTCTTTCAAGAGTGGCGGACGCCTTTTTTAATTCCTGCTGACGCTGAAGTCGGCACAGAGCACCGGGCGAGGTCGTCTCAACCTCGCCGAGCAGGACAACGACGTCCTCTTCCCGAGTACGGGATGAGGACGTTTTTTTTGAGCTGTGCGGACATCATGACCACCGAAAGGAGAGTCAGATGCATATAGCGGATCACGAGCGAATCGCGGGGGTGGCAGCCAAGAAGTGGGCGTTTTTAGAACAAGCGCCGGGCGGGTATTTTATCCTGTCGGCTCTAGCCGGGATCTATCTCGGGTTTGGAATTGCGTTGATCTTCAGTCTCGGAGGGCCGTTGGCGGCGGCTGGCTCTCCGGTGGTGAAACTCGTCATGGGCGTGTCCTTCGGTATCGCGTTGACGCTGGTGATTTTTGCCGGGTCTGAGCTGTTCACTGGCAACAACCTCATCGGCACGATCGGAGGTCTGACAAAAAGTCTCACCTGGACGCAAGTCATTCAGCTCAATGCCTGGTCCTGGCTCGGCAATCTGGCGGGTTCGTTGGGGTTGGCGTGGCTTATCGTCCAATCTGGCGTCTTTGCCAAAGGGCCGACGACGGAACTCATCGAGAAAGTGGCCTCAGTCAAAATGTCGCTACCTGCCTGGGAGCTGTTCGTGCGGGGCATTCTCTGCAATTGGCTGATCTGTCTGGCGGTTTGGATGACAGGGCGGACGAACAACGATACGGCGAAGATTCTCCTGATTTTCTGGTGCCTGTTTGCCTTCATCGGTACCGGGTTCGAGCATAGCATCGCCAATCAATCGCTGTTAGGCATGGCGCTGTTTCTGCCGCATGACGCAGCGGTGACTTGGGGGGCGTTTTGGTACAACCAATTGTTTGTTGTGCTGGGGAACCTCGTGGGCGGCGGGTTATTTGTCGGGGGGCTCTATTGGATGGTGAGTCCCTACCGCGTGGCCGAAGCTCCGGTGGCATCGGTCCCCCGGCCGGCCACATCGGCGGTGGTCGGGTCGTAAGGCGGAGTGGCGAGCGTGCATCAGTGCAGGCGGATCAATCACAGGAGGACACGATGGAGAAGGACGCGATGCGGAAGGCGATCAAGGCGCAGCGGTTGAAGAAGAAGGTAACGATTGCCCAGGTGGCCAAAAAGGTCGGGAAGAATCCGACGTTTGTGGCGGCTGCCTTAAACGGCAATCACCGGCTGGCGCCTGCGGAGGCGGCGAAGGTCGGAGTCTTGTTGGGTTTGAATACCGAACAAGTGGCTGCCTTGAGCGCGTTTCCGATACGCGCAGATTTTCCGAATCTGACGGATCCGTTTAAATATCGCCTGATGGAGGTGATCGGTGTCTATGGTGATTCACTGCGGGAGATGGCCAATGAAATGTTCGGCGACGGGATCATGAGCGCCATCGATTTTACGCTGGATATGGAAAAGGTCACCGGCAGTCAGGGGGAAGCCCGCTGCAAGATCACTCTGAACGGCAAGTGGCTCGAATACAAAACGTTCTAATTGACGAACCGCGTGATGCCGCTGAGACGGCATGCGCAGGAGGGAGGACATCATGGAGACGAATGACGCAACCGCAGTGCTGACGCTTCTCGAGCGGCAGGCGCCTCAATCATTCCAGGAATTGATGGCTCTTTCCGGTCTCAGCGCCTCACAGGTTTTGCTGGTAGTCGATCGATTGAGTCGCGAGGGCGCAGTGGTGCTGAGAAAATCCGGCCTGGACTATTCTGTCGCATTGGGGAGTACGATATGAACAAGATTGAGGCGATCAAGTCCGAGCGGGATGGGTTAACGGTGCGCGACATGATCGCATACTATGCGGAAGCCGGATGGGAGGCTATTCCGGAAGACGATATTCAACGCCTGAAATGGTACGGGCTGTATTTGCGGAATCCCACGCCGGGTTTTTTCATGTTGCGGGTGCGGATGCCGGGCGGCCAAACCACGTCGGTTCAACTCCAAGCGCTGGCGGACATCGCCCTCGCTTACGGCAATGGCGTCATCGATGTCACCACGCGTCAACAAGTGCAACTGCGCCATCTGACGATCGCCCATGTGCCGGTGGTATTTGCCAAGCTGGAAGAGGTCGGACTCACGTCTATGCAAACCGGTATGGACACGGTACGGAACATCATGACGTGTCCCGTGGCCGGCTTGAATCCCAGCGAGTTGCTTGATGCAACGGACATTGTGCGCGCGATCAATCGTGAAGTGCTGGGTAATCCTGCCTATACGAATCTGCCGCGCAAGTGCAATATTGCGGTCACCGGTTGTCCGGATAATTGCCTCCACACGGAGACGCAAGACATCGCGCTGGTCCCGGCCTATCACGACCTGGGGCATGACAAGTGTTACGGGTACAATGTGTTCGTCGGGGGGAAACTGGGATCCGGCGGGTATCGGATTGCAAGTTCGCTGGATATGTTCGTGAATCCGGCGGAGGCCTTCGAGGTCTGCCGGACGCTGCTGCATCTCTACCGCGATCATGGACCGCGTGAGAATCGCACCCAAGCGCGCCTCGCCTTTCTCGTGGAGGCCTGGGGCGAAGCCCGGTTGCGGCACGAAGTCGAACGGCTGGTCGGGAGAACCCTGCCCACGGCAGGGGTGGATGCGAGGGGCGCGGCGGAGCGCGACCATATCGGCATCTTCCGTCAAAAACAACGGGGGATGAACTATGTAGGGCTGAAGGTGTTGGTCGGGCGGGTGAAGGCGGCTGATCTCCGGAACATCGCCGCGCTGGCGCTTCGGTACGGGAACGGAGAGGTCCGTCTCTCGCCGGCGCAGGCCTTTGTGATCCCTCATATCAGCGATCGATTGGTGGGAGAATTGGCGGAAGAGCCGCTGGTGAAGCAATTCGCCTACAACCCATCCGCGCTCTACAAGGGACTGGTCAGTTGTGTGGGAAGCGACTACTGCAATCTGGCTGTCATTGAAACCAAAAGCCGGGCCGTTGAAACGGCGCGAGTGCTGGAGCGGAAGCTGGGCGATACCCTCAAGCCGATCACGCTGCACTGGTCCGGTTGTCCGGCCGGGTGCGGAAACCATCTCGTGGCGGATATCGGGCTTTTGGGCAAGAAGGCGAAGGTGGGCGGAAAGGTCGTCGATGCCGTGGATGTGTTTGTGAGCGGGCGCTCGGGCCCCGATCCCAAGCTCGCCATCAAAATCATGGAGGATGTGCCCTGTGACCGGCTTCCAGCAGTGTTGGAAATGGTCATGCCCTATCACACGCGAGAAAAAATGCATCGTGTGCGCGGGAAGGCCGCGCCAAAAGGCGCGGGGGGCTCGAAGGCGACGGCATCCGGCAACGAGACGACGGGGCTCACGCCCCAACCGATTCCTGCTTAGAGCGTTCTTCCACGCTGACGGATTTTTCAGCATCCGGCTAAGCACGAAGGCTTGAGCCGCCGCGACAGTTGCGTTATTCTCTTGCCCTCAACAAGGAGGCAGTATGGCCAAGAGAGTGAAGTCGAGTCAGGAACCGGCGGACCTTCTCAGCCGGCACATAGAGCGGATTCAAGCGACGTTGGTGGCGATCCAGCCGTTCTTATCGCGACGGAAGGCTACCGCGTCGTTGGACGGATTCGATGAGCAGACCGAGGAAGTGCTGAGTGAAACCTTCGGCGGATCGTCCGAGGAACTCGAAGCCTATCAGTATGCCAAGCTGGGTGAGGCCGCGATCCTGCCGGAGGAAGCGCAGGAGGCCGGCACGCACAACGTGGAACGCGAAAGCCTTCATCAACGGAAGCAGGTGTTGGAAAGTTGTCTGGCCCAGCTGGAGTTGAGAAAGGCTACCAGAGCAGGTCGGGATTGGCGGCGGACCCTCGGTGAGCGGATCGATGGTCACACGGTGGCTGAGTTCATGTCGGCCGAAGTCCGGAGTGTGCACAAGAGTTCGTCGATCAAGGAGGCCGGCCGTCTGTTGCAGAAGTGGCGGATCGGTTCTCTGCTGGTCGACGACGGATCGCGGTATATCGGCATCATCACGGATACGGATCTCAGCCGGAAAGCGGTCGCCAAGGGACTCGATCCGAACGCAACCACCGTCCTCACGTGCATGAGCAAATCCGTGGTCACCATTGAGGACAATGAGCCGTTGATGGAAGCGCTTAGATTGATGAAGAAAGAGGGCATCCGACACCTGCCGGTGACGGAAGACGGCACGATCATCGGGGTGTTGTCCGTTGGCGATATGCTCAGAGCGTATCAGAAGGTGCTTGAGCTGTAGCGGTACGTGTGGAGTCTCTACAGTCTATTCTTCTCGCGCGGAGGCCGACCATACCCTCGAGGGTATGGTCGGCTCCGCGTTGGTTCTGGCCTCGCCGTCGCGGCCACCATGAATGTCCTGCAACGCCTCCTCTCATCTCCTCTCATCGATTCAATCATCCATGTCTAGTATCGGGCTCACGAACCGTTGTCTGATCTCCACCCGCTACAGGAAGGTCACACGACCATCCTCATTTCCACTACCTCAGAGCCGTTCCATCTGGTATAGCGGCGTCGCAGCGATGCTGCCAGAATGATCCTCTCCATGTGGGCGTGGAACGGTTGCCGCGACACTGTCGTGGGCGGCGAGAGGGGGAAGGGATGAGGAAAGATGAACGAAGGTGAGCCGCAAGCGCAGAAGCAGCGATCCGAATTCCTAGCGGCCGTTGGAAGGTACGGTGTCACCCTGAGCCTCAGGAGCCTGATGCTTGGTGTCATAGTGTTTTCAGGTGGATGGCTGGGAACAAGTGACGCTGCAAGCTCGTCGGATCTCAGTGCAGTCAAATGGCACCCCGGCCATTATTATGCGCCGATGAATTTCATGAGGACCAATCCGAAAATCATGGCGCAGGTGTATAGCGAACTCAAAGCGACACCTGCCTTGCGCGGGTTGCAGGTTCGTTATGAGTGGCCGGAATTGGAGCCGGAAGAAGGCCGGTATGACGTTACGGTGATTGAGCAGGTGCTGGCGGAATTGACGGCGCAGAACAAGCGGCTGATTGTGCTGCTGGAACTTAAGTCCTTCAAGCCTCAAGTCGCGCCGGTTCCCTCATACATGGCGGCAGCGAAATACGAGGGGGGCGCCTTCCCGTTCAGCAATTTCGGTACAGCCGTGCCGCGAGGCAATAATCTGAAACTCTGGAATGCGGGGGTGCAGGATCGATTGGTGGCGCTCATCCGTGAGTTGGGAAAACGCTTCAACGGCCATGCGCATTTCGAGGGCATCGGCTTATCGGAATCCTCCATGGGGCAACCGCTCGTGCCGGTGTCCGGACGAGAGGTCGAGCGATTCTATGACAACCTCCTTAGTGTGCAGCGAGAGATGCGGGCGGCATTTCCAAACACGATGACCTACCAATTCGTGAACTACCCGCGCGATATTTTGCCGTCGTTCGTCGGCCAGATGAGGACGATCGGCACGGCATTGGGCGGGCCCGATGTGTTTATCGACGATCCCGGATTGAACTTCGACCATCCGAACAAACCCAAGGGGGTCTATCATTTGTATGCGCCGCTGTCCGGGCTCGTGCCGCTGACGCCGTCGGTGATGCAGTCCAACTACGAGAATACGCAACACGATGGAAGAGGGAGAGTGCCGACCATTGCTGAGCTGTTCGCCTTCGCGCGGGACCGGTTACGGGCAAATTATATTTTTTGGACCCGCGCCCCGAACTATTATCCCAAGGTGTTGGAACTAATGAATGGGCTGCCTGCGGCGGATGGCCAGGCCCGTGGGCTCAATCCGACCTGCCCCAAGGCCTACGCGTCCTGTGTGGAGTAGGGGCAGGCGGATAGTGCCAAGGCCATCTGTGCAGAGGTGCTGGTGGAGATCGCTTTGGACGGCCCAATCGATTAGTCGGGCTACGAACTCCCGCAGGCGGCTTTCAAAAGCCCGCCGGTAGCAGTGCCTTGCGTGGCGGCAGACCATTGGTTCGACGTGCCGCCGGAGCGCACGACAGTACCCGCTCCCATTTGCCCTGAGAACCAGCTCGACTTGAGCGACTGGCTTTTCTTGTTCTGGCAGTCGTATTCGCGTTGTGTGGCTTTGGAAAGAGCGGGTGCGCCTCCACCCTCTGTCTGTGGGCTCTTGTAATCGAACAGGTCCAGCATCACGACGGTCTCGTCGGCTTTCTTGATGCTGGCGTGGTCAGCATAATACACGTAGTTGTCCGTCTCGCCGATCTTCGCCCATTCTCCCACCGGCTTGAGGCCGGGACCGGTGCTGTCACCGCTTTCTCCGCATGCAGTCAGACCCGCACAGCAGAGCAGGACTACAGATAGTCGTCGTAGCATCATCCCCTCCAATCACTCCGCAGTTCCCACTGTAACATGATTTGGCCGAATCTCGACGCGGGGAACTGACAGAGTGAACTGCCGGGCATGGCGGGGAATTCGTGATCGCGCAGCGCTGACGACACCTGCCTATGGGGAAATCTGGTTGCGATCAGCCCTTCAGGGCCTTGATAATCAGGTCGGCCACGGCGCCGCCGGAGGCAGGGTTCTGTCCTGTGATCACGCGACGATCTGCGATGGCGAATGCTTCCCAGGGCTTCTCCGCCTTTCTGTAGGCGGCGCCTCGTTTCTTCAGTTCCGTCTCGGTTATGAACGGGACGTATTGATCGAGTTGGCCAGACGTTCTTCCTCATCCGAGAATCCCGTGACCTGTTTACCTATATTCAGCAGCGTCCCGTCCGACAGGGTGATGTTCAGCAAGCCGACGGCGCCGTGGCAGACTGATGAGACGATTCCGCCGTTCTCGTAGATCTTGCGGCTGAGCTGCTGAAAATCGGCATTGTCGGGAAAATCCCAGAGTACGCCGTGCCCGCCTATAAAATAGATGGCGGCATAGTCATCGGGATTCACGTCGCTGGGCTTGAGCGTTGCGCCGAGACGGTTCATGAACTGGCGGTTGTGGTACCAGTCCCAGTCGATCGGTTCCGCCATGGCGAGGCTGTGGGGATCGATCGGGGTATATCCGCCTGACGGAGTCAGGTAGTCCACGGCCAATCCGGCCTATTCGACCTTCTCGACGAAGTGCACGGCCTCGCCAAGCCAGATGCCGGCCGTGCGATTCAGGTTGGGGTATGTTGCTGTAGTGGTCAGGACCACGAGCATTTTCCTCGGCATGGGGAGTCTTTTCTGTTTCAGGATCAAGTAGGAATAACCCACTAAATGAGTCTTTTGCACAAGTGCCGTCGAGACGACCGGGAGTCCGCAGGCCATTCCTGGCACAATTTCGGTTCCTGCGTCCATTGATGCGCGCTACTGGTCTATCTTGCCGCTGTCGGCAAGGTTGGACGCTTGTGTTTACCGAGGTTCCATACGGTCTCGGCTCTATTGCCGATGTACCAAAAGCTCGCGCCCAGGAGGCCAAAAAACAGCGCTTTGTGCAGGCCGTTCCAAAAGAGTTCGAAGAAACGCGTGTACAGGTTGATTCCCAGAAACGTCAGCCCGAACCCTTTCGTGGTGCCGTTGTCGTGACGCAGTCCGTGATAGATTGCCCAGCCGGCGACGGCAGCAAAGAGAATCGACCAATGGAACAATTCGATCTGTCTGACTCGTTCCCAAGCGTGCATGTCGCCGTAGTTGCCGAAGATCGACATGATCCACAGTGCGATGAATAAGTACAGCAACCCCATCACCAACGTACTTCGATAAAAGTGGGCGCCGAGTGGATGGTTCTCCAATGCTAGTGCTGCCCCCGTGAGCAGCGCTCCGAACAAGACGAACCGCAGCGGATAGTTCATGCCCAGGTAATAGGCGCCCCACCCCGACATATAGCCCGTTTCCGTTCCCATCCAGCTTCCAAGGGAAGCCATCGCAAAGATCCAGATCAGGTTCGATTGGAGAAGCAGCCCCAGCACTGCATACACAACAAATGACAGCAGGAGTAGCAGGGAGAAATGCCCGGAACCCGTATCCAAGGCGAGGCCCAGTTGCGACACAGCGCCTGCTGTCGCCAGGACGCCTAGGAACATGATGGCCTCGTTGCGATAGATCTTGTTCGGAGCCTCTGCACGTCGAAGCTGCCCCCATCGATACAAACCTCCCGCGCCGACCGTAAGCATGGCGCAGCGGGTGAGTGGAGGGGTTTCAAAAAGAGCTTTGAGGAGTGCTACCAACACGCGATCGGACAGAACTGCGCTGATCGAGGTAATGATCGAGAATAGCGCAATTCCAAACGAGTACTTCGCCAGCCTACGCCAATCGAAATATTGCACTTCAATGGTTGCGGCCAACGTGGCGGCCTGCGCCTCAGCGATCAACCCTTCGCGTTTCCATTCGGCGAGGGCTTCCCGGACCACTGCGGCTTGCTTGCTTGGAATCTTCATGGTGACCTCTTGGGTGAGGGGAGTTCCGGCGGACAGGGTATTATATGAAGGAATCGAGAGGGAGGCTATTCAAGAAGGGAAAACGCACGACTGTTCAGTTGGTATGGAAGGGGAAGTTACTGGAAAGCGCCATTGGGTAGATTGTTCCTGAGACGATTTACTAGCCTCGGCTATTGCTCATGTCACGGCGTTCGGTTTGAAATAAGACCCTCGATCGCGGTGGCCTGTACTCGAACTTGGATCGGCGAGGTCATGTGAGTGCCACTTGCCCCGCTCTGCAGGGGCACCAGATGGCTTTCGTATGAGATTCCTTGGGGAGACAGCAATCGCTGAGTCGAGATTCGTTCCGGCTCACTTGCCGCGACACTGCTTGCAGTCAAAACGAGAGCGGTGATAAGGAAACCGAGACCGCGTGTCAGCATGGTCTGCATCCTGACAACACCGCGAGGGGTGTGACCGACGGGTGTTTCTTCTCGAACACTCACGCGCTCACAATGAAACCGTTCTTGACAGGGTTTCCACGCACGACAAGCGTTCAGTAGCTGACACCGTTTCATACCCCAAGCGCGCTTACCTGCTCTCCCAAGGAAAAATGGAGGGAGTGCGAGCGACTTGCGCGGTTCGCATCCCTGCGGAGGATACCTGTCGAATCTCCCGGTGCCCACATCGACCGACCACTGTCATCAATTCAACATGTCATTGGTCTTGGTGGAAGGGCTGTGAACGCGGGAGATCGGCGGGCACTCTCAATTCTAGAGATTGACCCTATACCCCGTACTTCGACCGCCACCGATCGGTTCGAAGATCCCCTTCGTGGTCAGTTCCTGGAGGTCGCGTGTTGCCGTGGCTTTTGAGGCACCGGTGATCGACATATATTTCTTGGCGCTCATGCCGCCTTCGAAGCCGCTCGGGCCTTCCTCCAGCATGCGGCGCAGGATCTGCAACTGCCGCTCGTTGAGCTGGTCGCGATGCCGGTCGAACAGCCTTGCTTTTCTTAAGGTGAAGTCAATCTGCGCTTCGGCCTGGGCCTGCGCCTCGACTGTCATGTGAACGAACCAGGTCACCCACGGCGTAATCTCATTTGTCTGTTGGGCTTCCTTCAGTGCGTCATAGTAGTCGCGGCGCTTGGCGTCGATGCTGCTCGAAAGGCTCAGCAAGGCGGGTCGGCCGAGTCCCTGCGAAAGGGCCTTCTCGGACAGAGCTCTGCCGATCCGGCCGTTGCCGTCCTCGAAAGGATGGATCGATTCGAAGTACAGGTGTGCGATGGCTGAGCGCACCGCGGCCTTCGGAAGATCTTTCCCCCCATCGGGCGCCGTCTCGTTGAACCAGCCGATGAAACGCTGCATCTCCGCCGGGACGCGAGAGGAAGGCGGTGCTTCGAAATGCACCTTCTCGTGCCCGTATGCCCCGGACACGACTTGCATTGGTTCCGCATCGGTCCGCCATTGTCCCGTGGCCACATGCCGGTGCCCTGCCATCACTGTGCGATGCCAGGTAAAGAGCAGGTCTTCGGACAGCGCCGTATCAACACTATTCCGGACAGCCAGCATCAGCGCGGCGGCGCCTTGTGCGCGCTTGCCTCCGCTGGGGAAGCCTGTCTCCAAACCAAGGTTCTTTCGGATCGAAGACATGACGTCCTTGCGGCTGAGGAGTTCGCCTTCAATCGCCGAGGTCTTGAGCGCTTCGGTCACCATGATCATGACGGTGGCTTCGACCTGCGCGTCAGGGGTCAGCCCCTGCAGGAGCCCACTCGCATGACCGGTTCTTTCGGCGAGTAGAAGAAGGGCATCTTGAATACCAGAGAGGTCGTAGCGGAAGTTGGGCCAGTCAGGCTGTTCCCAGTTATAAGCCATGAGCCGATTATACAGATATTCGGATCATAAATTGAGCTAAGTGTGAGCCGAATACGTTCCCTGATCGGCTCATCGATCCTTTGGCTGGTTCTAGGGTGTGGAGTGAACAGCGATTGGTAAGGCGCTCTAAATCTAAATGTTCCTTCTAAGCTCGCCCTTTTCTTTCACGGGAGCGGGCCTGAGTGCCGAGGGACCACAAGGCCCTGCATGCTTGAGCCATCGCCGGAGCCGCGAAGACCCGTCCTCCTCCATCTTCTTCCCTTCCGTCACACCTTCCCAAACATCTTTTCGAAGAACTCCTGATTTTGTTTCATATGCTCTTCGATGTCCGATAAGAGGTGTCTTGCCCCGGCTTGCCAATCGTCGGTCTGGTAGCCGACACGGCGCGCGAGGAAGATGAATTCGTCGGACTCCGGCGGCGGAAGCACGAGGTCCTTGGTGTTGCCGCGCACCATGCGCAGGCCATCGATCAGCATGCGGATGAAGAGGTAGGACTTGCGGAGGTTGTCACCGGTCGCGCGAGGGATGAGACCCGTGTCCATCAAGGCTCCGAGTGCGCGGAGCGTGTTCGGTGTGCGTAGGCTCGGATGCCGGTGGCCGTGCATGACCTGGAGGTATTGAATCGCGTATTCCAATGTCACGATGCCGCCGTGGCTGTGTTTGAGGTTGATCTGCCCGGGCTCGACGAGTTGCTTGACTTGTTGCCGGCGTAGGTCGAGTGCGGTTGGGAGGTCCCAGGGGGCGCCACTGTAGACAAAACTGTCGCGATGGGCCTCGACCTTTTTGCCGAGCCCGGCGTCTCCTGCGATATGGCGCAGCTTGATGAGCGCCTGCCTCTCGAACGGAGCCGCCTGGCCGCCGACGCTATAGTATTTGCAAACCTCATCGAACGCATTCGAGAGTGATCCTTTTCCGCCGTGTGGCCGGAGACGGACGTCGATGTGGAAGATGCCTTCCTGCTTGGCCTCGATCCATTGCAACAATTCCTGCGCCAGCCGCTCGAAATACTCGCTGTTCTCGATGCCGTCTTTCCCCGTCGTGTGTCCTGGTCCGCCGTAGACGAACAGCACTTCGATGTCGGAGGCATATCCGAGTTCGCGGCCGCCGAACTTTCCCGCGCCCAGGATGGCGAAGGGGCAGGGCTTCTTATTGACGAGGCGAGGCGAGCCGTAGCGTTTGGTGAGTTTGGCTTGGCAGTCGATCAGGCTGCGTTCGACGATGACTTCGGCCAGTTCCGAAATCGCCAGGGAGAAGTCGGGAAGGCTCGTCCCCGGCTCGACGATATGCTTCATGTCGATGCGGAAGAGTTCCTGATCCTTGAAGCGGTTGAGCGCCTCCTTGCGCGCTTCGTCGGTCTTGGCCTTCGCCACGACGCGGTTCAAGTCCTTACGCAGCGTGGCTTGGGGCTTGATCAGCGGCGCATCGCGATAGTCCTTGAGCAGCGGCAACAGATTGACGTGTTGCCGCCGGAGGAAGTCTTCCCACAAAAAGTCGCTGGCGCCGAGCAGGCGGGCCAGGAGTGGGAATGTCTTCTTGTCGTTAACGAAGTCCCAGGCCTGTTTCTTTCCGGCGTGGCGTGAGCCCTCGAGCACAAGGTCGAGAAACTGATCGAAGGATTCCAGCGCTTTGGCGGGATCAGGCGCCCAGGTGAGGGCGTGAGTGAACTGTTTGATGAGGACGGCAGTGAGGCGGAGATGCTCCTGATCGGTCGGATCGAGCAGCTTTTGTCCGAAGCGATTGCGGACGTAGAAGCGGTCGTGCAGTTTGCCTTCTTCGATCGAGAATTGGGCCTTGCTGATGTAGACATTGCGCATGGCCAGCGCATTGGCGAAGGCGTAAAGAAAGGCCGGCGTGTCGTCCGACCGGATGTCCATGATGGTATCGGTGGCAGACTGGCTGTTATCGAAGGTGATGTGGACGGTATGGAGCAGGCCGCTGAAGGAACTGCGCCGTTTGCCGAGGTGTTCGATCAGCTGGCGATTGACCTGCTGCCGCGCCTCGTCGAATTCGTTCGTGTCCAGCAGTACGATCATGCGTGAGAGTTGCTCGGCCATCCGCTTCTGGTCCGCGGCGGTGAACGGCTGTTCTTCGGTGGGGCTTACGGTGAAGACGTCCACAATCTTTTTTCTCGTGAGTCCCGGGCGACCCTGCGGCCTTGGGCGTGTGCCGTACGGCGTGCTTAAGCGGCCGGCTCGCGCCGGTTCGCTTTCGGCAGAGGTAAAGATGCGGCCTTCCTCGATATTCAATCCGAAGGCCGAGAGCAGCCCGCAGATCGTGGCGAATTCTGAAAAGTAATCGTAGGCGACAATGGTGATGGTCCACCGTTTGCGGTCGAGTTTTGCGAATCGGATTTCGCAGGGATGGTCCGGCGTCAGGAGTGCTGCCAGGGTTACATGTTCGGCGAGGAGTTTGGGAGGAAATGCCGCGAAATAATCGGTGTCCATCCTGGTTGTGAAGTCTTGCAGGATGTCGGCATCGATGCCCGGGCAGAGCGGAGCCAAGGTGGCGAAGATCTGATCGCGGTCGGCGTTCGCATGCGGCATGATTGCTGTGGAGTATACCCGAAGGTGCTCTCGTTGTACCGGAAGAATTGCGTCAGTATAATGCGGCGCCATGACACGACGTGATTCACAGCATGATCCGCTCGCCGAGCCTCCGGGAACCGGAGCCCCTCCGGTTTTCCCCGATCCGACTCCCTTGCTGGTCGCCTCCGGTCTTGAACCGGACCAGGTCGTACGGATTCTGGGACCTTACGGAGTCGCGAATCCGGCCGAGGCGGATGCGAATATTCAAAGCATGGCAGGGGAGCCTCACACGCGCCGCCTGTTGGCCGCGATTCTCCCCCGTCTGTTAGCGGAGGTGGCCCGCACCGCCGATCCCGACCAAGCGTTGAATCATTGGGAACGCCTCTTTACCGGGAGTGCAACCCGTTCATCCCTTCTGCAATACCTGCAAGCCTCGCCCAGGATGTTGGGGCTGCTCTGCACGATTTTTGGAAACAGCGATTCCCTCGCATTCGCCCTTATCCGCGATCCCATGTTGGTCTATTGGCTGGCAGAAGAAGATGTGTTGACGACCGCCCCGACCAGGGACGGGATGGTCGCGGCGTTGCGCCAAAGCCTCGGCTCGCTCAAGGCCACTGAATTGAAGCTGGACGTGCTACGGCGCGTGCGGCGTCGAGAAATGTTGCGGATCGGCGTGCGCGATCTTCTGCGCCTGGCCACTGTTGAAGAAACGGTGGGATCGCTGTCCGATCTTGCGTCGGTGTTGATTCATGGAGCCTATGAGATCGTCGACAAGGACCTTAAGGCGCAGCACGGGACGCCAATGCATCAACGAACAGACGGCACGTGGGTGGAAACCGAATTTGTCGTGATCGGCATGGGAAAATTGGGCGCGCATGAGCTGAATTACAGCTCGGATGTCGATCTGATTTATGTGTATGCGTCGGCGGATGGTGAAACGCGTAAGGGAAAAAGCCATCGTCAGGCCGACATCGAGCCCCTGTCGAATGAAGAATATTTCGAGATGCTGGCTCGCGCGTTGACGAAAGCCCTGGCTGAACAGACTCGCGAAGGCGCGGTGTTTCGCGTGGATCTTCGGCTCCGCGCGGAAGGCACCGTGGGGCAACTGGCTCGCTCGGTGGAGGCCTATGCGAAATACTATGCGCAGCGCGGGCAGGTCTGGGAGCGGCTGGCTTTATTGAAGGCCTGGCCGGTCGCCGGTTCACGTGCGGTTGGGCAGGCGTTCGTGCAGATGGCGGAAGGATTCGTGTTTCAGCCCGATCCCCAGCCCTTGACGCGGGAGCGTGCCTTGGCGTTGATTCGCGAGGTGCGTTCAGTGAAAGAAATGATCGACGAGAAGATTGCTATTCGAGGGCACCAGCATCGAAATGTGAAGTTGGGGACCGGGGGCATTCGGGAGATCGAATTCCTGGTGCAGACGATTCAAGTGCTGATCGGCAAGGCTGTGCCCGACATCCTGGACCGTAAGACCGTGGGAGCTCTTCACCGGTTCTGTCGATATCGCTTCGTGAACGAGGACGATCAGCAGCGGTTGACTGAGGCCTATTGGTTTTTGCGGGATGTCGAACACAAGTTGCAGATGATGCACGATTTGCAGACGCATGCGTTGCCAGACAGCCATGAAGAGCTGCAGCGTTGTGCGATTCGAATGGGATACTACGGGGAGTCTCGGGAGACGGCGATGAGTCAGTTCCTGGCGGATCGGCAGCGGCATACGGCGGTAGTGCACCACACGTTCAGGTCGCTGTTCTATCACCCGGAAACGTCTGCGCTTCTGAACGCCGTGGTGGCTGCGGCGGAAGGCCACTCCCGCCGCAACCCGTCTCGGCTCGAAAAAGAGACCGGCCCGGCGGGGCCACCGCCGGACCGGTCTTCGACAGCGAAGAAGAAACGGAAACCTTAGTACATGCCTTCCATGCCGTGGTTGTGACCAGCATGGCCACCGGCAGGTTCTTTCTTTTCTTCCGGCAATTCCGTGATCATGACTTCGGTCGTCAGCATCAAACCCGCGACGCTGGCGGCGTTCTGCAATGCGCAACGGGACACCTTCGTCGGATCGATGATGCCGGTCTTGATCATGTCCACGTACTCATCGGTAGCGGCGTTGTAGCCGCCGTTCGCATTTTTGTCCTCGCGGACGCGGCCGACCACCACGGAACCTTCGGCTCCCGCGTTGGCAGCGATCTGACGAACCGGCTCTTCGAGCGAGCGGCGCACGATGTCCACGCCGACTTTCTGCTCCAGGGGCAGGTCCTTGAGGGAATCCAAGCCCTTGAGGCAGCGCAGATAGGCCGTGCCTCCGCCGGGGACGATGCCTTCTTCAACGGCCGCCTTGGTGGCATGCAAGGCGTCTTCCACGCGCGCCTTCTTTTCCTTCATTTCGGTCTCGGTCGCGGCGCCGACATTGATGACGGCCACACCGCCGACGATCTTCGCCAGCCGCTCCTGGAGCTTCTCGCGATCGTAATCCGAGGTGGTCTCTTCGATCTGGGCCTTGATCTGCTTCACGCGGCCTTCGATCTTCTTCGGGTCGCCATGGCCTTCGACGATCGTGGTGTTGTCCTTGTCGATCGTGACGCGCTTGGCACGGCCGAGATCCGTCAACTTGACGTTCTCGAGCTTCAAGCCGAGGTCCTCGGAGATGACCTGGCCGCCGGTGAGGATCGCGATGTCTTCCAACATGGCCTTGCGGCGATCGCCGAAGCCCGGAGCCTTCACGGCCGACACGTTGAGGGTGCCGCGCAGCTTGTTGACCACGAGGGTCGCCAGCGCTTCGCCTTCGACCTCTTCAGCAATGATGATGAGCGGCTTGCCCAGCTTGGCAACCTGCTCGAGGACCGGGAGGAGGTCCTTCATGCTGCTGACTTTCTTTTCATTGATGAGGATGAGCGGCTCGTCCATGACGGCTTCCATCCGCTCGGCGTTGGTCACGAAGTAAGGGGAGATGTAGCCGCGATCGAACTGCATGCCCTCGACGACGTCCAGCGAGGTGGTCATCGACTTGGCTTCTTCAACCGTGATGACGCCATCCTTGCCGACCTTCTCCATCGCTTCCGCGATGAGGTCGCCGATGGTCTTGTCGTTGTTGGCGGAGATGGTGCCGACCTGGGAGATCTCGGTCTTGTTCTGGCAGGGCTTGCTGAGCTTCTTGAGCTCTGCGATCACAACTTCCACGGCCTTGTTGATGCCGCGCTGAATTTCCATCGGATTGGCGCCGGCAGTGATGTTCTTGACGCCTTCCCGGTAGATCGCCTGGGCCAACACCGTGGCGGTGGTGGTTCCGTCACCGGCCGTGTCGCTGGTCTTGCTGGCGACTTCGCGAACCAGCTGAGCGCCCATGTTCTCGTACGGATTCTTGAGTTCGACTTCCTTCGCCACCGTCACGCCGTCCTTGGTGATCGTCGGGGCGCCGAACTTCTTGTCCAAAATCGCGTTCCGGCCCTTTGGGCCGAGCGTTGCCTTCACGGCATCGGCGAGCTGGTTCACCCCTCTCAGGATGGCTGCCCGCGCCGCTTCGCTATACAACAATTGCTTTGCCATAAGTCTCCTCCGTTAGTCGTCAGATAATCGTTAGTCGGGTTCGTGAGAGATTAGTGGGTGAAGATGCCCAGGATATCTTCTTCTTTGAGGATGAGGCATTCTTCGTCTTCGATGCGGAGCTTGCTGCCGGAGTACTTGTCGAACAACACCTGGTCGCCGACCTTGATGTTCTCCACTTTCTTTCCGATGGCCTGCACAATGCCTCGCTGCGGCTTTTCCTTCGCGGAGTCAGGGACATAGATTCCCCCCGAGGTCCGTTCCATTTCCTCAGTGTAGGTGACGAACAGGCGATCACCGAGCGGCTGGAAATTCTTCGCCGCCGTGGATTTCTTCTCTTTCGATTCCGTAGCCATACCCAATCCTCCTTCTAGATTAGTGAGCGCCGAGGCCCTGATGTACAGTTGTGTGAAAGCTGGAAATTCAGCTCTGACGTGTTACTGCAAGGGCTACCTGCAGAAAACTCGAGTCATAGATAGCGCTATGACGAGGGAAGTCAATGGATGGACTATAAAATTATTCTTCCGCGAGATGCAATGGGAAAGTATCACGCAAGTCGTTGATTCTACGAATTACGCACCTGAGTCTAGCCCATAAGATTCTGAGAAACGCGTAGATGCGGCTCACCGGAGCGGCAGTCTGGTGCACACCGTAGAAGGCCCCCGGCCTGATTAGTGAACGGGGGTGGAGGCCTTGGACGCCAGCAATCTCAATACGTTGATGGTCATTCGTTGCACTGCCTCGCTGGAACGGGCGGTCCGCAATGCCGGCGCATTGTAGTCGTCGAGCCCCCAACTCCATTGAATCGTCCCGGCGGCGAATACGGACGCCCCGCTCGGGGCCTCGTAGATGGTCATGTCGCCATAGATCACCTGGCCATCCCTCGGGTAGGGGGAATGCGCCAGGATGACCAAGCCGGCTGGTCCGCCGGGAAACGCCTGGTCGATTTCGTACCCCAGCAGGCCTGGGAGACGATGGTCGGGTGGCAGGTCAACACCGTCAAAGAGCGGGTGCGAGGGATTGGTGACGAGAATGTCTCCATCAACCGGGACGGTCCCGTACATGACGCCCAGCAGCGCATCTTCCGGTCGTTGAACAGGGGGCTCGCGCCATTGGACGGTGATCAGGTGATCGTTCGAGGGATCGCCATCCAGCGCCAGGGGATCTTCCTGGAGGGCGACCTCCTTATAGCTCACCATGGTCCGGTTCGGCTCGCCGGTGAGGAGGCTTGGCCCGAGCCTGATCTGCCAGTAGCAGGTATTGGCGGAAAAAAACCCCAGGCCGATGCCCTGGTTGCGAGCGGCCTCTACATGCCGTCGCATCTCCTGGGACCAGTATTCGTCATGTCCGACAGAGAGCCAGGCCCTGCGGCCTTTCCAGAATTCCGCCTGCGTATGGGTATCGATGTCCGTGCTATAGGTCACGTCATAGCCATTTCGCTCCAGCCAACGCACCATGTTGTACTCCCAGCCAGCGGTCGAGAGCGTGCGGGTCGGATGAATCGACATGGCGGTGAGGAACTCTCCCGCACCTACGCCGCTGCCCCCTTGAGGATGTTGGCTCCTGGCATAGGGACGGTTGAAAGACACTTTGCGTGCCCATTGCTCATCCCGGCTGTTGGAGGGATAGGTCGATTTGCCGCCCCAGTTGTTGTAGGCCTGAAAGGTTGTGACGCTTGATTGGAAGAGGAACTCCGACGGCCGATCGTCCTCTCTGACCACGAAGATGATATAACTCTGTTTGCCGCTGGCCGAGCCGGTCAGTTTCACGAGATAGATCCCGCTGAGCCAGTCAGAGTGGTCGGTCGATTCCGTGGTCAGGGTGTATGAGACCTGCCAGTGGCATTCGATGAGGCCGGTCACGGGATCCGCGGTTGGCATGGGCTGCCGAATGCCCGGCAGAGTAATGCCGCCCCGCACCAGGCGGGCCCCGGCCCCGCCATACCATCCCATCCTATAGATCGCGAGCGTCACCCTGGGATCGATGCTGTGAATATACAAGCGAAGAGGCTCGCCGCGCTGGATGCTCGTGGCCGAGGCATAACCCTCAACTTCATGGTCGGCGGAATCGGTCAAGACCCAGTCGGATTGGCCAGGCCGGGAATTTTCCACGGTGATGGGCGAGGCGGCGTGAGAAGGGAGCGTACAGGCGGATTCAAGGACGGTCCCCAGCACCAGAACGGTGAGGGCGATCCTGACACCAGGCGCCGCCTTACATCCGAAGACGGTCAAAGTCCTTCACATCCTTCTTGATGAAATCACGAAGTCGTTTGATGATTCGGGCCTCCAGTTGCCTGGTCCGTTCCTTCGTGATGCCATACTTGGCGCCCATGTCTTCGAGGGTCAAGGGGGTTTCGGACAGAATGCGGTTGCGAAGAATGTCCTCCTCGCGCTCGTCCAGCGTCTTGGTGAACTCCGCCAGCTTGCGCCGAAACAGCGCCTTCAGTTGCGTGTCGGCCAGTTTTTCATCCGCCGGCTGTTCGTGCGCAGGCAACACGTCCATCAAGGTGCCGTCGTGTTCCTGGCCGATGGGTTGGTCGAGGGATAACTCCCAACTGCCTAGCCGCTGATCCATCTCGATGACATCGCGTTCGCGCACGTTGAGCCGGTCAGCCAACAGTTTGCTGTCCGGAGCGAAGCCTTCGCGTTCGAGCTTGGCCTTTTCCTTCTTCAGATTGTAGAAGAGCTTGCGCTGATCCTGAGTGGTGCCGACCTTGATCAGGCGATAGGTGTTCAGCAGGTAGCGGAGGATGTACGCCCTGGACCACCAGGCTGCGTAGGCGTAAAAGCGCACGTTCTTCGTCGGATCGAACTTCTTGATCGCCTGCAGCAGGCCGACGTTCCCTTCCTGAATCAGGTCCATGTGGTCAGCGCCCGTATGCAGGTATTCGGAGGCGATGGAGACGGAGACCCGGAGATTGGCAAGAATAAGTTTCATCGCCGCATCACGGCTCCCGCGAAGCTGATACTCCTCGAAGAGGCGCAACTCTTCTTCTTTGCTGAGGTAGGGATACCGGCGAATCTCCGTCAGATATTGCTGCAGGGTGGTGACGGGGACCAGGGACGTGGAAAGCGGGGCATCCTGCGTCTCTTTTGACGGCTGCTGCTCGGCCGCCTCATGTTCCTCCGACACCTCATCGTCCGTTGGCTCCAGGGCCTCCGGTTCTAGGACGTCTTCTTCGTCCAGGACCGCGTCTGAATCGGAATCGTGTTTTGGTTTACGCTGCGCCATGCCAATCGAACCTATAGGGATGTAGGGGCTGACTATACCAGATGTCGGGCGCCGGGCAACAATGAGCCGGGCGGACGCGCTCCCGCCTCGCTTGCGTCTCTGAAATCGCGCCTCGTATAGTGCGTGGGTGATGCTGAAAGACCAATTGGATGGTAACGGATTAAATCGCGCAGGATGAAGTCGTTGGGGAGTCTCAGCACCTTGGGAATGGCCCTGCGTAGCGGGCATTGGCCGACCCTGGCAGGCGCCTGGCTGCATCTCACCGTGAGTTTCATGGTATGGCTGATCTTCGGGGCCCTGGCCGTGGCGATCGGCGAGGATCTGCACCTGACGGCGACGCAACAGAGCCTGTTGGTCGCGCTCCCGCTTCTCAGTGGTGCCCTGCTGCGTATTGTGGCCGGTTGGGCCTGCGATTGGTATGGGGCCAGGCGAACCGGTCTATTGGTGTTGGGGCTGCAACTGATTGCGGTCATCTGGGCGGCTCTCAACGGGACACAGTATGTAGAGTTGCTGGGAATGGCGATACTCCTTGGAGCCGGAGGCGCAAGTTTTGCCGTGGCCATGCCTGTTGCCAGTCGGGCCTATCCTGCCGCCCATCAAGGCCTCGTATTGGGGTTGGTCGCGTCCGGCAATATCGGAACGGTGTTGGTCCTTTTGCTGGCGCCACGATGGGAGGGACAGTGGGGATGGCATGGCGCCTGCGGCGTCATGGCGATTCCGATTCTGGTGGCCATCGGCCTGTTCGCCCGGGTGGTGCGGGAAGAGCTTCCTGCTCGTTCCGCCGGAGGGGGCGCCTGGTGGCAGCAAGCGTGGGGGATGGTGCATGTGCCGTCCGTCTATTGGCTGTGCCTCGTCTATGGTATTACGTTCGGCGGATTTGTCGGCCTCACGAGTTTTCTTCCGGTGCTGCTGCATGATCAGTACGGCAGCGACCCGATTGTCGGCGGCGCAATAGCCGCGCTCTGCGGATTGACCGGCAGCCTGATCCGTCCGGTGGGCGGGTATGTGGCGGATCGCTGGGGAGGTCTGCCGGTCTTGGCTGGTGTGTTGATCGCACTCGCTCTCATGACGGCATTTGCGGGGTCGCTTCCCGCACTGCCCTGGTTGGCGAGCCTGCTGATGGTGACGATTGCTGTCATGGGATTCGGCAACGGCGTGATCTTTCAAATTGTCTCCGAGTGGTTTCCCAAGGATATCGGTCTGGCGTCGGGTCTGGTGGGGGCCGCCGGAGGGATCGGCGGATTCTTTGTGCCGATCGGGTTCGGCCTGCTACGGGAGGGTACGGGGACGTTCGTGCCGGGGTTTCTCGGATTGGCGCTGGTGAGCGCTGCCGCCGCGATGACGGTAAGTTCCGCCCTGCGGTGGCGGCCCCGGGTGGTCGCGGAAGCTCCGAGTGCCGAAGGGTTTTCCCGTTGACAGGTATGGTTTGAAAAGAGTTAGCTGGGCACCCACGCAGGCCGGTCTGTACAATAGAGGGACTATGGCGACACCGTTTAACTCAATCGAAGAGGCCATTCGGGACATCAAGAAGGGGAAGTTCGTCATCCTCGTCGATGATGAGGATCGCGAGAACGAAGGTGATCTCGTGATGGCGGCCAGCAAGGTTACCCCGCAGGCGGTCAACTTCATGGCCAAGCATGCACGTGGGTTGATCTGCCTGGCCCTCACGCCGGAGCGGGTGGAGGAGTTGCAGCTGACGCCGCAGGCCGCGGAGAACACGGCTACCTTTGGCACCGCGTTCACGGTGTCAATTGATGCCCGGAAAGGTATCACGACAGGCATTTCTGCGGCAGATCGCGCCACGACGATCCATGTCGCGATCGATCCCCGTTGTTCTCCGGCCGATCTGGCGCGACCCGGTCATATTTTCCCCTTGAAGTCGCAAGTCGGAGGGGTGCTCCGGCGCGCGGGACAGACCGAAGGGTCGGTGGACCTGGCGCGATTGGCCGGACTCTATCCCGCGGGAGTTATTTGCGAAATCATGAATGAAGACGGGACGATGGCGCGCGTGGCCGAGTTGACCAAGTTCGCCAAGCGTCACAAATTAAAAATGGTGACGATCAAGGCCTTGATCGAATACCGGATGCACCGTGAGACGTTTGTGCGACGGGCGGCGAGTGCGTTTTTGCCCACCATGTTTGGTGATTTTGAGGCGATTGCGTTCGAGAACGACATCGACGGAGCGACTCATATTGCTTTGGTAAAGGGGCAGGTTGATGCCGAGACACCCATGCTCGTCCGGGTTCATTCCGGCTGCTTGACGGCGGATGTGCTGGGCTCGCTGCGGTGCGACTGCCGCGAGCAACTCCATCGGGCCATGGAGATCATCCAGAAGGATGGCCGCGGAGTGTTGCTCTATCTCAATCAGGAAGGGCGAGGAATCGGCCTGCTGAACAAGATAAGAGCTTATGGCCTTCAGGATTCCGGCAGCGATACGGTCGAAGCGAATCTTCAACTCGGCTTCAAGGCTGATTTACGCGACTATGGCGTCGGCGCGCAGATCTTGGTCCAGCTCGGGCTGCATAAGATCCGCTTGATCACCAACAATCCGCGCAAGATTGTCGGGATTGAAGGGTATGGGTTGAAAGTGGTTGAGCGCGTGCCGATCGAAATCCCGCCCCGCGCCGACAATGAAAAATATCTTCGCACGAAAAAAGCCAAGCTCGGTCACCTGTTGAAAAAGGTCTGATTCACACTGCTGCGCCCTCATTGCGAGCGCCCTCGTAAGAGAAACAGGCGCACCTGAAACGTATAGCCATTTGGGGGAGTTTCCAGGTATGATCCCTCTCTTTCTTCGGCGTACGCGCAATCCATGAAACGTGTGAATCGGTATCTCACTGCATGAAGCTTCGCAAAGGCTCCCAAGACGCCAGGGGGCTGACTGTCGGGATCGTGGCGAGCAAATTTAATCAGTTCGTCACCAGCCGCCTGTTGACCGAGTGCGTCAAGGCGCTGACCAAGGCCGGAGCGTCCGACGAGGCGATCGAGGTCGTGCGAGTGCCCGGTGCATTTGAAATTCCCCTCGTGGCCCGCCAGCTCGCCCGGTCAGGTCGATTCGATGCGGTCATCTGTCTCGGCGCCGTCATTCGAGGCGACACCCCCCATTTTGAATACATCAGCGCTGAGGTGAGCCGGGGCATCCTGCAAGCGTCGATGGAATCGAATCTGCCGGTGATCTTTGGCGTGCTCACGACCGACACGGTGGCGCAGGCAATTGAACGCGCGGATCCGGCGAAGCTCAATCGTGGCGCCGATGCCGCGAAAACGGCCATTGAAATGGTCAATGTCATGCGACAACTCAAAAAAGACGAGAGCGAGGACGTGTCGCCGTCCGCCTCCTCACGAAGAGCCGGACGAACGGCCGCGAGGTCGAAACGCTGACCGGCGTTGTCTTATGGCCTCTCGACACCAAGCCCGTGAACGGGCAGTACAAATTCTTTTCCAATACGATATTCATGGCCAGGCGGGTCCGTGGCTGGACGATTTTTGGCTGCACTATCCCCTTACCGAAGAGCTGCGGGTCTTCGCGGAGCGCCTTGTCGCCGGAGTCAGAGAACAGAAAAAAGAGCTGGATGCGTTAATCGGCACGTATGCCACCAATTGGAAAGTCGGCCGCATGCCGATCATCGATCGGAACATTTTGCGGCTGGGATGCTTCGAGTTGCTGTATGTGCCGGAAGTGCCGGCGAAGGTGACGCTGAATGAAGCAATCGAGCTCGCGAAAAGTTTCGGCGATGAAGAAGCCTCCAAGTTTGTCAACGGTATTCTCGACAAGGTGCTTGGATCGGACGGCCGTTTGGAGCGGAAACGCGCGTTTCCGGAATTGCCGGTCGTGGGCTCCGACCCTCACGTGACACGTGAGACGTGACACGTCTTTCGCAGGGATTCCCGTTCGGATGCCTGAACGAACGACGCTTCACGAGCGGCGAATAACGAGGAAGAGATGATCGACCGTTACACCAGGCCGCGCATGGCGGCCATCTGGGATTTGACACACAAGTACGAGATCTGGTTGGAAGTTGAGCTTCAGGCTTGCGCGGCGTTTGAACGGGCCGGACAGATTCCGCGCGGTACGAGCGCAAAGATTCGCAAAAAAGCGAAAATCGATGTGGCGCGCATTGCCGAAATTGAAAAGGTGACGAAGCACGATGTGATCGCGTTTCTTGAATCGCTCATGGCGTCCGTGGGGCCCGAGCATCGCTTTCTCCACATGGGGCTCACCTCATCGGATATCGTCGATACGTCTCTGGCGGTGCAGATGACCGAGGCGCTCGATCTGATCCTTGAAGATCTCAACGAGTTGATCGCCGTCTTGAAGGCGCGCGCGCTCGAGCATCGCCATACGGTGATGGTCGGCCGTTCGCATGGTATCCATGGCGAACCGGTGTCCTTCGGGTTCAAACTGGCCATTTGGTACGAAGAGGCCTGCCGTCACCGGACACGGCTTCAAGCGGCCCGGGCAGACATTGCGGTGGGCAAACTCTCCGGCGCGATGGGGACATTCGCGCATCAAGGGCCGGAAATCGAAGAATACGTGTGTGCCAGGATGGGGCTGGCCTCGGATCCGGTTTCGAATCAGATTGTGCAACGCGATCGGCATGCGGCTTATGCGTCCGCCCTGGCGTTGCTGGCTGCCACCATCGAAAAGATCGCCACGGAAATCCGCCATCTGCAGCGGACGGAAGTGCTGGAGGCGGAAGAATATTTTTCAGAAGGGCAAAAGGGTTCCTCGGCGATGCCGCATAAGCGCAATCCGATTGCCTCGGAAAATCTCTGCGGTCTTGCGCGCCTCGTGCGTGCTAATAGCCTGGCGGCGATGGAAAACGTCGCGCTCTGGCATGAACGAGATATCAGCCATTCTTCGGTCGAGCGGGTGATCATGCCCGACAGCACCATTCTCGTGGATTACATGTTGGCCCGTGTGACCGATCTGATCAAGAACCTGGTGGTGTATCCTGAGCGGATGCAGCGGAATTTGGATTTGACCGGGGGGCTGGTGTATTCGCAGCGGCTGCTGCTCGCGTTGATCGATAAGGGCGCCCAGCGCAAGGAGTCCTATGAGGCGGTGCAACGCAATGCCATGACGGCCTGGAAAGGCGGGATTGGATTTCAGGAACTCGTCACTCGAGATCCGTTCATTACTACTCATCTTAAGCCGGGCGAGATTACGGCCTGTTTCGACCCCCTGTATTATCTGCGGCATTTGGATCAGGTGTTCCGCCGGGTCTTCGGCGCCCGTGCGATTCCGGCGAAGCGACGCCGGAAGAGGCGCGCCTGATGGCTGCATTAATAATGAGGATCGTGCTGATGGTGGCGGTGTTGTTCGGGGCGGTGGTTGTGCCGGCCCGGGCAGTCGATCGAGAGGTCCTGCTGACCCAGCCCGGCGTCTACGGCACCTTCGCTGCGTTCCAAATGGATCATGACTGGTGGGATCTCACTGGCGAAGCGCGCGTCATTGCCGTGTCTGAGGTCAAGGGGCTGATTGAGCAATTCTCGAATAAGATTGTGATCGAATCGTATCTGCTTCGCGGGCTTTCGGACCATGCTGACTTCATGTTCCGCATCCATGCCCACGCCTTGTCTGATACGCAACAGTTTCTCACCTCGTTGCTGGGCACTCGGTTGGGGCGCCATCTGGTGGCGACGAGTTATTTGCATGGTCTGACCAAGAAGGCGGCCTACGCACCTGGATTTCCCGATTCCATGAAGAAAGAGTTGCAGCTGTCGACTGACGCGGGAATGAAATCCTATGCCATCGTTATTCCGATCAGAAAAGATGCCGAGTGGTGGGCGTTGGATCTGGACACGCGCGCTGCGCTCATGCAGGAGCACACGCAAGCGGCGCTGCCTTACATGAATACTGTGAAACGGAAACTGTATCATTCGAGCGGCCTGGACGACTTTGACTTCATCACCTATTTCGAGACGGACAAGCTGGAGGACTTTCACGGTTTGATCCGCGCACTTGAACAGGTGAAAGAATATCGCCATGACCGACGGTTCGGACACCCCACGTTGCTGGGAACCATCAGACCGCTGGACGACATTCTGGAATTGTTCGCACGGTAGTTGGAGGATTGAGGATGACTGGCGAACCGGCTGGCACAATGTTGTACGAGGGCAAGGCCAAAAAAATTTTCACGACCCAACGCCCGGATCAGGTGTTGCAGTATTTCAAAGACGACGCCACCGCGTTTAATGCGCAAAAGCGCGGGACCATCGTCGACAAGGGCGTGGTCAACAACCGGGTGTCGGAGAGGCTGTTTCGACTTCTCGAGCAGCAGGGAATCCAGACCCACTTTATTGAACGCGTGAGCGATCGCGAGATGCTCACCAAGAAGGTGACGATTGTGCCGGTGGAAGTGGTGGTCCGGAACGTGGTGGCGGGGAGTCTCGCCAAGCGATTGGGTCTTGCAGAAGGTGCCGCCATCGACCCCGCCATCATCGAGTTTTATTATAAAGACGACGCACTGGGCGATCCGTTGGTGAATGACGACCATTTGCGTATGTTGAACGTCGCAACGCCGGCGGTGTTGCGTGAAATGCGCGAGCTGGGCCACAAGATCAATGCGGTCTTGGCACCCTTCTTCAAGCAGCGACGTATGCTGTTGGTGGATTTTAAGCTGGAGTTCGGCGTCTTTCACAATCGACTCATTCTCGCCGACGAGATTTCTCCCGACACTTGCCGGTTCTGGGATCAGACAACGAAGGAGTCGATGGACAAAGACCGGTTCCGCAAAGATCTCGGCAAAATCGAAGAGGCCTATCAAGAAGTCTTGAAGCGGGTTTGTGAATAGGATCGGCATGAACCGGTTTCTCCAGTTGTTTTTGAACTACGGCTTGGTCGCGGCGATCCTGGTGTGGGCCGCTACCGTGGCGTTGATGGCCTATCACCTCAAGGAATCACCCTGGCGCTGGGCATTCGTCCTGATGTCGCTGGCAGGGCTTGGGACGGTCGGCGTGATCTTTTGGATCAGGAAGTACGTGCAGCGGGTCGGCAAAGCACAGCAAGAAGTGGGAAAGGCACAATGAAAGCCAAGATTCATGTGACGCTGAAGCAGGGAATTCTCGATCCGCAGGGAAAGGCGATTGAACATGCGCTGGACTCCCTGGGGTTCAAGAATGCGGCGAATGTGCGAGTGGGCAAGTACATGGAAGTAGACGTGAACGAACCAGATCGCGTCAAGGCGGATGCCCAGGTGAAGCAGATGTGTGAAAAGTTGCTGGCGAACACGGTGATCGAGGATTATCGGTACGAGTTGCAGTGAGGCAGCGCGACGGCAGGACCTGCTTTGTGCTCGCGCAACGCGTAGCCTTGGAATGCCCTCGTTGGACGCGCGCAGTCAAACCAGATCCTACCATCGCACCGCGATGAGGTGAGGGTGAGTGAAATGAACATCGGCGTGGTGGTGTTTCCAGGCAGTAATTGCGATCACGACTGCGAATACATCTTTCAGGATGTGCTCGGGCAGTCTGTGAAGATGATCTGGCATAAGGACACCTTGCCGGCAGGGTTGGATGCCGTGGTCCTGCCGGGAGGGTTTTCTTATGGAGATTATCTGCGGACGGGCGCGATCGCCAGATTTTCCCCGGTCATGGGCGCGCTCAAAGCGTTCGCGCGCGAGGGCGGGCTGGTCATCGGCATCTGCAACGGCTTTCAAATTCTTCTGGAGGCGGGCTTGTTACCCGGCGTGATGTTGAGAAATACCTCGCTGAACTTCATTTGCAAGGATGTGTATGTGAAGGTGGAGAATGCCGCCACTCGATTCACCAATCGTTGCGAGTCCGGCCAGGTGCTGAAGATTCCCATTGCGCACGCGGATGGCAACTATTACACCGATCCGGTTACGCTGGGCGGCATCAAGGCCAATGCGCAAGTGATCTTCCGGTATTGTACGGCAGAGGGCAAGGTGACGCCTGAGGCGAATCCGAACGGTTCTCTGGACAATATTGCGGGGATCATGAATGCTGACGGGAATGTGTTGGGGATGATGCCACACCCCGAACGAAGCGCGGAAACGGTGCTGGGCAACGAAGACGGCCGGTTGATTTTCCTGTCCATGTTGAGCGCGTTCGGCAAATCGGAACAGCAATCCCGATTGGTCGGCGTGTGAAGGCGGCGCGCGTGAACAAAAGTGCCGGATGTATCGGCGCTCATCCACGATAGAGAATGTGCAACGCATGAAATCACTGGTCATTACCCAAGCCATCCTTGAGCAGCACAAGCTGAGCGAGGCTGAATACAAGAAGATTCTGGAAATTCTGGGACGGGAGCCGAACTGGACCGAACTGGGCATGTTCTCGGCCATGTGGAGCGAACATTGCTCCTACAAAAGCTCTCGCATCCATCTGAAGAAATTACCGACGACAGGTCCGCGAGTCGTCCAGGGGCCCGGTGAGAATGCCGGGGCCGTGGATATCGGCGACGGCCTGTGCGCGGTCTTCAAGATGGAGTCCCATAACCATCCGTCCTTCATAGAGCCGTACCAGGGGGCCGCAACGGGGGTCGGCGGAATTCTTCGAGACATCTTCACCATGGGAGCGCGGCCGATCGCCCTGTTGAACTCGTTGCGGTTCGGCGGCTTGGACAATGCGAATACACGCCATCTTCTCAAGGGTGTCGTGTCGGGCATTGCCGGTTACGGCAATTGTATGGGGGTGCCGACGGTTGGTGGGGAGATCGTCTTCAATGACATCTATGCGCTCAATCCGCTGGTCAATGTGTTCTGCCTCGGGATTGCCAGAAAAGACAAGATTTTTCTGGGCAAAGCGGCAGGGGTCGGCAATCCGGTGATCTACTTCGGCTCGAAGACCGGACGGGACGGGATTCACGGCGCGACGATGGCCTCGGATTCGTTCGATGAGGAGGCGGCTCAAAAACGTCCGACGGTTCAGGTCGGTGATCCGTTCACGGAAAAACTCCTGCTCGAGGCCTGTTTGGAATTGATGGCCGGCGATTGTCTGGTGGGCATTCAAGACATGGGCGCCGCTGGTTTGACGAGTTCGGCTTGTGAGATGGCTTCGCGGGAGGGGACTGGTGTGGAGCTGGAATTGGTGGATGTCCCACGTCGCGAGCCCGGCATGACGCCGTATGAAATCATGCTGTCCGAATCACAGGAGCGCATGTTGATGGTGGCCAAGGCCGGTCGAGAGGACGAAGTCATCAAGATTTGCCGCAAATGGGATCTGGATGTCGCGGTCATCGGGCGGGTAACGGATACCGGCAAGGTTGTTCTCAAGGAGAACGGTCAAATCGTGGCGGAGATTCCAGCCAAGGCCCTGGCAGATGATGGTCCGCGATATGACCGGCCTAGCTCGCCGCCGGCCTATCAAGAGATGTTGCAGGCGTTGAATTATGACGCCTTGCCGGACGTGAAGGACGCGGATGCGGCCCTGCTCCAGCTCTTAGGTTCACCGACGATTGCGAGTAAACGCTGGGTGTATGAGCAATACGATCACATGGTGCGGACGAACACAATGGTGCGGCCGGGGTCGGATGCGGCGGTGCTGCGAGTGAAAGGCACCAACAAGGCTCTAGCGGTATCGGTCGATTGTAATGGACGGTATTGTCTGCTGAATCCCTATGAAGGGGCCAAGATTGCTATTGCGGAATGCGCGCGCAATCTCGCCTGTTCTGGCGCGGAACCGATCGGCGTGACCGACTGTTTAAACTTCGGCAATCCGCAGCGGCCAGAAGTCATGTGGCAATTCGTGCTGGCCATCGAAGGGCTGAAAGATGCCTGTGAGGCGTTGAGCGTGCCCATCGTCAGCGGGAACGTAAGTTTGTACAATGAGACGAATGACCTGTCGATTTACCCCACCCCGATGATCGGGATGGTGGGATTGATCGAGGAGGCTGATCGCACGGCCACGCAGTGGTTTAAGCAGGACGGCGACGTCATTATTCTGCTGGGCCGAACACGTGAGGATCTTGGGGGAACAGAATATCTCAAGATCGTGCATCATCGCGAGCAGGGATCGCCGCCGTTGTTGAATCTGGAGGACGAGCAGGCAGTGCAGGCCTGTACGATTCGACTGATTCGTGAGGGCTTGGTTCAATCTGCACACGATTGCTCTGATGGAGGATTGGCCGTGGCCCTGGCGGAGTGTTGCGTCTCGGGGCCGGATGGGCGACTCGGCGCTGTGGTACAATTGGCGCTTGATAGTTTGCGTCGCGATGCGCTGCTTTTCGGAGAAAGCCAATCGCGCATTGTATTGTCGGTGAAGCAGGAACAGGCAGCCAAGGTGTTGAATGCAGCCAGGAGCGCCGGCGTGCATGCGTCACGCATCGGCACGGTTGGAGGCAGCCGGTTGGTGATTCAAGTGGATGGCGATAAGCGTGCCTCGGGGTGCGTGATCGATCTCGATGTGACCACCGTACATGAGCATTGGGCCCTGGCGATTCCGCGGGCACTCGGTCAGGACTAGAGTCCATACGTCATGGCCAACGAATTACCCCTCATTTCTTCCGATAGATTTCATGACGAGTGTGCCGTTTTCGGCATTTACGGCCATAAAGAAGCTGCGAATCTCGCCTATCTTGGTCTCTACGCGCTGCAACACCGTGGGCAGGAAGCCTCCGGCATTGTCTCCAACGATGGGGAGCAGTTTTATGTCGAGAAGGGCCAGGGCCACGTTGCCGATATCTTCTCGCAGCAGGCGTTAGCGCGGCTCCCCGGCACCATGGCCATCGGACACAATCGTTATTCCACTGCGGGCGGCGCCGGCCTTAAAAATGTGCAGCCGCTGACTGTGAACTTTGCGTTCGGGAATTTGGCTGTGGCCCATAACGGAAATCTGATCAATGCCACCATGCTTCGCAGCGAATTGGAAGCCTATGGCGCCATTTTTCAATCGACTTCCGATACGGAAGTCATCATTCACCTGATTGCCCATTCGCGGGCCGATACGCTGCTCGATCGAGTGATTGATTCGCTCACCCAGGTTCGTGGTGCCTTTTCGGTTGTGCTCATGACTGATCAGGGGGTCATTGCGGCTCGTGACCCACATGGATTCCGTCCGCTCTGTCTGGGACGTTTGCGAGATGCGTGGATTGTGGCCTCAGAAAGTTGCGCATTTGACTTGCTCGACGCCGAATATGTGCGGGAAATTGAACCGGGAGAGATGGTCGTCCTGGATCATCGGGGCGCGACCAGTTATAAGCCTTTTGCCCCGACTCAGCCCGCAATGTGTGTGTTCGAGTATGTATATTTTTCACGCCCCGACAGTCGTATTTTTGGCGGGGGCGCGGTCTACTCGATCCGAAAGGCGTTTGGCCGACAATTGGCGCAGGAATCCCCGGTGGAAGCGGACATCGTGATTCCAGTGCCGGATTCAGGGGTGCCGGCGGCTTTAGGTTATTCCGAGGGCTCTGGCGTTCGGTTTGAAAGCGGGCTAATCCGCAATCATTATGTCGGCCGTACGTTCATTGAGCCTGAGCAATCGATTCGCCACTTCGGTGTTAAGGTCAAGCTCAATGCCGTTCCGGAAGTCCTAGAAGGAAAGCGTGTCGTCGTGGTGGATGACTCGTTGGTTCGAGGGACTACGAGTCGGAAAATTGTCAAAATGTTGCGGCACGCCGGCGCCAAAGAAGTGCATATGCGGATTAGTTCTCCTCCCATCGTTTCGCCCTGCTTCTATGGTATTGATACGCCGACGAAGAAGGAACTGATCGCCTCCAGTCATACCACCGACGAAATTCGCAAATACATTACCGCGGATAGCCTCGCCTATTTGAGTCTTGAGGGCATGGTCAAGGCTGCGCCTGGTAGGCCCGGTCAATATTGCGATGCCTGCTTCACTGAACAATATCCTATCTCGTTTACTCGAGCGGAAGAACTTCAACTCGGGCTCTTCGAGCTGCCACGCTGACCCTGATCTTTCGCTGCTTCATCGGATCGTCTGGACTTCCGCACGCGCCTTGCTAGACTGAGGCATGTCATGGGTCCGGAAATATCGCCTGATTGCTGGCACAGGGCTTGTGGTGCTAGGGGTCCGGATAGCTTTGCGCGTCGTGAGTCTCCGACGCCTACTCCGCTGGTTGTGCTGCAGGTCTGCGTCTGGGGGTGAGGAGAAAACAGTCACGGAAGATATGGTCTATTACGTGGATCGATGGCTGGCGTTATTTCCCTACAACCCTAAAGGTAATTGTTTTCCACGCGCGCTGACGCTGTTTTTGTTCGCTCGGCGAGCAGGGCTTCCTGTTCAATTTAATTGTGGCGTTAGAAAAGTCCAGCAGCACCTGGAAGGCCATGCTTGGTTAACACTGAACGGGCGTGAGTTCCTCGAACCTTCTTCCTATTGGCAAGCGTTCACTGTGACCCTCAGGTTTCCCCAGCCGCCGGTAATGTCCTCCGAGTAGTCGTCGAACCCTCTCTTCCGATAGTTCCATAGCGGGGCTCAATTTCTCGTTCTTCGAAATCTCTGCACAATAGATCTCCGTTTTGTCGACAGCCTGCCTGACTGTCTGATTAACTCGGGTCTCCACACTCGCATGAAGCGGCTCATTGCTGCCTCCACTGCTCGCCAATTTCCTCGTGGAGGCGTTCTGCCCCTCCAAAGAGAGCTCTCACCAGCCTCATTGGGAATAGATAGAACCACTGCCCAATGCTACCTTTTTGGATATGCAGTATCCAGCGGCATCATTCTCAGACCCATGGCGTCGCAAGTGACTCATGACAAGCCCAAAACAGTTTCTGCGTAATCGGGATGTTCTTCGAATGCCAGGAGGTGGTTATGCCCGCTATGACACCGGTTTTGACGGAGCACAAGGTTGATCTTTCTCACATTTTTCCGAAACAAAATGAGGACGTCCACAGTACCGTCTTGGATGGGGAGAGCGTATTACTCAATCTGAGTACCGGCCGTTATTACAGCCTGAATGCCGTGGGATCCATGGTCTGGGAGCAGTGCGTTGGAGCGCTTTCTCTTGCGGCAATTTGTTCGACTATTTGCGACAGATTCGACGTGACGTCTCAAGACGCTCAATCAGACCTGCTTGATCTGATAGATCAGTTCCGCCAGGAGGGGTTACTTCACACTGAAAGGAGGTGAGTAAGGATGGAGCAACGGAAGAAAGCCGAGTACGCGAAGCCGGAACTCGTGAAGCACGAGTTGTTGCGCGATGTAACGGCTATTCAGCTGTCCCGTGTCATCACGCAAAACAGGGCCTAACAAGGGCTGGTAGTCCGGCAATTGGGGCTCGAACAGGTCTTCGGTGTTTTCTAATTCTAGTCTGAAAAGGAGTCAGCCCGATGGAACAAAAACCCAAGCGCGAATATGTGAAGCCTGAGCTTGTGAAGCACGAGTTGTTGCGCGATGTGACGGCTATTCAGCTGTCTCGCACCATGAAGTAGAGGCCCCTGGTAACAGACTCAACGTTCCGCGAATCAGCGGGCTGGCCGGTCTACGGCCGGCGAGCCCGCTCTAAGTGGAACGATGATAATACCCGCTGAGCGGGCTTGTACAAAGAGGTGGTAATGTCCGTCATGTCGACGACGAGTGAACTTCTACTCTCTATCCATGGCATAGAAATAAGGTTTGCCACCAACTCGCCCGAGTTGATGGATTCCGTTGAGACATTGCTGCACCACTTTTTATCCAGCGTCACGGCGCCCCGTCCGACGCTGATGCAATTTGATGCAGTTGACGACCGTCGAGATATCCCTTTCCTAATCCCCAGTACGGCACTATTGCTCTATAGCGGTTCGGGACTCGCAATCGGACCAGATCGGCAAACAACATGGCGTTGCGATATGTACTCGGACAAGGGACTGTTGATTGCGGACTTTCACGACGAAGGTCTGGTAGTCGTCGATGGCGCCCTGCATACCGCACAGGGGTACCTTGTGCGGCCGGAATCTATGGCGCCCGATATTCGTGTGAGCTTCGTTCATTTCGCGATGACCGAACTGCTGAAACGTCGCGGTCTCTATACCTTTCATGCCACGGCCCTCGAACACAACGGGAGAGGAGTGTTGATTCCGGGGTTTAGTGGGCGTGGAAAAACCACATCCTTTCTGTCCTTGTTGAGATCCGGATATCGCTATCTCTCCGATGACCACCCATTTTTCCGATTGAATGGCACAAGAGTAGAGATTCTCCCATACCCGCTAAAAATTAATGTCACCAACCAAACCATCTCTTTCTTCCCTGAATTGCGCACTGCGCCGCCCTCTGTTCTTCACCCAGGGACGCCCAAACACTATTTCTATGCCGAAGATCTCTATCCGGGCCCACTCGGGGCTCCCTGTGAGCCCGCCGTGATTATTTTTCCTTTTGTCGTCGATTCTTCCCACAGCTGCCTGGAACCGCTGTCGAAAAAAGTGGCCCTGGAAATGATTCTTCCGCATTCGTTGCTCGTGTACGACCCGGAGGTAGCTCGTCGAGAATTTCAAGCACTTGCGCGGCTGATTGAGCAAACAGATTGCTATCGGCTGCACTTTGGCCGTGACGTCATGGACCTGCCGTGGTTGGTGACGCCTCTTTTGGAAAAGCGTTAGGCAGGAGAAAGAACTGAGATGGCACAGCAGGCAGGACCCACGATCGCTAGGTGGACACCGTCCCAAGTGGCTGAAGGGTTGCGTAAACCGAAGGTATTGTCGCCAGGCCTCTCACTCATGTCTTCGGAGGGACGTTTACTCGTGCTTTGTGCGCGAACGGCGGTGAGTGAATTTGTTCGAGTCGAAATTGCGGACCTGGTGTGTCACGGTATGAATTGGGATGTAGTCTGGGAATTGTCGAAGACGCACGGGGTCGCGCCCCTGGTCTACCGCAATCTTGCCATGATCTGTCCTGCGGCGATGCCCTCGATGATTCATGAAGCCTACCGTCGGCACAATCAGGCCAATGCGCTCTTAAATACGTTACTCTCCAAGGAGCTTGTGACGCTGCTTGACGCGTTGGCGGCGAAGGGCATCACGGCGATTCCTTTCAAAGGCGTGACACTTGCGCAGGTTGCCTATGGCGACCTCAGTTTGCGCGAATGTGCGGACATTGATTTGATCGTTGAGCAGGAGGCGATTCCTCAGGCGAGAAAGATCTTGTGGTCGCAGGGTTACCAACTCACCAGTCAGGATGAAGGGGCGGATGATGAGTCCGCTGAACCCTATCACTTCTTCCAGAAAAGGAATGGAATTGTAGCTGTTGACCTGCAATGGGTCATGGCTCGCCGTCACTTTGGGTTCCGGCTAGACCGGAGTGTATTCTGGAGCAGGCTGAAACCGATCAACCTGCCAACCAAATCGGTGCAGGGGCTTTGTCCTGAGGATCTGCTAATTCTGCTCTGCGTACATGGATCCAAACACGCCTGGGAACAACTCAAATGGATTTGTGATGTGGCCGAACTCGTGCGCCGGCGGCCGACATTGGATTGGAGTCGAGTGCTATTTCAGTCGAACGAATGGCATTGTCGGAGGATGGTCCTGCTGGGATTAGCCATGGCGCAGAGTCTGTTTGACACGGTGTTACCACGCACGGTTCTTCATGAAATCCAAGCAGATGTAGATATACCAGTGCTGGTGCGGAGGATGCCGAAGCAGTTACTCAAGAATCCCAGCCATGGCATCGATGAGGACTGTGCTGATGCGTTGTATGTGACGATCAAAGACTTCTCGTGGGAGCAATGGAAACTGGGGGTGACACTCTGTCGAGCCGAGGCAGATGTCATTACTCGTCCCTTGCCGTGGTTTCGCTTTCAACGAAAACTTCGTATGTTGGCAGCTTGTCTCAGACCGCTCCATCGAGTGATAGCCAAGGGGATTCTTTCCGTTCGAATGCGCGGAAGAATTGTGCGTTGGTTGCAAAGTTCCTGAAAGTTGCCCGTCACCGTTCTTGCCGAGCTTCCCCGCTCACAACCCAGCCAAACCTTCCCTGCCTATGTGGTTGCTCCTGAAAAAATTCGCGTGCTAGGATGCCAGAATGATTAGCATGATAGATCATGCCATGATTTAGAGCAGTTGGTATTCCTCTCTGGCTTGCCTTGTGGAAGGAGGCGCTGATGAAACGGGTCCTGACCATAATTGCCCTTGTCCTAGTTCCTCTATGGGCGGCTCACGTTGCCATTGCGGCCGGATTCTTTAAGGTGGGGGAACCCGCCCCGGCTTTCGCCCTCACGTCGATTACCGGAGACGCCGTTTCGCTTGAACAGTTAAAGGGGAAGGTAGTCGTCCTGGGCCTCTTCCATATTTGCGATCCCTGCATGATGCAAGGAACAAATCTCCAAAAGGTTCACGAAGCGGTGGTCGGGAAAAATGTTGCTGTCGTCGGTATTAATTCGTCGGGCAATTCCAAGCGAGACGTGGGCGAATTTCTGAGCGCGTTCCCCGTGAAAGTCACGTACCCGTATCTCCTCGATCCGAATAAGATCACGGACAAGCTCTACGGCGGCGGTAAATTTATACCCAATGTGTATGTGATCGATCAGCGCGGTGTCATCCGGTGGCAGCGGGTGGGCAATATGGAACTGGCCGGTGCCGAGGTCATTATCCAGGAAGTGGAGAAACTACTGGCTTCCGCGCCTGCCGCGTCAGGTGCTATGTAGCAGGGAGAAAAGGATCCATGGACGAATGGGAAGAGGGTAAACGTAAGTTTCTCGAAGTAGTCAAAGGCATTGACCAAGGTGTCGAGGTGGTCATTCCGACGAAGCCAACCAACAGCATGTTCCTTATCTCCCTGACCAAAGGTGCGAATCGGAAATTCATTACGGTGTCAGAGGACGATATCATTGATCTTCCGACGGAAGCCGGCATCCGCGCGAAGATGACGAAGACCCTGCAGGACGCGGTTTCAACCTTGTAACTCTGGCAGAGTGAGGCGAAGCGCGTGAAACAGTTACTCCCCGGAATTTGGCAGTGGTCCTGGTTTTCCGAAGAAAAACAGCTCGATTTTAATGGGCTATTTCTTACGGTCGGGGAACATAAGATTGTCATCGATCCTCCTCCGATGACTGCCGAAGCCAGCACCCTTATTCGGCGCCAGGGGGCGCTCGACTACATTATCGTCACGAATCGTGACCATATGCGCGAGGCGGTCACTTACCAGGCGGAATTTCGCTGTCAATTGCAGGTGCCCGAGGCTGATGCGCCGCAGATGGATGTGAAGCCGTCGAAGACCTATAGGGACGGAGAGCTCTTGCCTGGAGGTATTTGGGCGATTCAGCTGAAAGATCAGAAGTCTCCGGGGGAGTCGGCCCTTTATATTCAGCAGGGAAAAGGCGTACTGATTGTCGGGGATGCATTGATTGGGAAGCCGGCAGGAGCGTTGAACCTCCTGCCTTCCGAGCGATATGGCGATATTGCGAAGGCCAAGGAAGGGCTTCGTCGGTTGTTGAAATATAACTTCGACTCGATTCTCGTTGGGGATGGAGCTAGCATCATATTCGGAGCCAAGCAGGCGGTGGAGCATGTGCTCCAGGCATAAAGAATCATGGCGCTTCGAAACGGACTTTCAGAAGAACTGAATCGCCAGGGCAACGAACATTTTGCTCGCGGGCATTACACGGATGCCTATGCCTGTTATGCAAAAGCGTTGGAGTGTGACCGTTTGACAGGTGACCACCGGGCGCTGAGTGCCACTTTGGGGAACCTCGGAAATATTTGCGCCGTTAGTGGACGCCGTGACTCGGCTCAAAATTATTACCAAGAAGTACTGGAACTGCAAAAAGTTTTGGGGGACGACAAAGGCATCGGCACAACATTGGCCAACCTGGGGAATCTCCGCGCGGACGCCGGTGAATGGGATCGTGCCCGAGCGTACTATCTCGAAGCGCTCGATATTATGACGCGCGTGCATGATGAGCTGGGTAAGGCCGTCCTGTTTTCCGATCTCGGGTTGGTGTCCAGAGAAACCGGGCAATGCGATGACGCACTTCGATATTATGAGCAATCGCTGGTCCTGATGCGTCGCCTCAACAATCAAGGCGGCGTTGCCGATGCCTGGCGGATGATAGGCCGGACCTTCGTTATCCAAAAACGATACGAAGACGCCATTGCCTGTTGTCATACCAGCCAATCAATTGCCGAACGAAGCCGTGACGAACTCCGGGCCGGCGGGGCGCGGTACGTGTTAGCTCAGTGTTATGAAGATCTGGGACAGTTGCCCATTGCTATTGAATTGCTGGAGCAAGTTGTGCGGATGGATCGTAAATATGATCTTCCGAAATTAGCTGAAAACATTGCCCGGCTTGAACGTCTTCGCGCCCGTCTGACTGCTGAAGATCCCACTCCTCAACCCCGGCGGTCGCGCGCATGAGTACTGTGGCTCTTCCTGCATGGGAGGCGGCTCGTGCAAAGCTTCGCACCCATATCCCTCAATTCTATGAGCTGGAGCCTGGCGGCCCCCTCATTCTTGATTTGGGCGATGATGGATGGATCTTGGAGCTGAGGTCGGACGGGCAATGCCTCTGTCAGCATGGAATTGCCATGGACGACGTCAAAAGTTTGATGTGTGACGGGACAACCGAGGATTTAGGAACCGATGAAGTGGCCAAACAGGCCAAGTATTTTCTAGGCCCTGCGGTGTCCAAGAAACGCCCTGCCCTCCTCAAGGCTGGTTTCACTGAACAGACCGATATAAACGACGAATATGTCGCCATTATTTTCCTCAAGGCGGTTGATTTTGAACGCTACGAGGAGGTGCTGGCCGCCGTGCGTTGGTGTCAGAACCTGTTCAAGACGTAGTCCTCTCATCTCATAAGGGATACGAGTTCCTCGTGACGCCTTCCTGCAATTCGGGCATTGAATCCATCCATTCCGTGCTCTCCGCCTTTGAATTCCGTTGGGTATTGTGCCTGCGCTCACGCTGAACACCTTTCAGTCATGGGAACTGGTGGCGGTCTCGTCAGTGGCTGACACATGTCCTTGAGTAACACTTGCAGGTTTGTGATTCTCTGCCGAAACTTTGCCACGGGCGGACTTTGCCCAAGGGTGGAGAAGGAACGGATAGGCGAGTTCGAGCTGCGAGCTATTGAAGATCGGTCTGACTCAGATCACGAAGGCAACTGAGGTTTGGGATGGTGGCACCCTGGCGGCCGTTCGCCAGGGTGGAAGCTGAGCAGGCAACGTCCGCCCAGGATCATGATAAGGAAGTTGATCAGGCTGCTTCCCAGGATGAGCATGAGGACGATCACGTGTGGGGTGGCTTGGCTGGCTTCTTGAACGATTGTTGCGAGGTCCAGCGCGAGGGCGATTGTGCTGTAAATGACGGCTCCCATTACGGTCCATGGTTGACGGATCACGATCATCGCACCTGCGAGCAGCGCGGGCAATCCGAAAAGAAATCCCAATAAGACGCCGTCTTTGATCGTTGTTAGGGGAGAACCAGATTCAATGCCGAAGAGGACACCTTCCAGGATAATCAGGGCAATCAAAAGAACGACGACCGGACGCGCATTGTGCATACCAGCACTATAACCGTGGCGTAGGTCTGTCGCAACATGCCGTGATCCTTCTTGGCCACCGTGCTACGGCAGCATCATAGAGAACCATCCAAGCCCGGTTTATTCATGAGCACTTCTGCGGCACTCGCCGATTCACTGCTGCGACGGGCCTTCGGCCGGCGGGCTCACTCCTCGGCCCCTCAACGTCCTGCATGAGGACGCCACGGGTCCTCCCGGCTCCGTGCGCCGGTCTCGCAACGTGACTCGGCGATTTCATGACGAACCGTCATGAATTAGGCGGGCTGGATACCGAGGGCAACGCGGGCAAGGCCGATGGACACGCATCTATGATGGCGAACGCTGATAGGGCGTGAGACCTCGATTCGTTGCCCGCCCCATCCTTCGAGGGGACAACCAGGTCAGTCGAGTCATTTACCTCGGGTTCGTCTTCACGTGAAAATCCGCCTCTCATAAGGGAGGCACACGTGGCCCTACACATACATCGAGAAAGACTCCGATATCGGGTTGCAGGACCATGGCTGACTGCGACATCGGTCCAATCGAGCTATGGGGTTACCAGGCGATTGTTATCTCTGATGCTATGGTTAATGGTAGGGATAAGTTCTATGTCGGCGTTTGCCTTGGCCGCTCCCTATCATTTGGCGGAAAGTGAAATGATACGTGGGGCGATGGTTGCATCAGTGGCGCAAACACCGGCCGATCATTCGCCGGTGTTAGCCGCGGGGTTCGGCTTTCAGGCCGCTGGATCGTCTCTGATTACGGTTCGAACGTATAATGTTCCGACAGGCGCCATTCTCTCGGAGGATTCATTCGACGTGAGCGTAAAGGAGGAGGGCGCCGCTGAATACGATGGGAACAGGGGGCGCGTGTTTGCCGGAGGAATTGGCGCCGACATCCAGGGAAAATCTGCATTTATGCTGAGAGTGTATGACGCGGAAACGGGAAGGTTTCTCTGGGAGGGACAATTAAACTTGCTGAACGTGAGTGAAGACGGGGTGAGCACAGTAAAGGCAACGATTACTCCAAAACCTGCTTCCGCCGTGCCCGCCGCTGACCGCGCTCCTCAAGCATTCCAATCCCTCTTTTCGGTGCGAGCAGTCAATCCTCTTACCGGAAGGCTTGTGTGGCAGGATCAGTTTGTTCCGGGAACTCGAAAACGACCAAGGAGTGCGGGGGTGGTATGGAGGAACTTCTCGGGAAAACCGGTCAATGAGCCCATCGGGCACATTTTCGATTTGGTGGTGCGCACCTACGATCGCGCATCAGGCATTCTGTTGTGGGAAGACTCGTTCGAGGAAATTGATCGCATAGAGGAGCTGGGCTCCGCACCGGAGACGAATGCCTATCCTCAAGCAATTCCATTCTGGCATCCGGCCGGTGCGAACGAGGCCGACGTTTATGAAGCGGCTCTCCCATGGTAGTTACGATTTGGGTGCGGATACGGTAGCGCCCAGACTTTCTGCCCACTGTTGCTGGAAGGTCTCATAGGAGAGCAGAAGGCGATCCTGCATTGCGGCTGCGATTGTCTGGCGGGCCTTCAGGTGAAGAAGCAACTCATGAACCTTGTGCATGCCAAAGCGTTCGATGAGGTAGCGGGTAGCGGCATTCGCTTCCATGTATGCGGCGCCCACCTTTTCAGCAGGTAAACCCTCCCAACTCTCCTCAAGAGCGGCCAGGGGGAGCAGATTATGCTCTCCAGGGTGCATGCTCGCGACGTCCTGCCAAGAATCACTGGCCAGCTGCATGGCTAGTCCTTCATTGAGCCAGGTGGGTATCGCTCCGCCGGTAGCTCCCAGTTGCTCATGAAGCAGCGCATGAACAAACTCATGCCGGAGGACGCGTGTCAACCAAGCGCGATCTGTCGCGGCGCCTTGACTGGGGATCTGGATGCGTCCGAGGACAGGGTCGAATAACCCATCCGCCCAAAGGGGACTTCCTGTGGCTCCTTGGAACTGAGTTTTGGTGTGCAGCACGACCATAATCGGTTTCGAGGGAAAGAAATTGAACTTCTGGCCGATTTCCCGATAGGCCGTTTCAAGAATATCGAGTACGGCCGTCCAAGTCTCCGGATCCTCACTCCCGTCGTATTTGACTGTGAAGTGGACGCTATTGTGTGTCGAAAACTTATCTTCCACTTTCTCCGCGCGATGCACCTTGGCGGTGACTGCTTTCACATAAGACTGAAGCCCCGGGTCTTTTTTCATGCGATCCTTGGCCTGCGCAAGATGTTTTGCCGCTTCCGTGAGGCGATCTTTTTCCTGAAGGAGATCTGCCAGAGCAACGTGCGGGAACGGCTCATCCGGAGATAGGGTCACCACCTTTCGCAGGAAGTCTTCCGTCAGAGCCGGGTCCCGCAGACCCCAGTACGCATGGGCGAGATTGAGATGGGCCACCGGGTTTTGGGGATCGAGCATCACCGCTTTTTTAAAAGATTTGACGGAAACTTCTGTTCCACCGGCGGTTTCCTGAAGGATTCCGAGGTTATTCCATAAAATGGCCACATGGCGTTTGGTGGCGGATTCCGAGAGAATTGACGCGGGAAGTTCTTCAAGTTTGGCTTCTGCCAAAGCAATATTGTGTTTCTCCAACTCGTCGTGAATGGTGCCGAGCAGTTCAGAATGCCGGGGAACTGGAATGCTGACAGGATCGATGGTTCTGGATCGTTTCACCTCCGGAGTGACAGCCTGTGGGGGCGGCGCCACGGGGCCTTTGGAGGCAGGGACTTCTTCTGCAATGACTTGCGGCGGAGGAGCAGGGACTTCGTGGAAATAGTGCGGCTTGAGCCATGACTGATAGAAGATGAAGATGGCAATCAGAACGGCCAATAGCCCGAGAATATGCTTGATATTGCGTCGATACATACGCGTCCTTCCGTGAGTCCTACACGAAATTACTCTAGCATCGAGGTGGTGGAGGTCCAAGGAAAGTCGCAAAAGCCAGCGTCGTTGGTCCTGGGACGGTTGATTCCTGGTGCCGGCCCTTCATTGAGCCGCCAGGAAGCCTATGGTACGATCCCGTCCCAGGATGTCACGTCCTGATTCCTCTGATCCCCACGGGTCTTTTCAAGCATTCCTGCAGCGAGTGGCCAGACCCATCGAATTCGCGTGCCGTGATGCCTATGCCCATCTTCCGACGGTAAAGAACCTTGATCGTTTTATATCGGAACAGGTGATTAGCACGCTCGGCGAGCGACTCTATCCTCGCGCGCTTGAAATTGAGCTGCTTTCCTTGCGTAGTTTGTTTGTCGATTTCCATGCCGGACTCACCACTTCCGAACAGAAAAATCGATTGACGCAGGCGCTCCAACTCCTTCGCCGCCTGCAAGAGGGGTCGTTTGCCATTCATCTACCCGTGAATACCGCAGAGGCAAGCCTACCGATTCACACAGCGACAACGATTGTTCCCACACGGCCTGCTTTAGAGGTCTCGATTCAATTTGCCAAGGGGGTTGGTCCGAAACGAACCCTGCTTTTGAAACGTCTCGGAATCCAGACGATCGAAGAGGCGTTGTGGACCTTGCCTTGGCGGTATGACGACCGATCGATCATCACGCCGGTAGCCAAGCTGGTGCCAGGCAGTACGCCGTGCATCTGTGGAGTGATTACGCAAGCGAAAACCACGCGTGCACGGTCCCGACGGCTGTCGATTCTTGACGTGGCCGTTCAGGACGAAACCGGAACGGTGCGTGCGGTGTTTTTTAATCAATCCTATCTGGAAGGCGTGTTGAAGGAGGGAACGCGGGTTATGATGGCCGGACGTGTGCTTGCCGGTCGGCGTGGATGGATGGATCTACGGCTGGAGCCGATGCAATTTGAAGTGTTGAGCGGGCAGGAGGATGAATTGCTGCACGTGGGGCGGATCGTTCCCGTCTATCACGAGACGAGGGGATGGACCTCTCGCCAGATGCGAATCCTGGTGCAGGGCTTGCTGGCCGACCACGGAGGAGAGTTGCAGGAAGTATTGCCCCTGTCCATTCGCGCGCGGCACCGGTTGTCGCCGATCAGTGAGGCGATTCAGCAGGTGCACTTCCCGCCGCCGAAAACGGACCTGGCGGCGCTTGACCGCGGTGTGACGGCCGCCCACCGTCGGTTGGCCTTCGAAGAATTGTTCCTGCTCCAGTCGACCATGGTGCTTCGGCAACAGGAGGTGAAGGCAGAGCACAAACCGTTTCGATTCAATCCCCGTGTGAGCCAATTAAAAGAGCTGGCACAGATTCTGCCGTTTGCCTTGACGGCTGCGCAGGAACGGGTATGGCGCCAGGTTCAGGCCGATATGGCGACTTCGCGACCCATGAACCGGTTGGTGCAGGGAGATGTCGGGTCTGGGAAAACGATTGTCGCCGTGCATGCCCTGGTGATGGCCTGTGGCTCCGGTTGTCAAGCTGCCCTGATGGTTCCCACTGAAATCCTGGCCGAACAGCACTATCTCAATCTCAGGCCGCTGCTAGAGGCGGTTGGGGTAAATGCGGTGCTGCTCACGAGTGGTGGCAAGGCTAAGGAGCGCCATGCCGTCCTGGCGCAGTTGGCGTCTGGTGAGGCGCAGGTGGCCATTGGCACGCATGCGCTGCTTCAGAAAAAAGTCACGTTCGCCAAGCTTGGCTTGGTGGTGGTCGATGAACAGCATAAGTTCGGCGTGCTGCAACGAAAAACGCTGCTGGACAAAGGCTACCGGCCTGATGTGCTGGTGATGACGGCGACGCCGATTCCGCGCACCTTGGCCATGACCGTCTATGGAGATCTAGACGTCTCGGTCATCGATATGTTGCCGCCGGGACGCAAGCCGGTGCGGACCATGCTCTATTCGGAAGGCCAGCGCCGCAAGACATGGCAGTTGGTAGGAGATGAGCTGAAGGCCGGACGTCAGGTGTATATCGTCTATCCCTTGGTGGAGGAGTCTGAGAAAAGTGATCTCAAGGCGGCGATACAGGGAGCTGAACAGTTACAACGCGAAGTCTTTCCGCAGGCACAGATCGGGCTGCTGCATGGCAGGATGCCGACGGCTGACAAAGAGCATACGATGGCGGCCTTCAAGGCCGGCACGATCCAGATTCTAGTAGCCACGACGGTCATTGAAGTGGGGGTGGATGTGCCCAATGCGACGGTCATGGTCATCGAACATGCCGAACGGTTCGGGCTAGCGCAACTCCATCAATTACGCGGGCGTGTCGGGCGAGGGACGCATCAATCCTTGTGCATCTTAATGGCATCGTATCTTCCGCGAGAGGCCAGGCCGAAAGTCAGTCGTGACGGAAGGTCTGAGGCCAATGCCTCCAATGCCCAGCAACGATTGGCGGCGCTTGTGCAGTCGCACGACGGGTTTGTCATTGCCGAGGAAGATCTTCGCATCAGAGGGCCCGGCGAGTTCTTGGGGTTGCGGCAATGGGGGCTGCCGGAGTTTCGCGCGGCCAATCTGGTGCGCGACGCGCAATTGCTGGAGTTGGCGAGACAAGAGGCGTTCGCGATGGTGACCCAGGATCCGGGCTTGATGCTGCCTCAGCATCAGGCGCTCAAGGCGGAGATATTTCGCCGTTGGAAGGGGAAGCTGTCTTTGGGGGATGTGAGTTAGCACCGTGCGAACTGCCGACGTGGCGGAGGGCTGATTGATGGGAATGTTGCAACGCTTGAGTCACGATCTTCGTGCCGGCTGGGTGACATTACGACACGGTACGGCTAAGGCCGCGACCAGGGCGCTGGAGGAGGGTGAGCTGCTTCGTTACCGTTTGGAATTACGAAAGGTGGAGCAGCAGCTGGACGATCTGCATGCGGACATCGGTGAGCGCACGATCGCATTGCATGATCGCGGTGAAGCGCCGGATCGTATTCTGACCGATGCTGAAATTACACGCCTGATGAAGCACGTGCACACGGTGCAGGACGAACGGACCAAGCTGTTACTGGAAATGAATGACATCACGGTAGAAGAGGCCTAAGCGATTTCATGACGGGCGCAACGACGGTTTCCCCACGAATCTTCGCGGGCATAGACATCGGGACGCTCACCTGTCGTTTGCTGATCGCAGAATGTTCTCCGGCCGGGCGGCTTCGAGAGCTTCGATCTGACCGGCGCATTCTTCGGCTGGGCCAAGGGGTCGATCGAGATCGTCTGCTCCGGGCCGACGCCATGGGGCGTGTCGTGGCGACGCTCAAAGAATGGCGCCAGCTCATCGATAAGTACCAGGTCGAGGCGGCGGCGGTTGTGGCGACAAGTGCCGTGCGTGATGCCCGGAACCGGGACGCATTTTTAGACCTGGTCACGCGTGAAACGGGGTTGCAGGTGGAAATCATCTCCGGTGAGGAAGAAGCGCGACGAACCATGCTCGGTATCCGCTCCGGTCTGCCTGCTGGTGTCATCGACATGCTGGCGATCGATATCGGCGGTGGAAGCACGGAATGTATTCTGGATCGACCTGGACAGTCGCCGATCGTGCGATCGATCGATATCGGTGTGGTGCGCCTGAGTGAACGCATTCTGCAGAGCGATCCGCCTACCGCCGAAGAACTTCGGCAGGCGGGTGAATGGATACGAAACGAGACGGAAGCCGCCGTCGCAACCATGCCTGTGCCGGGCGGTCTGACATGTGTCGGCACAGCGGGAACGATCACAGCGTTGGCTGCGATGGCCCAGCAGTTATCCACTTATGACCCGGCGAGAATCCACAACTATGTCTTGACGCTAGACGTGGTGAAACGTCTGGAAGTGGAGCTTCTTCGCCGATCGAAACAGCAACGAGAGGGGCTGCCGGGATTGGAACGAGGGCGAGAGGATGTCATCGTCGCCGGTGCGATCGTCCTCAGGACGATGATGGAGACGCTGGGCATGTTGAAGGTTCTCGTCAGCGATCTGGGATTGCGGGAGGGTGTGGTGTTGCACTTGGCGAGCCGTGTGAACTGAGGCTTGTTTCGGCAACAAGTGGTGCAGCGGAGACACAATCGGTTCGGCCATTGCTGGGAGTATGCTGCAGGAAATTATTACCGCTGGGAATACCACCGCAGGCCGCTCTTTTGCTCGGTGAATGTTGCTTGGGGGATGCCGCCTGGCTTTTCCAGGAGCAGGACCTTGAAGTCGATTAGACCGAACCAGGCCGGATCGGCGATGTCGTGGTAGTGGCAACCTTGGAGCTTCGGAAGGACGTCGCCTAGCGCTTTGGTGAGCTCAGGTTCGGTGTATGCCCTCACGGAGAAATGTTGCCCGAGTCCCTGACAAAAGCGCTGAATCGTATAGGCCGCGCCGGTACAGAGGACTTTCGTGTCCGGTTTGAGCTGCAGAAATTGTGGAAGTGACAGATAGCGCTCCTGAAAGCCCAGCCATCGCACAGCCTGCCGCAAATGGCCGTACTGCACTTCGTATTCGGTGTGATGGGGAAGTTTCACCGCGGCAGGCCAGCCTTCCTCAATGCCGAATTCCGTCAAAAATGCACGGCCTCCAGGTTTGAGGACTCGCCACACCTCCGCGACGAATCGCATCGGTCCCAGGTTGAAGATGACTTCCTCAGGCGGGTCTTTTTCGAGCGGCAGCCGCAGCCGCCTGATCCAGTCCAACGCTTCCTGATGGTGCGCGGTCGCGCCCTTTCCTTCCGTGAGTTCCTTCCGGCTCAGTTTCACCGGGGTCATGTCCGCCATGTTCTCATTGTCGATGATGAGGTCGACGGAGTTATCCTTAAAGGGCAGCCATTCGCCATTGGCATGGGTGCCAGTGCCGGTCCAGCCACCGGCCTTGGCGCGCTTGGTCTGGAGTTGGAGGAATGGGCGAGTGACATCCAGCGAAATATACTGAATCCCCTGCTTTTCGAACGGCAAGAGCTCCTGTCCGAGTTCCCGGGCGACGTAGCCCAGTCCGCCGCCGATCTCAACTATGACTTTTGGCTTCGGTTTGAACCAACCCAGCCGGCGCAGCTGGCGCATGAGGAGACGTCCATAGGTGGCGCCACCCAGCGCCTCACAGGGCTCACGGAAGAGGTGCGAGACAGTGGTTTCAATCAGATCGAAGTGGCCATCTTCCAGATCGCTCTCTTTCAGCTCATGAACATGGAAATCCTCGAGATGTTCTTCGCCTTCGAAGTCCTGTTGTCCGGACCAGCTCTCTCGTATCTGCTGGAGCAGGAGATCCCATTTGGCTTTGTGCCGGTGGCCCCCCGGCGGTTCGATCCCAAAATAACAGAGGGAATAGTTGGGAATCGACCAGCGTGCCAGGTGCCACGAACCAGGCTGGCCGTCCGGGCCGCAGATCTTATTACCGTACTTCTCCACGAGCGCACCGACCGTAATGTGGCCGTTCATGGAGGTGAGCATTTCAATGCCGACGGCGTTGAGGCGAACGAGTGGAAAATCGTCGTCCAGCGGCGCCAACCACCATTCATCAAAGGCATGCTGGTACGCGACCAGGTCGGGAATCCGCCAGGCGAGCAGGTCGAGGATTTCGCCGCTCAGCCTGAGCGGTTCTTGTATGGCTGCGGCAGCTTTCATCGCGTCAGGTGGTCCAGGATCACAAGACGCCGCAGCCTACACGAGGCTCATGCCCACCTGCAAGAACCCAGGAGCATGGGTGGCCTAAGTTTGTGATGGGAGGAGCGGGGAATCGGTCACGATGATGATCCCTCGCATAATGGGATGGATGCGGCATTGGTAGGGGTACCGGCCTGGGGGCAGGCTGGGAATGGTGTAGGTGCCACCAGGCTCGACGGCGCCGGAGTCGAAGGCGCAACGCCCGCTTTCCTCAAAACAGCCGTCGTGGGTGACGGTGTGGTGGGTCGGGGTTGGATTGTCCCATCTGATGGCGCCCCCTGCGGTCACGGTTGCGGCAGCGGGCACATAGTAGGGGGAGCCGCTATCCATGAGCACGTGGACCGCCGGAGGGGTTGCGGAGGAAGGCCAGGCCATCAGAATGCCTACTGCAAGGCTCAGGATCACAGCGCGCCAGCTCATGAGATTCGTGACTCCAGTGAGTATCGGTTTCCTTATTATACATAGAGACAGGCGGTATGCGGAAGGATTCACCAGGCTGCTCGTAGAGTGGTGCCGAATCCGCAATCAAGTGAACATGCGCGTGGCGGATCGACGGCCGACGAGCGAGTGTGTTTGCCATGAAAGTTATGGCATGGCGTTGCATGGCGACACAGTTTCGGCGCGGATGTGTGATGGTTGCAAGAACCTGGTGGTTCATGCTAGATGGAGGCCGCTTTACCACCGACGTGCCATGTTGAAGACCTGAGAGGAGGACGTGGAATGGCGAAGACAATCATGAAGAAGAAACGCTCTGCTGTGAAGGCTGCGCGGCCGAAAAAGACCGCGGCAAAGAAGGCGAGCAAGCTGAAGAAAGTTGTGAAAGCCAAGAAGGCTGCGACAGCAAAAAAGCCGGTGAAGTCGAAGAAGGCGGCACGACCGAAGGCGACGCCTAAAAAGCCGGTCAAAAAGACCGCCAAAAAGAGTGTCAGGAAGCAGGCTCCGGCGAAAGCTGTCCGTGTCTCCAAGGCGAGAACGGCAACGAAAGCCTCAAAGCCCGCGCCGAAACCGACGTCCAAACCCAAGACCAAGCCGGCTCCGCCAAAGGCAAAGATGCCTGCGGAAGTTCCTGCAGCCGTTCCCGAGTCAAAGCCGGTGAAACCAGCCGTGCCCGAGGTTCAGAAGGCGCCTAAGGCAGAGTTGGAGCCACCGCAGCTTGATCTCGAGGATGACGAGGAAGAGATGGCCGAGGATTTGGAGGACGTGTCGGAAGAAATCGAAGAAGAGCTCGAAGAGGAAGAAGAGCTCGGCATTGACGCTGAAGATGACGATGTAGATTATCTCGAAAAGTCTGAAGATCTGCTCGACGACGCAGACGAGTATCGCAACAATTAGGCTGGGCTGATGCGGTACTGTACCGGGTGGGCCCGGTTGATGCCTCTGCGTGCCTAGTTTCTTCTAGTCAGTGAAGGTTCCACTGAACATGCCTGATGCCATGGTGTTTTCCGGTGCGCGTGGTGTGGAGTGTCGGTGCGCCGCCCGGTTGCGTGGCGCCGGCGCTGTGTTGTTCGCTGGGACGGCCGCCAATTCCGACTGGTCAGCCCTCACATGAGTCACTTCCTGTTTATCGCCGGCGCCTTGCGCGAACGGAGTTCTCCGGAGAGTGCCGAGCTGCAGCTCGGCGCAGGAGTCTGGGGCCTGTGCACGTCGTTAATTCGCGACAATCTTCAGAAGTTCTTGACGCCGGATTCGCATGGTCTGGTGTATGTGTTGAAAGAAGGCATTCGAGCGGAGTTTTCGATCGTCTCGCCGGTTCAGCCGTTTCAGGCCTTGGACGAACTGCTGAAAGATGAGCTGCGGACGGAAGCCCGCTATGGATTTGTACGGGTCACACCGATTCGACGTTGGGAGGGGAGCGCGCCCGATTGCCAGGTACTGCTTCAGCGAGTCCTGGGCATCGAGGAACAGTCTGAATTGTCCAGGCGGCTTAGCCTTGGGATGCACCGTCTTTCAGATGAAGAGTATCGGGCGGTTGTCGAGGGCTTGGGGGCGGAGTCCTAACCGGCGTGCGGTTTCTTTGTTCGGCCTGCTAGTCGAGCGTGCCCCCCGTCATGAGATGATAGGCGTCTTCAACCCTGTAAACCTCCTTGACTTCGACATTAAGATCCCAGGCAAGCTGGGTGATGTTCCAACGTGGATCGTCTCGCTGACCCTGGGGAATCAGAATCGTGCGATAGCCCTCGCGAGCCGCCGCGCGGATTTTATCGGGGATACCTCCTACCGGACCGATCGTGCCGTCCTTGGAGATAGTCCCGGTGAGCGCAATGCCGCGCCGGATCCGATCACCTTTGAGCAGTGCGGCAAATCCCACAGTCATGACTCCTCCGGCGCTCGGGCCGTCGGTGCCGGTTGCGGCATAAGCAATACCAATGACACTGATGGTCCCGGTATGGTCGACCGTCGGCGTATGCTCGAGCGCATACTGAAAGGCGAGGACCATGGAGCTCAGGTTGGTCTGCCCTGGCTTGATGTTGCCGCCTTGCCATTGCAGCATGATTGGAGAAGGGCTTGGCTGGTGATCCCAGCGCAACAGGAGTACTTCGAAGACGCCGAGGTGGTTCGCCTGAATGGCAGCCAACATGGGAACCTCAACAGCGGACTCCGCATTGGCCGGCCGGAGGTTTCCGAACAACAAACAGGGGCAAAGGCAGAACAGGCAGAGAATCCGCAGATCCATGCGGAAGAGAGTTTGACGCCTGGTAGCTGGCATATGAGAGCGAGTGTAGCAAAGCTCGTGATGGTGTAAAGTGTCGCGGCGATTTTCTGCCTGCAGGTCTGAACGAAAGTTTCTATGAAATTACTGCCTCAGGGGAAAGTTCCATGTCGAGTGCCCCTCTGCATTTGGGGGTTGGCCTGGGCGTTCGTGATCTCCCCCGGAATGTTATTCGCCGAATGTACGAGTGAGGGAAGCGGGCAGAGTGAGGTCGCCGTGTTCACGCTGCATTTGCACCATGCCTGCACGGAGGCGGAACGGGAGGCGCGTGCCATTTCTGCGCAGGACCTCATGCGGGCTTTGGTGGCCGGGAAGGGAATTGATCTGTCGGGAGTAGTGATCCAGGGGGACATTGTGCTCGACGAGGTGCCGGCGCAAAAGGTCGCCGCGGTACAGGGATTGTCTCTGGAGGATCGCCGGGTGCTCGAAGGTCTCAATGATGAAGAGGTGCATGTCATCCGAGGGCCATTCGCGATCAAGCATTCCCGGGTGAAGGGGCGGATCGTCAATCGGCTCAAACGAGGATTTTTGCTGATGACCGGGCCGGTGGTGTTGGTGCACACCGATTTTGTCGGCCTCGTCGATTTGTCGCGCACGGTATTTCTCGGCCTGGTGGATGGGTCGAATGCGAGATTCGAGCAGGAAAGTTATTTCGTGCAGGATCGCTTCACACAAGGGGCCATGTTTACCGATGGCCGGTTCGGGCCGCATGCGAGATTTCACCGATCGATGTTTAGCGGTCCGGCCATCTTTCGCGGGGCCGATTTTCCCGGCCTGACAGAGTTTCTGGAAGTGGTGTTCGAGCAGGATGCAAATTTTTCTCGAACGGCATTTCATATGGGAACTGGGTTTTCCGGTGCGCACTGTCGGGGCAAATGCGATTTCTCGTCGGCGCAGTTCGATCGAGAGGCATTCTTCCTGTTTGCACGGTTTGACCGAACGGTCACCTTTGCCGCCGCGCGATTCAATTCCCAAGCCGACTTTTCTGACGCCTCCTTCAAGGAGTCCGATGACCTGACAAAGGCCACCTTCGCTCGCGCTCCGGTCATGACCAGAACCGCCCGAGTCGTCTCGGCTGTGCCTGCTGGCCCGGAAGCGGCACCCTTCTCACAGGCGCTGACGGTCGGGATGTTCGTTGCAGCAGTGGGGATCTTGATCTATATCCTTAAGGCGAAGTAACCCTCACAACCCCAACATATAGTTTTGGTCTTGCCCCATCCCACCATAAATTGGTATAAGATTAAAAATTTGTCGAAGAGAGCGTCTGGTACCTGATGGACCAACCTGAATTGCCCTACCAAGTCAAGATCGAAAATTTTGAAGGGCCGCTCGATCTCCTGTTGCATCTCATCAAGAAAAACGAAATCAACATCTACGATATTCCAATTGCGCTGATCGCTCAGCAATATTTGGACTATCTGTCGGTGATGAAAGAATTAAACCTCGCGGTGGCCGGCGAATTTTTAGTGATGGCGGCGACGCTGCTGCACATAAAGTCGCGCATGTTATTGCCGGCGGACGAGGTGGCGGTGGATGAGGAAGAGGGACCCGATCCCCGCGAAGAACTTGTGCGGCGATTGCTTGAATACAAGCAGTTCAAGGAGGCCGCTTCCCAGCTGGATTATAAAGAACGACTGTGGCGTGATACGTTTGGCCGTGAGCCCGGTCCACCGGTCGAAGTCGCCAAAGATGAGAGTCTTCTGGACGAGATTTCTCTTTTTGATCTGGTCGACGCATTGCAGGGCGTGCTCTCACGCCATCCCGGAACACGGCTGGTCGAAATCATCCCTGACAACCTGACGGTTCGTACGCGCATGAGTGCGATTCTCGAGGCGCTGGAGGTCCATGAGTCCATGGCGTTCACGGCGCTGTTCGAGGAGTCGAGTCATCGGCTGGTCGTGATTGTGACCTTTCTGGCGTTACTCGAACTGATCCGCATCAGGGTCGTGCGGGTGTTTCAAAGCGAAACCTTCGGGGCAATTCTTGTCTCCCGTGCCTTTACGGCGGTGGCAGAAGGCGATCTAGTGGAGGAGTCTGAATGGAAGAGCCTATGAGTCTCAGCGCGGAGGACGCAGTCGAACAGTCTGCCGAGCCCGGTGAGAGCGAGGCGGTCGTTTCGGAAGGGCCGATGACTGTACCCGAGGTAGAGGCTCAGGTCGGGGAATCTGCCGTCACCAAGATGGCTGCGGCGGCGCCCTCCTCTGATCCTGCCCTTTCCGACCTGCGAGCCTTGAAGGGGATTCTAGAGGCATTGCTGTTTGTAACGGCCGAGCCGATTCCTGTCACCCGGTTTTTGGCGTTACTCGGCGCCGTGACGAAGCAGGAGGTGGATCAGGCGCTGGCCAGTCTCAGTCATGATTACGAGCAGGAGGGGCGGGGCCTGCAATTGGCGGAGGTGGCCGGAGGCTACCGCATCGTGACCAAGGCCGAATTTGCTCCCTGGCTCAAGCGGCTGGAGAAGGTGAAAGCTCCCTCGAAATTGTCGCGCTCCGCGCTTGAATCCCTGGCGATTATTGCCTACAAACAGCCGATCGTCCGCGGGGAAGTTGAACAGATTCGAGGGGTTGAAACATCGGGGGTGATCCGGACGCTTTTGGAGCGGAAACTCGTGCGGATCGTCGGGAGGAAAGAGGAGCCCGGACGGCCGATCATGTATGGAACAACCAAGGTGTTTCTCGAACATTTTGGTCTTCGCGACTTGTCGCAGCTGCCGCCGCTCCGTGAGTTTAAAGAGTTGGGCGAATCCGAGCAGGCGATGCTCCCTATCGACGAGTCTGAGCCTGTGGGGCAGGACGCCTTGTCACCAACTGCTGAGTTTGCCGCTGAGGCCAATGGTGAGGAATCGAACGGGTCGGCGGAACATCTAGAGATGAACGGTGCCGGCAAAATACTGTCCGAGACGAACTCGATTGAATTAAATCCCGATAACGAGCTGATGACGGCTGAGGTGGCAGAGGAATCCTGATAGCCGCTCTCACCACCAGTGGGATCTGTCTCATCGCTGCTAGATATCTCCCTCCACGCTGTTCCCCGTTCTTCCTCTCACGTGCTTCAATACACAAAAGGCCCTCGGGATGCTCCGGCGAGGAGCGTATGCCCTGAGGCCTCTTGTGTGCGAGTGGAGCGCGCTGATTTAGCGACAGCCGATTGGAATGAAGCCGGCGCCGAAGATCCGTGACAATGTGACATACCGGGCATTGTCGTAAAACGAATAGCTCGGGGCATACCAGTTCTGAGCCGTAGGGTTTCCGCCATAGGATGGATCTGTTCCGAAGAAATGCCCGCCACGGCTATTCTGATTGAGATGGATCCACTCCATATACATGGAACAGACCTCTCCCTGTACCGATCCGCCGGCAGTGTTGCCGGCATACCAATCACGTCCGGAATCCGGTATCTGCGATAAATTGCGCAATGCGCCGATCGGGGTGTCGTACGAAAAGTCCTTCGCGCGGGGGGCCGGCTGAGAGGAGAAGCCGTTGGGAGAGGGCGGGAAGACGGTGTCGGGCAGCGAGGGTATGACGGAGAGCGCCTTCAAGGCTTTGGGCTGGCAGTCCGGTCGTTCCTTGTTGGTATACAGTGTCGTTCCTTCAGGGCCTGGGCATTCCCACATTTCTACCGGGGAGGATTCAATCGCCTGCACGCCGGGGGCGAGAATGGAACTCGCGGCGAGCATTGCAAGGATAAATCGTGTTGGCCGCATGATGCACCTCCGATTAATGTGTCTTTCCGGCTGACGCGCGTTGTCTTCTACAGTTACAGTCGAGAATGCTGAGCCTATGCTATTCAAAAGAAACGCGTCCATCCAGCTTTGGGGGGATGGATGCCTACCAGGCTTTCGACACGGTTGTCGATCAAGCAGACCGGGAGAGAACAACCGTGGAAATCGTTGCAAGCCGCGCTGGTCTTGCCTTGACTCCCTTCTTTTCGCTTTGCTAGACTGCCCGATCTAAGTTATTGAAACATCCGCCAATCTTCACCAATCTCGTACCACGAGGAACACCATGATCAAGGCTTGGCTACTCGACGAAATGTTTCGGTTTGACCGTCGGTATCTCACTGCGGAAGGAAGTCAAAGCGAGTGGGGCGCCGGGGACTCCGTTGCAGAAGAGGAAGATCTGCCTCCTGCCCCGACGGGAGTGGCCGCCAAAGCCGGTAATGGCCGGGTAATGATTACCTGGGATGCCGTCCCGGACGCCATGTATTACAACTTGTACTTCATGACGACGAAGGGCGTGCAGATCAAGTTTTCAGAGCTCACCCGTCCCATCGCCAGCGCCGAGGATTTTAAGACCGTCATCGGCGTGACGAAGGAAAAAGGGACCTGTATTGAAGGGGCTCAGTCGCCGTTCATGCATGACGATCTGGCGAACGGAACGTGTTACCACTATGTGGTGACAGTGGTGACGCAGAAAGGCGAAAGCCCTGAGTCTCAGGAAGTCATGGCGATTCCGGCTCCCTACCTGATTGCGAAAATAATCGGCCAGGAAGGTGTGGACGAGGGGGAGTTCAGCTCTCCGACAGGCATCGCGGTGGACAAGGACGGCAATTTGTACATCGCCGATACAGACAATCATTCCATTCAAAAATTCGACAAAGACGGCAAGTTCCTGGGACGTTGGGGTGGAGAGGCTGGCAGCGCGGAAGGTAATTATTATTATCCCCGCGGCCTCACTACCAACAACGACGGGCAGGTCTATGTCGCCGATACCGGCAACAACCGCGTTCAGCGGCTCGATACCGACGGCAATCCCATGAAGTCCTGGGGAAAGTTCGGATTCGCCTGGCGCGGGGCCGATATGAATAAGTTCGATGCGCCCTGGGGTGTCACAACCGACCAGGAGGGCAATATCTACGTCACCGACACCAACAATGCCCGCATTCAAAAGTTTAAAGGCGACGGCACACCGTTATTGAAATGGGGACGGGACGGAAGCTTCGACGGCGCGTTTTTCTTTCCCCGTGGAGTGGCGGTGGACTTCGTTGGAAATACGTATGTGGCCGATGAGGGGAACAACCGCATTCAGAAGTTTGATACCCGCGGCAGCTTTTTGACCAAGTGGGGACGGGAGGGCAGCGGGCCGGGCCAGTTCAAGGCGCCCTGGGGCGTCACCTGCGATGCCTTGGGCAATGTGTATGTCGTGGATCAGGGCAATCACCGCATTCAGAAGTTCGATGGGAACGGCACATTCCTCTGTGCCTGGGGAAATCGCGGAAAAACCGAGGGGCAGTTGAATTTTCCGTCGGGTGTCGCGGTCGACAAAGAAGGCGCGGTCTATGTCGTCGATAGCGGCAATCACCGTGTGATCAAGTACGTGCCGACGGACGAAGAGTTGAATCGCGGCAAAGAAGAGCGCGAGCGGGCTCAGGCTGTCAGCGAATATCCTGCTCCCGGCAATCTGGCGATCAAGCCTGGCGATACGGAAACGTTCCTGAGCTGGATGGATGTACCGAAGGCCACCTCCTACAATCTCTACTTTCACACATCGCCACACGTCACCCTGGAGGGCGGGACGAAGATCGAGGGAGTAACCAGTCCCTATAATCATACCGGATTGACCAATGACCAAGGGTACTTCTATGCGCTGACGGCGGTCTACGAAAACGGCACGGAGAGCGCGTTGTCGGAGGAGGTCTCGGCGACGCCGGTGCTGATCGACATTACGGCTCCGCAAACGCCCTATGCCGTCATCAATCATGGCGCATTCATGACGAACTCGCCGGAAATTGTTGTGACGATTTCCGCGACCGACCTCGATACGGGAGTTGCCGCGTACTATGTTTCCGAAAACCCGATGACGCCGATGGCGGGAACGCCCGGTTGGGTCGAGGTTCCACCGGCCATCAAGTTCGGTGCGACGATTCCCTTCATTCTTTCTCCGGGCGACGGGCAGAAAACTGTCATCGTCTGGTTCAAAGATCTCGGGAACAACATTTCGACCCCGGCGAGCGCCACCATCCTGGTCAACACGTCCGGCTACCTCTGCGTTTCCAAATGGGGCAAGCCGGGCCGCGGCGCCTCGTTGTTGCACGGCGGCGAGTTCATGGCCCCGATGTACGGTCTGGCTATCGATCAACAAGGGTCCATCTTTGTCGTCGACAACGGAAACAACCGCATTCAGAAGTTCGACCGCAATGGAAATTTCATCATTCTCTGGGGAAATTTCGGCGCAGCCAACGCGAACTTCCACAATCCGACCGGTATTGCCTGCGATGCCAAGGGTGATGTGTTTGTGGTCGATACGAACAATCACCGCGTGCAGAAATTCGACGGCAAATTGGGCGGCTACATCATGAAGTTCGGTTCGCGGGGGAACGGCGAAGGTCAGTTTAATGCGCCGTGGGGCATCGCCATCGATCGGGTGCGGGGGTATATCTATGTCGTCGATAGTGCGAACTTCAGGGTGCAGAAATTCGACATGACCGGTGAATTCATCATGTCGTGGGGGAGTTTCGGCAATGGCGACGGACAATTCTATTTCCCGCGCGGAATCGCCGTAGACCAGGCCGACGGTACTGTCTATGTCGTTGATATGGGCAACCATCGCGTGCAGAAATTCGACACCAGCACGAACGTCTTGCCTCAGCTGCTGACCAAATGGGGCGGGAGTTCCGAGGCCGGCCATGCCAGCAGCCCGTTGGCGCAGGAAGCGGGACAACTTCGCTCTCCCTGGGGAATCGCCGTCGATGGCCAGGGTGACGTGTATGTCACGGACACCGGCAACCATCGTCTCGAAAAGTTCGATCGTGAGGGCAACTTTATTTCTCAGTGGGGCGGCTTCGGTGGCGGTGACGGTCAATTCAATTTCCCCTACGGCATTGTGGTTGATTCACGGGGCAGTGTGTTTGCGGTCGACAGCGGCAACACCCGGGTGCAGCAGTTTATGCCGGCCGAAGAAGGCAGCGAGCGGTTGCAGGAAGAAGCGGATGCCGCAGCCGAGCTGGGGCAGATCGATAAAACCACGAGAGTCTAAGGGCAGCGGGCAAAAAGCCCGGGAGAGGGTGGCCACGGATGTTAGAGAAGGAGATTCGGCTCGGGCTGACCTATGACGACGTCGTCCTGGTTCCGGCTAAATCACAGGTTCTCCCGACTGAAGTCGATACCCGCACTCGCCTCTCCCGAAACATCCATCTGAATATTCCCATCGTGAGCGCCGCCATGGACACCGTGACTGAAGCGCGGCTAGCCATTGCGATGGCTCAGGAGGGCGGCATCGGCATTGTGCATCGTGTGTTGTCGCCAGCCGACCAGGCGGCTGAGATTGACCGGGTCAAGAAATCAGAAAGCGGAATGATTCTTGATCCCATCACCATCTCGCCTGATCAAACCATCCGCGATGCACACGACTTGATGGCCAAGTACCGGATCTCTGGCATTCCTGTCACCAAGGGCAGCAAGTTGGTTGGCATCCTGACAAATCGCGATCTGCGGTTTGAGACGAGAATGGACCTGAAGGTCTCGCAGGTGATGAAGCGTGACAAGCTCATCACCGCACCCGAAGGGACCAGCCTGGAAAAAGCCCGCGAGATCCTACACGAGCACCGGATTGAGAAATTGCCGGTGGTGAATAAACAATTCGAGCTCAAGGGCCTGATCACGATCAAGGATATTGAAAAGCGGATTAAGTACCCCAACGCCTGCAAGGACGCCCACGGGCGTTTGCGAGTCGGTGCGGCGCTGGGCGTGGGCCCTGACACGAGAGACCGAGTGGACCTGCTTGTAAAGGCCGGAGTGGATGTTGTCGTGGTCGATACCGCGCACGGGCATTCGCAGGCGGTGCTTGATACGGTCAAAATGGTCCGGAAAGCCCACCCCAACCTGGATATCATTGCTGGCAACATTGCGACCGCACAGGCAGCCAAGGATCTGGTGAAGGCGGGTGTCGATGCCGTGAAAGTCGGCGTCGGGCCAGGCTCGATTTGCACCACGCGAATGGTCTCGGGTGCCGGCATGCCGCAATTGACGGCCATTGCCGACTGCGCGAGGGTATTGGCCGGATCAGGAATTCCCGTGATCGCCGACGGCGGTATCAAATATTCGGGCGATATCACGAAAGCCTTGGCGGCGGGCGCCTCGGTCGTCATGCTCGGAAGTTTATTGGCCGGTACGGAAGAAGCTCCCGGCGAAACGGTGTTGTTCCAGGCGCGAACGTACAAGGTGTATCGTGGAATGGGATCTATCGGCGCCATGGAGCGCGGTGGCGGCGATCGATATGGGCAAGGCGGGCGCCCGACACCCAAACTGGTTCCCGAGGGAATCGAGGGCCGCGTCCCATACAAAGGCCTCTTGGCGCCGCACATTTACCAGATGGTAGGGGGAGTGAAGTCCGGCATGGGCTATTGCGGCTGCAAGACCATTCCGGACCTGCAGCAGAAAGCCACGTTCATTCGCCAGACGTTAGCGGGGCTCCGCGAAGGCCATGTCCACGACGTCATCATCACCAAAGAAGCTCCCAACTATCGTACCGATTGGGAATAACAAGCGCAAAGCGGGAAGAGCCAGCCATTCTTTCCATTTTCTTCATCCTCCGCATTGAACCTCTAACGTTCTACATCCCGCACACTCATGGAACTTTGGCACGATAGAATCCTCGTCCTCGATTTCGGGTCTCAGTACACGCAACTGATTGCACGACGTATTCGGGAAGCGCAGGTCTACTCGCAGATCCTGCCGTGCACGGTGCCTCTCGCTACAGTGTTGGCGTATCGGCCGAAAGGCATCGTGCTCTCCGGCGGGCCGTCGAGTGTCTACGACAAGAAGGCGCCCAAGGTGCCCAAGCAGCTCTTTGAGCAGGGCATCCCCATTCTCGGGATCTGCTATGGCATGCAGTTGGTGACGCATTTGCAGGGCGGTGAAGTAGAAAAGGCTCCGCATCGTGAATTTGGTCGGGCCGAACTGCAACTGGACGATCGATCGGACCTGTTCAAGGGGATTGGACGTGGCGGATCCACCGTTGTGTGGATGTCGCACGGGGATCGCATTGAGCGCATGCCGCCCGGGTTCCGCTCCATCGCCCATACGGACAATTCTCCTATAGCGGCGATGAAGCGGCATGATGCCAAACAGCGGATTTATTGCCTGCAGTTCCATCCCGAGGTAGCCCATACCGCCGAAGGTGCCACGATTCTCAAGAACTTCGTCTACGACATTTGCGGCTGCAAACCGACGTGGACGATGCGTTCCTATGTCGAAACAGCCGTGGAGCAAATCCGCCAACAGGTCGGAACGGAGCGCGTGATCTGTGCCTTGAGCGGCGGGGTGGATTCGTCGGTAGCGGCGGCCCTGACGCATCGGGCGGTCGGCGATCAACTGACCTGTATCTTCGTCGATAACGGGGTGTTGCGCGCCGGTGAACGGGAGCAGGTGGAGAAGACCTTCGCGTCGCAACTCCATCTGAACATGCGGATTCTCGATCGTACGAGTCAGTTCATGACGGCTCTGAAAAACGTGACTGATCCGGAACGAAAGCGAAAAATTATCGGCCGCCTGTTCATTAAGAACTTTGAAGTCGAATCCAAGAAGCTTAAGGGGATTAGGTATCTCGTGCAGGGTACGCTCTATCCCGATGTGATCGAAAGCGTCAGCTTTAAAGGCCCCTCGGCGACGATCAAGACACACCATAACGTCGGTGGGCTGCCGACCAGAATGAAGCTGAAGCTGGTTGAACCCCTTCGCGAATTGTTCAAGGACGAAGTGCGCGTCTTGGGTCAGGAGCTGGGTTTGCCGGATGAGATTATTTGGCGGCAGCCGTTTCCCGGTCCCGGTTTGGCAATCCGGGTGCTCGGCGCGGTAACCAAGGAGCGGTTGGCTATCTTGCGCGGGGCCGAAACGATCGTCGATCAGGAAATTCGCGCCGCCGGACTCTACCGGGAAATTTGGCAGGCGTTTGCGGTCTTGTTGCCTATCCGGACCGTCGGCGTGATGGGCGATCAGCGGACCTACGAGCATGTGATTGCGATTCGCGCCGTGACCAGTCTCGACGGCATGACGGCCGACTGGGCCAAGATTCCGAATGAGGTGTTGGGCAGAATGTCGAGTCGAATCATCAATGAAGTGAAGGGCGTCAACCGGGTTGTCTATGACATCAGCTCTAAACCTCCGAGTACGATTGAGTGGGAATAACGCCGTTACCCCTGACACGTACCAGGTGAAAAGGGGATCCTTGAATTCATTGCGTTCTATCGTTCACGCCATATGACTGTTCGTCTTCAAAAGCTGATTGCGGGTACGGGGATTGCGTCGCGTCGCAAAGCCGAGGAATTGATTGTGTCCGGACGGGTGACCGTGAACGGCAATGTGGTCACGGAGCTTGGCACCAAAGTCGATCCAAACCGAGACCACGTCAAGGTCGACGGCAAACATTTGCGGGCTGTACAGCCCTATGTCTATCTAATCCTGAACAAGCCTAAGAACGTCATGTCCACGCTTGATGATCCCGAAGGTCGTCCGACCGTGAAAGATTATTTGCGTGGAGTGACCGTCCGCGTGTTCCCGGTCGGCCGATTGGATTTCGATAGCGAAGGACTCATGTTGCTCACGAATCATGGTGATTTGGCCCAGGCGCTGCTTCATCCTCGCTACCATGTGCCCAAGACCTATCTGATTAAAGTGAAGGGCGTGCTCGACGACGCCAAAATCGAAGCGCTCGAACGGGGCGTCAAACTCGAAGATGGCTTTACTGCCCCGGCGAAGGTCCAGAAGGTCAGCAGGGCCGAAAGCAACTCCTGGCTTGAAGTCACGATCCATGAAGGCCGAAAACACCAGGTCAAGCGGATGATCGAGGCCGTCGGCCATTCGGTCATCAAGCTGACGCGTGTCCGTATGGGGCCGTTGCTACTGGGCGACTTGGCGTCAGGGGAATATCGATTTTTAACCGACCGTGAGGCGAACCGGTTACGGGAACTCGTCGAGGATCGGGTGGCCAGGGCCGAACATCCGCAGTTGGATGCCTCAGGAAAACCGGTGCGTTGGACGCCGCCGACGGAGCCGGCGCCGCCGCGGGCGCCCAAGCCTGAACGTTCAGGGCGAGGCCCGAAATCTCAGCGCCAGGAATCCGGACCTCGGTCATCGCGGTCGCGGGAGGATGCGAAATCCGGACGTCCTAATCGTGGCGGCTTGAAACGGCCTCTCAGCCCTGGCGCGAAGTTCCGACGTCCGGCGAAGACACAAGGATTTCAACGTTCTCAGCCAGGCGTCATGCCTCAAGGAGACGATCGAAGCTCCACGACGCGTCCTGCCGCTTCCGTCCGGAAGCCTCGCCAGTCTCCATCGGGGACAGCATTTAAGCGGGGTACATTCAATCGAAAGCCTCAAGGCTCCGGACCAGGCACGTCAGCGGGCCGGTCTGGATCAGGACAGAAGTTTCAACAGGACCGGCGTAGCGGATCGTCGTCGTCACGCCCGGGTCAGCGGGGCCCTGCGAGGCAGTCGCGGTACTCAACGCGGAGAAGAGCATGAAGATCAGAACCCATCGGTGCGGGGAGTTGACCAAAGCGCAGGTTGGCCAGCACGTGGTATTAAACGGCTGGGTGCAACGGCGTCGGGATCACGGCATGGTGCTGTTCATCGATCTGCGTGATCGGACCGGATTGACACAAGTTGTGTTCAATGCCGAGCGGAATGCCGCCGTTCATCAGGCCGCACATACCTTGCGGAGTGAATGCGTCGTGTCGGTCACCGGTCAGGTCATGGCCCGTCCCGAGGAGTCCCGCAATCCACATTTGCCGACGGGCGAGATTGAAATTTTCGTCGATGCGGTGGAGATTCTGAACGAGGCGAAGACGCCACCGTTCATGATCGAAGACGACATTGAAATCACCGAGTCGCTACGGTTGAAATACCGTTATCTCGACCTCAGACGACCACGGATGCAACGGTTGCTGGGATTACGCCACGGAATCATGCAGGCTGTGCGCGCGTTTTTGAATGCGGAGCAGTTTCTCGAAGTGGAAACACCCGTCCTAACGAAGAGCACCCCGGAAGGCGCGCGAGATTATTTGGTGCCGAGCCGCGTCAATCCGGGCATGTTCTACGCGCTACCGCAGTCGCCGCAGTTGTTCAAGCAGGTGTTGATGGTCAGCGGCGTCGATCGGTATTACCAGATTGCCCGCTGCTTCCGTGACGAAGACTTGCGTAATGACCGCCAGCCAGAGTTTACCCAGATCGACCTCGAGATGTCGTTTGTGGATCGCGAGCAGGTCATGTCCCTCATGGAACGGATGATTGTCTCCGTGTTCAAGGATGCCGGCAGCGTGCAATTGCCTACGCCGTTCCCACGGATGACCTATGCCGAGGCTATGGGGCGTTACGGTTCCGACAAGCCGGACCTACGCTTCGACATGCCGTTGCATGATGTGACCGCGTTTGCCGCCAAGAGCGACTTCAAAGTCTTTAAAGACGCGGCGGCCAAGGGTGGCTTGGTCAAGGCATTGATCGTGTCTGGCGGTGCCACCATTGCGCGGAGCCGTATCGATGCGCTCGGTGAAACCGCGAAGAGCTTTGGGGCCAAAGGGTTAGCCTGGTTGAAGGTGACCGCGGAGGGACAGTTGGAATCCGTGATTGCCAAGTTTCTCGATGCCCAGGCTTTTGCGGCAGCCTTGCCGGAAGCGAAGCCCGGTGATCTGGTTCTCTTCGGCGCGGACAAGCCGGCCATCGTGCACGACGTCCTGGGACGGATTCGCCTGCTGCTTGGCGAAGAACTGAATCTGATCGATAAGGCCGCCTGGAAGCCGCTCTGGGTGACGGAGTTTCCACTCCTGGACTATTCACCGGAGGAAAAGCGCTATGTCTTCATGCACAATCCCTTTGCGGCGCCGATGGATGAAGACCTCCCATTCCTGGATACCGAGCCGTTGAAGGCCAGGGCCAAGGCCTACGACATGGTGCTCAATGGCAGCGAGATCGGTGGCGGCAGCATTCGCAATCACCGCAGCGATATTCAGTTTCGAATTCTCGATCTGCTCGGCATCGGGAAGGATCAGGCGCAGGCGAAGTTCGGTTTCCTGCTGGAGGCGCTGGAATATGGCGCTCCTCCACACGGTGGAATCGCCTTCGGCCTCGATCGGCTGATCATGCTTCTGGGTAGTGCCGATTCGATTCGGGATGTGATTGCATTCCCCAAGACCCAACGCGCGCAGTGTCCCATGACCGAAGCTCCATCGGCTGTCAGCGCCGATCAGTTGAAGGAGCTGCGCATCAAGCTTGATCTTGTCGAATAGCTCGATGTGGATGACATCGTGTGCAGGCCGCGCCGGTATGTCTACGGCCGTTCCGCACAATGATCCGCTGAGCTCCTGAGGAGTCTGCTACCCCATGGCCGGCAATACGTTGGGCCGAGTTTTCACCGTCACATCATTCGGCGAGAGCCATGGACCGGCGATTGGCTGCGTTGTGGATGGTTGTCCGCCTGGCCTGGCACTCTCCGCCGAAGACATTCAGGAGGACCTCGACCGGCGCAAGCCCGGCACGTCCCGTCATGTCACACAGCGGCAGGAATCCGATCGCGTTGAAATTCTCTCCGGCGTGTTCGAAGGCAAGACCACCGGAACTCCCATCGCTCTCCTGATCAGGAACGAAGATCAACGCAGCCGTGATTACGGCAACCTGATCGATACCTTTCGCCCTGGTCACGCCGACTACACCTACTGGCAGAAATACGGCATCCGTGACCACCGCGGCGGGGGACGATCCTCCGCTCGTGAAACAGCGGTACGCGTGGCGGCGGCGGCCATCGCTCGGAAATGGTTGCATGAGAAACATGGCGTCGTCATCCGCGGTTACTTGAGTCAACTTGGGCCGATCGAAGTGCCGTTTGAGAGTTGGGATACGGTCGGGACAAATCCGTTTTTTTCCGCTAATGACGCGGTGGTGGGGAAGCTCGAAACCTTCATGGATGAATTGCGGAAGGCGGGCGATTCTGTCGGTGCGAAGATTACGACCGTCGCGGAGCATGTGCCAGTCGGGTGGGGCGCGCCGGTCTATGCCAAGCTGGATGCCGACCTTGCCGCAGCCATGATGAGCATCAACGCTGTGAAGGCGGTTGAAATCGGGGCAGGCTTTGCTTCGGTCGCCCAGCGGGGATCCGAGCATGGCGACGAACTCACGCCTGAAGGTTTCGTCACCAACCATGCGGGCGGAATTCTCGGCGGCATCTCCACCGGCCAGGATGTGGTGGCGACCATCGCCATCAAGCCCACCTCGAGCATTCGAGTTCCGCGGCGCTCGATCGATAAGGCCGGCAAGGCCGTCACGGTAGAGACCAACGGCCGCCATGATCCCTGCGTCGGCATTCGTGCGACCCCCATTGCCGAAGCCATGATGGCCCTGGTGCTGATGGATCACGCCCTCTTGCATCGCGCGCAAAACGCGGATGTCACGACCAAGACCCCGAAGATTCCGGGGTCATCAAAGTGTGGCTCGAGCCAGAGACAGTCAACGTAGATCAATTCTTATCCCGCCGAACCCCAATCTCAAGGGAAGCAGGAAACCTTTCTTGGCTGTATTCTCGTTCAGTAGGTGGAAGACATGGATTCCATCATAATCCACATTCCAGGCAAACCCAGAGTCAGTCCAGAATTGGACGATCAAGACGTTCTCTGGCGTTACCTTGACGCCGCCAAGTTTCTTGATTTCCTTCATCACCAAACACTTTTCTTTACCCGTGGTGACCGATTTGAGGATAAGTTTGAGGGTGCGTTCACCAAGTCTCTCAAGCACTCGATTGAACGATCCTACCGGGACAACAACATTGACTACACATTTGATCAGTTTCGTCGCCGATTGCGTGAATGTGTTTTTGTGAATTGTTGGCATCGGGGACAAGATGACAGCATGGCGATGTGGCAGATTTACGGAAGATCTTCATGCTCTCTGGCACTTACAACGACCATAGGTCAACTGAGACAATCGCTACAGGAGCAAGACCTTCCATATGACCTTGCAATCGAAAAAGTTCAGTATGTGAAGCACTGGGATGATCCAGCATTGGACATCGCGCCATATTCGAGAGTGTTTGCTTACAAAACCAATGCCTATGAGTATGAAAACGAAGTGCGAGTGCTCATAGATCGCTTTGCTGGAGAGTTTGATAATGAAATTCTTGAGGTGGGAATGCCAATCAAGGTGGCTCATAAGACTCTCTTGCGCAGCATCGTGGTTGCTCCGGAAGCACCGGTATGGTTTGAGTTACTTGTGAGAGAGGTGGTGCGGCGATATGGAATTACCGTATCGGTGAGCCGATCTATGCTGGCATCTCAACCGCTATAACGGATTGCCGCAAATTACTTTTGCAGGCGGCGAATATTTATAAGCAGTGTCTAGTCGTACGCAATCAAAGTCCTCGGGACTTGTAGTGATGCATTCGCAAACCAAACGAAAGAAGAAGCTGAGTGATCGAAATCTATACAGATGGCGCCTGCAGTGGAAACCCTGGTCCAGGAGGCTGGGGGGTGTTGCTGCGCATTGACGGAGAGGAAACGGAACTCTGTGGCGGCGAGCCGGCAACGACCAACAATCGCATGGAGTTGCTCGCGGTGATAGAGGCGTTGCAGTGGTTCACGCAACCGGTGAAAGCCCGCGTCTACACAGATTCTCAGTATGTACAAAAGGGCATCAGCGAATGGATCCACAGCTGGAAGCGCCGGGGCTGGAAAACCGCCGGTAAGGAGCCGGTCAAGAATGAAGATTTATGGCGGCGTCTGGACGCACTGGCTTCCGGCCATACCATTGAGTGGCATTGGGTCAGAGGACACAACGGCCATGTGGACAATGAACGTGTAGACGCATTGGCTCGTGCCGGACTTGAGCAATCGCGTCGTGCTGGAAAGCCGATTACACATCCGGTTGCGACATCTGTTCCCGCTCCGCCTAAGAATCTTCGACCTACGGTCACCTCCCGCCCTATTCTCGATATTCAACATGCGACTGTCTATCGAGGAGAGACCCGCGTTTTTTCCGATCTCTCCTTCGCTCTTCATGAAGGGGAGCATGCGGCGATTGTGGGGCCCAATGGAGCCGGGAAGTCGACGCTTCTGAAGCTGTTATCCGGCGAGGTTCATCCCCTGGCACTGGATGGCACCAAGGTCAATCTATTCGGTCAGGAGCGTTGGAACGTCTGGGATGTGCGGAAGCAGTTGGGGATGGTGTCTCACGACTTGCAGCGGGACTACCTGATCTGTGCCGAAGGCATGAATGTCATTCTGTCCGGCTTCTATGCCAGCAACGATACCTATGAACACCAGACTTTCAGCCGTGATCAGATTGCTCGTGCGCAAGAAGTGATGCGAGAATTACGGATTGATCACTTAGCCGGCCGCACCTTTGGCCATCTTTCGACAGGCGAGCAACGGCGGTTCTTGTTGGGGCGTGCTCTCGTGCATGATCCGTCTGTGCTCGTGCTGGATGAGCCGACGAGCGGGCTCGACCTGAAGGCCTGCGTTCAATATCTCGACCTTCTTCGCGCGCAGATCCGCAAAGGGAAAACGATTTTGCTGGTGACGCATCATTTGCACGAAATTCCACCGGAGATCGAACGCGTGGTTCTGCTCAAAGATGGCGAAGTCGTCGCCGATGGTGCCAAAGCAAATCTGCTCACGGATGTGAATCTCAGCCGGCTCTTCGACCAGCCAGTGACGCTGGTGAGAGCCAACGGCTGGTATCAAGCGCTGCCAGGATAAGAAAACACTCCAAGTTCTCCCTTAGGCGTGCGAACGTAGAATTGCCACTCTGCGCGCTTAGTGAGTCGGTTCTTGCCAGCAAAGATCTCGTGTGCGGGTCTAGGCATTCAAAGCCATTCAGGGACGAATATCGTTCTTAATCTTCCTGATAAATCCAGTCCAAAACTGCTTTCTCCTAGGGCGGTCTTTCTGGCTGTTGTATAGTTTTGTCATGCAGTCCACTGAGAGGAACTTGGTTCAGGAAGATGTCCCGAAGCCTCTTCTTGAAGGTCGCGGCGACCGGATGTCGCGGATGGGCTTATTCGCCATTACACTTGGTCTACTGGCAGTGGTGGGATTGGGGGTCGAGCGGTTTACGGGACTCGTTGGAATTTTCCCAGGCACGGAGGTTGATCAGGTCAACGAACAACAGTCAGCCGAACGCCGCCGAACATTTTTAGCACTAGGGCCGATCCAGTTGACACGCGTGGCTCTTACGGAGCTACAGGATGCGCTCAGGTCTCTGAACCTTCCACCCGCAGAGCAAGATCGCTTGATGGAGCAAGTCATGCCGTCCCATATTCCTAAGTCGGAATCGGAAGCAGGACCGCCACCGGCCATGATGCCGAAGCAGCTGGTTCAGGAAGACGCCCAGACAATCCCCCTCGCATGGATCACGTTGTGGGACACCGACGCGATGGATTCGGATATGGTCCGTCTCGACAGTGAAGGCTACTCCCGCACGATCACGTTGTCCAAGTCGCCGGTCACCTTCGCCGTTCCGGTTCCGCAACGCGGAGTCGTGAATATTGCCGGAATACGGGATGGCGGTGGAGGAATTACGGTGGGAGTCGCGTCTGGCACAAGCCCGGTGGCGTTACCTATTATGAGCGAGGGGCAAGTAATCGGAATTCCCGTCAGCATTCCTTAGGACCATCGATGCAACGTGTCCTCTCCATTCTCAATCGCTACGTGCCGCTCATGTTCTTTTTCATGCTGGTGGCGGCGGTCTTTCAGCTGTGGGCCCAGTTCGGTCCGTCTCCGGTCACAATTAAGCAGGCCTTCGCGACGGGAAGCGGCTATCTTGAAGCGCATGTCTGGTATCTGTTTGCATCGGCCGTTGCCTTTTGGGGTTTGTTCCTGCTGGGAATTTTTCATGAGGCCGGGCGATTACCACCATCTCTGCTAACAAGGAAACGACTGATGGATATTCTCGATCGTCTGACCAATAAGGAGACGCTACAACAGAAACTTGCAGAAGAGGTCGAGCCGACATTTATCGATGCGAAGCGGCTTGGCCGGTCGCTGAAGCAGGCGATCATCGGACAGGATCAGGTCTGTGAGGATCTTGCGGCGCAGATCAGGCGGCGATCGGCATTGAAGCAACGCGGGAAGCCCGTCGGGGTGTTTCTGCTCGCCGGACCTCCAGGAACAGGGAAAACCTATTTGGGAAAACGACTGGCCGCCGAGTTAGGGCGCAAGCTGCTCCATCTCGACATGAGCCAGTTTTCTCGTGGCAGTGCGGCATCGACGCAATTGTTCGGCTCGACAAAGGGTTATGTTGGTTCCGATTCTTATGGGCGATTGACCGCGGCCTTGCGCGATGTGCCCGACACCGTCGTACTCCTGGATGAGTTTGAAAAGGCGCATCCGGAGGTTCACAAGAATTTCCTTACGGCATGGAACGATGGATTTATTACGGAAGCGTCTGACGGGAAGCAGATTCCGACGACATTATCAATTTTTCTATTGACCACCAATGCGGCGACCGAATCGCTGCAGGAGTTGTCGGCTCAGTTCGAGCATGATTCGGACGAACTGCGTCGCGTGGCGACGCATGCTCTGCGAGAAGCAGGGTTTGCGCCGGAGGTATTGAACCGGATCGACCGAATCTTCGTCTTTAAACCCATCTCCGGTCTTGACGTAGCTCGGGTGGGTGCATTGGAAATCGAGCGCATGATACAGGGATATGGCCTAAAAGTAGCGGAGAGAGGAATTGATCCGACCGTGCTCCTGGATCTGATGAAGCGGCACGGAAAATTGGGGGCTGCGGGGTCGTCGCGGGACCTTGTTCGCGCCCTCGAGGAAATGATTGCCGACTCCTTGATTAGCGCTCGTCAGAAGGGCGTGACTTGTATAAGCCTGGTTGAACGAAATGGTGCGGTGGTGGCGGTGCCGTCCAAACAGCACGCGGCGTAATGATGGCAGGCCGCACCTCCTCCACGAGTCAGATGCCTTTCTCTGTGAGGAGCAATCGGCAGTCATACTTGGGCGCCTCTCATGCATTGTGGAAGCGAGCGGCGCTGTGGCGTCTTTCTGCCTATGGAGGGGTCTTCTGTACGGCATTACTCGTTTTGTTTTCCCTGCCGGCAACTCGTCGAACCATACAGCACGCAGAAACAACTGCTCACTATACTGTTCCACCTGTCAAAGCGCCCGAGGCACGTTCTCTTGGTCCTGATCGAGAACAAGCCACCGTGCCGGTGCCTAAGTCTAACGGCCCCCTGACGCAGATTGCCGCTGATGCCCATTCACCTGCGAATCCTTCCGAGCCTCAGACGGCCTCTGTCATATTTCGTTCCAGCTTAGGTGGGACCATCAAGGGAGATGGATTGACCGCCACCTACTGTTGCGCCGGGGCGATGTCCACGTTTCGAGCGTCGCAATCCTACGCAGCTGGAAAATATTATTATGAGGTGCGCCTCCAAACAGCCGTTGGCGCAGCCTATCCCGGGACATGGACCAACGCCGGAATTGTTCAGGTTGGCGCAGAAGTCACAACTGCTCGCGAAAGGGTGAGTATGCAGGTTCAGGCGATCGGATGGGGCCAACAGAAAAGCTTTAAAGATGGTGATCTCATAGGGTTCGCTGTCGATCTCGATAAGGGGCAGTTCTACTTTCATGTAAACGGGGATTGGGTATCAGGTCCTCCGGAGCGAGGCTCAGGCCTTCGACTTGATGTGGGAAAGGAGTATGTCCCGTTTGTGACTGTGGCTTCTCCGTCCCTTGGAGCGAGTGGAGAGTCTGATTCGTGGGTGGCCAACTTCGGACGGTCGCAGTTCATGTTTTCATTACCTGAAGGATATGTTCGCTATGACCATGTTCATAGCGAAAGAGATCCTCCTCAGAAGATGTTTGCAGGTGGAGCAGGCTCAAGTTTGAAACAAACTTCCGAGCAAGTGATTGTCCCCGTGATGCCTAATGCTTCACTGGTATCGCCATCTCCAGCTGGTATGAGTGTGGCTGGGAGAATGGTGGGACGAACCTATTCAGGTACGGTCCCGTTCAAGGGACGGCAAATGCCGTTACCCAGCGGCGAATGGGTTGTGTCGGCCTATACCATGGCTGGAGTCGGAGGGGATGGTGCAGATGCGATCTTTCTTGCGCATATCGTGGGGCAGCAGTTGGCAGGGGCGGTGGTATTCATTGGCACCGAATCGACGAGAAAAGTTGGGACCGGCTATCGTCAGTACGGTCACTGTCTGCGGAAGAATCTTGTGCATATTGAGACTCGGTCGAATGAAGAGTTTGGTTTCCAAGAATGTTGGTCGATCAATCATAACGATGTGAAGGCCTGGCACCAGTCGGCTGAGCATCCTTTGTTGCGTGCGGCAATAGGTGATTTGGCGATACGTCACGTGCAGCTTCCGCACACCCTCGTTTCGGCTCACTTTCGGTTGGCCGATAAGAATGGCTATCTCAACGCGATCTATTACTTCAATCCAGAGGAAGAGGGAATCTCGACGCCTCCGGTTGCAAGTTGGCGAGAAAGTGATTGGTTTGTTGGATATATCAATAGGTATCCCGAAAAAGTCGCGTATGTCCAGCAACTCAAGGTATGGGGAAGCGGATGGTTTCAAAAATTGAAGGCGAGTTTCCTTGAAAAGTCCTGATAGCGCTCGCTGTAGGTGACGTCTTCAGCAATTCGAAGACATGTATGCCAAAGCCGATGGAAGCGAATCCAGAGCGATGTGAGCCCTGCTGCGACTATGCGGGAGCGGGACAGAGGACGAAGCCCCGTTCGGTTGCTCGCTACGCATCATCCGCACAAAATTCTGCCTGAGACCAATCGCGTGACCTCCTTGGAGGGGCAGGATTTCCCAGCCGAGAACTCTGATCTGCTCACCGACGACTACAAGAGCCCCTTCTTCGACAGCCCATCGTGTTCGCTTAGGCCGACGGTCGGTACCGCATGCTATCTGGGTATCCCGTCTAAGATCTGGCTACCCGCCACCCAACGTCACCGTAAACGTCAGATTGGTGTCGATGCGGCGGACCTTCACGCTCACTTGTTGGCCGGGCTTGGTCCGTTCGATCAAGTAGTTCTTCAAGTGCGCGGCGTCCTGAATGTCGGTGTCGTCCACGGCGATAATGATGTCGTGCTTCTGAATGCCGGCGGCCTTGGCAGGTTCCATGACGTCTTTTACCGCCATGCGCCACCGGGTGCCGTCCTTGACTGCGACCATATGAATGCCCATTTTGGAGAAGGTGAGCGGTTTGCCGTCCAGGGCGGCCGTGACGATGCGTTCAGCCAGGAGCGCCGGAATCGCAAACGCCATGCGACTGCAATGGGCAGTGGAATCGTCGCGTTCCGTTTGTATGATGGCATGCATGATACCCACGACCTCACCTTTGCTGTTGAAGAGTCCCCCGCCGGAGTTGCCGCTGCAAGCAGCGACATCTGCTTGAATCAGGCGGGTATCAACCGTCTGGAGGAATGTGTTGGTATTGCCCAGGTGACCGAACGACATGGTCGGCCCCCAGCCCATGGGATACCCGACAGTGAACACGTCCTGGCCTGGCTGCACCTCACCGGGAGCGAATGAGACGGTGGCGAGGAGCTTGGCACGATGCGCTTCGGCAACGCGGTAGACGACGACGTCCATGAAGGCGCTATCACCGACGAGATCCGCAGGAATCTCGTGGAGGTCGGTCGTCAACACATGGATTTGTTTCTGGATAACGGTTCCAGTCGTCACGTCCTGTTTTTCAGCCGCATGGCGGGCGGTGACGATGTAGCCGTCGCGCAGGTGAAAGCCGGTGCCGCGCACCAGAATCTTGCCCGGTTTGTCCGGCGTGCGCTGATCTTGCGTATCTTCAAGAACTCCGATGGTCGCCAGTTTGGCGCGATCCAGTGCCGTAGCATCAAACGCCGAGGCCTGGGTGGTGAAAAGACCTGTAAGGAATGAGATGGATGCGATCGTCAGGACTGTGTAACGCGTGAGTTGGTTGGCGTAACGAAGCGGGAAGCGTGACATACAAACCGTTCCTTTCGTGTAGATGCCGTCAGGTCTGTGCAGTATAAACCAGTGGCGAGGCAGGAAGAAATCGGGTTTCGGCCCTGTGTGATAGCATCGCCGATCGAGGCGGGCTATACTGACTTTATGATGAAGCGCTGTTTTCAGAGGGTGATCATTGGAATGGTGGTCGTGTTTGCCGGTTGTGCGACGCCGGTCGTTCCAGAGGCACTCCAACCGCAGGTTGATAAGACGGTTACGTTCAGTGAGATCGTGGAAGCACCGGATTCACATCGCGGGAAGGTGATCGTTGTCGGAGGAGAAGTCCTGAGGGCCAAGGCGTTGAAAGGTGGAACACAGCTGGAAGTGTTGCAGCTGCCTCTGGATGGCGATCAGGAACCCGTCACCAATCGGATGGAATCCAAAGGCCGGTTTCTTGCTTTACAGAAGGAGTTTCTCGATCCAGCCACGATTGCTGAAGGCGCCAGGGTGACGATTATTGGAGAAGTCACGGGAAGCTCAATCGAAAAAATGGATGAGGCAGACTATCGTTTTCCCACGCTGGACGTGAAGCATCTTCATCGGTGGGATGCCAAACGGGCAGATGAGCATCCGGTGTCTGGTCCCTGGTGGAACGTATTCGGTGGTGTTGGATTCGGCGGCGGCAGCCGCAGTGGCGGTGGCATCAGTATCGGATTTTAGTTCCCTCGCGGGTAAGTATTCCGGAATTTCCCGATAGACCGCGGCGGTGGCAGCAGCCGCTGGCGCCTTCCCGCAGGCGTGCCAGGGTATCGATGGCTCGCGAACGGCCAGCGCCTCGCATTCCCCTAGGATCGCCCGCCTGCAAAGGTATCGCATACCTGAGGATCGCCTGACTGGAGACCGCGCCGGAGCCATGCCACCCGTTGCTCGGATGATCCGTGCGTCCAGCTCTCCGGTTGCACGTGACCTTGCCCCATTTGCTGAAGGCGATCGTCGCCAATAGCCGCGGCGGCGTGCAGCCCGTCCTCAAAATCGCCGGGTTCGATGAGCTGGCGATTCTGTCTGGCATGGTATCCCCACACACCCGCAAAACAATCGGCTTGTAATTCCATCCGGACAGACAGTGCATTGCGTTCAGCAGGGGAGCTGCGTTGTTGCGCACGAGTCACCTGGCCGGCGATGCCGAGCAGATTCTGAACATGGTGTCCGATCTCATGTGCGATCACATAGGCCTGGGCAAAGTCGCCCGGCGCACCGAGCCGCCGGGCCAATTCCTGAAAAAACGAGAGATCCAGATAGACCTTGTGATCGCCGGGACAGTAGAAGGGGCCCACGGCGGCGGAGGCGGTCCCGCAGGCGGACCGCACGGCCCCCGTGAAGAGCACCAGCTGCGGGTCTTCATAGGCGCTGCCCATTTGCGGGAGCAGCGCGCGCCAGGTGTCTTCCGTATCGGCCAGGACTACGGAGGCGAACTTCCCCAGGCTGTCGCTTGGCGCACCGGTTGGTCCCTGGCGGTCTGGTTCAGCCGGACCGGTGATCTCCTGCACGCCGGTGAGGAGATTGAGGAGGGAGAGTGGATTGGTCCCCGTGAGAAAGCTGACGGCCAGGACTAACACGAGCCCGCCCAACCCTATGCCCGCGCCTGAACGAGCCGCACCCATGCCTCGACGATCCTCGATGTTCTGACTCTCCCGCTGGCCTTGCCATCGCATGGTTGGACTCCTTGGTTGCGACTGAGGACGGACGATTGTAGGGGAATCAGGAGATGCCCCAGCCGATGGAACCACATTTGCGGCCGTTCATCAAGGCATAAGCGGCAGTGCACGGATGTTGCTGTCTGAGTGTAACGCTTGAATGTGGACAATTCGGAACAGCCTCCCGTTCTGCCATCTTCTGACTAGACAGGCCTGGGAGCGCTTCGCTAGACTGAAATCATGTTGTCGCGTCTCTCTATCGATCGTCACCGGAATTCGAAGCTGATGCCGCGGTTCTCAGTGGCGTTGATTGTCCTATTGAGTCTGTCCGGATGCCGGCCGGCGCCGGTTACGACTCTGCCGCCTACCTTGAAGCCCAGCCTCGCCTGGCCGGAATGTCCCAAGATCGGTGGAATGTATGAACTGCAAGGAGAGGCTCTCCCCGGGTCGATGAGTTTTTATCGGAACCGGGATAATAAACTCACGCTGAATGCGATGTTGGGCGTGGCCGCGCCCGCGGATCTGACGCAGGAGTCCGTACGCGTAGAATTGGTGCATGACGACACGCTGGAGCTGGTCAACCGCTATGATGGCGCCATTACCGCCCATCAGTTGGATTTGCAGCCGGAGGACCGGGTGGTGTGTGAGCACAACCGGATCCGGATTCATCGAACCCGCGCGGAGGGCGGCGTGGCCGAAGAACCGCTTCGCAATATTTCCGAATTCGCCCAGGAATTGACCGTGGAGGGAGACGGGAGCCTGCTCGTCAAAACCCGAATCCTCAACCAGAGCAAGTCTGCGTTTTGGAGCACTTCGGTCCCTCCCGAGGAATATGCGGCCCGGTTTAGGCGACTCGATTAGTTCGAGGATTGAAGCATCGCGTCAGTATCTCTCCCCAGTCACGCGCCGTGCTGTGCCTTTCCTTTCCCCACACCCTGTGCCATGGCCGCGAATCAGTCGTGACGGGCAGGTGGATCATCCATGGGCATGACCCTGTCCCGCGTCGGTCGAGCCCTTGCCTTGTACAAACCCTACGGCGTGTTGCCCTGTTTTACCGATCCTGAGGGGCGGCCTACGTTGAGCGCGTATGTGGATGTGCCCGACGTCTACCCCGCGGGTCGATTGGACTTGGACAGCGAAGGGTTACTGTTATTGACTTCAGACGGCCGCTTGGCCCATCACATTACCGATCCTCGACACCATCTTCCCAAAATCTACGTGGTGCAGGTTGAGCGCGTGCCTGGCCCCGCTGCCTTGGCGCAGCTGGAGAATGGGGTGGTGATTGCCGGAACCCGCACGCGGCCCGCGCGAGCCCGGTTGCTGCCCGCTCCTCCCTGTCTACCTGATCGGCCTGTTCCGATTCGATTCCGCAAGCATGTGCCGACCGCGTGGCTGGAACTCACGTTGCGTGAAGGGATGAACCGGCAGGTCAGGCGCATGACGGCTGTGGTCGGTCATCCGACGTTACGGCTTGTGCGTGTGGCGATCGGACCGATTACCGTGGGAGATCTCCAGCCCGGTCACTGGCGGGATCTTACCGCGCAGGAAATGGCGGAACTTGCCGGTTCATAAGAGCAAACATGGGCACTGAGGGCCGAAGGGTCAACCTATGAGATTTCAACGAAGCGGGACGTGATGAGCGGTCACGGGTAAGGGGCAGGCAGTCGCGCACTGAGACGACGTGAGAGCCTATGTGCCTGCTGATGGCTCATCAAGGAGCTGACCGTGGTTACCATGATTGTCATAGGATAGGAGAAGCCATGTTCGATGAAGACGGCCTGGCGGCAGACCGGCGTAGGCAGGAGCGGTCGTTCAACCAGGAATTGACTGAGCAGATGATGCGGAGAGCCATCGAATTGAGTCGCCACGGGATGAGGGCTGGAGACGGCGGTCCCTTCGGGGCGGTTATCGCGATGGGGGGAAGGATCGTCGGAGAAGGGTGGAATCGTGTGGTAGGCGCCAAGGACCCCACGGCTCATGCCGAGATGGAGGCGATACGCGCCGCAGCCCGGTCATTGGGCTCATTCACTCTCACAGGTTGTGACCTCTACGCCAGCGCTCAACCGTGCCCGATGTGTTTGGGCGCGACCTATTGGGCGCGTCTCGATCGTGTGTTTTATGGGAACAGCGTCAAGGATACGGCTGCGATCGGCTTTGACGATGAGGTCTTTTACCGACAGTTGACCTGCTCCCCGCACCAACGCGAGATTCCCGAGGCACAGGTGCTGGCGGAGGAGGCTCGGCGCGTGTTTCGCGAGTATGACGCCATGCCCGGAACCATTCGGTACTGACCCGGGCTTGTGAAACCTGGAGCGGTTTCCGGATCCGTCCTGCGTAGTCTTCCCACTGCGTATTGGGACCGATCCGAGCGGCGAACTGGATATGGAGAGCCGAGCTGAGGTATATCAGGCGAGTGAACCGGGAGCTTGACCGGTTGAATCGCTCTGGCGGATGGGGGGATTGATCATGCGGGATTGTGCGAGTGTGAGGGGTCGTTGGTCCGTTCTTCTGCTGCTGGGTATCGGCCTCTTGCCTTCAACGCCGGTGCTGGGTGCGAATCCGGAGTCCGTTGCCCTCGCCGACATGCGGCACATCAAAAAGTTTGTCGCGGTCGAGGTGCAGACGCAAGGAACGGCTGAGAAGCTCGGTATCAGCGCGGCTGAATTAACCGATGTGACCAGGGTGACACTTCTGAACAAGGTGCCGGGAATTGCTCTTGAAGGATCAAGCGGTCCGTCTTCCGATGCGTCCGAACGACTCAATCAACTGGGTTTTTTTACCTGCGAAGTGTGGACGGTGGGTGACCAGTATATCGCTGCCTATCATGTGGATTGCAATGCGGGTTCCTATACGGCGCAGAAGATACCCGGGAGCTTGTGGAACCAGGCGATTCTCGGATATGGACCGAAGGATGAAGTGTCCGACGCGGTCCGAAAAGGCGTGCGAGCCATGGTGGAATTGTTTGCCGCTACTTTTTCCAGTGTCCGCGCGGATGGGGGAGGTCGGTAGAGGATGATGTCCGCCGCACCCGCTTTCCGCCAATAATCTAAACGTTCCCGCCATGGTCCGAACTCCTTCCGACTCATCCGAAGTCGCCCGTTGAATACTTGAAGAATCCCTTTTTTCTTGTCTGCACTTGGATGCGACATAGAATAAGGGGGCTATGGCTGATACAAGTTCCTGTCGGCGCGGCTCTCGGCCCTATGGTTGGTTGCTTCTAGGACTGTTGCTCCTGTTTCTCTTCCGTGTGGTGGCGCAGCTTGTTCAAGCGTTCTCGCCGGTTACCGCTCTTCCATCATTTGAAATCTGGCAGAGCGGGGCCATCCCGTATCCGCTGCTGGTTGTATTCCAGATCATCATTCTCATCGCCTGCGCTCGTGTGGTGTGGAGTTTTCTGTCCGGAACCGTTGTTCCTTCTGGCAAGAAGGGGCGGCTCCTTCTGATCTTTGGTTGGATTTATTTCATCGCAATGGGGCTACGGCTGTTGATCGGGCTCACCATGGCTCCGGATCACTATTGGTTTGGCGCCATCGTTCCGGCGCTGTTTCATCTGGTGTTGGCCGGATTCGTGGTCGTCTGCGGCTTCTTTCATTCGGCAAGAGGCGGAGAGTCGGTCGCTGTTCCACCGGGAGATCCTGCGTGATCACGCTGCTTCGATATGGGGCGTATCCCGCGCTGTTGCTGGCCTGCATGATCGGCAACATGGCGCTGCTCCGGCAGGGAGCGGGAGTCCTACTGGCTACCTATGTGCCGGTTACCCTGGGGACGTTGGTGGTCATGGCGCTTGAGGGTAGGTTGCCGTATCGATCCGGCTGGCGACCCTCGCGGACTGAGGTCCTTCAGGATTCAACGTTCCTGGCGCTTGTACATGTTGTTCTGCCGAAGGCGTTGGCCATGGCGTCGGCATTCGTGATCTTTGAAGTCTTTGACGGACGGGGTTGGGGCCTCTCTTCGTGGTGGCCCAAAGGCTGGCCGGTGCCGGCCCAGACGGTGTTGATGGTGCTGACGGTCGACGCCATGCGGTATTGGCTGCATCGCATCAGTCATGAGTGGGAGCGCCTCTGGCGCTTTCATGCGGTGCATCATTCCCCGCAGAGGCTCTACACGCTCAACGTAGGCCGGTTTCATCCCGTCGATAAGAGTCTTCAATTCGTATTGGATGCGCTGCCGTTCATCGCGCTCAGTGTTCAGGAGGATGTGTTGAGTCTGTACTTTGTGTGGTATGCCGTGAACGGGTTTTTTCAACATTCCAACGTGGATGTACGGCTGGGATGGCTGAACTATGTGGTCAGCGGGCCGGAACTACACCGATGGCACCACTCCAGGCTCAAAGAGGAGTCGAATCATAATTACGGCAATCATCTGATTGTTTGGGATGTCGTCTTCGGGTCCCGTTACCTGCCGCCGAACCGGGAAGTCGAAACGCTGGGATTAGTGAACCGGCGGTACCCGGGCGGCTTCGTGGCACAGATGAGTGCGCCCTTCACTCCTGGCCTTGATAAGCAGACCCTATGAGCGCCGGGATGTTCAGATTCCTCAATGATCCTGCCTTGTCGCTGTCACTGACCCTCGCGAAGTATCGCGATTGGAATCCGTTTATTGCCCAGACCTATTGCCCGGAACTGACTCAGCAGGCTGTTCTTCGGGATATTCTGACCCGACAGGCAGGCGCGGCGTTCGGGCTTACGCATCGGTTTGGCACGTTGCGTACCTACGAGGAGTTTGCCCGAGAGGTGCCGGTGTGTACGTATGAAGACCTGCGGCCTGCCATTGAGGCGCAGGAGAAGAACAGGGAGCCGCTTCTCACCACCGGCCAGCCTATCCTCTTTACTCAAACCAGCGGGACGACGGGGGTGCCGAAGCACATCCCGATCCTCAAGGAAACCGTCGGTGCGATTCGTCGCTATCAACGGCTGTTTGCCTATGCGCAATGGCAGGGGGTACCGGCCATTTATCAAGGAAGTGTGCTGGTGATCAACGGACAAACCATCGAAGGCCACTTGCCGGGTGGCACGCCGTTCGGCTCGATGTCAGGATTGATGTTCGATTGTTTGCCTGCTGCTATTCGGAGAAAAAGCCTGCTTCGAGACGGGGCTCCGACGGGGGAGGATTATCGGCAGCGCTATCTCAGCATTGCAGTCAGAGCCTTGGCGGATCCGTTTCTTTCCGTGCTGGCCACGCCCAATCCATCGACGATTTTGAAGTTGCTGGAGGTGATTCGCTCGGAGTACGCGACATTGCTGGAGGCCTTGTCTGGCAGGCCGCGGCCGGGTTTTCTGCTGCGATCCACGCAGCCTTCCGTAAGTTCCGCGCGCTTGTCGTGGCTTCGGACACTCGTTGGGCAGGAGGCACGTCTCGATTGTGCGACTCTCTGGCCGAACTTGCAGGCGGTGGTGACTTGGACGGGTGGAAACTGTGGTGTGTTGCTTTCTAAGCTGCGATCGCTCTTGCCGCAACCGGCCAGAATCATTGAAATGGGTTATCTCTCCAGCGAGTGTTTGGGGACGGTGAATGTAGACGTGCTGAACAACCGATGCGTGCCGACCCTGCATGAGAATCTGTTCGAGTTTATGGAGGTCGGTGACGAAGCGTCAGGCTCTGAACCAGTCTTGCTCCATCAGATTCAAGAGGGGCGCAAGTATGCGGTGATCGTCACGACGCCAAACGGTCTGTACCGGTATGCGATGAACGACCTCGTTGAGGTGACGGGGTCGTTCAATCGAACGCCCACGATCCGTTTTGTGCAAAAAGGGAAGGGGGTTACGAATATCACGGGGGAAAAGCTCTATGAGCATCAGGCCATCGAGGCGGTGGAGCAGGTTCTGAAGGCGCGGGGAGTGATGTCGGATTTTTTCGTCATGTTGGCCGATGTCGAGAATGTGCGCTACACCCTGTGTGTGGAACATGCCTCACCACCAGTTGATTTAGGGCCTTCCCTGGAGGAGCGACTATCGTCGTTGAATATTGAATTCAAGGCGAAGCGGGCGAGCGGGCGACTGCAGCCGCTTCGTGTGCTCCATTTGCACCTGGGCGCCGGGGAAGCCTATCGGCAACATTGCGTGAACAAGGGGCAGCGAGAGGCGCAGTTTAAGCTCATCCGGTTGCAATATGCCCATGAATGTACGTTCGATTTCGAGGGACACGGGAGATGATGGTGTGATGCAGCTCCGTAGCTTAACCATGACATCGTTGGAAATCCCTTTTCGGCAGGCCTTTACGCATGCTTCGGCTGCACGGATCAAGACCGAAGCGGTGCTTGTCAGGGCCGAGTCTTCTCGTGGGCTGGTTGGGATAGGGGAGGGCTGTCCGCGGCATTATGTCACAGGGGAAACCGTGGCTGGTGCGCAAGAGTTTTTCTGTCAGCATCAGATCGAATGGTTGCAGTTTTCTACGGTCGATGATCTTCGGGCGTGGGTGACCGCGCACGCCGATCTGATCGATCGAAACCCGGCAGCCTGGTGTGCCGTTGAGATCGCCTGGCTGGATCTGTTGGGGAAAGAGGCGGAACAGCCCATCGAGGTGATACTTGGCGGGAGCCGGTTCCCCGGGCCCTTTCAATACTCGGCGGTATTGGGCGCGGAGAATTTGCCCTCGTTCGAAAAACAACTGCATCAGTATCTGGCCGTAGGGTTTGCCGACTTCAAGTTGAAGGTCACAGGGGATGCGCAGGCTGACCTGCAGCGAGTCGAGCGGCTCAAGGCTGCGGGTACGCCGAGCCTCCGCGTGCGCCTTGATGCCAATAATCGCTGGCAACAGGTGGGTGAAGCTTGTGCGTATATTCAGCGGTTAAATGGCCCATTCCTGGCACTGGAAGAGCCGTTGCGGGTAGGCGACTTCGAGGGATGTCGGACGCTTTCCCAGCAATGTGGCTTGCCGATTATTCTGGACGAGAGTTTTATGAAGGGTGGGCAGTTCTCGATGATTCAAGGCGAACCCTCGTTGTGGATCGTGAATATCCGTGTGTCAAAGATGGGCGGGCTTCTGCGGGCACTCACAGTGGCGGCACAAGCCAAGGCGCTGGGTATCCCAATTATCGTCGGTGCTCAGGTGGGAGAAACCAGTATCCTCACGAGAGCGGCGCTTGTCGTGGTTGACCGGTATCGGGACATCGTGATGGCTCAGGAGGGAGCGTTCGGTACGCATTTGCTTGAATACGATCTTTGCGAGCCACCGCTCATGTTCGGCAGGGGCGGGCGTCTTACGGAAAACTTTTTCCACGGCCGCCCAGGTCTTGGACTATCGTTTGCGCGGTGAGGCCTGTGATGTCCGGATTCGGATTTGCCAGAGATCGGGAAACTACGCAGGCGCACTGCTTCTCAGTTACAGGCTGTCCACATCCGCAATAATCGTGTGTAATCCACTCGAGCCGGCCGGTTGTGGCCGGATCAATTCAGCAATTTGTAGTTGGCCCTTGCTGTCGACGGCACGGACGGCAACCTGATACTTGCCGCGTTTTTGTGGACGCCACGTATAATTCCAGATGACCCATGAATAGGGTGACATGGGTGTTTCAATTTCGCAGGAGTCCCAGGTTCGTGCGGCATCCAGGCTGATTTCCACCCGGCTGATGGAGTTCGGTCCGCCAAATGCGATGCCGCGAAATCGCTGTTCGGCGCCGCGCAATGTTTGGTAGTGCCCCGGCGAATCGATGCGAGAAAATGTCTTGATGGTTCCATCATCGGTCCACCCCTTCCGCTGCCAGTAGCCTTTATAATCTCCAGCGTAGGCTTCAATTTCAACGATCCACTTCACATTCTTGATGCCATACAGTCCCGGAACCAACAGGCGCAGCGGAAATCCGTGCTCCTTCGGTAATTTCTCGCCGTTCATCAAGAACGCGAGCATGACGTCGTCCTGCATCGCACGTGCGAGCGGAATGCTGTCGTCGTAGGCATCCGCGCCGCGCAGCACGATATCTCGCGTCGTCTCTTCATCGACTTCTGCTTCTCGAAGTAGTTTTTTTAAGGAAATCCCGCGCCAGCGTGCGTTGCCAAGGCTATCTCCTCCGGGCAAGGTGTCAATGCACATGAGCGTGGATATTTGCTCAAAATTTTCGCGGTTTAATAAGCCTCGCCAATCCAGGGACAGGGGTTTCTTCACTTCGCCCTTTACCGACAATCGCCATTCATCTTGTCGGAGATCGCGTGAGACGTTAAATGGCGAATCGGAATAGTTCACCACGTAGAACTTTTTATTTTCCGTGAAATAGTTGGTCTCGCGAGGGGGTACGGCAAACATCCGGCCGAAAAAAGATCCGACTCCGTCGCAGCCACCCGTGAGGCCGGCGGCAGCCGCAATTCCAGTGAGTTTGAAGAGGCTTCGTCGTTTTAAGCTGAGCCAATTTTCCATAAGAAATACTCTGCGATATTAAAAAGATCTTTTCAAGGCTTGACTCCAGAAATCCAGATTGGTATAAGGATGCACGTTTGATCCAGCCAGGTGGCCGATGCGGTTGTAAGCCCCGCGACGGATTCTCAGCAAGCCCCGATCAAAAAAATACTTTCTGACCCTCTTGACACGGTCAGGCCAGCGTAGTAAATTGCGCGGCTCGCGTGTGGAACGCGAAACGGTTCTTTGACAACTGAATAGAGCGAGAAATGAGTAAGGTAAGGTGTATTGAAGAGGTGGCCCTCGGGTCCAATTCAAGTAGAACCTTTATGAGAGTTTGATCCTGGCTCAGAACGAAC
>WBZN01000185.1_pt1 | contig 83904 bp, 73 predicted proteins | sample 5204281 | NCBI WGS metagenome assembly WBZN01 (sample SAMN12344347, study PRJNA552823) | activated sludge metagenome | biome: Activated sludge suspended growth; feature: Nitrification reactor; material: Wastewater; isolation source: activated sludge from nitrification reactor of wastewater... | reverse complement strand
AAAACGTGCTGCCGTCTGTGCTATTGTAAGCCCTTCTTTCTTACGTACAGACAAAACTTTGCAGCGAAATGATGATGGATAAGTCATCTACAGATTATAATCACTTTATTTGAGCTTTGCTATAGTTTTTATATCAATGAAGCGAATAACCCAGACCAGATCGTATCTTGGTGGGAATTGTTGTATTTTAGTTTTACGTGTTTGACGAGTGTCGGTTTTGGAGAAATTACCCCAGTATCCGATTCGGCACGTTCGATTGTGATTATCGAGCAAACATCGGGCGTGCTGTATTTAGCAATTTTAATTTCCCGATTAATGTCGATGCGTATAAAGCGAGAGTAGGGTGATTATTTTTAATCATTTTTTACTTATTCATCTACCGTATGTTCGGTTTGATTAATTAGCTCATCTAACGGAGGTAATTGATCAAGTGATCGGAGATTCAAGTCATTTAGAAAATTGGATGTGGTTGCATAAAGTTGTGGTCTCCCAGGAACATTGCGTTGCCCAATAACTTCAATCCATCTCCGTGTTTCCAATGTTTTAAGTATCGTACTAGAAACGGTTACACCTCTAATTTCTTCGATGTCACCTCGAGTTACCGGTTGACGGTAAGCGATGATTGCAAGTGTTTCCAATACAGCACGTGAATAGCGCGGTGGTTTTTGTGGGTTGAGTTTTTCCAGATAAACTTGTATTTCGGGTCGACTTTGAAAGCGCCATCCACTTGTAACCTCAACAAGTTCAATCCCTTTTTCTTGCCATTGATTGCTGATTTCATCCAACATGACGAGCAATTGTTTACTATTGATCGATCCATCAAATAATTTTTTTAATTCGGCGATAGGAAGTGGTTCCTGGGAAGTCAATAATGCTGCTTCCAAAATTCGAATTTGATTAGATTGGTTGGATAATGAGGCAGATTGAGGAACGGGTAGGGCTAGGCTAAACTGATCTGACATAGATTACACCAAATACCTCAGTTTGCTCGATTTCAATGAGCAGTTCTTTTGCTAATTCTAGTATGGCAAGAAAGTGCGCAATTACTTCTCCGATTGCTGCACTAGGAGAAAGTAGATCATAAAAGGAAACCGTACCAAGCTGCTTCAGTTTCCGTAAAATTTCACTCATACAAAAGCGTACGGATATTGCCTCAAACTGCACATGATGTTGCGTATTAAGCTTTGCTCGCTGAAGTAAGGCTAGCCATGCATGTTGTAAATCGTCGATGCTGACGCGGGCGAGTTGTTGGGTAGCGGTTTGATTAAGTAAAACTTGTACTTTCATAAAATCGCGCTCGAGTTGCGGCAACTCATCCAGTCGAAGTGCCGCTTTTTTCATTTGTTCATAGGCGAGCAATCGACGCACGAGCTCAGCACGAGGATCCGATTCTTCTTCGGGCACATGATTCGGTTTGGGAAGTAACATGCGCGATTTAATCTCGATTAGCAATGCAGTCATCAGCAAATATTCTGCAGCTAACTCTAATTGGTCAGCACGCATTGCTTCAACATAGGCCATATATTGCTGAGTTAATTCAGCCATCGGGATATCTAAGATATCCAAGTTATGTTTACGAATTAAATAAAGCAGTAAATCAAGCGGCCCCTCAAACGTATCAAGGAAAATTTCTAATGCTTCGGGTGGAATATATAAATCATGTGGTAGTTCATGCAATGGCTGGCCACAAATTTTTGCAATAGGCTGCATTTCAATGAATGGATTTAATTCATCCATTCATTGACCCTGCTGTTAAGTCAATTAACCGATGAGTAATAAAAGCGTTCAAGAATAATTTAACCCCATGACTTGCCTAACGTCACGCATGGTTTCTTCTGCTAACTTATTGGCTTTTTCACAACCATCCGCTACGATGTTTCTCACTAAGGCCGGATCTTCTTCATACATTCTAGCACGCTCACATATCGGGATTTGCTCTGCTAAAATTGCGTCAATAACAGGTTGTTTACATTCTAGGCAACCAATACTGGCATTTTTACATCCTTGTTGTACCCAATTTCTGACTTCATCATTCGAATAAACCGAGTGAAAAGACCAAACTGGGCATTTAGCGGGATCACCAGGATCAGTACGGCGAATGCGAGCTGGGTCTGTCGGCATGGTACGAATTTTTTTGCGGATACTATCGGCATCTTCACGTAAGCTGATGGTATTATCATACGACTTAGACATTTTTTGCCCGTCTAATCCTGGCATTCGGGATGCTTGGGTCAATAGGGTTTCTGGCTCTGCTAAGATGACTCTACCGCCACCTTCTAAATAGCCAAACAGCCTTTCTCGGTCGCCCAAGCTTAAATTTTGTTGCTCATCGAGCAGCGACCGGGCCTCTTCTAATGCGCTTTCATCGCCTTGTTCTTGGTAGCGTGTGCGTAGATCACGGTAAAGCTTGGAGCGTTTTGATCCAAGTTTTCTGATAGCTTGCTCGGCTTTTTCTTCAAATCCTGGCTCCTTACCAAAGATATGATTGAATCGACGGGAAATTTCGCGAGTAAATTCGAGGTGAGGCGCCTGATCTTCACCAACAGGAACGCGATTAGCCCGATAGATAAGGATATCCGCACTCTGCAATAAAGGGTAGCCTAAAAATCCATACGTACTTAAATCTTTTTCAGTAAGCTTTTCTTGTTGATCTTTATAAGTAGGAACCCGCTCGAGCCAACCCAATGGCGTAATCATGGACAGCAATAAATAAAGCTCAGCATGGGCAGGTACTTTAGATTGAATGAACAGGGTGGCTTGGGCTGGATCAACGCCTGCAGCTAACCAATCGATGATCATCTCCCATGTATGTTGTTCGATCATTTCAGGTGAATCGTAATGTGTGGTTAATGCATGCCAATCCGCCACAAAAAACAAACACTCATATTGTTGCTGTAGAGTTACCCAATTTTTAAGAACGCCATGGTAATGCCCCAAATGCAAATGACCCGTTGGGCGCATACCTGATAAAACACGATCAGCAAACATGATTAATTTTCCAAATTAATTCGTGATAGATTGAATTTTCTTATCAAATATATAGACCAAATATCCACGCAATAACATACTTCATATATAAAATAAAGGGCCAGACGATGGCTCCCAGTATACCGGTGATTAATAAAAATAGAAGAATCATGAAACCATAAGGTTCAATACGTGAGAACATGTAGGCAAGTCGGCTTGGGAGTAAGCTAATTACCATACGACCTCCATCAAGTGGGGGTAAGGGTAATAGATTTAGCACCATTAGGATAAGATTAATATCGATCCCAGCTTTACCCATTAATATCATCGGTGTTGCATAAAAATTATCAGGAAAAGACATGGCACCTAATTTTAGAATAACTGCCCAACAGCACGCCATAAATAGATTAGCGGCCGGTCCAGCTACAGCAACCCACAACATATCGCGCTTCGGGTGGTGTAATTGACCAAAATTCACTGGAACTGGCTTTGCCCAACCAAATAAAAAACCTGTTCCCATTGTTAATTTACTAATGATAAACAAGGTTAGTGGAACAATGATCGTACCCATTGGATCAATATGTTTGATCGGATTTAAACTAATTCGCCCAGCTTGATAAGCAGTTAAATCGCCAAAGTGTTTAGCAATGTATCCATGAGCCGCTTCATGGAGTGTTATGGCAAAAATGACAGGTAATGCGTAGATTGCAGCCCCTTGAATAATACTTTCAAAAGTGTCCATTAGCTAGAAAGTCCAAACGGTTTAAGGCTTCCTTTTCCTTGTCTAATGAGTGCTGGGGCATCGGTTGTTAGATCAATGACCGTGGTCATTTCAATACCACATGAATTCGCGGCCAATATCAATTCAACTTGGTGTTCAAGTCGATGTCGAATATCTTCAGCATCAGTGAGTGGCAACTCATCGCTAGGTAGGATGAGTGTCGAACTTAGAATCGGTTCGTTAAGTTCTGCGAGTAATGCATGAGCTACGGGGTGATCAGGAACTCGCAGTCCAATGGTGTGTCGCTTAGGGTGTTGTAAACGACGAGGCACTTCTTTACTCGCTTGCAGAATAAAAGTATAGCTACCTGGTGTATTGGCTTTGAGTAACCGAAATTGACTATTATCGACTTTTGCATAGATCGCAATCTCAGCTAAATCGCGGCAAACCAGAGTGAAATGATGATGTTCATCAACTTGGCGAATAACACGGATACGACTCATGGCATCTTTGTTGCCAATCTGGCAACCGAGTGCATAACATGAGTCGGTCGGATAAACGATGATGCCTCCCTCTCGAAGTATTGTAACGGCTTGCCTTAATAATCTAGGCTGCGGGTTCTGTGGATGAATTGCAAAAAATTGTGCCATTTTGAAAATGAATCAGCTAAATTACGATAGTGACGATTGAAATAAACTAAACTAAATTCCCCAATTTTGCCATATTGGTGTGCAGTTAGCAGGAAGCGGAGGTATTTGTCCCAAATCAAAGTGACTTTCACCGGGCCCATGAAAATCTGACCCACAAGAGGCCAATAAATTTAGGCGGTTACTATAGTGAGCAAATAACTGTATCTGTTCGGGTGAATGACTCGGGGAAACGATTTCAATACCTAATCCCCCTAATTCTCGGAATTCGTTTAGCAGCGACTCTAGTAATCGTTTGTTTAATTGATAACGACCAGGGTGGGCAATTACTGCTTGACCACCACTACCGTTGATCCAATTTATAGCATCATTCAGCGAAGCCCACTGATGAGAAACATATCCAGGCTTTCCTTTAACAAGATATTTTTTAAAGACGCTTCTAACATCTTTTGCATAACCTTTCTCAACTAAAAAACGGGCAAAATGGGTTCGTCCGATTAATTTACCTTTACTCGCATAGGCTTGGGCACCTTCAAAACCCCCATGAATACCAAATTTATCCAATTGCCTTGCAATATTCTGAGCACGACCTAAGCGACCCTCTCGAATTGTGTTTAGGCCATTAACTAAAGCAAAAGAATGAGGATCAATTCCTAATCCTAAGATATGCAGTGTTTTGTTTTGCCAAGTAACAGAAATTTCAACACCAGCAATAAATGTGATATTTTTCTCGCGCGCAGCTATGCTAGCTTCTTCTGCCCCTGCAACATCATCGTGATCGGTTAACGCTAATACTTGAATATGTCGGGATGCTGCGTGCTCGATGATTTGAGTCGGAGTAAATAACCCATCTGAAATCGTTGAATGGCAATGCAGATCAATCTTTAACATCAAACCAGTTATTACAATTTAGTGAGTGCATGATAGTAAATAATAAATATTTTATGAAAAATCAGAAAGCTAAATCACTGCTTAGCACGTAAGATAACCATTATTTTAACTGAAGAGCGAATTTATGAATCAATCTTTATCAATTTGGAATCATTTAGCTGCAGCACCTCATCGGAGCCTTTTTTTAGTAGGTGCGATGCAGGGTACGTTTACACTCCTATGGTGGATATTAGTGCTTTTGGGGCGCTATGGGTTTTTACAGATCTCAACAGAATGGGCCATTGCACCAAGCTGGGCACACGCTTATTTAATGATTTATGGATTTTTCCCTTTCTTTATATTTGGTTTTTTATTCACAACATTTCCTAATTGGATGAATGGAGAAAAAATCAAACCAAGTCAGTATTTATCAACTTGTATTTTTATGTTGATCGGCGTGATTTTATTTTATTCCGGATTATTTATGGGAGTATGGCTCGTTTTAATTGGAATAAGTTCCATGCTAGTTGGGTGGGGTGTCGCTATTGCTGCATTGTTAAAAATCCTTTTTCAAGCTAAAACGGAAGATAAACGTCATGCAAGTATTGCAAGTGTAGCATTTATTTTTGGCTGGTTAGGGATAGCATCGTTCTTCCTCTGGCTTTCAACAGATGACGTTATATACCTTAATTTTGCACGGCAAGCTGGAATTTGGTTTTTTTTATTACCAATATTACTCGTCGTTTCACACCGAATGATTCCTTTTTTCTCGAGTAGAGTATTAGAAAATTATGTGATGGTCAGACCTTATTGGATTCTATGGGTGATGCTTGCATGTTCTTTAGGACATGGTTTACTGCTGTTATTTAATCAGCCAGAATTAACATGGGTATTTGATTTCGCTTTAGCCAGTTGTGCATTTTATCTGTCGATCGTCTGGGGGCTTAAACGTAGTTTTAGTGTCAGCTTGTTAGCGGTTTTACACATTTCATTTGCCTGGTTAAGCGTCGCAATGTTCTTATCAGCATTACAAAGTTTGGTATTTTGGCTAAATTATGAACCCATAATACTTGGTCTTGCTCCTATTCATGCTTTAGTGATCGGCTATTTCTCAAGTATGGTATTAGGAATGGCATCCAGAGTAACGCTTGGTCATTCTGGTCGACCGCTTGTGTTAGATCCATTTACTTGGGCGCTCTTCCTCGGTTTTCAGTGGGCAACTTTTTTTAGAATATTACCGGATATGATCTCAAGTTTATCTGATCAGCAATTATTATTATATTTAATTGCAGGATGTATTTGGCTGGTTTGTTTTATTGCATGGGCACTTCGTTTTGCACCTATTTATTGGAGGCCTCGAAGTGATGGTAAACCTGGTTAAAAGTAAAATTAAATGATTAATAGTGTGTGAAATTGTATAGCTTACCTATATTGTGTTTAGGGTTAACATGTTACAATAACCCGGTTGCGGTATAAGTTTAGTTTGAATAAGAAATACAATAAAAGTTCTTAAATTAATTCGTAATAAAAATAGTTCATAAAATCAAAAGAATAAATTGGTTGTTTTGGATAAAAGTAGATATAAATAAATCTAATTCTTAAAATTTAGTTGATGGTAGAGGTGAAATGAATAGTCGACGACGATTTTTGGTAGTGACGACATCCTTAGCAGGTGGTGCTGCATGTGCAGGGATTGCAACACCATTTTTGCTAAGTATGATGCCGAGTGAGCGTGCCAAGGCCGCTGGAGCACCGGTGGAAGTTGATATAAGTAAACTTGAGCCTGGCATGCTATTAATGGTTGAATGGCGTGGAAGAGTAGTATGGATCCTCAAGCGGACTGAGGAAATGTTGGGGACGTTGAAAAAATTAGAAGATCAATTAGCTGATCCTATGTCAGAAAAAGATCAACAGCCTATATATGCAAAAAATGAAACACGCTCTATTAAACCTGAGATATTGGTAGTTGAAGGTGTTTGCACTCATTTGGGATGTTCGCCCGTATTTAGGAAAGATATTGCTCCTGCGGATCTAGGGGCTGATTGGTTAGGTGGGTTCTTTTGTCCTTGCCATGGTTCTAAGTTTGACCTGGCTGGCCGTGTATATAAAAATGTTCCGGCTCCGACTAATTTAATAGTACCACCGCATACTTATTTAAGTGAGAATCAGCTTATTATCGGCTCTGAAAGTAAGGAATCTGTATAAATGAGTAAACAACAAAATTCTATCATTCAGTGGTTTGACGATCGTTTTCCATTACTTTCCACATGGAGAGAGCACCTATCTGAATATTATGCTCCCAAAAATTTTAATTTTTGGTATTACTTTGGTTCATTAGCGGTACTAGTACTTGTGAATCAGCTCATTACAGGTATTTTCTTGACGATGAGTTATAAACCTGATGCAAGTATGGCATTTGCTTCTGTTGAATATATTATGAGAGATGTTGATTATGGCTGGTTGATTCGCTATATGCACTCAACTGGCGCATCAATGTTTTTTGTGGTTGTTTACCTGCATATGTTTAGGGGCATGATGTATGGCTCCTATCGTAAACCAAGAGAGCTCTTGTGGTTAATCGGGATGTTCATTTTCTTTATATTGATGAGCTTGGCCTTTACGGGCTATATCCTACCTTGGGGACAAATGTCTTACTGGGGTGCACAAGTTATTGTAAGCATGTTTGGAGCTATTCCTTATATTGGTGATACGCTTTCGCAAATGATCTTAGGTGATTTTACCCTTTCAGATGCTGCGCTTAATCGATTCTTCGCTTATCATGTAGTAACGCTGCCGCTATTACTGCTGGTTTTGGTTTTTGTGCATATCGTTGCTTTACATGAAGTTGGGTCAAATAATCCTGATGGAATCGAAATCAAATCGCATCTTGATCCTAAAACAGGCACTCCAGCCGACGGAATCCCATTCCATCCTTATTACTCAGTTAAGGATATTTTTGGAGTTGTAGCATTTTTAATCGTTTTCTGTGGCATCATCTTTTTTGCTCCCGAATTTGGCGGTTATTTCCTGGAGTATAATAATTTTATCCCAGCTAATACGCTACAAACCCCAGATCATATCGCACCTGTCTGGTATTTTACGCCTTATTATTCGATGCTTAGGGCGGTAACGGTCAACTTCTTGGGAATTGAAGCTAAATTGTGGGGTGTTATCTTAATGGCAATGGCAGTGGTTATTTTTTGCTTCCTACCGTGGCTTGATCGTAGCCCTGTCAAATCGATCCGATACAAAGGGCCTTATTTCAAGTTTGCATTAACCCTTTTTGTAATAAGTTTCTTTGTGTTAGGTTGGTTAGGTACTAAAGCGCCAACCCCATTGTATACCTTGTTAGCGCAAATTTTTACGGTTATTTATTTTGCTTTCTTCCTTCTAATGCCGTGGTATAGCAAGATAGATAAAACAAAACCAGAACCTAAAAGAGTGACAAAATGACATTAATTCGATCGTTTCTTATTATCCTTTTATTTTTTCCAATTGGAATTAATGCTGGAAGCGTAGATGTACAGCTTGATAAAGCGCCCATTGATACGAGTGATAATGCTTCAATAAAACGAGGCGCTCAATCCTTTGTCCAGTACTGTTTGACATGTCATGGTGCAAGTTTTATGCGTTATAACCGCCATCAAGATATTGGGTTTAGTAACCAAGAGTTACTGGATGATATCATCCAAACAGGTCAGAAAGTGGGTGATTTAATGGTTAGTGCGATGAAGAAGAATGAAGCAGAGGGTTGGTTTGGAGTGGCGCCACCTGATTTATCTGTAATTGCACGGTCAAGGGGTGCTGACTGGCTTTATACCTATTTAAGATCTTTCTATCGTGATGAATCAACTGCGACAGGTTGGAATAATTTGATATTTGATAAAGTTGCAATGCCTCATGTTTTCTATGAATTACAGGGACAGCAAATACTAAAAGTTGACGGAAAGGAATCAAAGATTCTTGAGCTGACTAAACCTGGTTTGCTTCCGAAAGGTGAGTACGACAAGTTTGTAGCTGATCTGGTTAATTATATGGTTTACCTCGGAGAACCTCATGCTGCTCATCGTGTCGAATTAGGAATGAAAGTTATGTTGTTCTTATTTGCGATGCTTGGACTGACATACTTACTATATAAAGAATATTGGAAAGACGTGCATTAATATCTAGTAAAGTAATAATTTGTATTTCTTTTTTTATTGACCTATATAGTATAAAGATTGTTGAAAAGTTATGATGACACTCTACTCAACGGCAACGTGTCCTTTTAGTCATCGTTGTAGGATAGTTCTACATGAGAAAGATATGGATTTCCAGATCCATGATGTTGATCCTAACAATAAACCTGAAGATCTCGCTGTAATAAGCCCTTATGGACAAGTTCCCGTGTTGGTTGAGCGGGATCTTGTTCTTTATGAATCAAATATTATTAACGAGTATATTGATGATCGCTTTCCTCATCCACAATTGATGCCTGCAGAGCCTGTTATGAGAGCTAGGGCTAGATTATTATTACATCGCTTCGAGCAAGAGCTGTTTTGTCATATTGAGACCGCAGAGCAGAATGATCATAAATTAACTGATTCAGCTCGAAAGACTATTACAGAAAACTTGACGATGATTGCATCACTTTTCGATAAGCAGAAGTACATGTTGGGCGATGAATATTCGATGTTGGATGTTGCAATAGCACCATTGCTGTGGCGACTTGAGTATTACAGTATCCGCTTACCTAAGCAAGCAGCGCCTTTGCTTAAATATTCAGAGCGCTTATTTAGCAGACCCCTGTTTATCGATGCATTAACGCCATCAGAAAAAATGATGCGAAAATAACTTTTATGTTTTGTTTATGCTTTTGTTAGTTCAGCAGGGGCATTCATAAATTTAGTATTGATTTTCATTGCAATTGCGCCAATTCCGATAAAAGCTACTCCACAAATAATAAGCACAATAGGCCACCCAAGTACATCATTAAAGTGTGTATACGTGTAATGACTAATATAACTTAGCATAGCTAAAGTACTTACGAGCAACAGTGTTCTGTTTTGAGCTGTGATGCTCACGTAGATAAGTATCGCAGCCAGGCCTAAAAATAACACTTCATAAGTTTGGTTTTTGAGAAAATCAAAAGATGTAATCAATAAACTAAGCGAACCCCAAAAATACCAGAACGACGATATGGCTTGATGAATTGAATGGCCAAGTGCCCATGATATTAACATCAGTGATAATCCAATCATAAAGTATATTGCGTTTCCATCTACTTCTAACAACTCCAGTGCTGTGATAAAAAAAATGCTCTCGAAAAAAATAGTTGTAAATGCGAGGGCTGTTTTTTTCTTCTGCAAAAATATAAAACCTTGCTGGATAAGCATGATGAGAGACACGAATAGCACGCCATAGAGGGGATCACTTCCATGCGAAAGCTCATCAAGCATTACAAAAATTCCAGTTGGTTGGAATAAAGCTGCAATTAATAATAAAGGTGTAGCGGCTCGCTCATATTTCGGATTATCTATAGCAGCAACGGCGACTAGGAATATTATAAAACCTGTACCGAGTATCGCTGCTATTCGTTCAATTGAAGCTAGTTGCTCCCATTGCATTCCAATAAAGATACAGATTCCTGCAAATACTAGAATACTTCCAACATAGCCGAAAATTCTGGAAAGTATCCCCGTTGTTTTCTGCTTAGTGATGTTTTCGGTATCAGTTAGTGCAGCTATTACTTCTTGAATTGATAATTGATGATTTTTTACAATATCAATGATCGCTTGTAGAGCTTCTTGCTTGCTCGGCATAAATATGCTCATTGACCTGATTGAATGATCCAGCCTATAAAACTAAGGTTGCCATAAGAAAATTCACTACCGTAATCAGCAATGGGAAAGCTTCTTCCCCCAGCTTTCTTAACGCGGTGAAGATATTTCCCGGTACTACTACCAAATAACTCACCTAATAAGCCCCGTGAACGATAACTTGCAGGTTCTAATTCATAACCATCGGGAGATTTGCTATTAGTATCGATCAAATACGCTGAAAATTCTTTTACTAAAATTTCATTTTGTAGATTGACCAAATGATCAGGAATACTATAGTGGATTTTACGAGTGCTTTCTTTTTGTCCGGTATAAATGAATAATTCTCGGACATTTGCACCTTCATGCTCTTTTCTATTTATCAATTTCATATAAAGTTTTTTGTCTTTAACGAAAAAATCGACATGAAAGGGTGAGTGATTATCATAACGCATGACGCTGAATACCAGTTCATAGCTTGGTGGCTCATCGTTTTGTTGTGGAAGGTATCTTGCAATTAGAAAACTAAGCACCAAGACGACCGGTAAACCTAATCCTATGATTAATGCAAAGTTTTCTTTTAGGAAATTTTGTTTCATCAAAATTCTTCAATGTAAAGAATAAAGCTTACTATGCTTGAAAGCGATTAAAAGTCACAAAATGGCGCTTATTTTGTGTTAATTAAACTGTATTGAATTACCTCGGTAAAGAGAGTACGGTGACAATTAATATAAAAATTTATTGAGATAGAATTGAGATGCCACACCACATTGAATTACCAATCGATGGAATGACTTGCGCTGCCTGTGCGACGAGACTCGAAAAAAATTTGAATAAATTACAAGGGGTTCATGCGTCCGTTAATTTTGCCAACGAAAAAGCAAATGTTGATTATGAGGAGTCGTTGACGCAACCCCAAGCGATTATTCAGTCGATTCAGGATTCAGGATTCAATATATTGCCACAAGTGGTTCAGCTCAAGATAGACGGTATGACATGTGCCGCATGCAGTGGGCGTGTTGAATTTGCCTTAAATAGATTACCTGGTGTTGTATCAGCCAATGTAAATCAGGCGACGGAAGTAGCCTATATAACTTATATACCAGGTACTGTTTTACTCGAAAATTTAATTAAAGCCGTAGCTGATAGTGGGTATCACGCTAATACCATTAGTCAAATAAACCACGATAAAGATAATGCGCGGAAGCAAGCTAGCTACCAAGCAGATCTTAAATTATTTTGGTTCTCAGCAATTTTAACGATACCGCTAATGTTGCAAATGCTGACGATGTTTTCTGACCATCATAGTGAATGGCTGCCTCGATGGCTGCAGTGGCTTCTAGCAACACCGGTACAGTTCTGGATTGGCTCACGCTTTTATAAAGGCGCCTGGCATGCCTTAAAAGGAGGGGCTGCAAACATGGATGTCCTCATCGTACTGGGTACTAGTATGGCTTATTTGTTTAGCGCGGTTGTTACGCTATATGGCCTGGAACAACATGTTTATTTTGAAGCAAGTGCAGCAATTATTACCCTCGTATTACTTGGAAAATTGATGGAGTCTCGTGCTAAAAATAAAACTTCTACTGCAATTGAAGAATTAGTTAAACTCCAGCCTACAGTAGCTCACGTACAAATGACAACCGGTGAAATTATTGACTTGGATATCAATCAACTCCGTGTAGGTGATATTTTTATTGCTCGTCCAGGTGAAAACTTACCTGTCGATGGAGTTGTAATTGAAGGGAATTCTGCAGTTAATGAAGCCATGTTGACGGGGGAAAGTTTGCCAATGACAAAACGTGTAGGGGATAACGTTTATGCTGCTACCATCAATCAGTATGGATTATTAAAATGTCGAGCGACAAGCGTTGGGTCGCAAACACAATTATCAGAGATTATTCGTTTAGTTGAACGAGCGCAGGGATCAAAGGCCCCGATCCAGAGAATGGCTGACAAAATAGCGGGAATTTTTGTGCCGATTGTGATGGGAGTTAGTTTGTTAACATTATCGTTAACTTGGTGGTTAGAAGGTGAATTTGTCTTGGCACTAATCAATGCAGTCTCAGTGTTAGTTATTGCTTGTCCCTGCGCGTTAGGTCTTGCAACACCAACCGCAATCATGGTTGGTACTGGACGAAGCGCTCAGGTTGGTGTATTGGTAAGAAATGCTGCTGCCCTTGAGCATGCAGAGAAGATTCAAGTGCTAATTATTGACAAAACCGGTACCTTAACTAATGGTAAACCTGTGGTAACCGATCTTATTCCGGCTGCAGGAACTGATCAAGCAACGTTATTACAAACTGCAGCACTCATTGAGCAACATTCTGAGCATCCACTTGCCAAAGCAATACTTGATCGAGCTATTGGTATCGATAAGCAGACACAGAAAATTACGAATTTCCAAGCGATTGCTGGTCGTGGTGTTAAAGCTGAGATTAACGGCATAGCGTATATACTTGGATCGCCCAAATTCTTGCAAGAACAAGGTGTTGATTGCAATCATGTAGAAGCCATGAAATTGCAATTAGAAGGTAAAACGTTGGTAGGGATTGCAGCTGAATCTCATAATCGCTATCAAAGTTTAGGGTACATTGCTATTGCAGATCAATTACGAGAGACTTCGAAGCAAGCCATTCAACGCATACAATCAATGGGGATCGAAGTGATTATGCTAACGGGTGATAATGTTGCCACAGCAACCGCGATAGCGAAACAAGCAGGCATCATACGCTATCACGCTGAAGTACTTCCACAAGATAAAGCAGCCGTGGTTGATGAAATCAAATCACAAGGAAAATATACTGGGATGATTGGGGACGGAATAAACGATGCACCAGCTTTAGCAGCGGCCGATGTTAGCTTTGCTATTGCGGCAGGATCGGATATTGCAATTGAAGCCGCAGATATTACACTAATGCGCAATGATTTGATGAGTGTTGCTGATGCAATAGCGCTTTCGCGCGCTACTTTAAGAAAAATCCGCCAGAATCTTTTTTTTGCTTTTATTTATAATGTACTTGGTATTCCATTAGCTGCTTTTGGCATGCTCAATCCAGTAATTGCGGGTGCTGCCATGGCAATGAGCTCTGTATCGGTTGTAAGTAATTCATTACTGCTTAAACGTTGGAATACCAATCACTACAAATAATTAAAGGATCGTTAATTTAAATCGGAGCGACAAAGTGGAAAGTAAGACAGTTTATATCAAAGGAATGAATTGCATGGGTTGTGTTAGTAGCATCAAGAATGTGTTAGAGAAACTTCCTGGTGTTGAAAGTGCTGAAGTATCACTAGAAGATGCCTGTGTTACGATTCAGTACGATGCTGTTTCAATCAGTGTTGATCAACTCAAAAAAACCATTGATAATGCCGGTTTTGAAGCAATCATCTAAGTAAATCTACTATTTGTTGCGATTCAGGCAACCAGAAACGTGATATCGATAAAATTCACCTGTTAGCCCAAGAATATTCGCTTCATTCTGACAGATACTTAATTTTGGATGGTTCGCAGAGCTATCGTCTGCAATACGAGAAGGCAGTTGTTTTGCTTGAGGCGGCTTTTCATTTGTAAATTGATAGTGATTACCTGAAGGCATAGAATCAACGGTTAGTATGACAGCTAGCGTACCAGCACTACTGAAGCCAAGTTTGACTGCTGCTGCTTTAGATAAATTGATAATCCGATCTCCACCACCTCTCCATCGATCATTAATACGGACGGTAACCATTTGCTTAGTTTTCTGATTGATTACATGGATCTGGCTACCAATCGGTAACGTACGATGCGCCGCAGTAAGTTGGCTAGGATCATAAAGTTCACCACTTGCAGTTATTTGACCTTCCATTTGGCTTGCATAGTAGGTTGCTATCCCAGTTTCACTAGGCCATTCTGGCTTGGTAGGTGGTTTATTATTCGCTACGTGGTTTTCTGGCTTAGTTAATGCCGCAACTGGCTTATCGAGTTTAGCTTCATTGGAATTAGGTATTGAAGTAGAACCATCGATTTTATCGAGTGCAATTTCATTATTGGGATTTTCAATCGGTAATGTGGGAACATCATGAATAGTGCGAGAAGTACTTGCACATGCACTAAGAATTAATAAAGCACAAATGATCCAGAAGATTTTCATGGTTGTTATTATTATTTTGATTGAAAATTAAGCGCTAAGAATTTCAATAATACCTGATCAACCGTTAAAGTTCATTCATTATCTAGAAACGCCATTCCCCTCCGACATAAATACCTCTCGGGACATATAAAGGTAAAGAAGGGATAAAATCGGATACAAATTCACGGTGATTCTCGCTAAATAGGTTTTGGCCCACTAAAAAAACTTCTAAATTTCGAATAGGCTTATAAGCAATTTTAGCGTCCATGGTGACATAACCAGGTATTCGGTAAAAATCTACGCTACTAATATAACGAAGCCAAAGATTAAACTGCATCCGCTCGCTTAGATCATAGTGAGAGCGAAATGAGATTTGGTGGTTAGGGCTTACTTTGTCTGCTCCTCCGGTGGTAGGATCAATTGATCTAAAAATAGGATTAGAATTGATACGTATGTGAAGATAACTATAATTACCTTGTAAACGCCATCTTTGTGTCGGTTTCCAATCGGTTGATAATTCGACACCATAGGTATGTCCCGAAGCATTGTTATTTAATCCTACCGGGTAGATGAGATGCAAAGGAAAACTTGAATGAACAGAAATATCCTTAAAGACTGGTGAAACTAAGTCACGGAGTTGACTGTAATCATTATAGAAACCTGCAATATCAATTGACGCATTTTGAGAAAACTGGTGTCGATACCCTAATTCATACGCAATCATTTTTTCTGAATTATAGTTAGAGTTCCCTACAATTTGGGCTAGAACAGGGAACGGAATAATGGTATTGGTTCCTGGAACCGAGTTGAGTATACGCGTGTTCAACACAATATCATTCTCTGCTCTCGAAGGGGTTCGTACGGCGCGAGAAACGGATGCCCATATCGAGTTTTCAGAGTTTGGTGTCCACATCAAATGCGCATTAGGTTGAATTTCAAATCCTGTAAAATCATTATGGTCGATTCGCGTTCCTAACGTAAATCGCAAATATTCTGGTATTAATGTCATTTCATCACGCACAAATACGCTGGCAAGATGATTCGTCTGTTGACGTGGAGAAAATGTAATCACTTCTGTATCAAATACTTTATTGTGGTAAAGTCGGTAATTAGCTCCCCAAGTCAAATCGTGACGGTCCAAAAGGGAGAATCGATGCTGAAAATCGATATCAAAACTTTCTGCACGGAACTGAGTAGACGTTAGCAGTTTATAATCAACCCGATCGTAATAAGTTTGAAACATGATGGATGATTTTTCTGAAAGCGTGCGATCCCAGCGTAATCGGATATTACCCCCTTCATTATGCCCACGTGCGGCTGTTGACTGGATAATTGGCGGACTCAATAATGTTTTATCAAATGTGTCACCGATTGAGTTGTAAAAAATATCGCCTTGTAAAGTAAATTGATCAATTCCTCGAGAATGATCTAGGCGAAATCCTCCTCTGGCACTGTGCCAGGCATCATTTGCATTGACGCCTGATATTGAGTTCATCTGGTCTCGTGTGAATCCTTTCGTATAAAAACGATAATGAGTGTTATCATTGATTGATCCCCCATATCGTGCGCCAAAAAAACCACGCTCAAAGCTACCCCCCCCCGCAGTTAATAATAAGCCTTGAGTTTGAGCAGCTTTTTTAGTGATAATGTTGATGACACCATTTACTGCATTGGCTCCCCATACCGATGCATTGGGTCCACGAATAACCTCAATACGTTCAATATCTTCTAATAACGTATCCTGTTGTTCCCACTGAACACCTGCAAATAAAGGGTTATATACGCTCCGACCATCCATCAGTACTTGCAGTTTATCAGCAAAACGCCCATTAAGTCCGCGTATACCAATCGCCCATTTATCGGTGCCAGTACGCGCCACCTCTACACCAGGTACCATACGTAATGCCTCAGGAATACTGGTTACACCGGAGCGGCGAATATCATCTTGGGTGATTACAAATACAGCTGAAGCAACTTCTGCAAGCCTTTGTGAGCGCCTTGAGACCGTTGTGACTTCTAAACTCATCAGCTTCTCAATATCCATATCCATTAAGCTATTTTTCTTTTGCTGCGAAACGTTGTTCATTTCATGTGCGGCAAAAACCATCGTTGCTAGATGAGTAAATACAATTACCGAGAGCATGTTAAACAATAAGGGAGCACGCAATGTTGACACGTTATTGATATACCTTCGTAGCAAGTTGTAATAATTTTGAGCTAATATCCAATTTGGCATTTCGCACCGCCTGGAGATTAATTTCAAAAAGAATCCGATTCTGTGCCAAGACCATATTGATCATGATCCCTTTGATAGCGGCATCGGGGGTATCGGCAATAGTGAGTATGGATTGACCTTGAATAAAAGCTAAAATAGACGGAAGATTGCTGATATTTGATTTTGATACAAATAAAATTTGGCAAACCTTAACTTTTTCAAGCTGAGAAAACCGTAATACATGAATAGGCTGGCTATTAATCTGTTTTATTTGTAGGTGATCGATTTCTTGTCCAAAGTAATCTTCACCATAGATACAGAAATTTAATGGTTGGTTAATTTCATACGGCCATTGGGTAAAGGCAATGAAATTGTAAATAAATGCGGCTTTTACTTGATATTCATCAAGTGTATTTGCGCTCGAAGGAGAGGTGAATATCAGTAATAACAATAACCATGCTTTCAATAATAATCGTTGCAACGTTATTGAGTTAGTTCTCGCGCTATTTCCTATTAATTGAGCAAGCATTGATGAATTGAATACGCATTGAATGACTATGGCTTGGCCACACGCTATATTGCAATTTGTATTAGCTTTGATTACTGCAGTTAATAAGCTTATTCTCAGCCGCTAGAAATACTTTGTTCCTTCCCGCATTTTTTGCAGCATAAAGCGCCTTATCCGCTAGGTTAATTAATTGGTCTGGATTTTCAATGCCGGCTTCTTTCTGAGCAATGCCAATACTAATCGTTACTTCAATATGATTCTCATCTATTTTGATAGGGTGAGATTTAGTATATTGTCGTAATCTTTCTGCAAATTGGATAGTTGATTTCATCTCAATGCAACCACTGTGGCAAATAATTAGAAACTCTTCTCCACCCATACGGCAGAATGAATCTCCTTTACGCGCATTTGATCGGATTAGTGTAGCAATCTCGATCAATACACGATCACCCGTCGCATGACCGTAAGTGTCATTAATTTTTTTAAAATAATCGATATCAATTAGCATGGCAGCCATGGATTGATTGGAACGTTCACTATTACTCCAAGTTTCAGATAAGACATTCATTCCAGCACGACGATTAGGCAGTTCCGTTAGCATATCGGTTAAGGCAATGTGCTCTAGTTTACGATTGGTTACTGCCAATTCTGCTGCAAAACGTTTGAGTTGCTCTCTATCACGTTCCCAGGACTCTTGTAGTTTTCGATAATGCCAAGCTGCCCGGAGTCGGGCACGAAAAGCTCTAAGGTTAATTGGTTTAGATACATAGTCATCTACTCCCGCATCAAATGCTTCAACAATATCTTCTTCGTTTTCTAGACTAGTGAGCATAATTATGTAAATGTTTTGCCCCCAATCGGTTGAACGAATAGTGCGGGTTAGCTCCAGTCCATCCATGGCTGGCATAATCCAATCAGTAATAATAATGTGGGGCTGAACTTCTATCGCAAGTGATAGTGCTTCTTTTCCATTAATGGCTGTATGGACAGTATGTCCGAGTATATTATTTAAAATACCTTCTGTAAGGAGTCGGCTAGACGGTTCATCTTCCACTAGTAAAACGCGTAACGTAGCAGCATCAATGGACTCTTCGGGTCTTGGCGCTGGAGTATTCGCCATTTTCTGGAACGAAGGGGGTGCCACAGCGGGAAGTTTGAGCATTTCACCCCATTGTTGCCAGTTATGCATAATTTGATCAATAAAATGACCAAATGATTCGGTATCCAATCCAATCTTACTCCCCAATAACATCAGATCAGCGGTACGTTTGCTATGTTCAGATTCTGGGCTGATACCTAAATTTGCAATTTGCATGGCGAGGTAGAGAAGGTGAACGATTTGATAGGGACGCGATCCTTCAGAGAAACCTGATTTATGGGGTGATTCATGGTAGTAGATAGGCTCTACCATAATATTGGGAACGCCAAAATTAATTAACATGGCTGCAGTTAACTGGTTATGGTCTACTTCCAGAAGTTCTTGCTCTAATACTGTGAGTGATGTGATAGTAGCTTGCTTTTCTAGAATTTCAGTATACTTACCAGGATAGATCGTTGCGAGTGCCAAACACCCAATTCGCGTCATTAAGCCACAGGCAAACAATTCATCAGGAGGGCAAACTCGTACTGATTTTCCGAGCTCTTGCATCGCTATTGCCATCAATAGTGAATGTGACCAAAATTGCTGATAATTAAAACCTTTACAAGGCCCATCTTGATATTGATCAATCAGTGAGAAGCCTAAGGCTAGTTGTTTGACAACCGTCAGCCCAACGCGAGAAACTGCTTCTGTTACTGAAGTAATCGGACGTGTAGATTGATTCGCTAGATTCGCTTTATGAATAAGTCGCCCTGACAAGGCAGGATCGGTTTGAATGAGTTTTGTGATTTCACCGAGCGTGGCATCTTCCTTCCGGCAAACTTCAAGCAATGCAAGGGCTACACCTTTGGGGCTAGGAAGCAAAGTACTAATATTTAGTTGCTTAATATCCGCGATTTTCATAATGAATATCCAAAGGATTCACTGCATTGATAGACCAAGACTTATTAGAGAGCTGAAGAATATCGTTCTTACGCACCGGTTTACTAAAATAGTAACCCTGCAACGTTTCGCACCCTAGAAATTTAAGAATTTCCGCCTGATTGATTGTCTCGATACCTTCAGCGGTGATATGAAATCCTAAATTTTTGGATAACGTAATAATTGATCTAACAATCGCTAGACTGTCTTTATCATCGAGTAAGCCACTCACAAAACTTTGATCCACCTTGATGCTGTTAATGGGTAAGCGTTTTAGATAATTCATGGAGGAGTAACCTGTACCAAAATCATCAAGCGCAATGTGAATTTTATTACTTCGTAACGCTCGTAGCGTGGTTAGCGTATTCTCACTATATTCCATCAGCGCACCTTCAGTAACCTCGAGTGTCAATTTCTCAGGTGGCAACCCTGTTTCAGCTAGAATAGTGAGAACTGATTTGATTAAATCAGGATTTTTAAATTGAAGCGGAGATAGATTTACAGCAACTTTTAAATCATCCCCATTTTTTAACCAATGCGCTGCGTCACTACAGGCTGTTCTTAAGACCCATTCCCCAATTGGTATGATCAAGCCATTTTCTTCGGCTAGTGGGATAAAATCCAAAGGAGAAATTAATCCTTGTTTCGGGTGCTGCCAACGAATCAACGCTTCAGCAGATTTAAAACACGATTTTTCAATATCAAATTGAGGTTGATATAGCAAATGAAATTCATTATTTTTTAATGCATTACGCAAATCATTTTCTAGATTTAAACGTTTCTCCGCTTCTTGTGTCAACGCAACACTATAAAACTGGCAATTATCTCGTCCTTCCGTTTTTGCATGATACATTGCTGTATCAGCATGTTTAAGTAATGCATCGACATCTTCACCATCATCGGGGTATAGTGCAATTCCAATGCTTGTGGTAAGCACCACATCGCGGCTGTCTAATCGGAATGGTCGTCGCATCGTTTCACGTATTCGATGTGCAAGCGTTAATGCATCTTCGGCACGTGTAAGATTGGGAATAACAACTGTAAATTCATCTCCTCCTAATCGTGCTAATTCTATCTCTGAGCCTGTTGTGTTGCTACGTAATACAAAATCGGAGGAACGCGTGCTACTTTGAAGTCGATCCGCTGCCCACTGCAAAATGACGTCCCCAGTGTTATGGCCCATTGTGTCATTAATGCTTTTAAAACCATCGAGATCGAGGAACAAAATGGCAAGCTTAGAGCCAATATATTTTGCGCGTTTGATTTCTCGTTTTAATCTATCAATAAACGATTGACGATTAGGCAGTCCAGTTAAGCTATCAAAATAAGCTAATCGAAAGATACGATTTTCAGAATCTTTTCGTTCTGTAATATCGCGTACTAAACATAAGATCTCATTCGAATCAATGGCTACAACACGACTTTCGTAATACTTTTCACGATTATTATTACCATTTAATTGATATTCATTATCGCCGTTTAATTGATATTCAAAGTGTTCAACCGTACTATATTTTCGAGCCCTTGTTGCTGCCTCCAAATGAGCTTGGGTAATGTTTACGGGCATGTACTGATTTAAATTATCTCCTGTTTTGAAATTTAAGAGAGCATTCTTATCAGAACTACTTTGTGTATCAACAATATGGCCTTCATTATCTAATATGAACATCGTGTCAGGAATGGCACTAAAAATAGCTTTGCTTCGAGCGTTTGCATTTTTTAAATCCAGCAAATTGAGGTAGGCCCGCCTGAGATACAACAAGCGATAATTGATGAGATTCCAGTTAATAGGTTTTGCTATAAAATCGGTAGCCCCCACTTCAAAGGCATGATCGATTGATTGAACATCATCCATACCAGTGACCATGATAATCGGAAGCTCATTGCCGATTTGCTTACGTAAGTAGGTACACACCTGGTAACCATTCATCTGAGGCATTTCAACATCTAACATCACCATATCGGGTGAGGATGTATCAAATAACTGAATCGCTTCTTCCCCATTACTTGCTAAAATAACTTCAAAACCTGCTTGTTCCAAAGCAGCTTGCATCAGAAAGCGGATCGTTACATCATCATCAGCAAGGAGTATTTTAAAGGGTTTGCTCATTGTGATTGATTAATGATCGCTTTAACTTCGCTTATTACTTCATGATAAATAGTTAACATTGTTGAATGCAACGATTCAGCCAGTGCCAACTCTCCATCCTTACTATATGCTTCAATTTGTTTGAATATCGTTGATAATTCTTCAGCACCAATGTTAGCTGAACTTGATTTTAACGTGTGTGCTGTTTTCCTGATAGTTTCAATATCTTTGTCATTGAATGCTTGGTCAAGTGATTGGATATATTTATCTGCTGATTCAAGAAAAGCGCATAAGATTTTATTGACTAGTTCATGACCATTTGATGCGTCAAGGCTTCGGATTTGGTCTAACAGTACAGGATTAAGTAAAGGCATTTTTTTTGTTTCAGTATTTTCTTTTGATGCATGAGATTCTGATATTGTGGCTGTCGGGTTAGATTCAATATTTGTTTGCCATTTCGTGAGAGTTTGATTTAACTGATTTAATGTATAGGGTTTTGAAAGAAAATCATCCATTCCGGCTTCGATACAATGGTTACGATCATCTTCTGTGGCATTAGCAGTTAACGCGATAATTGGTATTGTATGGCCGTATTGTTTACGAATCTGGATAGTCGCTTCAAATCCATCCATGGTTGGCATCTGGCAATCCATCAGGACAATATCATAATATTGTTTTTTGATAAAATCTAACGCTTGCTGACCATCGTTAGCAATATCTACCTTGAAACCTAGCTTAGTAAGCATCGCTTTAGCTACTTCTTGATTGACTAAATTATCTTCAGCAAGCAGCACGTTGCCTTGTGCTAGATTTTTTGCTGGTAATAATGAGGTAGATTGTTTAATTGGTACTTCTGGATTTACTGATTTATCAGAGCGCTGTAAGACATCTAAAATGATTTCGAGTAATTCTCGTTGTCGTACTGGCTTATTTACGCATCGTAAGATACCAACATTTTGTCGTTCTAATTGTGAGGCGTTACTATAGGTGGAAGTAAGCATCATTAAGCGGGTTTTGCTGAGATTAGCATCAGAAGCAATGATTCTGGCAAGCTGAAGGCCGTCCATTTTAGGCATGTGCATATCGAGAATTGCTAGCTGATATGGATCATTATCTTCTATTGCTTTACTCATCATGATTAATGCGCGTTCACCATTTTCAGCACAATTTACGCTTATATTCCAGCTTTTTAATTGTAGCTCGAGGATTTCTCGATTTGTTTGATTGTCATCGACTATCAATACGCTGGTATTATGCAGGATTTCTAGATTCGGCAAAGCTGCAATTGCAGCAAGTGAACATTTCTTCATCTTCATATCGATCCAGAATCTAGAACCCTGATTTGAGCCACTTTCAACCCAAATTTGACCATCCATTAACTCTAATAAGCGCTTGCAAATGGTTAACCCAAGTCCTGTTCCTCCATATTGACGAGTTGTTGAACCATCAGCTTGCGAGAAATGTTGGAATATTTTGTCATGGTATGCTTCGGGAATGCCAATCCCTGTATCTTCAACACAAATGTTAATATGAATCTGTGCCTCTGATTCTTCTATTATGCGTGTACGAATAATAACTTCGCCTTGACTTGTGAATTTAATTGCATTATTAATTAAGTTCGCAAGAATTTGCTTTAGACGAAATGGGTCACCTTTTATCGCAATCGGTATATTGGGAGGTATGAATTGTGCCGCAAGCTCTAGTCCTTTTTCATCTGCTGGTTGAGCAAACATGATAAGCGTATCTTCGATTAATTTGACCAATTCAAAATCAACCGTTTCAAGCTCCATATGACCGGACTCAATTTTAGAAAAATCCAGAATATCGTTAATAATGCTGAGTAAATGCTGACCCGATCGTTGAACCGTATCTGCAAATCGATATTGATCTTTCGATAGTTCAGTATTTAGTAATAATTCAGTCATTCCTAGTATGCCATTCATGGGGGTACGTATTTCATGACTCATCGTGGCGAGAAATTCACTTTTGGCTTTGCTCGCGGCTTCTGCTGCCTCTTTCGCGAGTACTAATTCTGATGTTCGTTTTGAAACTTCATCTTCTAAATGATCGAGATGGTTTGCTAATTTAGAATCTCGTTCTTGAATGACTTCCAACATATTATTGAATCCATTCGCTAGCATATCGAGTTCTATGATATTGCTTTTAGGAGTCCTTGCCTTATAGTCTGCTCTGCTCGTAACATGTTCAATAACAGCTGAAAGTTGATTGAGCGGATTTAATACTGAGCGATTTAAGTGTTGTAATAATCGATGGGCAACATAAAGTGCAATGGCTGCAGCGGCAATCGTGATTAAAACCTGCCATAGCATTTGCCAATATAAAGGCGACATGGTGACTTCTAAATAGAGCGCTCCTAATGATTGATCATTAAAGCGAATTGGTTGAAGCAATTTAATATATTGCGCATCGATTAAGATTTTTTCTTCATTTAAAGAAGTAAAATTAGGAAAAGTTTGGTGATCACTAGGATATTCTGCAAATTGATGATGATTTTCACTAAAAATAGCCGCTGCATTGATACGACCTAGATTATTCAGTGAATAGAGTAATGTTTTTGCAGAATTTTTATCTTGGAACATCAAGGTTGCGGTTGCATTTTCTGCCAGAATCCTTGCGGTGGATTGGCTTGATTCTATGAGTGAGTAAAGATTAATGATAAAGCTGCTTAATATTACTAGTCCGGCAAGTAGAAACATTGCTGTACTTTGAGAGACTAAGCTAATTTTTTGTAGCTTATTTTTAAGTGTTGTTGCAGAAGATAATCGGGGATTCATTATTGATAAACCTCTTTAGCAAAGCGAAGTAATTGTGAACTAAGTATTAACTCTGCCGTGCGAGCGGAAGCTAAATTCGCTTCGAACGTAATTTTACCTGCATCAATACTCATATTAATTACAACTCCCTTCTGGCAGGCTCCTACACTATCGGCAACTGTTAAAACGGGTTTATTGCTTATGCTACCAAGAATTTTTTCAAGCTTATTATTGGTAGCAGACTTGGAAATATATAAAAGATGGCATTCGTTTAAACTATCGGAATCAGACTTCGATAGTATGGAAACTCGCAAATCTTTTACCTTTTTTTGAGTGATGTAATCGAGGTAAGGATTAAATGGATTGTCATCGAAGAAACACATATTAAAAGTACCGTGTTTATCAATCTTAGGCCACTCAGTGAAGTTCGCAAAATTATAAAGAAATGCGGCTTTTAACCGGTATTCGGCTGGTTCTTCGATTTGTCCAAGAGAATGAGGTGAATAAAAAATCACAAAGATAAACCCAATGCATGATGTTATTAGATTTGCTGCCAGTATAAGCGCATGATAGCTAGAATTTCTCTTACATTTAAAAGGTTTTTCTAGCTTATTTAAGGTGATTGACTGCATTATTTGTTACTCGTTTTGCAATCAATATTGGTAATCGGGACAACCATTGTTGATCAGAAGCGATACTCAAGCCTAAGTCGAATAGTTCTACCCGGCTGCATTAAGCTATTGTGCCAACTTGAATCAGGAACTGGGTGTAAATAATGTTCGTTAAATAAATTATAAACGGCAAGCGATGCTTCCAACCCTTTTACCCACTTAATATCAGACATTAGATTTAAGTTAGAAAGGAAATAGCTATCGGTATTTGGTCCATTTAATGTTTTTCGTTCGCCAAAATATTGAAGTTCATAGCCGGCTTTTAGACCATTCATGAGTGGAATTGGAAGTAACACGTTGATTTTACCCAGTAGCTGTGGTGAATTAGCAATATGCGATCCTTTTTGTGAAGCGTCCTGGATACCAAAACTACTCCGTAGGCGAGCACCCCAATTCCAGGTTTTATCAAAGTATAGCTCTATACCCCTTGCCCGAACTTTGTCATGGGTTTGCTGATACTGAGAAGCTTCCAGCAACGGATTAAAGCCCAATGCGATAATGTTGTAAACATCCCAGGCATATAGCGAAGCCCGCAAATTTAGATTGGGTTCAGGAAAGTAATCTGCGACCAACTCGGCTGCATCAATGGTTTCTCCTCTTAACCCTGGGTTTGAGATTTGAGAAACGCCATCTCCATAATCACGCTCATAGGAATTGGGGGATCGGTGTGCACGACCGTAAATGGCCTTGAATGCAGCAGTAGGGGTGGCTTGCCAGATTAGGGCGCCACGAGGACTAAGGCGATTACCGATCCAGTTGTTATAATCGTAACGCACACCTAGCGTTGATGAGATCGTATTCGTGATCCGCCATTCATCTTGAAGATATATTCCTGTTCTTACCACTGAACTTCTGACAGAGAGGTTATCAGCGGGGTTTTCTAAATACTCAAATGTTTGTTTAATATGCGTATTATTCTGATACTCTACACCAGCCATTAATTTGTGATTAGCGATTGCGCTTGAAACAAACCTTAATTCAGCACCATGCCAAAAACTTGGACCTGTTGATAACGTTTTTTGCCCTTCATAAACTAATGGGCTATCGTAATCGTATTTACCGATGAAAAGTCGCCCTAGTACATTAAGTGTGTCATTGACAAAATTATCGTTATATTGCAATTGAGAATTTAGACGCCGATCTTTAAGGTATTGCCCAGAAATGAGCGGGTCTGAAAAATAAATTGCCGTGGGATCGTCTTTTTTGCGATTACCGTAGATAAAATCAAAGGAAACTGGCCCTTTTTCTGCTCTAGCAAAAACCTGCTTAACATTCTCACCATCTAAATGGCGAGCAACACCCGAAACACCTGCATCACCATAATCAAAAAAAAGATTGTCTCCTCTCGCTTGAACGCCTGAAAATGAAATTAAAGCATCAACACCATTATCGAATCTTTTCCCTAACGTAGCGCGTTCTTGCGGCATTACTTCAGCAGTTTGATAAGATCCCGAAAGTTCAATGCCATTTACATTAGAGCCTTTTCGGGTAATTATGTTAACGACGCCTAACATGGCATTTTGGCCGTAGACTGCACTTCCTGGCCCTGGAATAAATTCAATTCGTTCAATCAAATCAACATCAAGTGGGAAATCACGCCCCGTTGGGCCCTGGTCATAAGTGGCATCATTGATCCGGTTACCGTTAATTGAAACTAAAATGCGAGTGTTAAAGTCCCCTAGAATGTTAAAACCTCTTACACCGATATAGTTATAAGTGTGATCATAAGTTGAAAAAATACCAGGAAGACTCGTTAATATTTCACTTAATGTTCTCCAACCATAAGATCTAATATCGTTGCGAGTAATGACAGTAACGGCTGCGGCTACTTCGCTTTGTTTTTGCTCATATTTTGAGGCTCCGGTAATACTTATATTCATCAGTTGTTCTAGACTCATATCTTCGAATTGCCTGGAAGCTAATGCCTGAAATGAAAATAAGGTAAGAAACAAACTTAAATAAATACCGCGCATGATCGAAACTCAAGATTAATGTTCACCAGGATTAATACCCATATAAAGTAGTAATGGGGGTTAATTGGCTAATTTATCAGTTGCAGCGCAGTTTTATATTGAATTGAAAAACCTGAAACTAGGCTTATTTCACTGTACCCACGGCATTCGCCGACGATGTGTTTCGACCAAATTTTAAGAAGTAAATTGACCCATCGTATTGAAATACGATGAAATGTATGTGGATGGTAATCTACCCAATATTATGTAATCAATGCTATTGCGATGGAGATCGAATGATCACACCCGAATGAAATTGGATATTATTTTGACGACGCTCTTCCAAGAAGCGTTTTAAAGGATCGTGTATCACTTTGAAAGCAATATCATTCCAAGGAATCTCGTGTTCATGAAATAATTTGGTTTCCAGGCTTTCGATTCCTGGAAAAAAATTGATATCGATTAATCTCGCACGAAATAAAACATAAACCTGACTGATATGGGGCAAGCTATAAACTGCATAAAGATTACCAATTTCGATATTTGCGTTAGCTTCTTCATTTGTCTCGCGAATAGCAGCTTCCGCCAATGTTTCATGATTTTCCATAAACCCTGCTGGAATCGTCCACAATCCGATTTTTGGCTCTATTGCTCGACGACATAATAAGATTTGATTGTTCCATTCTGGAATACACCCTACTATAATTTTAGGGTTTTGGTAGTGAATAGTATGGCAAGCGCCACATACAAAGCGGGGTAGTGAATCGCCATCCGGAATTCGTAATTCAACAGGAGCACTACAATGACTACAAAAATTCATGCGCTTTCTGCTTTTATTTTTAGTTGGAAACCGACCTCGTAGAATGAATCAAGTACGATTGCTAACCAAGAAAAACTGTTCGGACAGTATATTACCTGACTGATCCATCGCAGAAACACGCCAGCGACCTAAGCGTGTTTTAGTTAAAATCTTACTCGCGTGGGCTTGCCAGTCATTAGCATTGATTGAAAACGGTATTTTAGCAATCTGTTTATCTTGATAATACCAATGCACAAATATTTTTTTCCCTTTTAAATTACGAATATGTAAAAAATAATAAACAGTTTGATTCGCTCCACGCTGGAGCTCAATATGGTCAATTGAGTTAATAGATTCTTGTTTTTGGGGAGATGTGGTGAGCTGTGCTTTTATGAGATGATTCGAGCGAGCATGAGTTGATTTTTCTTTGGATTGCTGACCATTCAATTTCAATGCTTTGGATTCAGGTTTTGATAAAGGAGTAACTATCGCTAGTTTAGCGTTATTTTCACTGCTAAGAACGGTATTACGAACGGTCTCAATTTGCTGACCTAAATTACTAGCGATTGCAGTACCGCTGATTGTTTCAGGTGAGGTTGCGTCGGCCGTCGATTTTAAATCAGAAAGTTCTTGATTGCTATCAGCGGATTGATTCGTATCTTCATTTAAGTAAATTAATGATTCATCTGATTCCTTTTCACTGCTTGTCAATATCCAATAACTAAAAACTATCACCATAATTAACAGTAGTATGGCTGCTGAAATCTTAAACCAATCAAAAGGTAGTTTTTCTTCATTATCGCTTCCATTTGCTTCAGAATTGTCGGCAATAGCAGATGCAGGTGGCTGAGGAATTTGGTTAAGCTTAATAAGAATTTTAAGTTGCTGATCATTCATTTTTTGCAGTATATCGATAGTATGGTTTAAGAGACATTCTAAGCAATTGTTGCAGATAGATGCTTGTAGATGATCATTGACATGAAGTATTGATCCCGCCGGTCGAATAATTAGTAGATTATATCCAAATTCTGTGGGACTTAAGCTAACAATACTCAAACACTACCGTTATCGGTTGAGTCAATCTAAAGCAGATAGAAGATTTTTCGTAATTTTTTTGTGTTTTTTCTCACGGTTAATTTGAATTCTTCCGTATAGATTGATGGTAAGCGCATTGCACTTCATTATGAAATTCTTATATGGAGAATATTTAAAATGAGACCACAAATTATTACTCAACTATCCGATTTCCCAGAGTTAATCGATGAGCAAATCCCAGATACTCGAGTTATGAAAATTATTGATGATACCGATTTTATTGATGATAATTTTGAAGTGGAAGAAATAGAAGTCAACAAGGTAATAAATGACCTGTTGTTACATTAAATTAATATCAATCGAGCGATGTGCTAATGGCAGCACAAAAAAATCGCTTATTTCCACCGGATTCGTAGCAATTCTAAATGCATATTGAGAAGTTTTAAAAAAGTTAAACTTCTTCTTCAGGTGGAAGTAAGCGAGCTCCATCCTCTAGCATAATTGGAATGCCATCACGAATAGGAAAAGCCAATCGGTCACGCTTACAAATCAGTTCTTTCTCTATTTTTTTATATACCAAAGAACCCTTACATAAAGGGCAGACTAAAATATCTAATAATTTTGTATCCATAAATTTTTCTCTTAGTTTATTTAATAACATTACTTGTAGCGCAGTGTTTGCAACGATCGATTCTTTCAAAATCCAAAAGCGATCATCTATAACGCTCAGACATTTAACTGCATCTTCCTCTTTAATCAAGATAATATCTGCATTAAGTGAATCAATATAACGTTTGGTAAATTGTGATTCATTTAGTATCGATTGTTTGCTCACAGCAAGATTCAAGTAAGATAACTGGTCAAAGAAACTCTTGGCATACTTAGTACCAGCGATTGCATGTAGTCTGTTACTCGATGTGGTAATTTTTTTAAAATGATCGCTAGCATGATAAAAATTAATAAATTTGCTACTGCTCGTTTTGGCATAGTAAATTTTTGAGCTATCGACTTGATCAAAAGATTGTTGGTTTTTTTCGTGTAAAACAACTGCATCGGCACAATTCAATCGAGTGAGATTATCTCGAAGTGGGCCCGCTGGCAAAGTAAAGCCATTGCCATAATAATATTTATCGGTATCTAAAACTAATATTTCTAAATCACGAAACAAATGATAATCATGTAATCCATCATCGCATATCAATATGTTCCGATCAGGGTATATCTTGAGTAGATCCAGTCCGACAGTACCGTTATCCTGCCCAATCCAAACGGGGCAATTATATTTATTACAATGAAAGGCCAGAAATAAAGCGGTATCCCCAACTTGACCTATATCGCTTGAAGAAGTCACTTCAGCAGATAATTGCTGATAGCCATCAGGGTGGCTACAACTAATAACAGCAGGACGTAAACCGTTAGACGTTAGGAAGTTGACCAACCAGACAATCAATGCCGACTTGTCAATACCGTTGACCGTTATACTATCAACAAGGATAAGCGGAATAGGGTATCGTGATGTCGAGAACAAGCCATAGCGATATGCAGCGCGCTTAAGTTTATACGACAGCTCAAGAAGTAAACTTGCTGGCCATAAAATTGCATGAAGTGGTGTTAATCGCTGCCAGTATAACTCCGACCAGCTTACCTGCATAAATTCAACTAAATATTAAGATATTAAATGACCAAATTGGCTTTGGCTAAATTTTATTGTGTGTACCATCACAATAGGGTTTATTAGCAGTTTTCTTGCAGGTACAAAGCCAGGCAGATTTAGTTTGTTCAACACTAAAGGCTAGTGGGGTTATACCAGTGCCTTTATGTGAACCATCGCAAAAAGGCTGAGACTTGCTTAAACCACATGCACACCAATAATATTGCCGATTTGCTTCTAGTGTTACTTCAATCGGCGAGAATTTTTTAACCTCATTCATTGAATATCCTTCTTAACCAAGTTTTTTAATTCTAAACAAATAGTTTAAGTGCAACGTTGCTGCCAGCTGGAATATTATGGGCTGACATTGCGGCTTGAATATTTTTCAATTGCTGTTTACTCCGCTTTAGACCATTATCACTCAATGGCACACGATTGTCGTCCACCATGATGCCATTTAAGGTTGATGCGAAAAGTTTAGCGAGATGGGCCATTTGCTCAAAAACTTTTTCACCATTTGCAACACGAGGTACATCAAATAAGAAAGTAATACCATGAGTGGTGAGCGTTCGCATGTTGGCGGGAGAGAATGGTGTCGTTTCATAATTACAAAGCGAAAATAATATTGCGTTATTTTCATCACGAAATCTAAACATACCTTCTGATTCGAGTTTAAATCCTGATGCTTCAGCCATTGCTCTAATTTTAGTACCTACAAAAGCACCGCCATCTTTACTGACGACATTGATTCCTAACACAACATCCACATCAGCACAGAACTTATCAAGTGTTATCGCATTCGCGTGAGATTGAGCAATATCAGGGCACTCGGCATTGACATTTAATTGTGATGCAAAATCCTCAACCATATCCCGAAATTTTGATAAATTGACCTCACTTACTGGTCCCGCCCGATCCGCAAGTTGGAGGCATCCTTTCAATTGAGAATAGAATCCTCGACCATGCAATATTTCAATAGTAATTTCTTCCCATGCTTGTGCATCGCGATTAAGACCGTACCATGTTACAGGTTTACCGAAATCAAATTTTTGTTGGAGTAACTCAGTTAATTTGTCATGAGTAATTAAGTCGGCTGCGGTAATTGCTGTGATGTAATTGATTACGCTATCAATATGAATTGACTTTTGCTCAATTGTCGGTGTTACAGAAATATTTGTAGAAGTTATAGAATTATCTTCAGAAGAAGGAGCGATTGGTGCAATTGATTCTAATTCGGGCTCATTAGATTGATGACCAAATTTAGGTTCAATCCTTTCTTCTTTCGATACAAACTTACTCGGTTTTAGTAGTGCATCTTCATGATCATGTTCAAATGCTTTCTTAATATTTCGTTGATATCGGATCTGTTGTACCCAATTAAAAATAGCAACACCGGCGATAATAATCGCGCCAATTATGATTAGGCTAATTTGTAAATCACTCATACTTTGATCCATTCATATTATTAAACTTGATTCAGCTTTTTTAAATGTCAATTATAGCTACTAATAAGTAATCTGATAGTAAGTTTTAGACGAGTCCTGCTTCATGATCTTGCATAGAATTTATCGTATTATCAAAATTAACAGAAACGATTCGTGAAACACCTTGCTCTGCCATCGTAACGCCAATGAGTTGTTCCGCCATTTGCATAGAAATTTTATTGTGGCTGATAAATAAAAATTGCGTTTCATTAGACATGCGCATAACGAGCTCACAGAAACGCATTGCATTAATATCATCCAGTGGTGCATCGACTTCATCAAGTAGACAAAATGGGGCTGGATTCAGTTGAAATAACGAGAAAATAAGCGTAAGCGCGGTTAACGCTTTTTCGCCCCCAGACAAAAGATGAATTGAGTTATTTTTTTTGCCTGGGGGTTGTGCAATTAATTGGATCGTAGCATCAAGAATCTCTTCACCACTTAGCGTTAACTTGGCACTACCGCCACCAAAAACTGAAGTAAATAATTCATGAAATAATAAATTTACGCGATCAAATGTTGCTTGCAAGCGCTCGCGCGTTTCTCCATCAATTTGATGGATCGCGTTCTCCAAAGTCATAACTGCATTTTCTAAATCGGTAGACTGTAAATCAAGAAATGTAAAACGACTTTGAATCGCTTGCAACTCTTCGATTGCTGCAAGGTTTACGAGTCCCACAGACGCTAGCTCTGTATTGATTCTATTTAACTCAGTTTTTAATACTGATGGTTTAACTTTTTGTATTTGGGGTAGAAGTGCGTTGATATCGGAGCCGCTCTCAATCAATTTTTCATTAAGCTGATTTTCTATTAAATAGGCTTCTTGATGCTTGAGTTTTAATTCATTAACTCGCTCTTTATATTGATTGATAGTTTGTTCTGCATGCATTCGAGCCAATTCAGAGTTGCGTATTATTTGAACAATTTCTTCAAGTGCTTGACGGTATTTAGTAACCGATTGCTCACACAGAACGCGCTCATCGGTTTGCTCATGAAGGTAAAGTTGTAGATCCTTATTCTCAAATAAATACAGCGATTGCTTTAGTTTTTCGATATTACTCAGAAATACTTCAGAAGATTGATCAAGATTATTGACATTATTTTCATTTTGAGTAATTTTATTTTGGCAGTCGTTGAGTTGCATCACAGAGTCTCGCCATTTATTTGATAAATGTTGCACTAACTGACGATGGGCAATAAGTTCTTTTTCTGCTGATTCAACGGATTCATTGAGCTGATCGATTTGAAAACTCAATTGTTCTATTTCAACTTTATACATTGCTAGATTCGATTCTACTTCTTGCTTTTGTATTGTTTCAGTCTCTATTTGCATTGAAATATCCATCAATTCCTCATCGATTTGCTGATTTCGATAGTGAATTCGTTGCGTAAATTCAGATAGTTTTACTAATTCCAGGGATAAATCATGCTTAGCTTGTTTTGTTTGAGATAGCTCATGTTGCAATGTTGAGCGAGTTTGTTTACAACGTTCGTTGTTTTTCTCTATTTCTGAATAGATTTCATTGATATCGAGAAATTCTTTATGGTGTTGGTCAATCAAACTATTAAGTTGAATTATCTCGCGTTGGCGCTGTAGCACACCGTGAAACTGAGCATTCGGTGCGTAATAAAATAAACTATATTGTGAAATTAAATGGCCTTCAGAAGTAATAAATCGTTCAGTTGGCGCCAATTCATGCCGGAAACGCAATCCCGTTTTGATATCACTTATCGTAAATACTCCTTGTAACCATTGTTTTACGATTTTTTCGATACCTAAATGAGTAAAATTAACAAGTGAGCTCAGAGATTCTTCTTTCGGAAAACCGTTTTCGTCAGTATTGTTTGTGAAATCAATCGGTAAAGCGCTATTTTCTATACTCCCATTATTCAAACATTCTTCTATAACATGCCATGGTCCAGGAGCTGTACTAGTCCATTCTAGTGTAGCTTCCAAGCGATTTACTAAAACTGCGTTAAGTCGTTCTTGTAATAGGGATTCCAATGCACCTTCCCAACCGGCTTCAATTTCAACGTGCTGCCATAATCGTGGCAATTGATCAAGTTGATTATGGGTTATCCATCGCGTTAATGCTTCATTATTTTCTAATTGGTGTTGCAATCGAGCTAATGCGTCATGGCGTGCTTTTACTGACGTTAATTGTTGTTGCACATGTTGAACTGTCTGAAGTGTTTCTTTCCTGGATTGCTCCAAAGTGATAAGCTGATCATCGATTTCGGTTAACGCAATTTGTTTTGACTCAATATCAAGCGTCACTTGCTCTAGCGCGGTTTGCAGAGTAATAATTTTTTCTTGATAACTATCAACCTGGGTATTTTTTTCTTGGATTAATCGTTCTCGTTTTTGATTCGACTGATGAATGGTTTTTTCACAGTGCGCTAATTGATTGAATAAAAATTTACTGGTCTCTTGAGTAACAGCATATTTTTGTTTTACAAGAGAGAGTTCATTTTGCGTGATTCGGAATGCATGTTCTAGCTCAGGTAATGTTTCATTTTCTGTCTCATACTGTTGTCGGCTTTCTTTTTGCAGGTTATCGATTTCTTCTTTATTAAGATATAAATGCGTTAATTCATTTAATGCTTGATTTTTATTTGATTGATTGCGTTCAAGCTGCATATTTGCTTCATCAATCTGGAGTTGGATAGCTTGCTTGTTTTCTTCTCTATGTCTTAATTCTTGCTCGGTTCGAGCAAGCTTCGCTTCAATGGCATATAACGAAGCTTGTGCATGTTGATGATCATCACTGATAGCGGAATGTTGAATTCGCAGTGCCTCAAGGTTTTTATCGAATTCATGTAGATTACTAGCTTCCTTTTCAAGTTTAAGGGTTAATTGTTCAATTTCAGTTGATGCTTTAATTCGTAAATTAGTTGCTTCTTGCTGACTATGGAGCCATAGCAAACTATTAACCTGGCGTAATTCTGCTTGCAATGTATTAAAGCGTTGCGCAGTAGCAGCTTGTTCTTTAACGTGAAGTAATTGTTTCTCAAGCTCTTGTAAAATATCTTTTACACGCAATAAATTCGATCTTGCGTCAACTAAACGTAACTCCGTTTCATGGCGACGTTCACGATATTTGGCGATACCTGCAGCCTCTTCTAGAAATGACCGTAACTCTTGAGGTTTGGCCTCTACAATGCGAGAAATCATTCCTTGTTCAATAATGGCATAGCCGCGACTACTTACACCCGTTCCCAAGAAAAGATCAATAATGTCCCGACGTCTGACATGCGTATTATTGATGAAGTAAGCAGAATCACCGTCTCTTTGCACGACACGCTTAATGGAGATTTCTGTATAAGATGACCATTGATTTGTAATTTTACTTAAGGTGTTATCGAAAATCAGTTCGACGCTGGCTCGACCAACTGGTTTTCGATTGATAGAGCCACTAAAAATTACATCTTGAATCGAGTCGCCGCGTAAAGTACCAGCACGTGATTCACCTAAAACCCAGCGGACAGCATCAATAACATTCGATTTTCCACATCCATTTGGCCCAACAATACCAACTAGTTTTCCTGGAATCGTGATCGTAGTGGGTTCAACAAACGTTTTAAAACCAGCAAGTTTGATTTGGAAGAGGCGCAATTGGGAGGGTAAATAGTTGGTATAATTCAGGACTAAATCGTTTTACCTTATTTTATCTGAATTCACTTAATCAATCCTAGATGGAATGTAATGCATGCTGAATAAACCCTCCAAAAAAATGGAAGCTTTTGATAATCCTTTTCCGAATCGGGATTATCGTATTCATATGGAGATACCTGAATTTACGTGCCTTTGCCCTAAAACGGGGCAACCTGATTTTGCACGTCTCATATTGGACTATATACCCGATAAAAAATGTATCGAGTTAAAAAGCTTGAAGTTGTATATCTGGTCTTTTCGTGACCAAGGTGTATTTCATGAAGCAGTTACCAATCAAATTCTCGATGATCTCATCGCGCTTCTCAAGCCTCGATTTATTCGAATCACTGCAAAATTCTTTGTTCGAGGTGGAATTTTTACGAATGTAATCGTAGAACATCGCAAAAAAAACTGGAAACTACCTTTACCCGTTATATTAGAAGCCATTAACGAACAATCTAATACACACTAAAACGTTTAGCATTGCGCTAACTCAACGGTCAATTTTTGTATGAAAAAATTCAGATATGAACATGATTCAATGGGTGAAATTCAAGTATCAGAAGATGCTTTGTGGGGCGCGCAAACACAACGTTCACTGCTTAATTTTAAAATCTCCACCGAAAAAATGCCTATTGCTTTGATTCAAGCCTTGGCTTTAGTTAAGCGTGCAGCAGCCAAAGTGAATCTGGAGTTAGGACTACTTGAGAATATACGTGCACAAGCAATTATTGCTGCAGCAGATGAAATAGTTGCTGGCCAACATAGCGCTGATTTTCCATTGGCTGTTTGGCAAACCGGCTCTGGCACACAAACAAATATGAATGTGAATGAAGTAATAGCAAATCGCGCTTCAGAAATATTAGGAGGAGGGCGGGGCAATCTACGTAGAATCCACCCCAATGATGACGTTAATAAGGCTCAATCTTCAAATGATGTCTTTCCAACCGCAATGCACATTGCCGCTGTTCAAGCGATTTGTAATCACTTAATACCTGCGATAGAACTACTTCGGAATACACTAGCTTTAAAAGCAGAATCATTTAAGCATATCGTCAAAATTGGACGAACACATCTGCAAGATGCGACTCCATTGACATTAGGTCAGGAATTCTCAGGATATGTAGCACAATTAGATCATGGGTTGACTCACTTAAAGGCTGCTTTACCTCACTTAAATGAAATCGCACTAGGCGGAACAGCCGTTGGAACGGGATTAAATACTCACCCAGAATTTGCTCACCGAGTTGCTACAGAGATAGCGTGCTTAACTCAGTTTCCTTTTATATCAGCACCTAATAAATTTGAAGCGCTGGCTGCTAACGATGCACTTGTGCATGCACACGGTGTTTTAAAAACGTTAGCTGCATCCTTGATGAAAATTGCTAATGATATCCGCTGGTTAGCATCTGGACCTCGTTGTGGAATCGGTGAAATTAAGATACCAGAGAATGAACCAGGTAGCTCGATCATGCCAGGCAAAGTCAATCCAACTCAATCAGAAGCGATGACGATGCTATGTTGTCAAGTAATGGGTAATGATGTTGCAATTAATATGGGCGGTGCATTAGGTAATTTTGAGCTGAATGTAATGAAGCCATTAATTATCCATAATTTTCTGCAAAGTATACGACTGCTAGCGGATGGATGTATTAGTTTTAATGAACACTGTGCAAGCGGAATTACTGCTGACACTGACCGCATCGATCAATTAATGCGAAATTCGCTCATGTTAGTGACTGCATTGAACCCTCATATCGGTTATGACAAAGCAGCTGAAATCGCAAAAAAGGCTTATCGCGATAATAGTTCTCTAAAAGAGGCAGCAGTAGCACTTGGCTATCTATCGGTTGAGCAATTCGACAGTTGGGTCATACCTGAAAAAATGGTCGGTTAATCAGGTATGGTTAGTACCAATCCCATATTAATCAGTATCATCTTACTGATCATTAGTAATGTTTTCATGACTTTTGCTTGGTATGCGCACCTAAAAGAACTCAATTCATCACCGTGGTTTATTGCGGCATTGATCAGCTGGTCGGTCGCTTTTTTTGAGTATCTCTTTCAAGTTCCTGCAAATCGAATAGGTTACACTGTTTTAAGCGTTGGACATTTGAAAATAATACAAGAAGTCATTACACTCAGTATTTTTGTACCATTTGCTATTTTCTATCTCAAAGAACCACTTAAGTTAGACTATTTATGGGCGGGATTGTGCATGGTAGGTGCGGTTTATTTTATGTTTAGAGATAAGCTTAATTAGACCATTGTAAAAAACGGTGCGCAAAATAATACACCTCACTTAAACTTGAGTTCAAGCATAGCGAGCCTCACTGGAATCCATAGTAAAGCGTTAACTCAGTAATCAATGAAACCCAAAGACTTAAAAAACTTGATAACTGACAAGCTATGGTAATTTATAAAACTTCCAAACATTCCAACTGAGGCTAAATTTCTATTTAACATAACTTAGACTCACGGCAATTTGGGGTGACAGAAATAAACCCTTAATTGCGTATAATGTATATTATGTTAAATAGGAGAAAATGGGCTAGACGGAAAGTTGACGCTTTAAAAGGTTTTTTCGATAAGATTCGAGGCGTTTTTCTGCCTGAGCGTTTCTCGTATTAGCAAGAAATCTACAAAGTAATCTTATCTCCTCTTTATCAACGCCTAGATTTTCTAGGCGTTTTTTTTCTTTAGCTACAAGCCTGTAATATTTTCTAATAACAGACTTATCTCGATAACAACGAATAAACCAGTAATAGTTGTAAAGTTTGGCATCCATAAAGATAAAAATAATCACGTCGATACAGATAAAGATCCAGATCAATCAAGATAACGATGTTTCATATTTTTTTACGTGACAATAAAAAAAGAATTTATCGCTCTTTTAATACAAATGACAAAGACCAAGCATTGAATGCTTTTGAAACATTAATCTATAGAAAAGATTTAGACGGCATGAAAATAATAGCAATGCTGCAACATAAAAAAACAATGCTGATGTTTCATAGATTTGATGTTGATGAAAACCATAAAAACCACATCAGAGGAAAAACGCTAGCAATCTACAAAAAGTTAGGATTGCTAAAACCTTAGTCATGTAAAGGGTAGATACTTTGTGATAGTGCATCTAATCCGCTTCGCGGTTTAACCCGCGACGATCACCAACCACCCCCTCCCTACGTTTCGCTACGCTCCACTTCGGAGGGCACCCTGTTGGATGATCTGCTAGGCGGATTTGGGTCATAGGTTGGCCGAGTGCTCGGCCAACCATTAGCAACGGCAGAACGGCAAGTTTCATCAGGAATAGACAACCTTTCTACGCTTGACCCATAGCAAACACATTTCGTTTCAGTAGCAACGCATGAATAAACTTTTTCCCAATCGACCTGATTTGAAACAATTGTCAGAGTAACTGGCTTAATTTCTTCAATTTGCTGATTAATTAAAGGGGTGTCAGTCAACTGAAAGGCACTTTCAGTCAATGGAGAAGATTGACTTTCAACTTGTTCGATAGGTTTTTCTACTTTATCCATGACTGAGCTATAAGCTTTATATACCAAAAAAGGCATGATCAGAAACAATAAAGGGATGAAATAAACCCCAACAGGTAAGGCCTTTTGAGGTTTAACGTGTAATGTTGCACTTCGATAAGTTCCAAATGCTTCTTTAGGTAGTTTATAAGGTCGCTTAGTAGCATTTAACCTACTACTCATTGCCCTGGGTGTAGAACAATATTCAGGCCATTCGAAAGTATGACGACCAAACCAAGCCGACCTAATATGTATATGACGATCTACAACAGCTAGAACGTTTTTATGGATCAAATGAGGTGCTTGTGTAATAAGTACGAAACTGATCCCGTGTTTTCTATGCAGCGTTAAGTATTCAATGTCAGGGGTAACTTTTGTACCAGATGCAGGCCAGCAGTACTGAACCTCATCAATTACAATCATTGATCCTTCCTGGAAGTTAACTAATGATCGTTCTCTTTCCTCATCGGGAATATTAACTTCAAGCTGATTTTTATATTCTGTTTCATGCCACTTATGAATATCTTTATAACCAACTCGAACAGTTGGAAACTTAAGTTCAGGAATTGCTGCGGTATAGACTACCCTTTCCTGCTTACATGCTTCTCTTATTTCATGCCAGACCGCATATATTGTTTTGCCGCCACCTGGAACTGCTGTAATTAATGTAATGCTCATGTTGGCAATACTCCAATACGTTTGAGAGTATTAAAAGTTACCCTTGCAACCATAGCACCAGCAATAATTCCAAGACCGTTTCCGATACCGGCTAAACCAGCTAGTCCAAAGATCATAGAAGGTAAACCAGTGAAATAGGATTGAGCCATCCCAATAGCTGCATTTAATGCAGTAGTAACAGCAGTAAAACTGAGTATGCCTAATCCAAGACTAGTAAGTACCTTTTTAGCTAAAGGTGAAACAGCAGCAGCAAGAAATGCTCCTAATGGTATCAGTATGTTCATTTAGTCAATCCTCACTCCAGATATTAGGTAAGCAGCAATAACAGCAGCTAAAACAAGGGTTACAGGTTGTATTCCCGATGCAAAGTCGCAAGCCGGTTGCATATCATAAGTAAGTGTTCCGTACTTGTAATTAATTGTTGTGTCTGGTGGGCAAGTTCCCCCGCCCCAGGAATTAGTAGTGAATGTTCCAGGTACTTCAGCCGTCTGTAAGTTGCTATCTGGAACCTGATCGAACTCAATAATAGGCGGTTTAGTGTCAGGGGTTTTCGGTGGTGCGTCGCTGTTCGTTGATGTTGAACCAGTGACTTGATTGGAGTTGTTATATGTGGTGGTAACTGTTGTTTCTGTGACGTTGTAGTTATTAACAACGGTACTAGTAGATGCGTTTGTGATGTTAAGGGTAGTTGTAGTTGTTTCAGTTCCGGTGACATTTCCCGCAGAATCCTTTAAAGTTGTAGTGGTTGTCGCAATCGGTTGTTGAATAGGTTGAAAAGTAGGAACATCGATCTTGACAGACCCACCACCAATAATTATTGGAGCAATTGCACCGTCAACATTCAATTTAGGTTCTGCATTTGTCCAATCTGTTTCGGATGGTGTTCTTGGATCACCTGAAGGAGGGTTAGAACAATTTTTCCAGCCAGCGGCGGCATAAGTCCATCCAACGGTACCTGCAAGAACACAATTTTGACTCATAAAAGTAGAGTCATAATCAGGAGATCGAAACCAATAAATTGTGCCTGGATTGTTATTTCGTACATTATTACAATCAGTATTTGTTCCAGATGGCCAGCCTATAGCTTCCTCACAACTACCATATTGATTAGGATAAGTGCCGGCAGGTATATATTCAAAACCATCACTATCTTCATTCCAGCAAATTTGTGCTAAATCACAAGCTAATTCAACTAATGTAATAGCTGTACCTATAGCTGGTAATGATTTTAGTAAACCAGTTGCCGCTTTACCAACTGCATTATTAGAAAGAAGAACAGGTAAATTTTTTTCTACCTTTACAGGAAATTGACCTTTAGAAGTATTAAATGTTGGCTCTAGTAATAACTTTACGTTTGAACCTGTAAGCTTTTGCCAGTTCTCACCTACTTGGGCCTTGTACCAAATAGCACCATTATTAACAAAAACGCCACTGTTATTAATGACTTCAGTGGCGAAAAGGTTTGGTGCTATTAACATTAGTATTATTATTCCAACAATAGCCATACAGCCCCCAATATGGCCATAAATATAGCCAGCTCATTAATATCAATAATCATCGCCTCATTACCTCAATCATTTTTCTGAATCCCCAAGCAACAACCCAAACACCAGCAACTAACCAAGCAAGCTCAGAAGTACTATTTACTTCGATATCACAAGGTGGATAAGTAACAACCGAAGTTTGAGTAACTATTGCCCCAGTGCTGAATGTTTCACGAATGAAGTTAATGCCGCCGAGATTATTTGCATAACAGTAATAAATAAAAGAACCATCAGCTTGCACTCCACAATAGGAAGCAAAAAGATGATCAGCCTTTTGTAATGTATCAACACATTTACCTTGTACTAAATAGCCCATGATTTACCTTTTTTTGCAGAGCGATCAGGAACCGTAAAAAATAGAAATTCAATCATGGGCTTTTCACATTAGTGAATAACGCGACGGAGCCAGTTAAAGGCAACAATAACAATAACAACGCCTAAAATAGCTGCCCCGATTGTAGTTACGTCGGCGGTTGCATCAGAAATACCAGTTGTAACGCTTGCAGGTACAGCAGCATAAGAAACTGAAGAAACAGTAGTTAAGCCGAAGAAAGCTAACGCTTTTTCTTTACCTGATTCATAAAGATTTTTTGCTGATTGATAAGCTGATTTGAAAAATTTAATCATTATAAAAACTCCAATAAAAGTTAAAAAAAGGCATGGTCTAGAACATACCCCCAAGCCCATAAAGGCTTGAGGCTAGGCACTATTTAAGGAGAGGTGTTGCCATGCTGAGGAAGTAATAAAGAGTAAAAAGCCAAAATGTGGTAAAAGTAGAAATGAAGAATAAATATGGTTTCATAATTGACTCCTATGATGGGTCAAATGAAGCTACTAAGGTATTTAAAGACTTGATAGATGAAACAATGTCGGGATTTTGTTTACCGATCTGGTAAGCCTCTTGCATTGAGTCTAAAACTCCCTGAAGAAGATCAGCATGCTCTAGTTCATCAACACCATCAGAACCCACATTTTCACAAAGTAAGGAATACAATGCTTTTCTATTAAGACTAAAACCTATTTCACCTGGATGATTCATAGAAAGCTCCATAAATTCGTTGAGTAAGGAAATACGCTATCTAAAATACTTAACATCGCTAAAAAGACCACTGATTGAATCGATAAAAAAACTAGTTCTGCTTTCATAATTTCCCCTAGATTATCATAGCAAATTTGCTATGTAAATAGCAAAACGGCTACGTTTAGAAGAAACTTTAGAGCAATTTTGCTATTTATTTACGACTAATTTGAGGGGTTCGACAGTGTTAAAACAGTCTTGAAATTGATACCAATCAGGCGGTGATAAAGGTTGCAGGTTTATTACATTGATCTTTACAGGGAATTTAACCAGATTTCGCGGTTCCATTATGTCAATACCGTAATCTCTTAAAACCCTTGCATGGCGGTATAGAGTTCCATTAGTCATAAATGATCTAACATCTTCACCAGCAAGCCATGCAGCCGCAGTCATGCGATAACGAGCAGGCAATGAATCAAGGATGTCAGGATCATCGGAACGATCTACACGGCGGAAAATCTCGGTTTCTTGTTCGTATATATCCTCAAGTTTGCCTTGGGTAATATTTTCGATTCTATCGAGGCCTTCTGCTTGTAATAGCCTACGCTTAAGTTCTACTTCGACGCGGACTACTCCGTTATCTCGACAATATTGATAAACAGGGTCGTCTTTACTCATGCCGTGTTTCTCCATTTCTATATGTTTGATATAAGCTTTTAACATATGACGGGTATTTGACCACCAAACAGACTCATCACCAGCCCTTCCCTTTTTCATTCTGGATACTGACTTTTCAGAAAGCCATCGGATAAGTGCTCGGGCTTGAAATTCTGAACCTGTGGCAAAATTAGCGGTGATGTCCAGACGTGATACTTTAGCTCCTTTCCGTTCTTTGAGATCAGGCGAAAACCCGCTTGTTGTAAAAACAGGAAGTTCTTTTGCCAGGATGATTCTATTAGCTTTTTGCAGAGTTTGCCCCCATCCCAAATTGAAAAGATTGTCTGGGCGTGAAAATCTCCCGATATTGCCGGACAGAGACACATGACTACTGTCACATTTGATTTGGAGACTTGTATCATATGATCCGCCAATACGCGAGGGGCTAGCTTTTTCAAAGCGTGGTATTCCGAATCCGTCATAGAATACGACCGCCCCACCCGCGATAATGGGGAGGCTTTCGCCTGCATGTATTTGACTAATGGTAAGCCAATCGATGAAGATCGAGGGTTGTTTCTCATTGCTCATTTTTCCTTTCCTGGAAGGGATGGCTTTTACTTAAAAATTCCCAAACTGGGAATGAATGGCATAGTGTTACTAGCCATTAGACCCGAATACCTGAAATGACCGTATCGACTTTCCCGCGATAATTAGCAAGGTCAAGAACAAGTTCAACAGAGCAAGGAAATTTCAATCCAGCAAATTGAGGTAATGCTTCAGGTAAAACACCCATTTCTGAAACATCAAACCCGTACCCAGTGATTTTTACATTAGCATTTGAAACGTTTTCAATTGGTAGTGCTATGAGTGCATTACATATCTCAAAAGGTGTTCCTTTCTCTTTAGAAATTCCGCTGATATGTTTTACGCCTAAAATCTGAGCTTTCATTGTCGTTTTCTCCTTTAGTTGTTTAATTGCTCCCCTTCGCTCGCTCGGTCGCTTCGCTCCTCGCTTGCTTCGGGTTGCTTTAATAACAAATTTGATCTATTCTAAAAATCGAACAAAATAGCAAATTTGATCTATAGTAAATCATAGCAAATTTGCTATGTCAATAACTAAACGGAGGTAAGAAAATGAACTTTAGCGATTACATAAAAAAAGGTGAAAAAAAAGCAGGTAGCCAGGTAGAACTAGCAAAAATACTAGGTCAAGTTGATAGCAGCGTAAGAGCCGCATTAGCTGGAAAAAGGGGACTACCAACAGCAATATGCATAAAACTAGCTGACTACATAGATGAAGACAGAGTATCTGTCATAGCCTCAAGTGATTTAGTAACAGAAAAAAGAGAAGATAGAAAAGAAATATTAAGAAAATGCATTAAGAATATAGAAAAAGCAACAGCAATGGGGTTAATAATCGCGACAACTACAATATTGACACCCTCACCCGCAGAAGCCCGCAGCATGGAGAATACAGACCCCAATAGGATGTATATTATGTTAAATTAACTAATTAATTCTCTAAAATAAATAACTCTGAAAATAGATAACGCGCCTTCTCTTTATCAGACATTACTAGTTCTTTTTATATTAATATAGCTTCCCATATATTAATCGTCCATTTTCATTATTTATTAGGATAAGGCTGTATTCGTGTTTATTAGTGTTTTGGATCTCTTTAAAGTTGGAATTGGCCCTTCTAGCTCTCATACCATGGGACCGATGCGGGCTGCTCATGATTTCCTATCGCGTATTTATGAAATAAGCCCCTCATTTTCTCGCCGATCAGTTTATAGTGTTCGCTGTATTTTGAAAGGATCACTAGCTTATACCGGCAAAGGTCATGCGACTGATCGTGCGGTTACACTGGGCCTTCATAATTATTTACCTGAAGAGCTTGCTAAAGAAGATGTTAATGCATTAGTAACGCGACTTGAATTGGAAGATACGCTCGTACTTAAGAATGGGGTTAAAGTTAAATTTAAATCCGATGAGGATATTATCTTTGATAAGGGTGAGCCGCTTCCTCAGCATCCCAATGGAATGATTTTTACTGTAACTGATGAAAATAAGAAAATTTGGCTTACCGAAACATATTTCTCAATTGGGGGAGGATTTATCAATACTTTAGCAGAAATTGATCAACTCAACGCACCACTTAAAATGGAAACTGCGGCATCGTTCCCCTATCCATTCGATTCAGCAAGAAGTATGCTGAGAATGTCTCGTGAAAGTATGTTTTCTATTGCTGAAATGAAAAAAATCAATGAGTTACAAAAAATATCTGCTGATGAACTAAATCAAGGATTAGATAAAATTTGGTCTGCGATGCAGCAATGTGTTGAAAATGGACTTCAAGCGGAAGGTCGACTGCCTGGCGGACTTAAAGTTGAGCGACGCGCTAAGAAACTGTATAACCAGTTAAAGCAAGACCCAGCTAAAGCAACATTGAATGATTGGTTATGCGCTTATGCTATGGCGGTTAATGAAGAAAATGCTGCTGGTCATCTGGTTGTAACTGCACCAACTAATGGAGCAGCTGGTGTCATTCCTGCCGTACTCTATTACATGACACACCATGAAAATGGAAGCATAGAGAATGTTAGAATTTTTCTATTAACTGCTGCAGCAATTGGAGGCATTATTAAACATCGCAGCTCAATTTCAGGTGCTGAAGTCGGTTGTCAAGGGGAAGTTGGTTCTGCAGCCGCAATGGCAGCCGCTGGATTGTGTGCAGCTCAGGGTGGAACTACGCAACAAATTGAAAATGCAGCAGAGATTGCGCTTGAACACCATCTAGGTATGACTTGCGATCCTGTCGGTGGTTTAGTTCAAGTTCCTTGCATCGAACGTAATGGGTTTGGTGCCATTAAAGCGCATACAGCCGCAGCGCTAGCAAGACGAGGAACCGGAGAGCATTTTATGCCGCTAGATAGCTGTATTGCTGCAATGAAACAGACAGGTTTAGAAATGTCGCACAAATATAAAGAAACATCACTCGGTGGTTTGGCCGTCAGTGTCACCGAATGCTAATTCACTACTATTAAAGACAATAAGCTAGGTTAGCTATCACTCACAAGAGCCCTTCATTTTATCAATCAGCCATTAAGGTTGTTCATGTCTGAAATCATATCACCAATAGAATTAGCCACAGAGCCCATTATTACCCTTGAATTCAATAACTATAAGATAACAATTCTAGGTACAGCACATGTTTCTCAAGCAAGTGCGGATAAAGTTAAGGAATTAATTGCCACTGGAGAATATGATGCAATTGCAGTAGAGCTATGCCCTAGTCGATACAAAGCAATTGTTAATCCCGACGCATTAGCGAAAATGGATTTGCTCCAAGTCATTAAAAAAGGTCAAGCGAGTATGGTTGCTGCGAGCCTAGCTTTGGGGGCTTTTCAACAACGAATGGCTGAGCAATTAGGTGTTGAACCTGGATCAGAGATGAGAACTGCGATTAAGGATGCAACTGATGCTAAATTACCAGTATTGTTGATTGACAGAGAAATTGGCACAACACTAAAACGTATTTACTATAATGTTCCCTGGTGGAGAAGATTCGAGTTATATAGCGGATTACTAGCGAGCATTGTCACGCGCGAATCTGTCAGCTCCGAAGAAATTGAAAAATTAAAAGAAGGTGATGTTTTAGAAAGCGCTTTCTTACAATTTTCTCAAGATCAGAAAGATTTGTTTAAACCATTGATTAGCGAAAGAGACGAGTATATGTCAGCACGCTTGATCAAGGAGTGCAAGGAAAATAATTATAAACATACCCTTGCCATTGTTGGCGCCGGCCACCTCAAGGGTATCAAAGAAATTCTAATCAATCGTAGCATCAATGATACGGATCGAAAACTTGAAGAACTTGATGCGATCCCTAACACTGCTTCCTGGTTTAAATATCTTCCTTGGATGATTGTTGCCTTAATCTTGATTGGTTTTGCTTTTGGCTTCGATCGTAGCTCAGATATGGGCATAGCGATGATCATCGATTGGGTTTTTATTAATGGTGGATTAGCGGCTTTGGGTGCTCTTATTGCCTTGGCGCACCCATTGACTATCCTAGCTGCTTTTCTGGCTGCACCGATCACCTCACTAAATCCCATGATTGGAGCGGGTATGGTGGCTGCTACTGCAGAAATATTCATTCGTAAACCCCAAGTAGAAGATTTTAGTCGATTAAGAAGTGACGCTGCTACTTTAAAAGGATGGTGGCATAATCAAGTGACTCGAATATTGCTTATTTTTCTTCTTTCGTCTTTTGGCTCAGCAATGGGTACCTATATTGCAGGCTTCAGAATATTTGAAAGACTATCAAGTGGTTAATAGGATAAGATAGTTCAAATCCACAAAATGCGGGTATCCTCTACTCCTCTACCGGCTTCAATTCTATGCTTAATTTTTTTGAACGCCTAATCAACCCATTCCCCCCTGAGCACCCTACTCAACCACCTGATGGGCCTTTTCAATTTTGCAGACACTATATTCGAGGTATAGAACGCTATCTTGTCATTATGGCCATACTTACCATCGCAGTTGCTGTGGGTGAAGCGATGCTCTATGGTGTTCTTGGAACAATTATCGATTGGTTATCAGAAAAGAATCCGAACAGTTTTTTGCAAGAAGAATATTACTCACTTGTTGGATTGTCGATTTTTATCCTGGTATTAATGCCTTTGTTAGTGATCGCTCACTCACTTGTTATGTATCAGACATTGATGGGTAATTTGCCGATGATCATTCGCTGGCAAGCGCATCGCTACTTAATCAACCAAAGCTATGCATTTTTTCAGAATGAATTCAGCGGTCGTATTGCAACTAAGGTTATGCAGACTGCGCTTGCCGTTCGTGAAACGGTAATGAAAACAATTGATGTGCTGCTGTTCGTATCGGTTTATTTTGTTACAACACTTTATTTAATTGCAAGCGCTGATTTTCGCTTATGCTTACCATTATTTTTCTGGCTTTGCATATATTTTTGTACGCTTTATTTTTTCATTCCAAGACTTAAGGATATTTCTAAGCGTCAAGCGGATGCGCGATCTGTCATGACGGGTAGGATCGTTGATAGCTATACCAATATCCTGACATTAAAACTATTCTCACATACGCATCGTGAATCAGAATACGTTAAATCCAGTATGGTCGATTTTCTTGGGACGGTTCACCCACAAATGCGTTTGGTAACTTGGCTCCACTCTTGTGTTTGGAGTAACAACATGTTGCTGGTGTTTTGTATTGGCGGCTTAGGCATATACTTATGGATTGATGGAAATATCACGATTGGCGCGATTGCTGTCGCACTAAGCTTGGCGATTCGATTAACGGGTATGTCGCACTGGGTTATGTGGGAGATTAGTGCATTATTTGAAAATATTGGTATCGTACAAGACGGTATCGATACATTATCTAAGCCTCATACTGTAACTGATGTGAAAGATGCAGCTTTGTTAACAGTTAAATCAGGGTCAATTCACTTTAAACAAGTTAGTTTTTCTTATCAACCAAATTTACAGAATGAAGTTAATCAGCAGCAAATTTTTAAAAACTTTGATTTGACGATCACTGCAGGAGAAAAAGTAGGAATTGTCGGCCCATCCGGGGCAGGTAAATCGACGTTAGTCAATTTATTATTACGTTTTTATGATGTTCATCAAGGTAATATATACATTGATGAGCAAGATATCAGTTTAGTTACCCAAGAAAGTTTGCGAGCGTATATCGCAATCGTCACTCAAGATACTTCCCTGCTTCATCGATCGATTCGGGATAATCTTTTATTTGGCAAACCGGATGCAACTGATAAACAATTACTAGAAGCTTCTAGATTAGCTCACGCACATGAGTTTATTACTACGCTTATCGATAGCAAGGGCCGCAGTGGGTATGATGCGTTTGTTGGGGAGCGTGGTGTCAATCTATCGGGCGGCCAGCGACAACGCATCGCCATCGCACGTGTTTTACTTAAAAATGCCCCAATTCTTATCTTAGATGAAGCTACCTCTGCTCTAGATTCAGAAATTGAGGCAAGTATTCAGGAAAACTTATATCAATTAATGCAAGGGAAAACGGTTATTGCGATTGCGCATCGTCTATCGACAATCGCAGCGATGGACCGACTCATTGTCATGGATAAAGGACGTATCATTGAACAAGGTAGTCACGCCGAGCTTTTATCGCATAATCAACTTTACGCAACACTTTGGAACCACCAATCAGGCGGGTTTCTGGGTCATTTATAGCGAGTAATAATAACTAAGTTTTATCCACCCAATATTGCACAACCATACTTCCAATGATATCCCCTTCAACATTAACCATCGTCCGAACCGTGTCTAATAATCGGTCGATTGGCAATAGAATCGCGATCGCTTCTACTGGTAGCCCCACAGCCTGAAGTACCATTGCCATGGTGATCATTCCTGCACTGGGTATACCAGGAGCGCCAATAGCAGCAAACATCGCAGTAAAGAAAATGATCAACTGTTGAGTAAGATTCAAATCAACACCGACAAGATTTGCAATAAATAGTGCTGCGATTGCCTCATAAAGTGCGGTACCATCCATATTCATGGTTGCCCCCACAGGTAATACAAATCTTGCCACATCGGGTTTTACATGGAGATATTGTTCCACACAACGTAATGTTACAGGCAATGTTGCAGCGCTAGAGCTTGTCGCTAAAGCTGTAATTAAAGCCTCACGCGCACCCTTCCATAATTTAATGGGCGTAGTTCTCGTCGTTAAAAAAAGGATAAGTGGTAAAATAACCAATCCATGAAAAAGCGTGGTGCCAATAACAACATAAACGAATTGAATGAGCGTCATCAGCAATTCAATATCTTGAGTAGCAATTAGCTGGATTAATAAAGCCATAATACCAAATGGTGCAAGTCGCATAATCCAATTAACGAGCATTAGGATAAGCTCTAAAAGCTCTTTCATTAAATTCAGAATGTTTGTATAACGATTTCCTCCCACTACCAGCGCAATGCCAAATATCAATGCAAAAACTACAATTGCCAGAATCTGACCTTGGGCCATTGCGGCCAATGGATTAAGAAATAATGAATGTAGAAATTGTGCGAAAAATGCTTGCCAAGTCATTTGCTTAGCTTCAGAAGCTTGCATAATATCTTGGAACATAGCAATTTGTAGTTCTTCACCAGGTCGCAAGCTATTAGTAACGAATAATCCAAGTAAAATCGCGAGTATCATAGTCAAAATAAAATAGGTTATCGTAACAACCCATACTCGGTTGATTTGTTGATGAGTTTGCAGATTAGCCACACCCACTACAATTGAAGTAAAAACCAGTGGAACAAGCACCATTTTTAATAAGTCGATAAATAATGTACTTATCAAACCAACAAAGTACAAACTTTGTATTGCTAACGGTGTAGTTTGATCTAGTGTAGCTAACCCAACGCCAACTACTATTCCTAATAGCACTCCAAGCGCAATCTGGCTATTAAGCGAAGTTCTTGTCATAATTGATGATGGTTATTGAATGTGATGTATTAATTAGGATTTAATACTCGACCTTAACGATACGAGTTCCTGCCAATCGATCATGTAAAAATTGCCGATCACGATCAAAAAGTGCCCAGATGATTCCAAACCCAAAAGAAGTAATTCCAATTACTGCGAATAGATAACGTGAAATCGCTTGCTTTATAGTAAGTGCTTTACCGTCTTTTGATACAACACGAATTTTCCAGGTTTGCATTGCGAGCGTTTGCCCACCGTGTGTCCAGAACCATATGAAATAGATACCAATAATTGATAATGAGTAGAATTGATATATTGGTCGGAAATAGGTAAAACTGGTATCTTGTACAATCACAATAAAAATTAAACTTGCAACAAACCAGATAGCTAAAAGTAACAAAAAATCGTAAACCATGCACAGGGTTCGTCGCCAGAAAAATAGAGTTTTGTTATTCATTGAATGAGTTAAATTAAACAAAATTAATAATCCACATCTATGATGCTAATATGAAAAGGATCTGATCTTAATAACAAATTCATACTACACTAATTTCATCAATTCCTTTTCTAAAGTCTGCCTGCTTACTGCTGCAAAAAGAAGTTATTAGGAGCACATGAGTGATTGATAATTATTATTGTTTGCGTTAGTATTCGTTATTAATTCGAATAATAACCCTATCCAATCATTGCTTTAAAAATAACTCATTGAATGACTGGTGCAAAAAATAAATCCATTATCACTTCGATATCGTTTAACAGTTTGTTACTCGTGTTGATGATTCATGCAGGACTACTCTATGCAATGTGGCATCATCGATTTCCACAGCCCTCATTGCAAACTGTTACTTTGTTTGCAGAATTAATTTCATCGCCACAAAAAGTTGAGCCAGCGAATCCTACAAAAGTCGATCTTAAAGCTGAACCTAAACCTACTCCACCTGAGAAACCTAAAGTTACCAAAAAAATTCAACCTAAGCAGCAACAAGTAGTATCACATGCGCCTGCAAAAGCTAAAGATGTAACGATACCGCTACCAGTAGTAAATGAACTCATTAAAGAAACTGACTCGTCACCACCTCAAGAAGTAAAACCTGCAGTTGCTTCTCGGCCGCAACTATCACCCGATCCGGTAACATTATCTTCAGAATTATCAGTTTCTTGCCCCGAGCTTAATGCACCTGATTACCCAGCTATTTCACGCCGGTTAGGGGAAGAAGGTAAGCTGATGTTACAAGTAGAACTTGATGAATCTGGACGCATAAGCAATACTCGTATTATCAACAGTAGTGGTTACTCTCGACTGGACAACGCAGCATTGGCCGCAGTAAAAACCTGGCGCTGCCGACCGGCTGTTAGAGATGGTCAACCGGTGAAAGCTATCGCATTACAACCTTTTAATTTTGTTATTCAAGGAAATTAATTTAATGGAAAATGGATTAGGATTTTCTCATTTTCTTGCTCAGATTGATCAAATCGGAACAAGTGTACTTATCTTATTACTTTCACTTTCTGTCGCAAGTTGGTATTTGATTATTTCAAAAAGTGTCAGTAACTTTATTGCCACACGGCGAGCTAATTTATTTCTAGAAAATTTCTGGAAGCTGAATTCTTTACAAGAATTGCAATTAAATATAAAAAACTTACCTAATGATAACGCTTTCTCCGAATTAGCAAAGCAAGCGATTGAAACGACCAAAAATTCTCAGAAAGTGGGTTTGGAGAAGATAGCCGCGAGTGGAGTTAACGAATTACTCACACGTACATTAAAAAATGGATTGGAACAAGAATCAACTCGCATCGAAAGTGGCTTAACCATTATTGCTTCTGCGGGTTCGGCCGCACCTTATATTGGGTTATTTGGCACTGTATGGGGTATCTATCATGCATTAATCCAGATTGGACTATCTGGGCAAGGTACCCTAGATAAAGTAGCTGGGCCTGTTGGTGAGGCACTAATTATGACTGCTTTAGGGTTGGCCGTTGCAATTCCTGCAGTATTAGCCTACAACGCCTTTATTCGGCGTAATCGAATATGGATGTCTAAATTGGATGATTTTGCGCATGATCTTTATACAATTATCACCGTAGATAATCAATCTAATAAGCAACCCGAGGCAGCGATCCAAAATCAACCTCACTCTTTTTCTGTAGTAGTTGATACACCTGTTTTTGAGGCCAAACAGTAATGTCATTTATTAATCAAGAACGGTATCAAGGGCAATCGACGATGTCAGAAATTAACGTTGTCCCACTAGTTGATGTAATGTTGGTCCTGCTCATCATTTTTATTATTACTGCACCTTTACTTACCCATTCAGTTAAAGTTGACCTACCAAAAGCAGCGAGTAATCCTAATATCACGCAACCTGATCACATTGAATTTGCAATTCGTGCTGATGGTAGTTTTTTCTGGAACGGTGAAGCGATTTATTTTGATCAACTTAATCAACGATTTGCCGAAGCAGTGGCACTTTCTCCAACAACGGAATTGCATATCCGAGCGGATAGACATGCGCATTATGAGTATGTCGCCCGAGTGATGAGTATTGCAGCTAAAGCCGGTTTATCTAAAATTGGATTTATTACAGATCCAACGCTAGAGTAATGATTGCATAACGCTATACACGTTATGATCATGGAAGATCTACTTAATTTTTAGAAACATAAAAAATATCCTTTCCTTTATGGCTAGAGAAAAAGCCGAATTTAATATACCTACATTAAGTATATTGCTAGCGCTTATCACTAGCACAATAATTTATTTCATTCCTAGGCCAATTTCTACGCAATTTTACGAAAATTACTCTGAAAGCTACCAAATAATAGAAGTAAGCCCTCGTGTTTTTATATATTTAGATCCCGATAGTTCAATTACAATACGAAGAAATGAGCCAATACAAATAGAATTAATACGGGGCGAAGCTTTTTTTGACATACAAAACAAATCAAAGACCTTAGATCAGTTAGAAGTAATTATTGGGAGTACTCGCATAATTAATATGGGTACTCAGTTTAATATTAGAATACAAAATAAGGGAAGCGAGATTGCAATTACCGATGGGCAAATTGAATTACAATTGTCATCTCAGAAATACCTCATTGGCTCAGGAAGAAAAGTTGAATTTGATAATAATCAAATCATTACAGATAGTATCATCAGTCGAACTGAATTATCTCCTTAGTTGAAATGGTGATGTTTTTAAGACTCAATAAATGGTAATTAATTAGTAAGCTACTTCAATCTTTTGGAACATATTTCGTGTCATGCGTAATACAAAAGAACCTTCGTTTACATCCCAAGGGGTGAATCTAGGTAATTGATAGATATTATCGTCTGATTGAGCAGCACCCCATGCGGTTGACACTGCTGCATCAAATCCTATTTCTTTTACCATTTTGACATGATCAAGCTGATAATCTTTGTTCGGCTTACCATTTGGGTACGCAAATAAATTAACAGGTGCTTTGATTATTTCTTCAAGCATTTTTTTTCCTTCAGCGATTTCATTATAAGCGATTGGATTTTCGATTCTAGCAAGAATTGGATGGCTTATGGTATGTGCACCGATTTCCATTCCTTCACGATGTAGTTGTCTAACTTGATCTGATGTCATCATTAGATCGTCTGGTAATTTTGCCGCGATGAGTGCGCTTAACTTGTCTACAATTTCTTGTCTTTGTTCTTGAGGCATATATTTTAGCTTCTCAATTAATAAGATTAATACTTTCTGACGTTCAGCCAGGGACTTTATCGAATGATTTCCCATACCGAGCTGGGTAAGGTCTAGTATATCTCCTTGAGCATGGCGAATTGATTCTATAATCGTATCATTCCACATTCTTCCACCGTCAATTACGCCAGCTGAAACAAAGAAAGTAGCCACCGCAGAATATTTTTTTAGAATTGGTAATGCAATTTCTGCATTATCAGCGTATCCGTCATCAAATGTAATACAAACTGCTCGACTTGGTAGTATATTTGTTTTAAGCATGCTCACCGCTTGGGATAATGGAACAATATTAAAATTTTGAGACAAAATCCGCAGATGCTTATCGAAGCTTGTAATATCACCTTTCTGACCGAGCAATAGGTCGGGTTCAAGCAAAACACGGTGATAAATCACAATGGATAGCTTCGCTCGTTTCCCAGCAGGTGAAAAAATAGACGGTAGTAATTTCAGATACGATTTCATTTTAATGCAATTGAGCTATGACTGTCATGGTTTGATATCATTTGGTAAAGATTTTTCAGCGGTAATGATAAATGCGTGACAAAATACACTACCCATGAATGGAACATGCTTAAAAATCCATTTCGCAAATGGCGCTTCTAGTATCCACTGAAAACGATACAATCGTGCTGGGAACATCGGTAGCCAATATAGCTGAATATTCTTCAGATTATGTTTTCTCATTAAGTTAATTATATTACGCGGTGTTTCATACCGAAGATGTCTTGGTTTTCTTTGTAGCCAGCGCAGAATGCATTCAGCGACATGAATAATGCACCATTGATTTAAGGCATCAATCCAAACTTCCCCCCCCTCCTTGGTAGCTAGAGCTAATTCGGAAACTACAGCGCTAGAATTTTGAAGCGCTTGCGTTACGCCAAAACAAATAGCGCCATCAAAACTATTGGCACGTAGCGGGATTTGGGTTGCATCTGCGACACACCAAGCGATTGAGGCATAGCCTCTTAATTTCGCTTTTTTTAAGGTAGGGTAAGAATAATCTAAACCGATAACGCACATCCCTTGATCTACAAGAAATTTAGAGTAAGTTCCTGCACCACAACCAAGATCAAGCCATATTCCTTGTTGCTGAAGAACATTATGATTTCTCCAGATTTGTGAAAAATTGCGTAACCGTGTTTCTAATCCAGTAACAGACCAACCTGCAATCCCCGCATCATCTTCTGCATTTGTTGCAAATTTTTCAAACAGCTTGCGCCATTTTTCCTCAAATTGGTGCCTTGCTGGTAATTTTGGCATTTTTTAGAATCGAGTGTTCTTGATCAGTTATTTTGGTAGGCGTAGTCTCCGAAACTGACTGTTGCACTACTCTTAATAAAACCGCCAATATAACAAAGTAGTGATAAAGAAGGTCGAAATATGACAATCCTAGGAAAGCACCACCAACAGCATACCCTACAATACTAACTTGGATCATAGAAGCAAGATCATATGCCCACTTATTCAATAACGATGTTTTAGAAATTTTTATAATTTTACTAGCTAATCTCCAAGCAACGATGAGCAGGCTTAAGTAAATCGCTAAACCAATAAAACCATGCTCACCAAGTATCTCAAAATAAATACTATGCGCATCTTGATATCTCCCCCCCTCTGCAACAATATCAGGAGCATAAGTCAAATAATTTTCTTTGGTAAAACAATCAAATCCTCCACCCAATGGGCGTGCTAACGCGAGTTTAGTAGCAAATTCCCAAGCCAGTAATCGTCCTTTAGCTGAACTATCTCTTTCATCTTCTGAACTATTAATTGTCCCCATCCGTTGATGCCAAGAATCTGGCATAAAACTATATAGAAGCGGTGAAAATACAATAATTATAATGAATGGAGCAAGCTTCTTCCGACTTTTCAACCAAAGAAAAGTACTAATAGCCACAATTGCCAATAATGCACCGCGCGATTGAGTGCCCAGAATGGCTACAGGGATTAGTATCATTGCAAAAACAAGACCAGATCGTAACCATGGTTGTATTGTATTAAGGTACAAATACCAAAATAATGGAAGCACTGAAACCAATGCTAAGCCAATTTCTGTATTGCCAGAGATAAAACTTCCTGCCGGACCTAATACGTGTTGACTACCCCCCGTTGTTAGCGTAAATACACCGCCTTTGATACCATAGTAACCTATTGATAAAGCGATAACCCAAATAAAATTATGAATTTTCTCTTTATCATTAATTATCCAAGGTATCATCAAAGCAATTAATTGTATTTTGATAATCTTTTCCCACTGAGTCCAAGAAATATCCGGTTGTATAGAAAAAAAAGTGGTAATTAGAAACCAGATATTTAGAATAATTAAAAGGCTAAAAATTGGTGACCAAAAATAAGTAATATTTTTACGAGCAATAATAAGCGATAAAATAATGGCAGCTGCCGCAATGACTCCAAAAGGGAAATTATATGCAAACCCCCACCCTAACCGATGCGGGTTCATATACCCAATCCAAGCCCATAAATAAACCCCAATCTGAGGTTTCTTAAAAGCAAGAGGCAAGGCTCCAAAGAAAATAATCGTAACTAATATATCTCTCATGAGCCAATCATTGATCTATTGAAGCGATTTAGTTGAAAACTCTAACCAACTAGTTAGCAATTTATTGTACCTTAGCCCAATATCGATATAGAACCGCAGGGAATCGTACAAAATATGATCGATTAGAATTACTATTACCCCACTGTAAAGATAGTTTCCATAATTGGAAGTAAAATTTGTTGATGTAACTAGACATAAATTCATGATTCTGGCTAAACAAATCTGCGAATTGTAAGGCTAGATTGATATCTTGCTTTTTATCTTCCTGGGTTGATTCCCACTGATACTCTAGATTCTCTGGTATAGGTAAGGGGCAAGGAACATGGCCTGGATAGGCCTGCCATGGTATTTCCAGAACCTTGGAACTGAATTGCTCTAGCCAGTCGAGATAAAAAACATGTCGAAGGAATCGATCAATCGGTTGCTGTACTATTTCAGCTATAAAATTAGCATCAAAAAAAGGCAATTCAAATTCAATACGATCCAAATCGATATTCTCAAAGTGCTCAACCATATGACGACGCTGATCATTAAGAAGTAAAAATAAGTAAAATTTACGACCTAGATCTTCAGGTTGAATCGAATCTAACTCAGTGTGAATACCGTCTGCAAGGAGTTGTTTTACAGACTTAGAGAAAGTATGCTTCAGTAATTTAGGGAATATTCCCCATCGATTATAAGAAAAAAAAAGCCGCATTGCAGTAACCAAATCTTTTTTTCGAGCTGCATCAACAATTTCTGAGTTTTGGTAAATATGACCAAGCCCCATACTACCACCATCGCCAGACCAGATTACTTTCGGTCTCATAGGATTCCATGAAAGGTATTCTTTGGAATTTATCCAATTAGTAGTAGATAGTTTATGATATGAATCCCCAATAGTTGTTTTACCTCTAGGAAGATGGCTATGATGTGTACCCAACAAATCAGCTGCCAATTGACCAAATACCTGATCCTGACTTCCCTGTTGAGCAAAATTGGCGGTCAATACATCTGTATTAAGTTCTCTTAGCGCTGCGACAATTGCGCGTGAATCCAGGCCGCCACTTAAAAAGGCTGCAACAATTTTCTGATCCTCCAATCGAATTTTAATCGACTCGATGAAAGTTGTATGAAGTTGTTTAGCAAGATGTAAATCTTCTGTTCTTTTTGAGGGTAATTTATTCCAATCCCAATATTTTTTTCTCTCAATTTTGTCGGTATCAAAACACACAATCTCACCCGCATAAAGTGAGAAAATATCTTTATATGGTGTTCGATCTGATAATGGATAGCCAAAGCAAGCGATTTCAGTGATACCTTTTAGATCGATTTCTTTTCGATAAAAATGTAAAGACTCAAGAATTCGTAATGCAGATGCAAAAATAATAAAATCAGAATATACCCAAAAATAAACTGGTCTCACACCAATTTTGTCAGTTATGAGAAAGAGTTTGTTACTTGCATCGTCATAAATAGCGGCGCAGTAAGTTCCTCTACAATTACGAAGAACATCCTGCTTATCCTTACTGATATCAGAGGCTAGGAATTTCAAACTTTCGAAACGTGAATAGGCGCTTTCAGAGTTCTGTTGCAATATTGGATCTCCCGCAATAAACCCCGATAGTTGGGAATCTCTAAAATAGCCAGGCTCATCTAATGCGCCGATATCAATTTTGGCGATATAAATATTATTTTTTTTATATTCAATCAATGCATTTTTATCATCAGGGTAGCGGGAAATAGCTCCTTGCAACACTTCGATTATTGAGCTTGGAATACCTGAGTTAGAGTGGCGCGCAAAGATCCCTGCAAAAATAGTCATTAAAAGTCCAATTTAAGCGTGATATATAAAAATTTAACTGAATAATAGCATCTGATAGGTAGTTTTCTTATTTTAAAAAGAAACCTTATTCAAGGTATTTGTACTTATCTGGTATCAAATAACTCTTTTGATATGTTATTTACCAGCAACTAAATAGTATTCCATTAACCAAAATCCCATTCCCATCCAAAAGAGTAAAGCGGCTACTTGTACCCTGTAATAAGTTATAGCGAGAAAATATTTACGAATTAATAATAGGCAAAATTCTTGAAAAACAAATAAAACCAGTAATAGGTAACTTACTTTCGTTCGATAAGAAATAAGTGGAACCCTCCGAGTACTTTTCTCATAAGCAGATTGTACCAACTGATTAATTGCTGAAATTTCATCCCTAGGATAAGGGATATCAGTAAAATTAATCATAAATTCTGAGCTATTTGATTTATTCTTCTTAATTAAATGTATTTGTTCCTTGGTTCGATCAAGCAAAAAGTTAATCTCACAGTTATTAGATATATCAATTTGCCATTGATCAATGTGATTAGTATTAGAAAATGAAACGGTTGGATTTACTATATTGGGTAAATGTGCATTATCGTGCAAAATAAAAATTGCTAATTGCCAGCCATTCTCAGAATTTGAATGAACCGCAATCGTGTTAGCAGGCATTGGCGTTTCGTCGATTACTACCCACCCAGCAAATGGATCAATGCTGCCAGATAAGATATTCGCTTCATTATCTGAGCTGGTTCTAATGATAGCGCTAATTGATTGATTTTTCTGAGTATCTGAAACCATAAAGCTATTAGCTCCATCTCTTTTTCGTACTATCAAATCAGGAGAGAAAGTCCAGTTAGTCCGTGTATTCCGCTGAATGGAATCATTGAATTTATCTAATACAATCCAAATATTTTTTTCAATTTGCATCACTTCACGCCGCACTGAGAAATTTTCTGGGCCATTTCTTATCATCTCTAGATAGAAAAATTCATCATTAGCAGCAAATTTAGTTGATTTTGCAGTGCGGGTTGAAGATTTATTTTCATCGATTAAATGAGGCGCATTACTACCCTCCCAAGATTCGACTTTTAATCGAAGCGGATGCCCATATGGCCAATAACCCACATTCGTTATCCAATTTCTCTCATTAGCCCAAATCAAAATACTCAACTCATCCGCTAGTTTATGCCCTAGGCCTGGAAAATAAGACCAAGTTGCTACAAGCTGTGATTTTAATTGGGAATTAATACTTTGATCTGGTGGATACCACCAAATTGCGTACCCAGCTTCTGGATATAAAGATAACCCAGCTCGATCAGATTTATTATCTTCTCGACGTAATGGACCTGCAGCAGAATCTTCTAGCTGAAATGTTTTGGGAGGACCAAGCCAATCAGCAATACTTCGGGTATCACCGAACATTGGTAACGTGCCATCAGGGCGCCGCAGTGTATCATAAAAATTTACAGCCTTATGATACTTTTCCCACCATTTTTCTGGAATTGAAAGTCCGTTAAGTGTATAAAGGCGCATCACCATTGAAAAGAGTCTAACACCGCCGTAGTTATATTCTGCGGAATGTAACAAAGTAACTCCTTCTTCATTAACATAATAAGGTAAATGTTCTGAAAGGCGTTGAATAGCTACATTTCTGAAGTGTTCACTTTCCAGTAAAAATGGGAAAGCAACACTTATTTGAAGTAACCCAATATTTTGAATAATACCGTGACCTGTTCTCCACGAATAATGCTCGGGTTTAGCTAATAAATGACCACTTCTAATAATTAATTCAAATAGCTGCCGCGCCAGAGTTACTTCAAAATCATCACGATCACGATAAAATGACCAGAATTTAATTAAAACTGGAATTCTGGCTGCTATTGCATGATCATTCCATAAGAAACCGATATCAAGGAAACGTGATGATTCAAAATTACAAAAAGCCTGAATTGACTTATATGCCGCGATATAGAATTTATCTTGATTGGTAATACGATAGGCTTCAAGCAAATAATCGACTGTAATGAGGCTTGCGAATATAAGTTGTTGCTTAGCTGACCCCCTACTTAGATCACTCGCATCAAAGATAGGTGACACGGCAATATCATCAAAACCTGGTATGCTCAAAATACCATTTAAAGCTTTGTCAGCAAATCTAATTATTTGACTATCATCTAATGGATTTGATGGAGGTTTAAGATCCATTCGATTTAATTCAGTAAGAACATTTTTAGAAGGCGAAAGCCGCGATTGGGTGATGATTTCAATCGAAGGTGTTTTCAGATTGACGTGCCACATAAGGAATTCGGGTGTCCATATCCAAATTAGCACTAGAGTAACAACGATTATTCTAGTTAGTAGTAAACCGTACTTTATATTTATTTTTGACATAATAACAATAAAGCGTAGAAATCCGCAAAGATAAACCTACTTAGAAGACGCGTTATCTATTCTTACTCATGGATATATAAGCATAGAATTCACATAAAGTAGATTTTGCTAGTTTTTTCTAAATAATTCGATAAATTCTAGGTAGCCAGCTTTATTAAATTTTATTGTTAACCCATAATAAACTAAAGCACCAGAGATAATCATGATAGCGAGTTCAAGTAATTTATTTAGATTATTTCCTAATAACAAATTTACGCCCCATACGACAAAATACATTCCAATACTTGATGCCATAATTGGGAGAAGGACATGGAGTAAGTCTTTAAGGCTTAATCCTATAACAATGAGTGATCGATGATAGTTAATAAAAAGTATGATTGGGAAAAAAGTTACCCAAACCAAGGCTACGCCGGTAATTCCCCATTGAACTCCTATTAAAAGCGCGATCGGCATTAATACTGCAGATAACAAAACGTTTTTTAATGCGATTTGAGGATGCCCCAGTGCATCTGTTGCTGATGGAAGAAAATTAGCTATAACGCGAAATGGCATCACTAGTGTTAGTAATTGTAATGGCAATACTGCAGCAAGCCATTTTTCCCCCAAAAATAAGGACACTAGCTCATAGGCAATACTAGATATTCCCCATAATACAGGAAAAGCAATGAGCGATAGTACACGAATCGACTTTAATACAAAATTGCGAAATCTTAGTTGATCTTCTTGGACTTTTGTAAATATTGGAAATGCTACTTGCCCGATTACTGATGAGATTCTCTGGACAGGTAAAGATGCCAAATACATTGCAACTGAATAATAACCCAATATCTCCTTACCGAGTACTTTACCTACAATTATTACATCTACTTGATTGTAGAAATACCAAAGAACACGTGTTAGCGTAATGTTTCCTCCAAAAGTCAGGAAACTTCGCATACCGCCTAAAGAAAACTTCGGGCGTATATAAAAAGGGGTTAGTACATTAAATGCAATCATCTTATACACATTGACCAAAAGACTACCATAAATGAGTGCCCAAACCCCATAATTTAAGTAAGCTAAAATAAGAGTAACTAAGCTACCAATAATGGCTGCAATAAAATCAATTAATGAGAGTTGCTTGAATTTAAGTTCTCGATAAAGCAGAGCTTGAGGAATTGTGATTGCTATTACCGTGAAAAACTGTAGTGATAGCACTCGAATAATTGAAATAAGTCGCTCATCATCAAAGAATTCAGCTATCAGAGGCGCAAGCAAATTGAGGATCGCGCATAAAACTAAGTTTATAATGATGATAATAGCAAAAATTTGTTGCAATGCAGTATCACTCAACTCCTGCTTTTGTACCAGCGCTGGCGCAAGGCCAGCTTCTGAGAGCATCAGCATAAATGCCAGAAAAACGGTGGCCATTGCCAATAACCCATAATCTTCTGGATGTAATAACCGCATAACGATAAGCGTGATTCCCCAAGTAATCGCCTGAGCAGCTAATCTTCCGCCTGCTGTCCACTTGATACCTGAAATTGCCTGTTCACGAATTGTCATTACATTCAGATGAATAAGAAGGAAACACGATTAACGTGTTGTAACGCGTTAGTAAGTAGAAGCCTATATATTGATAATAATTCTATCTCTGAACGAGTTAACTTAAGATCTGAGTAGATTATTGTGCCTTTATTTATGATTTATCGTATCATCGGTACCTTGCTCAAAATGAAAGCGATAACGGTCTTTAACCTGATCAATCGCCCATGCGAAAACATATTTCCTGAAATGACTAGGTCTATCGAGGGAGTTATTTGAAACAAATCGCCAAAAATAAGGCATTTTCAATAACACGTACTGGATAAAGTAGTATATTTTTTCTATAACTTGTTCATAATGTTGATTAACGATAGGTGGAATTCGCCCGCGTTTAAACCATTCAGAGCGATGGTTAATTAACCAAGTACGGTAATTTTGCAAAGTATTAGCGCTTAAAAATTCGGTTGAATCAACCGCGCTTGCTTTTTTAGTTATTCCAAAAGTATTGCGTGGGATTCCAGCTGATTCGGCTATTCTACGAGGAATAGGTCGGCTATAGCCTCCAGGAATATCCCACGGTTTCATCTCTTCGGAGTTACTAATTTTATTAATAAAGCGAATTTGTTGAACACCCCAGAAAGTTATGGGGCAATGTATAAAAGCTTTCCAAAGACGGTACTCAGTTAATGAAAGCCCTGATGAATCACCACGAACTATATTCTCACTAAGATCTTTAGTATCTTTTGACCAGAGCTTATCACCATGGTAGCCAGTCAATAAAACTTTATTAGTCAAAATGTCACCAGCGCTCACAATCGGCACTGCTTCTGCTGTACCATCAGCGGCTAAGAAAAATAATTCTTCTCCATTTAACTGGCGCCATGCATTACGTTCAATTTTTATTGGATTGAGCTTTAAATAAGCTGCAATTTGATCTCCATTCTCTGAATTACCAAATCGATCTTTGTCAATACACAGTGCATCTTTAGAGCCAAACTTACTAGAGAGTGCTGCGATTGCAGTTGAATCATAACCAGAAGATACTGTAGAAAGTAATTGATATTTTCTTTTCCTAGTTGGATCAGACATATTCTCTACAAGTCTACTCAAGTTACTTTGTAGAAATTGTTCATATTGATTAAAGTCAGAAAAAGCTCGATCAACGGCTTTTCTAACCACATATGATATTCCTAATTCATTCCAAATCACGAAGCCAAACATAGTAATATGAACGTCGCCCAATGAAGTCTTGAGCGTTTTTTTATATTCCGAAATTCCTTCTAGTATCGTTGTGAAATCTTCATAATATTCGGGGTAAGTTGGATCGATTTTGGTTCCTGAGATGGCGAGCAAGCACGCAAGAGAATTTGAAACAAAAAATTTCTCTTCAGTTTCTAAAGATAAGATTCTATCTACTGTATTACCAGGGGATACAAAAATAGCCGAATTTCCACGTATACGAGAACCTGTTCCAGCAATTAGATCTGTTTCATCAAAATTACCTTCCAGAAAATCCCCAGGCCAAACTGCTTCGCAAAACCATTTTTGATTTATTTCTACACCATTACCGTGCCAAACAGTGATTTTATTATCTTTCTTTGTGCACGCCGAGAACCAGGCTAAAGGTGGCCAATCATTTATGCAACGATATTCAAAACATAATTCTGAATAAGATTTATTTGTAGTTTGCATACTTATATCTCCATTATTTAATTCAGCTGTTTTTATGAGGTCACAAACTAGATATAAATTGAATTTTAACCATGCTTTATTCGTACCACATCAGTTTCTGATGCAGTTTAACGACTTCACCAATAATAATTAGTGTTGGAGGAACAATATGTGCATTTAAAGCAAGTGAAGGAAGCGTATCTAGCGATCCAATTACGATACGCTGATTGTCGGTCGTGCCTTGCTGCACGATAGCTGCAGGGGTGGTGCTGTGCAAACCATGAGCAATGAGCTGTTTACATAAAATAGGTAATCCCAGTAAACCCATATATACAACAATGGTTTGCTGTGGTCGGGCTAAAGTTATCCAATCAAGATCTAAGTTATTATTTTTAAGATGTCCTGCTACAAAAGTGCAGGATTGTGCATAATCACGGTGTGTTAATGGTATCCCTGCATAAGCAGCTACTCCTGAAGCGGCTGTAATTCCTGGCACTACCTGAAACGGGATACTATGCTCAGATAGTGTTTCAATTTCTTCTCCACCACGACCAAAAATGAAGGGATCGCCCCCCTTTAAACGTAGTACACGCTTTCCTTCTTTGGCGAGACGCACTAATAACTCATTAATCGATTCTTGCGATAACGTATGATTATTACACTCTTTACCCGCATAAACTCGGGTTGCATCACGTCGTGTGAGGTCCATTATACTTTTCGATACAAGGCGATCATAAATAATTACATCAGCCTGTTGCATTAACTGCAAAGCCTTTAACGTTAATAAATCTGGATTTCCAGGGCCTGCGCCAACTAAATAAACTTCACCCTGCGGTAGATTTCTTGAATCATCTGCGATTGATTCTACAAGATATTGCTGAGCAGCCTGATCTTTTCCTGAAAGAACCAATTCTATAAATGGGCTTTGTAATAGCTTTTCCCAGAAAAGTCTGCGTTGTTCCGGAAAATTAAATTTTTGTTTTACTAAATCACGAAACTGCCCTAGATATTCTGCTAATTTACCATAAGTACTGGGTATTAAAGCTTCCAGGCGGGTACGCAGCATTCTGACTAAAACGGGTGATTTGCCACTACTGGAAATTGCGATTACAACGGGAGAACGGTCAACAATTGCTGGCATGATGAACGAACATAGACTCAAATCATCGACAACGTTAATAGGAATATTCGCTTTAGTGGCTTCTTCCCAAATCAATTGATTTACTTCACGATTATTAGTAGCTGAAATTACTAAAGCATAACTCATGAGATATTTAGGATGAAAAATATCTCGAATGTAATTAATTTGAGATTGAGATAAAAGTACTTCTAGTGCTTCACATAAATTTGGAGAAATAACTGTGATAAGCGCATTTGCTTTAAGTAACAACTCCACTTTTCTAGCAGCAATTTCTCCACCTCCAACTACTAAACAATTGCGATTCCGGATATTAAGAAAAATTGGGAAAAAATCCATATGATTACCGAATGGAACAGCTTGGTAACTTAAATTTTTCGTTAATTAAAATTCTTAGCAACTAAGAAATTATTCAGTGATCAATTAAGAAAGTCATTGATCAAGAAGCATTGAGTAATAATTTACATTTGTCTTTCTAATTTAAGTAATTCCTCAATTCTGAGATCAATTTTACTCTCTCCGCCAAATACGGTACCAATCTTTCTTTTTTCCAAGTGATCGAAATTAAGTTGATAAACTTCAGCAGGTAAGGGAAAGAATTTTACTTCTTGTACTAAAGTAGGCGCATTCTTCATATAAAAATTGATAAATTCTCTGACTTCCGGTTTATCTAATGCCTGTGCATTAACATAAACGAAAATTGGTCGAGATAGCGGTTGGTAACTTCCATTTTCAACGGCTTCGGCTGAAGGAATTACGCCACCTTTACCATTGTCAACAGCGGCAGCGCTTACTTTCTTTTGATTCTCAATATAGTAAGCAAATCCAAAAAAACCTAAACTATACTTATCACTTGCTATACCTTGGACAAGAACGTTGTCATCTTCAGACGCAGTAAAATCGCCTCGACTCGATTTGGCCTTTCCTACGATTGCTTCAGTAAAATAATCAAATGTTCCAGAATCTGCGCCTGCGCCGTATAATTTAATTTTTTCATCTGGCCAAGATGGATTAATCTGATTCCATTTAGTAATTTTACCTTGCGCAGAAGGTTCCCACATGGTTTTTAATTCAGCAACTGTAATTGTTTTACTCCATGTGTTTTTAGGATTTATCGCGATTGTCAATGCATCGAATGCAACGGGTAATTCAATATATTCAACACTAGCTGCTTTGCAGGCTTCCATTTCTGCTTTTTGAATAGGTCTTGACGCATTAGCAATATCGATTTCAGCACGGCAAAACTTTTTAAACCCTCCACCTGTTCCAGATATTCCAACAGTTACCCTGATTTCGCCTTTTTTCATTGCTTGAAAATCTTCAGCAACTGCTTCAGTAATGGGATATACCGTACTAGACCCATCAATCATTACAATCGCTCTTGCGCCAAGCTGACTACTTAAAACTAGTAATAACCATCCACCAATAAAGCTAATAAAACTTCTTTTATCTAGTATTTTCAAAATAAATCTCTCCATATTAAATCAGGTTAGCCAAATTGATCGTAATCACCGTTTATCTTTCCTAAAGCTTTAGGAAAGATAATATTAATTAATTATTATTACAAAATTGTTACATGTAATAATTTATTATCCGCTTTTAATTTATTAACAATTATTCATTACGATCGTTTCGATTCCCGTTGAGCAATTTCTCGTACAGCATTAGCAATTTCTTCAGCCCAATAATCAACTTTCTGCTGATTGCTGCCTTCCACCATTACTCTGATCAATGGTTCAGTCCCAGATGCGCGAAGTAATACTCTGCCCTCACTGTTTAAATCACTCTCGGCTTGTTGTACAACAGCCTGAATAGATGCATTACTGATATGATTAAGTCCCTTTGCTACTCGAACATTAATCAGGCGTTGTGGAAAGAGTTTAATATCACTAGAGGCTTCCTTTAAGCTTAGCTTTGAATCGCGAAGTGCGTGCAGAACTTGGAGCGCAGAAATAATCCCATCGCCAGTTGTATGCTTATCCAGACATACGATATGACCAGAGCTTTCCCCGCCAAGTTGCCATCTGTTTTTATTGAGCAACTCAAGTACATATCGATCACCGACATTAGATCTCTCAAATGGAATATCAAGTTTCATCAATGCTTTTTCTACAGCCAGATTAGTCATTAATGTTCCTACTACTCCACCTCTTAGAGCGCCCCTACGATAACGATGCTTAGCAATGATATAAATTAGAAGATCACCATCATAGATAGCACCATTATCATCAACCATGATTACTCGATCACCATCTCCATCTAAGGCTATACCCAGATCAGCCCCATGTTCTTTGACAGCTGACTGTAAAGTAGCACAGTGGGTCGCACCACATTGGTGATTAATATTGAATCCATCAGGATTTGCACAGATAGTTACTACATCTGCACCTAACTCATGGAGTACATGTCCCGCAATATGATAAGTTGCGCCATGTGCACAATCGATAACAATTCGTAACCCCCTTAAATCTAAATGATAAGGAAAAGAGCTTTTACAGAATTCAATATACCTTCCTGTTGCATCTTTTAAGCGTTGAACTTTACCAAGCTTTACTGAAGGCATCGTTTGAATCGGTATATCGAGCCCCATTTCAATTTTTAATTCCATTTCATCAGGTAATTTTGTACCTTCAGATGAGAAAAATTTAACGCCATTATCATCAAATGGATTATGTGAAGCAGAAATTACAATACCTGCTTGCAGTCGTAATGCACGTATTAAATAGGCAATCGCTGGTGTTGGTAGGGGGCCTGATAGAAGTACATCCACACCTGCCGCAGAAAAACCGGCTTCTAAAGCCGATTCTAATAAATAGCCAGAAACACGCGTGTCTTTTCCAATTAACACAACCGGTTTCTCACCTTTTTTTAAATGCCAATCTGATTCTAGCAGTACTTTACCCGCCGCATAACCTAAGTGGAGAATAATCTCAGGTGTAATTGGAAATTCACCAACACGTCCTCGTATTCCATCTGTCCCAAAATATTTTTTTTTCATTAGTCAGATATTTTGAATAAGAAAGTTAGATATTCATTAATAGAGAGTATTTATTTAATATCTTGATTTAATGCATTAAAAACCAAGATTGCTTCTTTTGTTGCCTTGACATCATGTACTCGTAAAATTTTTACTCCCTTCGCTGCAGCTAATACAGCTGCAGTAATGCTTGCATAAGTACGATGATTAACGCCATTCCCAGTAATTGTTCCAAGCATCGATTTACGCGATATTCCCACCATAACTGGGACATTAAAAGTAGTAAATTGATCAAGTGATCGAAATAACGCTAAATTATGTTGTAAGGTTTTACCAAAGCCAAAACCGGGATCAATTACTAATTGATCATCCGTGATACCAGAATCTTGAGCAACCCGAATTTGCTGCTGTAAAAAACACTTAACCTCAGAAACAACATCTGCGTAAAGTGGATTATCTTGCATAGTTTTGGGCATTCCTTTCATATGCATCAAGCATACCATAACTCCACTCTCAGCGATAATTTTTAATGCACCTTCCGATCTAAGTGCATTGATATCATTAATCATTGAAGCACCTGCTTGAATAGATGCCTGCATTACTTCTGGTTTGGTCGTATCGACTGAAATAGGAATAGTTGAGGATTTTAATGCTTCAATGACAGGAATAACGCGTCTTAATTCCTCTTCAAGATTTACACAAGTGCTGCCAGGTCGAGAGGATTCACCTCCAATATCAAGCAGGTCTGCACCATCTTCTATCAATTTAATGGCATACTCAATTGCTTTTTCTGACACGGCATGACATCCTTGATCAGAAAATGAATCAGGCGTAACGTTTACGATACCCATAATCAATGGCGTATCATTTTTTATGCTTCTTATTAATCTGAGATGATCACTCAAGGGACAGAATAGACTAGAGAATAGAAGAATATTTACAATTTGAAGCTATCGAGAAATAGTTAGTAGTAATCACATATATAAATTATTTCTTGAAAATTTTATTCCAGAGAAAAATGTAATTTTCCAATAGCATCACAACTCAAATACAAAAGAAAATTCTAATAAAAAAACCGTAGATATATTAAATATCTACGGTTAAATTAGAAAGTACCTGGATAATAAGGAGTTTATACTTCTTGCGCGGATCCTTCGTTCGCTGCTGCAGTTGAAGTAGGCTTATTATCCTCTTTTGGTGTTGCAGATGATTTAGACTGCGGTGGTTGAGGGGGGCGTGGCGGTCTATTTTCCATAATAGCTTTAATTTGCTCGCTATCAATAGTTTCCCATTCAAGTAACGCTTTAGTCATCGCTTCAATTTTATCTCTATTCTCTTCGATCAGTTTCCGTGCAAGTGCATATTGTTCATCAATAATGCGGCGAATTTCTGCGTCAACTTTTTGCATCGTAGCTTCGCTTACATTTTTATGAGTCGTTACTGAACGACCTAGAAAAACTTCACTTTCGTTTTCTCCATAAACCATCGGACCTAACGCATCTGACATACCCCATTGCGTAACCATTCTTCGCGCAGTTTCTGTAGCGCGTTCAAAATCATTTGAAGCACCTGTTGTCATCTGATTCATAAATATTTCTTCAGCAATGCGTCCACCAAACATTACAGAAATCGTTTGTAAAATTTGATCGCGATCCATACTAAAACGATCCTCAGTCGGCAATTGCATTGTAACGCCTAACGCTCGCCCACGAGGTATAATTGAAACTTTATGAACAGGATCAGTTTTTGGTAATAAATAAGCAACAACCGCATGACCAGATTCATGATAGGCGGTATTTTTGCGCTCATTTTCTGGCATAACAACCGAACGCCGCTCGGTTCCCATTAGAATCTTATCTTTTGCTCGTTCAAAATCTTCCATATCAACTAAACGCTTATTAGAACGTGCGGCAAAAAGCGCAGCTTCATTAACTAAATTCGCCAAATCAGCGCCAGACATACCGGGAGTTCCCCTCGCTAAAACACCAGCATGAACATCAGGAGAGATTGGTACTTTGCGCATGTGAACTTGCAAAATTTGTTCTCTTCCTCGGATATCAGGAAGTGGTACAGTCACTTGACGGTCAAAACGACCTGGACGTAATAGCGCGGGATCAAGCACGTCAGGACGGTTGGTTGCAGCAATTACAATCACGCCCATATTACCTTCAAAACCATCCATTTCGACAAGGAGCTGATTAAGCGTTTGTTCACGTTCATCATTGCCACCACCTAGACCTGCGCCACGTTGACGACCTACTGCATCAATTTCATCTATAAAAATAATACAAGGTGCATGCTTCTTTGCTTGTTCAAACATATCTCTTACTCGAGAAGCGCCTACACCAACAAACATTTCCACAAAATCAGAACCAGAGATACTAAAGAAAGGCACCTTAGCTTCACCAGCAATCGCTCTAGCTAATAATGTTTTACCCGTACCTGGGTTACCAACCATCAATACCCCTCTTGGTATACGCCCACCTAATTTCTGAAATTTGGTAGGATCTCTCAGAAACTCGACTAATTCTGCTACTTCTTCCTTTGCTTCTTCACAACCTGCCACATCGGCAAAAGTCACATGATTACTATTTTTATCCAACATCCTTGCTTTGCTTTTGCCAAAGGAAAAGGCACCACCACTTCGCCCCCCTCCTTGCATTTGGCGCATAAAGAAAATCCATACCGCAATTAATAACAACATTGGAAACCACGATACGAAAATACTCATTAGTATCGAAGGTTCTTCTTCAGGTTTAGCTTCAACAATAACACCTGCTTTAAGCAAATCGCTGACCAACCAGGGATCTGATGGTGCAAATGCTATAAATTGACGTCCGTCTGATTTAGTACCTTTTAATGTGCGCCCATCAATAATTACCTTTGCGATCCTGCCCTGATTCATTTCATTGATGAACTGTGAGTACTCCATTGGTGATTGCGCTGACTGACGTACAGTAAACTGATTGAATACTGTCATAAGAACTATAGCAATCACTAACCAAATAGCCATATTTTTTATTAAATTATTCATAGTAGGTCCTAAATTTACACATTAAAGTACCAGAATGTTTATTCCTATTATTCGTATTATTAATAAATTCGTTTAGTATTCTTTTAATTTATTAATAAATTTAAATTATTTCTGCGAGATAAGTTGCAGTCTAACAGATAATTTTACCTAATCCTAACAAATACAATTCTTTACTTTTGGAACGTGAGGCTTTTGGTTTTCGTATCATAACTTTGTTAAAATGAAACCTCATATCTCGAATATATTGGTCAACATAACTTCCTTGAAAAATTTTGACAAGAAAACTCCCTCCTGGTTTCAATTTATTATTGGCAAAGTCTAAAGCTAACTCAGCAAGATTGATACTACGCGCTTGATCACTCATTTCAATTCCCGCAAGATTCGGTGACATATCTGAAAGAATAAGATCTACCAACTTTCCTTCTAAATGAAACTCAATTGCTTCACAAACCTTTTCCTCACTAAAATCACCTTGAATAAATGTTACCCCATCTAATGGCAGCATATTTAATAAATCAAGTGCAATAATCTTACCGGATTTACCGATCCTTTCGCGGCACACTTGAGACCAACTGCCTGGTGCTGCGCCCAAATCGACAATGATCATTCCCGAACTAAAAAGCTGATCACGCTCAGCAATTTCGATTAATTTATAGGCCGCACGCGACCGATAACCAGCTTTCTGCGCTTGTTTAACATAAAAATCATTGACATGCTCATGAATCCACGCCCGATTAACTTTATTTGATTTCATAAGAAAACTGAATAATTACCGATGATAGCCACTATATTCAAAACTATCACAATCATCAAAGTAACATCTTATTTATTATTTCGAAGCTAAAAGAGATATGGAGCTGAGCGCTTGCAATCTGCTTAAGATAATTTTGCAAAAAATCATCAATTTGTAACTATAGAAAACAAATTTGTTGGGGTTAATCAGCTAATTATTAATGTTAATGTTGATTTAAAAATTTAGATATACTGAACACTCAATATTTCATATTCTCGAACTCCCGCAGGTGCAACGACTTCAATGATGTCTCCAGTATATTTTCCAATCAGAGCACGAGCAATTGGCGAGCTAATAGAAATTTTTTTCTCTTTGAGATTTGCCTCGTCATCTCCAACAATTTGATAAATTACAGTTACATTCCCCCCGAAGTCCTTCAATTCGACAGTTGCACCAAAAACGCAAGCACCATCAGCGTCAATCAACGCTGGATTAATTATTTGTGCATTTGCTAATTTACTTTCAAGCTCAGCAATTCTACCTTCAATAAAACCCTGTCGTTCTTTAGCAGCATCATATTCAGCATTTTCTGAAAGATCTCCATGAGATCGAGCCTCAGCAATCGCAGCGATAACAGCAGGACGCTGAATCGTTTTCATTTCGTGAAGTTCTGCACGAAGCTTTTCAGCGCCCGTAACGGTCAAAGGGATTGAGTTCATTATAAATTTTATCCTTTCTGATAATAATAAAATCTCAAATTACTGTATTGATTGCTGATGCATCATCTGCATACTATAAGCGCGCAACTCACGCATATTAGAAATACCCATATAAGCTGCCCTAGCTCCAGCCATTGTGGTGTAGTAAGTAATTTTTGCAAGTAAAGCTGCATGTCGAATAGAGTAAGAATCTTGAATAGCTCTTCGTTTATTCGCTACCGTATTGATGATCAAACAAATTTCGCCATTCTTGATCATATCGACAATATGAGGACGTCCTTCTGCTACTTTATTTACCTTATGAACATTCAAACCCGACTCAATCATGACTTCAGCCGTTCCTTGCGTTGCATAAATTGTAAAACCAAGCGCTATAAATTTCTTAGCAAGCGTAATAGCTTCAATCTTATCACTTGCACGAACACTAATAAAAATCTTGCCTGAGGAAGGTAACTTTATTCCTGTCGCTAACTGCGATTTTACAAACGCCTCAGCAAAGGTATTTCCAACACCCATCACTTCGCCAGTAGATTTCATTTCAGGCCCTAAAATAGTATCTACCCCAGAAAATTTGGAAAATGGGAAAACAGCTTCTTTGACGGAGAAGAATGTAGGTTCAACATCTTTTAAAATGGCTTGATCAGATAAGCTTTTATCAACCATACAACGTGCTGAGATTTTTGCTAGTTGAAGTCCTGTTGCTTTTGATACAAAGGGTACCGTACGTGAAGCTCTTGGGTTGACTTCTAATACGTATACAATACCATTCTGTATTGCAAATTGCACATTCATCAATCCGATCACATTCAATGCACGAGCCATTACTTCTGTTTGCCGACGGAGCTCTTGCTGTAATTCAACTGAAAGACTGAAAGGTGGAATCGAACAAGCTGAATCGCCGGAATGAACGCCAGCTTCTTCAATATGCTCCATAATGCCACCAATGAGTATCATTTTTCCATCAAAAATCGCATCAACATCAACCTCAATCGCATTATTTAAATAATGATCGAGCAAAACAGGTGAATCATTCGTCACTTTAACCGCTTCTTGCATATATCGCTCAAGGTCTTTTTGTTCATGCACGATCTCCATCGCGCGGCCTCCCAATACATAACTCGGGCGCACAACTAAAGGATAACCAATTTCTGTTGCAGCAACCAATGCCATTTCAATATTACGTACTATTCGATTCATCGGTTGCCTCAAGCCATGGCGATTAAGCAAATTTTGGAAACGTTCACGATCCTCTGCGCAATCGATCATGTCAGGGTTTGTGCCAATAATTGGTACACCAAACCGTTCAAGATCCCTAGCCAACTTTAAGGGTGTTTGTCCACCATATTGAACAATTACCCCATCTGGTTTTTCAACAGCAACGATATTCAAAACATCTTCAAGTGTAAGTGGCTCAAAATATAAACGATCGGATATATCGTAATCTGTTGAAACAGTTTCTGGGTTACAGTTGACCATGATCGTTTCAAAACCATCTTCACGCAACGCTAGTGACGCATGAACACAGCAGTAATCGAACTCAATTCCCTGTCCTATGCGGTTCGGCCCCCCACCCAAAACCATAATCTTCTTTCTTGTGCTTGGATTAGCTTCACATTCTTCCTCATAAGTAGAGTAAAGATAAGCAGTACCCGTGGAAAACTCGGCGGCACAGGTATCAACACGTTTATATACCGGACATATTTTTTCATTTAGCCGACGTGTGCGTATTGCTAACTCACTTGAATCGAGTAACTTTGCCAATCTACGATCTGAGAATCCACTTCTTTTTAATTGGCGCAACAAGTCTGTATTAATAGAATTCAAAGTCGTACCAGTCAAGGATTGCTCTTGCTTTATAAGATCTTCTATCTGATGCAAAAACCAGGGATCAATATGTGTTAATTGATAAATTTCATCAAAAGGCATGCCTTGTCGAAATGCGTCTGCCACATACCAAATGCGCTCAGGACCGGGATGTCCCAACTCAGCAGCAATTAAATCTAAATCAGATGATTTTTCATCCAAACCATCGACACCAATTTCAAGTCCGCGCAAAGCTTTTTGGAATGATTCTTGAAACGTGCGTCCAATAGCCATAACTTCACCTACAGATTTCATCTGAGTCGTTAATCGATTATTGGCCTGAGGAAATTTCTCAAATGCAAATCGAGGAATTTTCGTAACGATGTAATCAATCGTGGGTTCAAAAGAAGCGGGTGTAACACCACCCGTGATATCATTGCTGAGCTCATTCAATGTATAACCCACAGCAAGCTTGGCTGCAATTTTAGCAATAGGAAATCCGGTTGCTTTGGAAGCAAGCGCAGAGGATCGAGAAACGCGTGGATTCATCTCAATTACTAACATACGACCATCAGCAGGATTAATTGCAAATTGAACATTCGATCCACCCGTTTCAACACCAATTTCACGTAACACCGCAATAGATGCATTGCGCATGATTTGGTATTCTTTATCAGTGAGTGTCTGGGCTGGCGCCACTGTAATCGAATCACCGGTATGAATGCCCATCGGATCCAAGTTTTCGATCGAGCAGATGATAATACAGTTATCATGCTTGTCACGAATAACTTCCATTTCAAACTCTTTCCAGCCAATTACCGATTCTTCAATCAGTAATTCGCGAGTAGGTGAAGCATCTAACCCGCGTTCACAAATTTCTAGAAATTCTTGTCGATTATACGCAATGCCTCCACCCGTTCCCCCGAGTGTAAAAGAAGGGCGAATGATTACCGGATAACCAATCATTGCTTGCACTTGCAGCGCTTCTTCCATACTGTGAGCAATTGCAGAGCGCGCGGAACTCAATCCGATATGAGCCATCGCCTGCTTAAATTTCTCACGATCTTCCGCTTTGTCAATGGCCTCTCGCGATGCGCCAATTAACTCCACACCATATTTATCAAGTACGCCATATTTAACTAAATCTAGTGCACAATTTAGAGCTGTTTGCCCACCCATTGTTGGTAATAGTGCATCTGGACGCTCAATATCGATAATTTTCTCAACCATAGGCCAGGTTATCGGCTCAATATAGGTCGCATCAGCCATTTCTGTGTCCGTCATGATCGTCGCTGGATTTGAATTGACCAGCACAATCCGGTAGCCTTCTTCTCGTAGTGCTACACAAGCTTGAACACCCGAATAATCAAACTCACAAGCTTGACCAATAATGATAGGCCCTGCTCCAATCACAAGAATCGATTTAATATCAGTACGTTTTGGCATTTTTAATGCAGCAACAAAGGGTTAGTCTAAGTTTTACTCTGCAACATAACCTTGTTGCTTTTTATGTTGTTTGATTCGATCAATGAAACGATCAAATAGATAGCCGGCATCGTGGGGTCCAGGGCTTGCTTCTGGATGACCCTGAAAGCAAAAAGCAGGACTATTGGTTAACTCAAATCCTTGCAAGCTTTTATCAAATAAAGATAGGTGGGTTACTCGAATATTTGCTGGAAGTTGACTCATATCAACTGCAAATCCATGATTTTGGCTCGTTATGATAACTTTTCCACTATCAACATCCAGTACCGGATGATTTGCGCCATGATGGCCAAATTTCATTTTAATCGTTTTTGCACCTGCTGCAAGTGCCAAGATTTGATGTCCAAGGCAAATTCCAAACGTTGGGATTTTTTCTGTAATTAATCTTTTCGCTGTGTTTATTGCGTAATTACAGGGTTCTGGATCTCCCGGCCCATTCGATAAGAAAACACCATCAGGATTCGAAAGCAGAATTTCTTCAACAGGTGTCTGAGCCGGATAAACGGTTACACTACAATTACGGCTTGCTAACTTACGCAATATTGTTCGCTTGATTCCAAAATCGAGCGCAGCAATACGATAGTGAGTAGTGGTTTGTGACGAATAGCCATGACCTAACTGCCAATCTATTTCAGTCCATTCATAGGAATGCTGACAACTAACTTCCTTGGCTAAATCCATCCCTACTAATCCCGGAAAAGATTGGGCGCGTTGCAGTGCGGTTTCGATATTAATATCACCAGCCATAATACAACCTGCTTGTGCGCCCTTCTCTCTTAAAATACGGGTAAGCTTCCGAGTATCGATACCTGCAATCGCCACAACATTATGAGTTTCCAGAAAAGCTGGTAAGGATTCTGTTTTTCTCCAATTACTGGCAGAAAGCGACAAATCTCGAATGACCAAACCCGCAGCAAAAACCTTAGTGTCCCCTTCTGATTCAATGTCTTCTTTATTTGTCCCGGTATTACCAATATGTGGATAAGTCAGCGTAATAATCTGCTGACAGTAAGATGGGTCAGTCAAAATTTCCTGATAACCCGTCATGGCAGTGTTAAAAGCAACTTCCCCTACAGTTATTCCTTTTATTCCGATTGAAATACCTTGAAAAACTGTACCATCAGCCAAGACAAGGATGGCACGAGGTTGCTGCAACACAAAACACTCCTTTTAGGATATTTTTAAAAAACTATTGCACAAAATTAACAACAGTTAATACACAATTATGCGAATTATACGTGATAAAGGGAGAGTTTTCTAACCTTTCCCTTTAAAATAAAGGAAGCTGTTTATGCGAGGCCACGTCAATGCTAGAAATTATTACGATTTAAAAAATCAACTGAGCATTAAAGCGTTATGGCCATAAATAGTAACCCAATTAACCCGGAGCATACCAGTACCGGAATAACGCCGATTTGAAAGCGGAATAATGCGATAATAGCCAAAAGAGTCATCAAACCTGCCATCCAATCAAAGCTTTCATGTGCACTAGGAAATAAAACATGCCAAGCAAAAAATAACGCTAAATTAAGAATAACGCCTACCACAGCAGCTGTAATCGCTGTCAATGGTGCTGTAAATTTTAAATTTCCATGTGTTGATTCAACCAAAGGCCCGCCTGCTAGCACAAAAATAAAACTTGGCAAGAAAGTAAAATACGTGACAATAACTCCAGCAATTATGCCGGCTAGCAATAATTGATCGGGTCCCAATAATGCAAGATTCCACCCTGCCACAAACCCAACAAAAGTAACAACCATGATAAGGGGCCCAGGCGTGGTTTCCCCTAAAGCGAGGCCATCAATCATCTGATACGGCAGTAGCCATTGATAATAATCAACTGCGCCTTGGTAAACGTATGGCAACACGGCATAAGCGCCGCCAAATGTTAGTAAAGCAGCTTTGGTAAAAAACCAACCCATCTGCGTTAACGCATGCTGCCAACCTAAATATTGCATCATCAAACTCATGGGAATTAGCCAAAGTAACATGCCAATTACAACAATCTTAGCCAGATGCGCCCATCGAAAAAAGGTGTGCGATAACCGTGGCGAATCATCATCGATAACTGCTGGTCCAAAAGATTGATTCATTTGCTTTGTAGGATGACTCCCTAACTTAAAGTAATCAGAACCGAAACGTCCTCCCAAATATCCAATCAACGCTGCTATAGCTACGATTATTGGGAATGGTATTTTAAGTGCAAAGATAGCAATGAAAGCTGCGCATGCGATTGCCCAAAGCAGCCCATTTTTGAGCGTACGCGATCCAATCCGGTACGCTGCATGGATAACGATCGCGGTAACAGCCGGCTTTATCCCATAAAAAATACCTGAAATAACGGGAGCATCCTGGAATGCAAGATAGATCCACGTGAGGACAATTAAAATGAACAAGGAGGGCAGAATAAAGAGCAATCCTGCAACAATTCCACCCCATGTACGGTGCAATAACCAACCGATATAGACTGAAAGTTGCTGTGCTTCAGGTCCAGGTAATAGCATGCAATAATTTAATGCATGCAAAAAGCGCTGTTCAGAAATCCATCGACGATTTTCGACAAGCTCGCGATGCATTATGGCGATTTGCCCCGCAGGGCCACCAAAGCTAATAAATCCTAGTTTTAACCAAAACCGAAAGGCATCCCAGAAATCAATCGACCGAAGCATTCTCGGTTCTTGTGATTCAACCATATCGATACCCTTCCCCATTCGCCATTTAACTTCAAAAAGGTATTAGTCTATATCGATAATGATATTACTTGGGGCTTTTTGAGAAATTGATCGGGATTAGTATGACAAGCCATCCATACTTCTTATTGTTCGATACTGATCATGCGCCGAATTTCATCAGTCTTAAAACCTAGCGCCATCGGCTGGCTCACATTGGGTAAGGTAATCACATCATATAATTCGGTTACAATTCCATCCATGCGGAACCAGTGCACAATATCGCCACTACACAAATTAATGATCAGGATACCGCAACGCGGCTCCACATTTCGCTTTTTAAATTGAGCATCTAATGGTAAATCTTTGAAAGTCTTATCAGCTCTTGGCTTGGATAAGCCTATCAATGCATAATTGCCATGAAAACTCAAACCTCGAGCATAACCAGGGCAGAAGCATAAGGATTCAAAGCATCCTATCTTGGGATCAACGAAACCAAATTCACCGGTTCCTGAGTTCAGTAACCAAAGCTTTTCTTGGTACCAGCGTGGAGAATGAGGCATCGATAATCCGTCGCAAATAATTTCATTACTGCGTACATCGATCACAATGCCTCCTCCCATACGATGGCTGCGCCAGCCATCTACCATATCGGACTGACCGATGGCCGTCACATATGCAGGCAGCCCATTTTGCATCGCTAAACCATTCAAGTGGCAACGATCTTCTGCTGCTAACTTACTAATAAAACTAGGTTTCCAGATAGGTTTGAAGCTATGCGTGTTACTCAAGGTTGCTAAACAACTAAACAACGTATTAACAAATATGAGCGTTCCTTGTTTATCAATCGCCATATCATGAACATCAAGGTCACCAGTGGTATAACCCAATTGAGGAACATATAACCGATCATACCCGCTTTGTCGCTGACCGGATTCAAGCATGTTCTCGAATCGCCAAATTTGATAAAGGCTACTCATATAAAACCCATTGTCAGTCGTACACAGTCCCATACAGCGGTTGAAACTGCGTTCAGAAACTGAAAGTTCCCGATTAGTGTTAAGTCCAATCAAACAAAGTTTACCTACCTGATAGGTGGTAAACGCAATTGAGAGATTCTGCTCAGCTAACCATGCAGTAAATTGACGAGACAAGTCAATTTCGAGAATTGGTGCTTTTGTTGTTTCGCTTGCCAGCATTGAAAATCGACGGTATTTCTAGATTAACTCAATGGTCTGATTAATACCGACTCTGCTAGCGATATCTTGTACAAACTCAGTGCTAGCAGTTATGGCAGTCGTACTTCTGCCAAATAGTACATAACCTACACCAGAATTAAAGACAACCCCATCGCCAAATGGTGCCCCAATAATCAGGTCATCAAAGCCATCATTATTGATATCACCCGCACTACTGACTGACTTACCTAAAGCATCTGCCGTCGCTAATCCATTGATGATAAAACCCTCATTAATACTCAAGTTGGCTAAATTGATCGATGACTCGAAAGCAGAAGATTTACCAAAGATTACATAAGCAGTACCTGAAGAAACACCATTCGGATCTGCACCGAATGCGCCAATAATCAAATCATCAAGCCCATCCCCATTAAAATCACCTGCTGTACTAACCGATCTACCAGCCTGATCACCTGCCGCCGCTCCTGCAAAGCGAAAACCATTATTACCACTCAGCTCAGATAGCTTGATTACAGGGTCAAATCCAGAAGCTTTACCAAATACAATATAAGCTGCACCAGAGCTCTCCCCGCTTGCGTCAGCATTTCTGGCCCCAATAATTATCTCTTCAAAGCCATCTCCATTAATGTCGCCGGCATTATCCACAGAGTAGCCCGCTTCATCACCTTCGGCCACACCTTCAATGCTGAACCCATTGTTACCATCCAAGCTAGCTAAATCTACAATTGCATCAAACCCAGTTGCTTTCCCAAATAATACGTAAGTTGTCCCGGTACCACCGTAATATGACCCACCAATTAAATCATTAAACCCATCCCCATTAATGTCGCCGGCGCTAACACCATTTCCAAATGAGGCGCCTGTTACCGATCCCTGAATTTTAAAGCCATTGCTGCCATTCAACTCGGACAAATCTAGATTTCCATCAAAACCAGTGGTTTTTCCAAAAATCACATAGCTACTACCAGAAAAAGCCCCTGCAGGCTCAGTAGAAATCGGTGCGCCTATAATTAAATCATCAATATCATCTCCATTGACATCTCCTGCGCTATCGACCGACCAACCCAGCAGCAAATCTGCTTCATCCAGGCTCATGCGGAACCCATTGCTACCATCCATGCTTGCTAAATCGATTACCGCATCAAACTCAGACGATTTCCCAAATATGACATAAGTGTACCCAGTATCTAATTTTGGAATATCAGATAATGCCGCAGAAACGACTAAATCATCAAATCCATCACCGTTAAGATCTCCTGCACTACCGACCGCTTGACCAGCACCATCGCCCCCTGCCACGCCGTTAACCCTAAAACCATTGCTACCGTCCAAGCTAGATAGCGGTAGTGTTGCACTGAAGCCAGACGCTTTGCCAAATACTACAAAACTAGCGCCAGCATAGAAATCATCAAAGTTATGCGGTGCACCGATAATCAAATCATCAAAGCCATCACCATTGACATCACCCGCACTACCAACTGACTCTCCTGTATCATCACTGCGTACGATGCCATCCAATCGGAAACCATTTGAACCATTGAGTTCCGCTAAATTTATCGATTCGCTTGGATTATTCAAAAGATTATCAATCGCAACCTTGGCAGTTTCGATCGAAGCAGCGTCGGCAGTTACGCCTGTAAGAATCTGCTGAAGCGTCGCCAAGTCAGTTGAAGCGCCATTTTTCTCAATAGAATAATAATGGGAAACCTCAGTTCGGTTATCAAAACGAGCTGCTGCAAGACCCCAAACAGGGTCAGTTTGATCTAAATCATCCAGCGCCTTAATCGCCCATTCAACGACATCACCGAAGGTTTTCCCTGTTGACATTTGATCTAGCATGGCTTCCACTGTGCTTGCTTTATCATCAGCCGAAACACTGTCCGCTAATAAATTATTCACAACTTTATTGATATTCTCGGTTCTAAAGTGCAATGTGGCCTGACCCCAATCAGGGTCGGTGACAGAAAAAGAAGAGAGCGCATTAGCAATCTCTGCGATGATTTGGTTTTGTGTAGTGCCAGCCGTGATCTTGCTTACAATAAAATTAACAGCAATCGTTTTAGAATCGGATGAAGCTCGATTACCGATGAGATCATCAACGAAAGTTTGAGCAAAAACATTGGGTGCTAAATCATCGGCGTAACTTTTTCCTAAGAATAACTCGGTACCTAATAACCCCTGAGCAATACTTGCAATTGAATTTCCAGCTTCGAGTTGTGAACCCAATGCATCAAGATACACCTTACCAAGGGCTGCATTGAACATTGCCTGGGTCATTTGCAATAAAGCGGTTTGTTGTTGTGCTGTCAGTGCCATGTATTATTTTCTTCCATTTAGAGTGATGGGATTTTTTATTAAGGCTGCGGCCATACTTGCGTTCCATTGAATTGAATCGGCAAGTCGCGATTAATTTGTGCGGCTGACGGTGTGATTGATACAGTCTGACCAGTACCACAAGATTCCGGCAATGGATTCGTTTCCAAATCACGATTAACCACGAAAGACACTGGGAAATCATAAGCGTGTGTACCTGGCACCCCATCATATTTTGACCCTACCGCAGGAACCCAGAAACTAGTAGCACCTTCTTCATTTATTCCATCAATACTGGCTAGTTTACAAACCTCAACCGCAGCGGCCAAAAACCTTACCGTCTTGGCGCACGATTCAGGCACAAACAATATCGCACTGGAAACGAAAGGAATGCGAGCAAATAAATGGGAGGTCATCGTTCTCCCTCCCCCCGACCAAAACCCTACTACATTGCCATTGGCATCACGCTTAACATCCTGTTCGCTAAATACTGATCGATCCTGATATATTTGCAAAATACCTCCCCAATTCGCGATAAAGTCACTCAATGCACCGGTATACGGATTACCATTGACGACGATAGTCGAATCAGCCCCGTCTGGAAATACGATGCTAGAACCAATTACATCTGCCTCACCACAACCATGTGTGATAACCAAGTAATTCTGAGAATTATTTCCTTCGAGGATTTGGGGAGGTTGAATTACAGTATGTGCCAGGGTTAATTGGCTAAATAAGCTAATCAATATCGCGCTTAATACACTTGCAATCGATGACGCACCCAATGCTTCAAGTCGCATTTCACTACCCCTCTAAAATATAAGAATTTATTTATATGCTACGAAAAGCTTACAAAATAACTATCCGTAGATCTCATAATGATAAAAATAGGGCTAATTACCCTAAAATAAGCTTATCCCGTTAGATTGGTTATACTTATATTCCCTGAATTAGGCAATGTGACAAATTGTCGCAGGAGACAGTTTGCTACAACAAACCATTGAATCTAGTTTCAGAGGGGAAAAAACTTATTAATTGCTAATCGCTTTTTTAGCGACTTGAGCTTGAAAATTCTGGATACTCTATAAACCAGAGTATCCAGGACCGACGACAAATCATAAGAATTACAGCGTAGCTAAAAATGCAACGAGATCTGCTTTCTCTTGGGTTGTTAAGCCCATACTAAAACGATTGTTATAAAACTCCACGACTTCTACTAAATTAGCAGCAGAACCATCATGAAAAT
>WBZN01000184.1_pt1 | contig 83919 bp, 83 predicted proteins | sample 5204281 | NCBI WGS metagenome assembly WBZN01 (sample SAMN12344347, study PRJNA552823) | activated sludge metagenome | biome: Activated sludge suspended growth; feature: Nitrification reactor; material: Wastewater; isolation source: activated sludge from nitrification reactor of wastewater... | reverse complement strand
CGACTTCCAAAAATTTCAACATAATCAACACGAATAAAGAGAGTCGTCAAAATCATTGAAATAAACGGCCCAAAACGCTTCCGGAAAAATCCCATTGGTAGTTACGTACCTTTATGGGATTTAACCCAATTTACTATGCGTAACAGTACCAATCAACGGTTCAAAACGTTACTGCCTGGTCAAGGGCAATCCGTAAGCGAGCCCTCGCGAATACCCGTTTGTGTGGCGATCGATGATTTCTATAGGGAATTGTATGCCGATATTTTTCCCGATAAAATCCAGCACAGCGCTGCTTGCTTTCTCATAAGCACTGTCATCGCCCAATGCTCCCATCAGATCGACACTACTTACTCCGACAATGGCACCGAATTTAAAGGAACCAGCAATCATGCTTTCGTTACAGCTTGCAGGCTACACGGTAAAGCGGAGCGGGACATGCGGCACAGTCAAATTTCCTTTAAAGACAGCACCGATTGGGTGTATTCAGCTATTGCGTTTCATTAACTTCTACAATGCTATGAAACCCCATAAAGGATTGAATAATACCACTCCTTATGAAATACTCACCGCTTATTTTAGTCAACATCTCTGTAATCAACCCTGAGGTTTCTTACAAATAATCGTGTAATCGTTACGTCACAAATGTTTTCTTTACTACCCATTTTTTGGAGCTTTAGATATGCCGAAAATTTTCGATTTAGCCACACTCAATGGTAGCAATGGTTTTAGAGTAAATACTTCTTCTTGGGGTGTTAGTAATGCAGGAGATGTAAATGGCGATGGTTACGATGATATTGTCATTGGCGGCAAAGAAACCTCAAGTTCCGCTCCAAGTAATGTAATATTTGGCAAAAATACGCCATTTAGCGCAATATTTGATCCATCGACGCTCAATGGCAATAACGGTTTTCAATTAATTCGTGACGTTTATGGAGCATATTGGGCAACCACAGCTGGAGATTTTAATGGCGATGGTTTCGATGATTTGCTCGTTAATGGGATCTCTAATTGGTTGTCTGCTACCATCTTCTTTAGCAAAGGTACTGGTTTCAGTCGCACTGAAAGTTTATATGCTGCTTTGCAGGACAAAAATACCGGTATTAGTATTTTTGGTGTAGAAGGTATTGACGGTCAATTTCCTTCCGTGAATAGTGTAGGCGATATCAATGGCGACCATATTGACGATATTATCGTGGGAAATGGTAATGCTGGGGGTTATCAAGGAGGCGTGAGCTACGTAGTATTTGGTAGCAGTAGTTTTACCAGTAAATTTTTAGATGTCCAAACATTGAATGGTACGAATGGTTTTCGGTTGCATGGCGTCGACGGCATTAACGGAAACGATGATTTTGGTGATTCAGTCAGTGGTGCCGGCGATGTCAACGGTGATGGTTATGATGACTTGATAGTCGGTGCAGCATGGGGTGGTGATAACCCAACAAATGGAGGGTCTAGTTATGTTGTATTCGGTAAGGCCTCTGGATTCAGTGCAAATTTGGAAATGACCTCGCTCGATGGTACGAATGGTTTTCGCTTGGATGGTGTCGCTAAGGATGATTTTGCGGGCAGTGTTAGCAGTGCGGGAGATGTGAATGGTGACGGTTTTGCGGATATGTTGATCGGTGCCTCTGGCGCTAATATCAATGGAGATGACTCTGGTTCCAGTTATGTCGTATTTGGCAAAGCCTCTGGGTTTGATGCGGTGGTCAATTTAGTCGACCTGGATGGCACCAATGGTTTTACTATGAATGGCGAGTCAGCCGGGGATCAATTGGGTGGATCAGTCAGTGACGCAGGCGATGTTAATGGCGATGGTTTTGGCGACATACTGATCGGTGCTGGAGGAGCAGATCATCATGGCGTAGATTCTGGTTCTGTTTATGTCATTTTCGGCAAATCGATCGGTTTTAACGCCACACTGGATTTGGTTAATTTGGCCAGTGATGCCGGTTTTCGTATTGATGGATTAAAAGCAGGGGATAGGTTAGGATATTCAGACCATAGTGTCAGTACCGCAGGCGATATCAATAACGATGGTTTCGATGATTTAATAGTGGCTACTGATGTATATAATTTAGCGAAAGATCGTTACAGCTATGTCATTTTCGGACGCAGTGACTTTTCGAATACAGAAAAAGTCATTAAAGGCACCAATAAAGGCGATATCCTCGTGGGCACTAAAGCTGCAGAACGTTTTGAATCGGGTAATGGCAACGATACCCTTATCGGAAAAGGGGGGGCCGATACTTATCACGCAGGCAACGGCAACGATTTAATTCGCGTGAGTGATTTGGATTTCAAACTCGTCAATGGTGGTCGTGGTAACGGCGATACATTAGCGATAGCCGCGGTAGATGGGAATCTGGATTTGGCCAATTTTTCTGGAAAAATCATGGGGATTGAAAAGATCTATTTGTACGGCCCATCGGGTAGCGATAGCGGTGTGACACTCAATGCAAATCAGTTGAAAGCATTATCCGATACTACTAATAAACTAATCGTCAATGGCAATCACGGAGATTATGTGCACATTACCGATCATGGGTGGCAAGATAAAGGAATTTATAATGGTTTTCATACCTATACCAACGCCGATGCTCAATTGGTAGTGGGTGTCAATGTCATGGTGGATTTTCATTTAGTATGATTTTGCAAATGTCTCTTAACCTTTCTGATGGACAGAATCCACATACTACAGCATTATTATTTGCTATAGCTGGTTGTGGAGGTATTCCAGGATCGACTAAATAGATTTATCAAATCCATACGAAATACAAGCTTGACCCTTGGGACCGTAGAGCGAGATATTTCCCGCTGCAAAATTTAAGGTGGTAAAAGCTCGTTTGTTATATTCACTATAAGTGGAAATAATTAACCCATTGGTAGAATTAATTTTTCTTGCCTTATCCGCAAGCGCCATAAGATCATCCCATGATTTTTTTAGTTCCGGATAATCTTGACAATGGGTTTCCAACCAAATATTGATCGCCCTTCTTTCTATTGAGATTCCTAAAAAATTTAAGCAACTATTTCTTTTAGCATCGCATTGATTCAATTGCTCTAATAACATTGTTTTTCTTGAAACAAGGCATTCTAAATCGTTAAAACTATTTAATGTAAATGTATTTATTTCTTGTTTAAGTGTCTCTATTAGTGCTTGTAGCAATTGTATTTCCGATTTTAAACAAGAAACAAATTCTAATAATACATTATCATTTTGCATCAATTAGTGCCTTTTTTAGATTCAATTAATTCACGAACAGTTTCAAGAAGCTTATCAGCCACAGCCCCAGCATTGATCTGAAAATTACCTTCACTAATTGCTTGCTTTATTTCTTGAACTCGCGTGGAATCAACTATTGAGTTTGAAGTTGAATCATTATTGATATCTTGTAACTTTGTTGCATTAGAACTTAAATGCACATTGTTAGCTTGTGATGGATTTGAACTCAGAGGATCTACATCAGCACGCCTCTTTCCTTCATTGACTGATACAGTCGTAACTGGCTGTAATAATTTATCGATTTTCATTATTCTTCCTCAAATTGGTTTTTACTGTACATTTTATCGACAATATTTAAACTAACTTTAATTATTGATAATAAGTTGCTGTATTCTCCTTATTATTATTCTAGATATATGTTGTAGCCAAATAAAACCGGACTGTTTATCAACTCTTTTTTAAAATTTTATTACCGTACCAGCATTGATTGCTGTGTGTATACTGTGAGAATTATAATAACTTTGATTTCGTCCGCTTCACTAGGCAATTTTTAGGTTCCAATTTGAAGATGCTCGAGCTACGTTGGATTTATTACTAATTAATTGTTCCCTATTCCTCACTAAATTGTATGTATGCCGAATAATCCTAACTCTATCTTCCATTCCATACATCCACCTTATGAAACTTCAAACTTCTCAAAAATCAGCATACCTACTCACCTAATCGGAAATCTAGTAATTTATTTAACAACACATTTTCCGTTATAAATTGCTGGACATGATGTTTCTAACGGCATACCGTATTCTGATTTTAAGCGTTTTTTGAGAGTGGCAGCATCTCTTCCATAAACTTGCCAAAATAAGTAATTTGGCATCAAATACTTTTTCGCGAATTCGTACACACCATCGATAGCCTGTTCTGAAGTTAAATTATGTAATTTCGCAGGTCCAGATTGATAATCTTCTGCAGTGAAATAATACAAATTTTCTCGATGAACTTGCTGTCCAATTGGAATAATCTGGGATACCGATGGATAGTAATAATAAACGCCAGGATAATTGTTAATGGTTTTACCAGCACCGAAAAAACCAAGACCACTATTTGTACGCTTCATAGAATCGACAAAAACGTCAGGCCCACCCAAACCGATACCAAATGTTTTCATATTTTCAATAAACGCAGGTAGTGCTCTACGTGGAAAATTAAGATTCTGAAATAATGGTGTGCTTTTAAAAACACATCCGGCATGCGCTTGCATCCGCATATAACCTTTCACGAAAAGTTCTTCTGATATTGCAGAATATCTTTTTCCAGCACCGATTTCACTACCTATAGAAGTCTCTGTAAAGGAAATGGATGCAACTACCGGATTCTGATCATATCTAGCACTCAGAACATCTAAAAGTTTTTTGAATCTTGCAAGCGTTCCAGAATGTCCAAAATTAGCATGATGCCCTTTGTTATCTCTTCCACCACCCTGCTTACCTTGAATAAAATGCGGAGCAATACTTTCTCCATTGATAAGCTCATTTGATTGATTCAAAATATAATCAGGAAGTGAGCTTTGAGTACTTCTCACTTGGAACTTATAGCCTAGTATGATCGCTAGTTTTTTACCTGTAGTGGTTAATTTTGCAATTTGCTCGTCGATTGATTTGAAATCGTACTGATCAAAACGTGGTTCCAGTTCAGACCAGAAATATGTTACCTGAATACCCTGTACTGCGGGAGTATCATGGTAATCTTTGAGAAAGGCAGGGAATTTTGTATGAATATTCGTATGATCCAGCATAATAAAATGCCCTGGATTCCATTTTACTTTTACTCTATCTGTAGGAACAAGAGGACACGCACTTTCAGCAAAAGTAGATGCTAACGTAATTAAATTCAACAACAAAAAACCAAACCAAAATTTAGAAATGTATATTGCTCGAAATTCTTTACTGATCACTCTTAAAAAAAACCTTTGAAGATAGAAAATAATTGCAATTAAATGAAAGACGGTTTGGGTAACGATCTTAAAAAACTATAACGGTCGACACCATGCGTAATAATGCTAACAACGTTAGCGTCTATTATTTATTAAATAGAAGGTTCATTTGTGACTTTTATTCCAGCAATCGAAACAACCCTAGCTGGAACGCCTACAGCAGTAGCATCATCGGGTATATCTTTTACAACAACCGCATTTGCTCCAATTCTTGCTCGATTACCAATTTTTACACTGCCAATGACTTTAGCACCAGCACCAAATTCAACGTCATCTCCAATGACAGCATGTCCAGAACCGATCGTAACGTGTTGTCTAATTTTCACCCGACTTCCTATCTTTGCTCCAGGGGCAATGACTATTCCCATGCAGTGAGAAAAATTCACGCCAGGACCAATTTTTACTCTATAAGGAATAAAAGCTCCGTAAATCACTCTTATGATAATCATGATTACGCGAGGTAAAATGGGGATATTCCAAAGGTAAAGCTGATGCATCAAGTAATAAAGCTTTTCCATTAGTTTTTCCTTCTTAACTTGTGAATCTATTAATAAATTTCTTGTTGTACATGAAATAATTCGATTTTCAATTGAAATCAGTCACATAATTGACCTTAATAATGCGCAATCTTGGGACTAAACTCAAGGTAATTTAACATGAAAAATGCGAATTTGATTCAGTAAATAAACAATATTTTAATCACTAGCTTGCAAATGAATCTTTTATTAAGATTTAAGAAAGATTTATTACGGTCGATTGCGTTTCTCCCTCTATATGATTGACCTGGTCAAATAAAACCAAACACCCAGTTTGTTGACGCAGTTCAAAAATTGACTAGGTAATTCACGTATTCTGCTTAAATTTTAGGCAGGAGACGGTAGAGGTGATTAATATGGTTACGTATGCAAAGATAAGACGGATGTATTGCCTGAACATCTGTCAATTAATGAAATTCAGCGACGAATATGAGTCTGTCACGGAACACGATAAAGCAGTGATTGAAAGCGCCAAACGATAGCGTTGTTAAATATCAAAGAGCGAAGAAGCTTGGCAAGCTAATACTATTAGAATCCAGGTTGCTGTTTGCGATAGAAGCGGATGCACGTAGTCCCAAGAAGGATCGACGTACAGTGTTGATGTTGTTTAACGAAATGGGTGGTTATAGCATTGTTTGTTATTTTATACGAGGGTGGCGTAATCAAGGCAGCCAGAGTAAATCGGTGTATATGCAGCTGCGGATTACGTTGAGTGAAGCGTTTCAGTTTGACTGGAGCGAGGAATGCCTGGTGATTGGCGGTATTCACAGCTTTTGGCGATGTACCGAAACGTGGCATTTACGACAACATGAAGACTGCCGTGGACAAGGTATCCAAAAGCAACGGGTGTGTCCAATACGCGCTTCTTTGCGATGACGGCGCATTACTTGTTCGATCTCGATTTCTGCAATGTGGCTTCCGGTTGGGAGAAAGGTGTTGTTGAGAAGAGTGTTCAGAATATGCGCCGCCGCATCTGGAATGAAATGGTTATGTTGAAGTGTTGGTACGGGTTTTCAGCACCTTCTGATCAACAGTAAATAGCCGATTTAGAATGATTTATTGGATTCAATTCCGAGAAAATGATTAATAATACTCCGGCTTCTTTACGATAAATTCGGAGTTGCATTGAAGCAAAAGATTTACTTGGTACACTTTTCTCGCGCTACTTGGTACTTTTTTACTTCGCCATTGACAATACAATTCTTGAGAAACAATTACTCCATCTCAAAAATGGAGGTTATCTTGATTGACCCTATCATTTTATGACAGAGTCAATCATTAATTTATTTTACAAAAAATAGGTTACGGGATTCCAATCTTGAAAATATTAGACGCCCAATTTCCTTTGCTGTACTCGTTTACACCCCATGCCTGGCTTGGAGTCGAAGGATCTATTGTTATAGCTGAATAATCACCCCATCGGAAATGATTTAAAGCTTGAGTACTGGAAATAGCTGTTCCTAAACCAAAAGATGCATCACCACTTTGCTTAGCAGCGAAACGAACTTGCGGAAAGGTTGAAGTATCTGTACGTGAAAAGGTAATATATTCAGATAAGGCGTCATTTACAGCAATTGATGCATTAAAATCGCTAGAAATACCACTAGAGAAAAAAGTAATTGCTTGGGCTACGCCGGTTGAAACATCAATTTTATAACGCCTGATTGCTGGTCCAAAAAAATCTATAGAGTGAACATTATAGAGAAAATTGCCAATTTGAGTGCTCGCGTTCACAAATCGAGCATCAAGTGTATCAAGAGTACCTCCACCCGGTTGCACAGCAGAAGGAGGTATAGTATAAGCGGCAACAGGTATATCCTTAAAGCCTAGAAAATTGCCAAAAATATGTCCAATATTATTCCAGCGACTTACCCGCAAAATATTATTATTTCCGCCAGCAGCTACAAGCCATGTTTCATTGCCAAGATCACGTACGATAGGGGGAGCAATGGTTGTAAAATTTAAACCACCTCCTCCCCAATTGATTGGGATAATGCCTAAACCATTATAGGCCCGAGATTTTGAAATAAATGTGACCCGCGAACCAACATAACCTGGATTAAAAAGATTAGCAGTCAAAATTAAACCATCAGCGTCAAACCCGAGCTGAGGATAATCGTAAAATTCGCCACTAAAATTCATATCCATTTTATAAATCCACCATCCAGCAGTAGGGCTAGAGGTTTTTGATATTGCCACAAAATGATACTGAGTAGTTGGATTCTCAGGAAAAGCTACGGCTGTTACGATAAAGCGTTTCCATTGGGGATCATATACTGCGCGTGGATCAAACAAAGCTTGAGTAAAATAACCCATGAATGCGTTAAGTGAAGTACTTAAGGAAGCTGGTGCGCAAGGAGCCCCAGCAACGTCTCCCGCCAGATTTGATTTCAAATAAGCTCGAATTTCACTGTTAACTACTTGGAGATAATGTGTATGTCCAACTGCACCGTGAGTATCAGGTGGTACCCAGCCGTTTTGCAAAATACCTGTACAATTAACATTCTTTAGTGTTGCAGGAGCTTGAATAGACGGAGAATCTCCGTCAGTTCGTGAAAGAGGAGAAAAAGAATTTGCATCTTTGTATGCTTTATATTCACTGGCATCCATTGCAGGTCGAAAAGGAAGTTGCTCTGGTTTTAACACTGGTACTGGCAATGAACTATCTGCATTCATTTGATCTAATGTTCTACTAACAGCTTTGGCGGTTTTCCCTTCCACCTTCGTGGGTGGTTCCACACTTTGTGCAAATAAATCTTTACTTTCCATAAACATGAATGAAATACTCAATATTGCACTAATGCTTATTATTCGAAGAGTTTCCTTCCTTTCTTTAAATATCAACTTAATATAGCTCATGATTTTCTCTCTGATTTGAATTCTAGATAAAAGTCTTTCACCCTAATTTTGTAGTTGCTATCCACTTTTAAGAACAGACTTACTCCACTCTAAAAAATTAAAATAGATGAATTTACCGAAGCAAGTGTTCTTGTCAGTTAACACTCATGATTTCAAAGTAATTTCGCATGCGAAACCACTCAAAAATTGACGTATTAATCGACCACATCAACTTAGTCTTTTTTTTGTGAAGAGTCAATGATGAAAATCAAAAAACACTTCCTTTTCGATCTAAATACATAATAGTATCTTTATACTATTTCATTTATTATTAAGAGACTTTTGTAAAAGCCTTATTAAGTGTTAGTAAAAACAATACTGAAGGAAATTAAATGATTAAAATTCTTTTGCATCAAAACACTTTTTTATGGATAAGCAGTCTTTTTTTGGTTTCTTCTTTAATGGTAACTGTTTGTTTCGGAGCAAATACAGCCCTAATCAGTGCAAATTCGACAAATGAAAATGGAAATAAGGAGAGCGGTTTCTCATCAATAAGTGCGAATGGTCGATTTATAACTTTTAGTTCCTACGCTACTAATCTTGTTGCGAAGGATACGAAAAATAATAGACAAATTTATCTTCGAGATTTACTTACAGGCTCAATCAAACTGGTTAGTGTCAATTCTTCAGGCCAAGCCGGAAATGCAGATAGTTGGAATGCAGTAGTAAGTGCAAATGGTAAATTTGTAGCTTTTACATCTAACGCTACTAATCTTATTGGTGGCGATACAAACAAAGTGCCGGATATTTTTGTAAGTGATGTTGAAAACAAAGAAATCACTCGAATTAGTGTTAGTTCTCTGGGACAGCAAAGTAATCTTGATAGCGATTCTTCTTCAATTAGTGCAGATGGGCAATACGTGGCATTTGATTCATGGGCATCTAATTTAGTGTCAAATGATACGAATAATCAGCGAGATATATTTGTTCATAATAGAGAAAATAAGACCACGGTCAGAGTAAGCGTAGATTCTTCCGGACAGCAAGTAGCTGGCTATAGTGAAGAACCCTCTATAAATGCAGATGGAAGGTATGTCGCGTTCATGTCGAAAGGAGAAACTTTAATATCTGAAGACACTAATGGTCGTCCTGATATTTTTGTTTATGATTTACAATTGGGTACAATTAAGAGAGTTAGTCTTGATTCTAACGGACTGGAGGCCAATAATTGGAGTCGCGCAGCTGCTATTAATGCTGATGGTAAGCTTATAGCCTTTACATCTAAAGCGAAAATGACGTCAGACGACTCAAATGGAACCTGGGATGCATTTGTTCATGATATTTCAATAGGTAAAACAAGCCGTGTATCAGTAAACACATTAGGTTTAGGTGCAGACTCATATACTACCGAAGTAGCTATTAGTGCGGATGGAAGCACCATTGCATTTTCCTCTCCATCTACAAATTTAATCGATAATGATTTAAATAATTTGTCTGATATATTTGTTCATACTTTGGCAAACAAAAAAACTTCTCGAATAAGCGTAAATAATTCAGGATTAGAGGGCAATGGAGTGAGTGAATCGCCTGCTTTGAGTGCTGATGGTAACATGGTAACTTATACGTCGTTAGCAACGAATTTAATAGCTAATGATGCCAATAATGTGCAGGATGTATTTGTTCGAGACAGATTAATTAATAAAAATAAAATGGCGGATATTGCTATTAACGTAAGTAATAAACCTGTTTCTTTACCGAAAGATCAGGTAGGTTTTTATATTTTTAAAATAACTAATAATAGTGAGAACCCAGTAGACGGGTTAACATTAGTTAATGTTATTTCAGGCGGGAAAATTTTATCTCTTGGGCCCAGTCAAGGTTCTTGTAAGAAAGCAGCGGTATCAGTTTGTCGAATTGGAACATTAGGAGGTGGTGCTAACGTTACTCTTGCAACTTCAATAAAAGCAAACAATAAAGATTTTTCTCAACAATTAAGTATTCGTGCAGTCGCTAGAGATTTAAAACCGGTTAACAATTTTTTGGAAGTAAAAACTCCTATAATTCCCTGAAAAAGATCTCTTCGTAAATGATTATCTCAGTTGCAAAATATTTGTAAGTATTTGATTATCGATGTTGATAAAAAGCTCAAGAAAACAGTTACGCAGAGGTCTCTGAAATGGTGTTTTAGGATAAGCTAGATGAAACTTATGGGTGTTGATAACGGTTGAAAATTGACTCCCCATTACGGTTAAAATTATTCCAGAGTAAAACAAAGCACAGGATATTACGATCTGTGAATAGGTCGACCAAACTGAGTTGGTGTTTTGCCTCCTGTTGATGTTTTAGATTGGTTGTAGTTTATTACAAATTGACCAGATTTTCTTCAGGCGAATATTTTTTCTCTCTCGCTGCTGTATTCTGATCTTTACACTAGCTGCGCTTTGTTTGTAGCGGAAAGATTCGTTGCTGGTTTCGGATGATGTGGCAATGGCTCTGAGCGGTAAGTCGGCAGCGAGGTCACGTAATGTTTCTTCACGCTCCTTTAAAGATAAATTCCTGGTGAAGCGCTTGGGCTCCGATGGCTTTATCTCGCCTGATTTTTTTAAATAACGAAAAAACCGAACCAGCGTGCTTATTCAGTTGACGACCAATTTCACTTAACGATTTCCCTTGTGACCAAAGATGCCACATCGTTTCCTGTTGGGCATAGGTAAAATTTCGTTTTGATAGTTGATAATTCATGGGCTTAATCCAAAAAGTAAAATATACAATTTAAATGTTGCTTTCACCCATTGAATCTACAACGGTTTTTTTCGCGAAAGAATCGAAGTGATGTACTCGTGGAAAAAAACCTATACTGTTGGCTTGATGTGCCAACTCATGGGTGTAAGTTGTGGCGGCGCCTACTATGATTACGTTCGGTGCGTTGATAATTGAGCGTCACGAGGAAATACTTGAAGCGGTTCGGGATATAGCAAAATCCAGCGATTATAGCTAAGGCAACCGCAGAATCAAAAAAGTGCTGAATGCTGGGTTATCCGGTTAGCCGCTGGAAAGCTCGAAGCCTGATGCGAGAAAGTGGTGTGCAAGCAAGCATCGCAGGAAATATTAAGTGACAACCAATAGCGATCACAAACAACCGGTATTCGAGAACAAGCTAAATCGGCAGTTTGATGTTGCAGATCCCAATCAAGTCTACATTGGCGACATAACCTACATTTGGACTCGGGAAGACTGGTTGTATTTGGCTGTGGTCATTTATTTTCCAGGAAAGCGGTCGGTTGGAGCTGGAGCATGAGTCTAAGAATAAAAGCCAGACTGGTATGTGATGTATTAAGAATGGCTATCTGGCAGCGCCAGCCGCATGCAGGACTGATATTACATTCGGATCTCGGGTCGCACAAATGCCAGTAGAGACTACCGGAAGATTCTGGAAATACATGGCATTATGGTAGTATGAGTCGTGTTGGCGATTGTTTCGACAATGCTGTAGTAGAGGCTTTTTTGGTTGTCTCAAACAAGAACGAATCCACTGGAACCATTACCAAATCCGTTATGCAGCTCAGCAAGATGCGTTGCACTATATTTCCATGTTTTATAACAGTCATCGACTGCATTCATACTTGGGGTATAAGAGTCCGAAGCAATATGAGGTAGAAATGGAAGAACTAAAAAAATCGCTTAACTGAGTTGTCCAGTTTATTTGATCAAATCATAACCATGGTAATCACCTCTTAATCGTTTCTGCCTAAGATTTAGGCAGAAACGTGAATTACTTGCCAATTTTCAAACAGATGTCAACATCTTAAACAACAGCAACCCCGACTAAGCTGGTCGCCTTGCAGCATCGCAAACCGGTGCAATCGACTACGATTGCTTTCTCGATCGAGTTCCAGTCAATTAACTGATCTATCTGCTTCGGGAAATTTCCTTACCGCGTGCGACGGGTTACGTTAAATTCAGAAAAACTCATGTGTCACTTCAATGCTATTGTTTTAGAAAACTATTATAGTAGTTGACTAGCCAACCAAAAACGCAATCGTGAAAAGGTCCCTTGAAATTTTTAAGCCTTACAACTTCCTAACTAAAAACTTTTGGATGTTAATTAACACTCGGTTATTGTAACTAATTGTTTTTACGTTACAAAACAAAAAAACCTCTATCTTTTTAAAATCGATAGAGGTTTCTTCAGTTTAGTTTACAAGCATTTTACGAAAACGAGTATCTCTTTGTATCTATGTAACAGGAGCTTTCATAAAGACTTATTAAAATTAAATTAATTAGACCAGTATTTAGATTTGCTCGCAGCAAACAAGAACATCCACATGACTAAAACAAATGGGAACGTTAAAGTAGGTAATCCGATCGGTGCTAGGAAGCTAGCTAACGCGCCGTGACAGACGACGGTTAAAATTCCGGCTAATAGCGCAAGTAATGCTGTTCCAGTGCTTGGTTTAAGAAAAACCCAGCCAATTGCCATCATCGTTAAAACAGGATTAAAACCATACAGACCCATTTTAATCAATCCGGCATCCGCGCCTAACAAAATTGGTATGACAACGCCCACTACAGCGCCCATGAAAGCCATAACCGCGCCACGCATAGAAGTAATGGCAATGCCAATCAAAAATAATATGCCTACGATGACGCTATCAGCAAACATAACTTCGGCAATACCTTTGGTAATGGCGGTGTACCAGTCTTGTATCACTTCACCGGTGAATGAACCAAACCAAGCCCCGATTGATCCGGCAGATTCAACAGCGACTGCTGCGGTATCGGCAATTTCAGTGGGTGTAGCTGCTGACGGTAATATTGGGCCACGTGAATAGCTGTCAAAGGCAAATACTGCAACCATGAACATCCAGCAGGTTAAAACAAAGGGTGAAGTTGAAGCTGGAATATTATAGGGTTGCAAAATTCTCATCAAAGCGGCCAAAACAACTGTTGATAAAATAGAAGCAAGCACTACATACAACCAGAGTTGAGGTGTATTTTCTAAGAACAGGAAAAGACAGGGACCGACTAAAGTCCCGTTGAAACCGTATAGTCCTGCATCAATATCATCCTCAGAAAAACCTAATACATATGCTGCTGCGGTGCTGGTAATAACGCCCACGGTAGCTGCAAGGCCAGCTGTGATGCCACCGACGTATAATGCAATTAGAAAAATAAGGCCTGTTACGGCATTGCAACAAAAAAATACTTGGCCAACACCTCTTAAAATGACTCGTAAAGGTCTTGGCAAAGCTTTGTCAATTGATAAAGACCAATCCATTGTGATTACTCCAAAAGTTTTAAGAAAAATTAACGACAGCTACAACATTGAAACAGCAAATAACTCAGTATAAAAAATAAAGTGAACAGCTCTGTTAATGACGTTTTACTTCATCCAATAAACCTTGTTTAACAATGAAATTGACAATTTTGTCAACGCCTTCACCAGTATGTAGATTGGTAAATACAAAAGGTCGATCGCCGCGCATTTTTTTTGCATCTCGTTCCATGACATCCAGATTAGCGCCGACATAAGGTGCAAGGTCCGTTTTATTAATGACGAGCAGCGCAGAGCGCGTAATGCCTGGACCACCTTTGCGCGGTATCTTTTCTCCCGCGGCGACATCAATAACATAGATGGTTAAATCCGATAATTCAGGACTAAAGGTAGAGGCCAAATTATCACCACCCGATTCAACCAGAATTAAATCTAGATTGGGGAAATCGGCTGTCATGCGTGCGATAGCTTCCAAATTGATAGAAGCATCTTCTCGAATTGCCGTATGCGGACATCCACCCGTTTCTACACCCATTAAGCGTTCTGGGGGGAGGGCGTTAGCCCGGAGCAGGATTTCCATATCTTCTTTGGTATAAATATCGTTGGTAATGACGGCCATTTCGTAATGGTCGCGCATTTTTTTGCTAAGTGCTTCACATAGTGCAGTTTTTCCCGATCCGACTGGACCGCCGATACCGACACGAAGTGGATTTGATTGAGTATTCATGGTGATTTTATTTTAATAATTTATGATCGATAAACCCTGCTGTATTGTGTTTCATGTTGCATCGACAATAACGATAATCCTGGTGCCCAATTGGAAAGTTCATCATCTTCTAATTCTTGAGCGCGCTGAGCAACGGATTCAATGACCGGATGTAGCGATAGCAATAAACTTTGCCCTGAAACCTGGCCGAGAGGGACTGATTTAACGCATGCAAGTACTTGGTTTTCCACTAACGAAAATAACATGCCTAGCAAAGCTGCTTCATGCGGCACACCTAACGCTTCTGTTGCATAGGCAAAAGCAGTTGGTAAAGGAATTTCGGTTGGATTTTGCAAAATTGATTGCAAGGATTCATCCGCAATTTTTAAATCGGTAACAAGCTTGCCGAGTGAATAGCCCATTTGAATCGTTTCCGCACGAAATTCTGATGTATCGCGAGCCGCAATAAAGCATTCTGTCCAATGCTTGATTGTCTCTAAGTCTCGATTAGCAAAAGCTTTCATGAGTCGCCACGAAATAGGTGCTTCAAAATCTCCAATGATATTGAGCGATTCCGTAATCCATTCGTGTGCACTCTGCTGATTAGTGACAAAGCCTTTATCAATCGCAGATTCTAGTCCTTGTGAATAAGTGTAGGCGCCAATCGGTAACGAAGGGCTTGCGAGCTGCAATAATCTGAGTAAAACAGCCGATTGCACGATTACTCCTTATTCGATTGGGAATCAGACGGACGATGTATCTTTTGTCTTACAGGAATGGGTGCTAATGGCCCGCGTGCATGATAATGGCCTTCATCGCCATGATGATGGTGATCGTGATCATCGTGGTGATGGCTATGTCCATGATGATGTCCGCCACCACTACCGGCACTACTATAAGCTCCCGATTCTGGTTCAAATTGTGCGCTTTCTTCAGTAACGATGGCGCCTAATCCTTCTAACATCTGTTTCAGCACAGAATCTTGGTGAATTCTAAGAAAACCTTCGCCTACCTGTGTTTGCGTGTGGCGATTGCCTAAGTGAAAAGCGCATCGCAACAAATCATGAGGCGTCTTGCAGGTCACTTTATAAGTCGGTTCATGAGCAGCGACGATACGGATAACGCGACCATCATCACTTTTGAGTAAATCATTATTGCGTAAAATAGTGCCACGCGCAGTCAGAATGGCAACATCTTCACCGGATGCAAGAGTGGTTCTGAGGCGACTGTTCTCACGCATTTCATAAGGGAGAACAAGATCAGAAGAAATTGATTCTGCATGTTCAATTTTGGTGTTGAGCGTAAGCATATTAATTATTTTTATAGTTTAAAAGTTAATTTTTATGAAGAATAAAAATTTCGTAATACCGTATCATAAAAACGATTGGAAACACATCAAAATAAGGCTCCCCTGAATTTTCTAATGCTTTGAAAAACAGGGGAATTGTTAATACTTTCCGATATTAGAACAAGAAATAGCGTTGTGCCATTGGAAGTTCTGTAGCAGGAGCGCATCGGAGCAATCTACCATCCGCGCGTACTTCGTATGTTTCTGGATCCACTTCCATTTTTGGAGTTGCATCATTGTGAATCATGTCTTTCTTACGAAGATTACGGGTGTTTTTCACTTCAATGAGTGTTTTGTCCAATTTCAACTGATCAACTATGCCAGCAGCGATCGATGCTTTTGATGCGAAAGTAAAGCATGATGTTTTGATACCGCCGCCATAACCACCAAACATATAACGATAATGTACCGGTTGTGGTGTTGGAATCGAAGCATTCGGATCACCCATTAAAGCAGCTGCAATCATGCCACCTTTCAAAATCATTGATGGTTTGGTGCCAAAGAATGCAGGTCTCCAGATCACCAAATCTGCATATTTACCGACTTCAACAGATCCGATTGCATGAGAAAGCCCGTGGGTAATCGCTGGGTTGATTGTATATTTAGCAACATAACGTTTGGCACGGAAATTATCGTTGCGAGCGGTATCTTGGTCCAACGCGCCAAATTGTACTTTCATTTTATGCGCAGTTTGCCAAGTACGAGTGACCACTTCACCGATACGTCCCATTGCTTGTGAGTCAGATGACATCATTGAAATCGCGCCCATATCGTGCAGAATATCTTCCGCAGCGATAGTTTCTTTGCGAATACGTGATTCAGCAAACGCCAAGTCTTCAGCGATATTGGCATGTAAGTGATGGCATACCATCAACATGTCCAAATGTTCGTCTAGTGTATTGGCAGTGTAAGGACGAGTTGGGTTGGTCGAAGAGGGCAATACGTTATCTTGTCCCACTACCGCGATAATATCAGGAGCATGACCACCACCGGCACCTTCAGTATGGAAGGTATGGATCGTTCTGTCTTTGAATGCTTTGATGGTATTTTCTAAATAGCCACCTTCATTGATGGTATCCGTATGAATAGCAACTTGCACATCCATTTTGTCGGCAACAGCTAAACAATTATCGATTGCAGCATAGGTGGTACCCCAGTCTTCGTGCAATTTCAAACCGCAAGCACCGGCAAGAATTTGTTCTTCATTGGGTGTTGGCAAGCTAACGTTACCTTTACCGAAGAAACCAGTATTCATGACTAAGCCATCAGAAGCTCTGAGCATCGAATGAATGTGCCAAGGTCCAGGTGTACAAGTTGTTGCTGCGGTACCTACTGCAGGGCCTGTACCACCACCTAACATAGTGGTCAAACCATTCATCATGGCATCTTCTGCTTGTTGTGGAGAAATAAAGTGAATATGCGTATCGATACCACCAGCGGTTACGATAGAACCTTCACCCGCAATAATTTCAGTAGCTGCGCCAATTGCGATGGTAACGTTGGGCTGTATATCTGGGTTACCAGCTTTGCCGATTCCTGCAATTTTGCCGTCTTTAATACCGATATCGGCCTTAACAATACCCCAGTGATCAAGAATAACTGCGTTGGTAATCACCGTATCCATGACATCTCTGTGGTTACGTTGTGATTGTCCCATACCATCGCGAATGACTTTACCGCCACCAAATTTCACTTCTTCACCATAGGTGGTGAAGTCTTTTTCAATTTCAATAATTAATTCGGTATCCGCAAGGCGAACACGATCGCCTGTTGTAGGACCCATCATTTCCACATACGTATGACGGGGGATTTTTACGCTCATGTTGATACTCCTATAAAATTGTTTGCTATCAGTTTATTTAAGCTTGCCCATCACTTTTTGATTAAAGCCATATACTGCGCGGTCACCGGCAAGTTCTACTAACTCAACCGTTCTTTCTTGACCTGGTTCGAAACGCACAGCAGTACCTGCCATAATATTGAGTCGCATGCCATAGGCAGCTTCTCGATCGAATTTCATGGCTTCGTTGACTTCGTAAAAATGAAAATGAGAGCCGATTTGTATAGGACGATCCCCAGTATTAGAGGCTGTTAGCGTTTTAGTTTTTCTACCGACATTTAATTCAATATCACCGGCTTCGCAGAATATTTCACCTGGAGTTGGTTTTTTCATAGCAATTCCTTTATAAATTGTTAAACGATCGGATTATGAACTGTGACTAATTTGGTGCCATCTGGAAATGTCGCTTCTACTTGAATGTCTGGGATCATTTCAGCTACACCGCTCATAACATCGCTGCGGGTTAATACTTTTTGACCGGCCGACATCAAATCAGCAACAGATTGTCCATCGCGAGCACCTTCTAAAATAGCGAAGGTAATCAGTGCAACCGCTTCAGGATGATTGAGGCGTAAACCGCGGGCTTTGCGTCTTTCCGCAAGCATTGCTGCGGTAAAAATTTGTAATTTGTCTTTTTCTCTAGGTGTTAAGTCCATAGTTTTTCTCCTGGGTTAAATAACAGTTTTTATTTTATTCTATTAAATTGCTGCTTGAGGTTATTGAAAGGCCCTCCTATAAACTAAAATTCATTTATCACGTGTTCCACATGCGTGGAACGGTTCCGTTGCGTCCAAAATATTCTTGGCGAAATAAATTCCAACAACACAACATAACTTGCCGCGCTATTTCGCTGGAGTTTCCTAAGTAACGCGCTACTAAAACTGATTTAAGTTGAGAAACACCAAATTGACCAATATCTTTACTAATGCTTTTGCACTCTAATCGAGCTTGGTCAATGACAGTGTTGGGTATCGTTTTTCCTGTAAACAATAAGGTCGCACAAATAGTATGATTACCCAAAGATAGCGATCTATTTTGTCCTGAATCTTCACCATTTAAACTGATTTGTTCAAACCAAATGATCTTTTCATCACGTTTGATGGTGGTGCGTTGTTTGATTTTACCGTTATTGAAAACTTCACCGGACAAGGTGCGTCCAAAACATAGTATTTCACAACCCAAATACATAGCATCTCCATTCAGGGTAACCTGATGATCAATGGCTACATTGGTATTGTTGAAAAAAATAGTTTCCTGCGGCAACCACTCCATCAAACCGCCTTTGTCAACATCGATTTTGATCGTTTGACGAGCGGTTCTGCCTGTTGATTTATACCATTTGGCCGCACCTGGAGTCGTAATTTGGACTTTCGCTGAAGTACCTGCTTGAGCAGACATTTCTAACTGATCGCCACTGACAACTCCACCCGGAGGATGAATGATCACGACGTGACAAATTTCGTCTCCTTCGGGGTAAAGCGGTTTTTGTACCAGCAGAGGGCCAAAACGATCTCTCTCAACCAAACGTGTAGTATCGTCAATTGCTGCAAACTTAAGAGAAAGCTTAGCTTGTAAAGGAGAATACTCAGGATCAGATAAAGGATCAGCCACACGAAGTGATTCAGTTGATCCCGAGTATTTAGAGGTTGAGACTTCTTTCCGCTGTTGTTCTGGTAAAGTTTCTTTTTTATGCGCGGTAGATAATGACATTTTGCCTTTTAATTAAGTGTGTTATCCAATTCTAAATTTGCAACTGGAAAGAAAGTTTATAAACATCAAGCGCTGGACCACCAATAGCAAAGGGTGAGTAATTCAGACCTTTGGTTACGAGATCACCGTGCTGATAATAAGCAGAAATACGTGCATTGAATCCATCAATAATATAATTTAGACCGGCTTCAATTTCATCGCGTGTTCTTGCATGATTAGGTTGAACACTGGTATAGCGTCCGTATGGTTGAAAATGACCAATACCAATTTTCATTGGGAACATATAAAGACCGGTGACTGTCCATGATTTACCATCAAACATACAAAAACAATCTTTGTCATTGAAAGCAGCTAAATCATATTTGGCATAAAATTGTTTATATTCCGCATTAACCGTAGCAACACCTAAATTATTTGGAAGAACTTTTTCAAATAAAAGATCACCTACAAAGCCTAGAAAATCACTGCGGTGAGCAGAGGAACCCGCACCATTTTTTTGATGGGATATACCAAACGCAAGCGCTAAAATATCACCCGCTTTACCGTAGTATGTTCCTGCTGTGTAGTAGCCAGGATTTTTTTCTGGATTCAAAAAGTTATAGGTAAAACGCGCAGCCATTAGAACGCTATCATTGGGATTCGGACCAAAATTGTTTTGCGAGCGAAGACCACGGAAGATCCCCATGGCATAGCTGAAGGTTCCAGGAACTACTTTAGGTTCTGCGCTACCCCAGAAAGTTGCTCCATCATCACGACCATACATACCTGCACCGTTGTTATTACTATAACTGGTACTAAAGTCTTGTGAGAAGAAAGGGGTTTTAAAACCGTCATGCGTTGCATGGAAAAAAGGACCATTTAATTCGCCCCGTTCTGTTGGCGCCAACATACGACCACCCCAGACGTTCAAATAACGGTTATATTCAAACTTGACGATGGCGTCCAAAATGTTATATGACATTCTGGGATTGGCGCCTGCTTGCGTATTGTTACAGAAATAACATTCGGTATTGACTTCAAACTTCAAGTAAGGGCCGAATTGCCCGTTCAAGTAAATACGGGCGTTGTCATTGCTGTATCGACCTTCATTAATGTTTCCTGTGCCGATGTTTTCAGTCCAAATACCCGTGCCACGATAACCCGCACCGATTTTGATCCATTTGTTTTCGTCAGCCTGAAATTTCAGTTTATCGGAAATAGGTTTCATAGAAATATCTAACGCATTGGCATTGAGTGCGCCTAAAACAAAAAAACTCATGAGTAAATTTCGCATGAGTTTTTTGGAGGCATTCAACACACTGAATGACATAAATTTTCCTTGAAATGGAATGGCTGAGAGAGATTCTGTATTATCTCTCAATCCATTAAGTAGTTTATTAAATTCAATTTTCATGAGAATGGTCCTATTTGACAAATTAAACAACAAATGACCGCTTGAATAAGCACTCATGTACTAGGAGAGTACATTCTATGGTATTTCTCGCAGTCAGCTAAAAATTAATACTTTCCAAACACTTTGTATTAAAACACTTTGTATTTAAATACTTTGTATTAATCTAAACTGATAACGTTAATCGCATCATGGTCTTTCATTCTGGATGATGTCATGTTATTTATTGGAAAGTAAACACCAAAAAGTAAACATGAGTGGTTTTTGCAATACACTTGTGTCTATTTTGCAACAAATTGCACAATATAGATCAAACATTGATATATTAAGAAAATCAAATTGTGAGTTTGGTGATAAACCGATAGAATTTTGGATCAATAGTACGCGATTTCATTAAAATAGGAAAATAATTGCTTAATGTTTTTTCATTATAAATGAGGGACTTCCAATGTATGCAAAGACTTATTTGAACAAGTTTTCTTTGGTGATGGCTATCTTTCTGTTGTTTTCCAGTAACGCTTTTGCTTCGGACAGTTATTTTGGCAACGCCTCTGAGAAATTAGTGACAGGATTTGCCAATGCGTTGACGGGTTGGATTGAACTACCTAAAAACGTTGTTTTGACCGGGAAAAAAGAAGGCCCAATTTATGGCGCTACCATAGGCCTGGCGATGGGCGTCATGCATACGGTTGGACGTAGTTTAGTCGGCGTTTTGGATGCGGCAACTTTTTTTATCCCGACCAAACCTTCTGTAACGCCTCATTTTATTTGGCAAGATTTTTCGCGAGAAACCTCTTATTGATGAGTGATTAGTATTCGATTATTTCGATGCTAATATTTTGAGTAATCTCTGCTAATTCCTTAAAAAATTATAATTTTAAATCTGAGTCCGCCGAACACATTCAACGGCGGTCCTGGTTCATAATAGCGCCCGAGTGCCGCATTGATGCGGGTATTGGCACTATAAGGTGCATCGAAAAGATTATTGATACCTAAAAAGATTGATCCTTCGAGTCGATTGCCTTTAACTTCCCATCCTAACAATAACTGTCCTAAATTATAAGCGCGGTTGTTTGCCGTATTCATATCATTAACAAAAAAATCACCGACGCGATGCACGTGGAGCTGTCCAAAAAAACCAAAGGGGTGCATGTATTTGATTAAGCCTTCCCAACGATGAGCAGGAATACCGGGCATCCGATTACCTTTCAAATTAATATCGTTGAGAAAATACTTTTCAAACTCAAAATCGGAATAGGTGTAACCAGCTTCGGCATGCAAACCTTTCCATTGCGGGGTGACGATACGGTTTTCGATACCCATTCTTCGAGATTGTCCCGCATTGCGGAAAAAAGCCCGGCCAGGCGAGGAGGGGAGTTCAAACGGCACGATTTCATTCCACGTTTGAATATAGAATGCTGCGGTATCATAGTGGAATCCCGCGATATTGCCGCGCACTCCTAATTCATTACTCAATGAAGTCTGCGCATTTAAGTTGGCATTAAATCCACCTCTGCCAACTGGATTATTTAATAGTTCTGTTGTCGTGGGGGCTTCAAATACTGAACCAACATGCGCATAAGCCTGTTGATGCGGTGTCATGTGATAAACCGCTCCAGCTGAACCACTGGCTTGTGATACCGTACGTGAACCTGATTGATTGCCATCGGATTGATAGTGGTCTTTGACATGGTATTGCAGCCAGTCCCAACGACCACCCACAACAATATCCAATTTGCTGGTCATGCCCCATTCATTGCGAAAATAAGATCCAATGCTTTGCACCCGTTCGATTTGGTTTAGATTCAGTACGCCACGGGCTCCGAAGTTATTATTGAAACGTTGCCGACTATCATTTTGTATTCCGTAATCGACGCCGGTGAGAAACCGGTTGGGTCGTTGAAACAACAGGCTATCCGAAATGAATTGCACGGCTAAGCCGCCGACCCATCGATCAAATTGCACCTGACCACCCTCCATAAACGGTTGGCGGCTTTGAAAATCGCGGTGTGAGCCATGTGCCGTAATGGAAAACTCCTTGTCGGCTGAAGGCCTGACGCGAAAACGAGCCGCCATTTCTTCCTGGCGAATTTCTTCACCCGCATTGAATTGAATATTTCGTGATGATGCCTGTCTCGGATTAGCTTGCACCTCAGATGCTGTCAAAGCGCCAGCGTCTTTCGACAGGGGAGAATAAAATTCTCGGAATACCAACATCAAATCCGAGCGATCGCTGGTTTGGAAATTTAATTTGATTTGTGAATTGGTGTTTTGCATGGCGCTATGATCACGCCAACCTTCTTGCTGCAAATGAGAGCCGAATAATGTGTAGGAAAAATTTCCATTGCGCCCACCCATAAACATTTCCGATTTGAGATAACCATATTGCCCAAAGACTTGCCGTGGCATGATGACTAATTTTCCATAAGGTGCTTCGCGTGTCGTAATGTCGATCAAACCACCCGAAGCATTGCCATACAATGCTGCCGAGGGGCCGCGCACAATATCCATCCGTTGAATCAAGGCCGGATCGATCGAATCCAATTGCGTTTGTCCGTCCGGTAGCGTTTGTGGAATGCCATCAACGCGCATTTGAATACCACGCACGCCGAATGGTGAACGTGCACCAAAGCCGCGAATTGCAATGCGCAGATCTTGCGCAAAATTAAATTGATTTTGAAAAAATACACCCGGTGTATTGCGCGCAAATTCATCTAACGTTGCGCCTGGTTGATATTCTTGTAATGTAGTGCGATTAAACTGTGTGATGCTATTGGGTATCTGGGTTGGTGACCGTTCACTGCGTGTTGCGGTGACATTGATCGGATCCAATACAATGGATTTTGTTATTGATTGGTTTTGCGCGAGTGCGCTCGATGCAAAAAAAATAGCTGCCAAAAATATTTCAAGATGAAGATTGCGGCTACTCAATTCGTCAATTCAGTTTGTTAAAAGAAGTTCGATAGAAGAGTATAAAATACCTTCTCACTCAATGTTCAATAATTTCTTTCACTAACGATGTGATTGAAATTTTCGGATCTCGTTATCCAAGATCGATTTTAATTTTTATAAACAATCCAACAAATTTTATTAATGAAGAATGCATAACGATTCCATACCAGAAAATCGCTTGATATTATTAGGCGCAAGTAATTTGACGTTGTCGTTGCGTTTGGCGATCCATGCCATGCAGCAACGCTTAGGAAGTCCGAGCGAAGTATTGGCCGCGGTAGGGCATGGCCGCGCCTATGGTATCTGCAGCAGTATTATCAGTCGTAAATTGCCTGCGATTTCGGAAAGTAGTTTGTGGAATGATCTTGCCGCTCAAAGAAACTTATCGTTGCCGAGTGCTGCATTATTGACCGATATCGGCAATGATATTTTATATGGTTTGTTGCCGGAACAAATTTTGAGCACCTTAGAAAGGTGCATTGATCAGTTGCAACGGTACGGAACACAGATTGTTATGACCAATTTGCCGATTACCTCGATTGAGAATCTGACGGATACGCGCTATTTAATTTTCCGTAATATTTTCTATCCTTCTTGTGAGTTAGCACGCGACACTACTGTGCAACGTGCGCAAAGTTTACACACAGGTTTGATCGCTTTGGCTGCCAGGAAGAATATCCTCTTATATGAACAAGAACCGCATTGGTTTGGCCCCGATGGCATTCATATCGATTATTGGAAGCGAGAAGCATTTTACCAAGATGTGGCGCGGTGTTTTCATGCGGTTGAGCCACAAACGAACGAAGTCAGCAAGATTAAAAGCTGGTCAGCGGCGTGGTTGCAGCGCCCAACCTTCGCTTTTAAAACGCTATTGGGTTATGATTTCTATTGCCCACAGCCGAGCGGCTTGTTAAGTAATGGTTCCAGCGTTTGTAAGTATTAATCGATGCATCACGGTGTCTCTACATAAAAGGTGAACTCCATGAAAAAAATTAAACTTGAGTTTGGTGATGCAGGTAAAGATGTTTCGCTATCACTATCAGCGCTGGTACACATCGGTGATTCAATTTACGCTGCTGGCGATGAAGGTGTCGATCTGGTACGTTTACAAGCCAATAAGAGTGGCACGCGGTTTAAGTATGAGCAATTGATTCCACTCAACGATTGGTTTGATTTACCTATTCCACCAACAAGCAATAGCTCGAATGGTAAAAAAACGAATGTCGTGGAGATCGATCTTGAAGGCATGGATTTTGACCGCAAAAATCGCTTGTTGTGGATGGTTGGGTCGCATAGTCTAAAACGTGGCCGAGCTTTACCCGAATTGCAGACCGATCAAAACAAGGAACGCTTGACGGGTGTTAATTCTGATGCCAATCGCTTTTTTCTGGGGTACGTTAAACTAAAACAGGATAAAGATAAAAAACTTCGTTTCCCACAAGATCCAAAGAACGACGATAAAAAAGATACCGACGCACCGCGGAAAAAATACTCCGCGCAACTCGAATGTTCAGCAACAAGCAGCGAATTGTTGGATGAAATCAGTCGCGATCCGTTATTTGCCCGATTTTGTTTGCGGCGCGATGGCGTTCCCGGGAAAGATAATGGCGTGGATATCGAAGGCCTGGCCTGCGCGCCGAAAGGCCGTGTTTTGATTGGCATGCGCGGACCAGTGTTGCGTGGAATCGCGGTTATTTTAGAATTGGCGCCAGAACGCATTGATTCACCTCAAACACACGCTGATCGTTTACAGTTAACAAAAATTGGTCCTGATGGTTTGAAATACCGCCATCACTTCTTAGACTTAGCCGGACATGGCATTCGTGATTTATGCTGGCACGGCGATGATTTGTTGATTTTAGCTGGTCCAACGACAGGACTGGACTCGCCACCATTGATCTTTCGCTGGAAAAAAGCCATTAAAGCGTTTGGCAAAAATCAATCCGATGAAGAACAATTTGTTTGGCGGGCTAAAAATTCTCTGGTGTTGGAGCAGAATAATCGGCGTTGGGTACAATTTGAGCCGGGCACTGATCATGCGGAAGCGATCATGCTGCTCGATAAAAAAAACTTGCTAGTCGGCTATGATTCGCCGAGTACGAAACGGTATAAACAGCCCACTACGGTCATCGTAGATGTATTTCCATTAAAATGACTGGCGCTTTATGATGCGTTTTTAGGTAAAATCGCATTGAACGGAATCAATATCAACGAGAAAAATAGAGAGGAATCATCAACAATGGCAGTACAACCACCTGATAACGATGAAAACAAAGACAAACCCATCGTTTCGACGGCACTCAATATTGGCGTCATCATCGGAACGATTTTGTTTCCACTCGTGGGGTTGTTAATGGGTTTTGCCTACTATCGCAAAGATCACCCCGATGCTAAAAAAGCAGGAAAAATTTGGATGATCTTAGGAGGAATTATGATCGCATTGAATATTTTCTTCTTAATATCAATGCGACAGTCTGGCACAGGTCCGCTTCAATAGTAAGAGATCGTCAAAACATCGGCTTGTTTTTGGTGGAATTGAAGCGCTCGATACCCGAAGTGATCTCTAGCTTTGCAGATTCCACACCGTCCCAGCCTTTGATTTTGACCCATTTTCCCGTTTCTAGGTCCTTATAATGCGAGAAAAAATGAGAGATTTGGGAACGTACCAGTTCAGGTAAATCTTCGCACGAGTTGATTTTTTCATATAGATTACAAAGCTTGGTAATTGGCACCGCCAGTAATTTTGCATCTTCTCCTGCTTCATCGCACATTCTCAACACGCCTAAAGGGCGACACCTAACCACCACGCCCGTAATTAACGGAACAGGGGAAATGACTAATACATCCACCGGATCGCCGTCATCCGAAAGAGTGTGTGGGATATAGCCATAATTGCAGGGATAGTGCATGCACGTTGACATAAACCGGTCTACAAACATTGCTCCCGTGGCTTTATCGACTTCATATTTAATGGGATCGGAATTCATTGGTATTTCAATGATGACATTAAAATCATTGGGAATGTCGCTACCGGAACCCACGCGGTCAAGATTCATTTTTTCTCCATATAAATGACAATGATTGGTGCTTTAATGGCGGGATTAAGAGCCACCCACCATAAAATATAACCTCGAAAATTAATTAATTGATAATTTAATACAATTAGAATGAAAGCTAACTTATTATGAAAGCACTTTTCTTCATGCTTTTTGATGTATAGATTTGTTACGGTAAAAGAATTTTATTACAAAGAGGTTGATTGCTAAGTGTTTAAAATTTGCTGTTAGTCATCGCATTTGCTGTATGAATAACAATACAAATTTAATTTTCTGATGTTAACAGCCTTAAAACGAAAGAATTTTTGAAATTTTAGCGGTGCTAAGTATATCACAAAACATAATTGTTCCCTGAACTTGGTATAATGGCGTTCAAGTTATTTTAAAAGAACATATTTTTGTAACTGATACAATCTAATTTCTAGTTTCGTTACCTGATTTTCTTATCGCAGAATGTGAGCAAACTAATAATAAAATAATAACCTCACAAAACATTACCTAGATGTGATAAATAACGATGCAGAATTTAATACTTTTTAATAATATTTTTACAATTCGTCAGGGGGAATAGCATGTCGCAAAAACACCCGGTTATCGCGGTAACCGGATCTTCAGGTGCAGGAACGTCAACGGTTAAAAACAGTTTTGAGCAAATTTTTCGTCGCGAGAAACTGAAAGCAACCATTGTGGAAGGGGATAGTTTTCATCGTTTTGATCGAGAAGCGATGAAAAAAGCAGTTGCCGAATCTGAAAAAATCAATGGTCGCCCAATCAGTCATTTTGGTCCAGAAGCCAATGAATTTGAAAAATTGGAAGCGTTATTCAAAGAATATAGCGAAAGCGGCAAGGGACAAACGCGGTTATATTTGCATAACGATGAAGAAGCTGCACCGTGGAAGCAACAAGCCGGTACGTTTACACCTTGGAAAGATATCGAACCAGGATCCGATTTACTATTTTACGAGGGATTACATGGTGGTGTGAAAAGTGATACAGCAGATGTTGCCAAGCACGTGGATTTGCTCGTTGGGGTGGTACCTATCGTCAATTTGGAGTGGATTCAAAAGATTTATCGCGACACTAGCGCACGAGGTTATTCAGCCGAAGCAGTGACGCAAACCATATTACGACGCATGCATGATTATGTGCACTTCATCACACCGCAATTTTCACGCACTCACGTTAATTTTCAAAGGGTTCCGACGGTCGATACATCCAATCCATTTATCGCTCGCGCTATTCCAACGCTTGACGAAAGTATGGTGGTGATACGTTTTAGAAATCCTAAAGATGCTGATTTTCCTTTCTTGCTGAACATGATTCATGATTCTTTCATGTCACGCCCTAATACCATTGTTGTTCCAGGTGGGAAAATGGGGATGGCTATTGAATTGATCTTGACGCCAATGATTTTGGATATTGTCGCTAAAAGCAGAGCGTAACTATTGTTAAAACGTGTGGATAATATAATTTCCTCACTGTTACAAAAACTACTTTTTCAATAGTTTCATCACAATGGCCGAGGTAACCTCGGCCATATTTATTTTATGGATTCGTTACTGTCAGATTTAAATTCCCAACAATTAGAAGCGATTACACTACCCCATCAATCCGCATTGATCTTAGCGGGTGCTGGTAGTGGCAAGACGCGTGTTCTGACTACTCGAATTGTCTATCTCATTCAATCCGGACAAGTTAGCCCGCACGGTATTCTAGCAGTAACTTTTACGAACAAAGCGGCGAAGGAAATGCTAACGCGAATTACCGCGATGCTGCCGATCAATCCCCGTGGTATGTGGATTGGAACCTTTCATGGTTTATGTCACCGACTGTTAAGAACGCATTATCAAGATGCTGGTCTACCGCAAGCTTTTCAAATTCTAGATTCAGCCGATCAATTGGCTTTGATAAAAAGAATTTTGAAAGATTTATCGGTTGATGAAAAACGTTTTCCTCCAAGACAAGTGCAATGGTTTATTAATAATGCCAAAGAAGCAGGTTTGCGTGCCTCGTCGGTTACTGTTGAAGATGCTTTTTCACGGCGCATGCTTGAGTTTTATCAGGTGTATGAACAACAGTGCTACAAAGAAGGTGTAGTCGATTTCGCTGAGTTATTGTTGCGCAGTTATGAACTGTTGAAACGCAATCAGGTTTTATGTGCGCATTATCGTGAAAGGTTTCGTCATATTTTGATTGATGAATTTCAGGATACCAATGTGTTGCAGTATCAATGGTTGAAACTATTAGCGGGCGTTGGATCGACAACGGAGCAACAAAATGCCGCGGTTTTTGCCGTAGGGGATGACGATCAAAGTATTTATGCGTTTCGTGGCGCTAATACAGGAAACATGAAAGAGTTTGAACGTGATTTTGCGATTTCTAAAATTATTAAGCTAGAGCAAAATTACCGTTCCTATGGCCATATTTTGGATGCCGCCAATGCCTTGATTAACAACAATGCTGATCGATTAGGTAAAAATCTCTGGACGGCGGAAGGGAAGGGCGAGCCGGTGCGTGTTTATAATGCGCCGAATGATTTTGATGAAGCGACTTTCATTGTGGAAGAGGTAAAGGCGCTGCATGCCGAAGGTATTGTATTGTCAGACATGGCGTTGTTGTATCGATCCAATGCGCAATCCCGTATTCTCGAACATAGTTTGTTTAATGCAGCCATTCCATACCGCGTGTATGGTGGCATGCGGTTTTTTGACCGCCAAGAAATCAAGCATGCACTGGCGTATTTGCGGCTCATTGCTAATCCTGACGACGATAATGCATTGTTGCGTGTGATTAATTTTCCTACGCGTGGAATCGGCATGCGTAGTGTTGAACAATTACAAGATAGCGCCAAAATAAATGGTTCTAGTCTATGGGTTGCAGCTGTGCAGCAAGCTGACGAATATGAAACATTAAAGCTGCAAGTAGATTCGGGTAAAACACTGAAAGGTATTGCTGGATTTGTGCATCGCATTACTTTGTTACGTGAGCGTTGCGATTCTTTGCCGCTGCCACAAATCGTTGAACAAATGCTCAGCGATAGTGAATTGATTGCGCATTACACCAAAGAGCGTGAAAGTGCTGAACGATTGGAAAATCTCAATGAATTGGTGAATGCAGCGACCAGTTTTGTACACGAAGCAGAAAATGATACTTTGACGGAATTCCTTGCTCACGCATCGTTGGAAGCAGGAGAACATCAAGCGGGTAGCGGTCAAGATGCATTGCAATTGATGACAGTGCACGCAGCAAAAGGACTGGAGTTTCACACCGTGTTTCTGAGCGGATTGGAAGAGGGACTGTTTCCGCACGAAAACAGCTTAAATGAAACCGATGGCATTGCTGAAGAACGTCGTTTAATGTACGTTGCCATGACGCGCGCGCGCCGCAGATTATATTTAAGCTTTGCGCAAAGCCGCATGTTGCACGGACAAACGCGTTATAACATTGCTTCACGTTTTTTACATGAAATACCTGAAGATTGCTTGAAATGGCTACAATCGGCGAGTAATGTCGCTAATCTCAAAGCATCTCATTCGTCGCCACAGAATTGGCCTCATTCCGTCACAAAATCTTCATCGACCTGTCCCTGGAAAATGGGGCAAAAGGTAGTTCACGGCAAATTCGGCACCGGTATTATTGTTAATTTTGAAGGTACTGGAAGCGATGCGCGTGTACAAGTCAATTTCGAAAATTCCGGAAGCAAGTGGTTATTGCTGGAATATGCAAAACTTACCTCGATTTAGATAGAAAATACGTCAATAGCGATTTCAAATCGATTACAATGAATTGACTTTCGTTTCCAAAAGCCTATTCACGCTCTTATCTGAACGCTATGGCTGTCGTTCAGAAAAATTAGATCAACTTCAGTTCTGCTAGAGTGTTTTATACCATATGCCTTTCTCTTCAGAACTAAATATAAGATATTTTGTAGTTATTAAGTGCCAAAGTGTTGGGCTTTTTTTCGGAATAAGATTTTCGTATTCACTGCTAATAAACAAGTAAGTTGGCGGTTTTCTTTGAAATTCTTCGTAGAAATTCTGCCACTGATAATCCAGATAGTATTCTAGAATCCAGCCATTAGTACTTAATTCAGGTAATCGTGATGTCATTAAATATTTTCTCGGATTTCCGCATACATAAATAGTATCTTCTTCTTTTAATACCTTGAGAACCGATAGAACGTGATTTTTCGCATAATCAAATCTCATGAGTTTTGCATAATTTTCGGAATCCATGCTTCCTTGCAGTGAGCCGAATTGATTATGGGTTATAAGACCTAATATTATTAATATGATAGGTATTCTTTTCCAGGAATTGCCTATTTTCAAGTAATTGAATAAATGGTAAAAAATATAATCTAAGCCTAATATGGATAACAATGCGATAGGCACATAAAACAGTTGGAAGTGATAATTCCACCAAGATGTTTTTTGCATCACTACGACGACAAATCCAATCACTAACCAAGCGATCATCATGCCAAAAAAGTGAGATTCTTTCTTTGATATCAGAAAAACACCTACCCCTGATAACATCAAGAAAAGAATCATTTTTTTGCCGAACCATTTGATAGATTCCCATAGTCTTTCTGGGTGTACTTGATCACCTAGACCGATAACCTGAGTGGGTATTTTAAAAAATATATCGGCCACCAAGTTTTCAATATGATGTGAAAAAATATAATTTAAGAAAATTGCAATAGGAATGAAGCCGCCTATTATCATCGGAAGTAATTGTTTTCTTAAAATGTGCATTAGACCTTTACTTCTAAAGCAGAAGAAAAAGTGAATGAGTAAAAACGATAAAATAATAGGCGCAAAAATCAATTTACAAAGAACGACAACTCCCATGAGGAGTCCTATGACGAAATAGGTAGTCCATAAATTATTTTCATTTTTATAGGCCCTATCGAGTAGCCAAACAATTAAATACAAAGGCACATTAATGAGCGCTTCGAGTTGAGTAAGCTGAAATGCATTTGCGTTGCAGTAATATGCACCAATAGCGAACAAAGGAAACAAACTGCTGCTTAATTCAATTTTATAAAACAAGTTATACTGTTTTATAGAAAAATATAAAATAAGTGAAAATATTAACCAATATCCCAATTCAAAATAATGAATACCAATATCACTCCATCCTAGCGTTTTACCTGCTAAGTAATAAAACATAAAAATACCAGGCTGTTTGTAATCAAAGAGATCTTGGTACAAAACTTTCCCAGCATCGAACATCTGAGCAATGACCGTGAATAGCGATTGGTCTCCACCAAGTATCGTGAAACTCTTGATAGAGCCTATGATCGCGATGATGCTCAGTACGATCATCATCGGAAGTCTTTTTTTGATTTCTCTATAAATCATAGAATTGATTAAAAATTGAGTATATTGAATTGACGCTTCGCGGTATTGATAGATGATTCTGAAAATATTTTTAGAATCTATATGATAGCGTTGTTAAATTTTTGTATTGCTCTGAATAATGAAGATTTATATCGATATTTCTTTATTACATAGGCTCTACTCTACTAGGTTAACAGATTGTATCTGCTAGCCTAGAACCTTACATAATTTTTTATGACGTAAATAAGAGTTATGTATTATTGAAGCATCGGGAGTTCTTTCAATAGTGCTCATTAAATGATAAATTTTGTGGTTCGCAGAATTGCTCACCTGGATATGGATGCATTTTATGCGTCTATCGAACTGCTTCGCTATCCACAATTGCGCGGCTTTCCCGTTGTCGTCGGCGGACGGCAAGATCATCAACCTACCGTAAAACCTGACGGCACACTTCATTTTTATCGGCTACATGAGTATGTCGGACGTGGCGTTATCACGACAGCGACTTATGAAGCGAGAGCATTAGGCGTATCTTCTGGCATGGGTACCATGAAAGCAGCCCAACTTGCTCCAGAAGCCATTTTGTTGCCTGCTGATTTCGATCAATATAAACATTATTCTAATTTGTTTAAAGCGGCTGTTAGGACAGTATGCGGTGATTTTGAAGATTCCGGCATCGATGAAATTTACATCGATTTAACCCGATTTTCAGAGGACTCAACATCGTTGGCCAATTCACTTAAACTGGCTGTCAAAAATGCTACCGAATTATCTTGTTCGATAGGTATCGCACCCAATAAATTATTAGCAAAAATTTGCTCGGATTTAGAAAAACCGAATGGCTTAACCATCATTGGTTTTTCGGATATTCCCAGTCGAATTTGGCCCTTGTCCGTTAAAAAAATTAATGGCATAGGCCCTAAAGCAGCCAGCAAATTGGCAGAATTGAGCATCAACACAATTGGTGAATTGGCGCAAACGCAACTGAGTTTGTTAAAAACCACTTTTGGCCATAACTATGCGACCTGGTTAACCGAAGTGTCGCAAGGCATCGATTCCCGTCCGGTCGTTATTGATCCAGAACTCAAATCGTTAAGCCGTGAAACGACCTTTGAACGAGATCTCGATTTAAATCATGATCGCGCGATATTGTCACAATCATTGATTCAATTATGTGGAAAAGTCGCGCAAGACTTAAAGCATAAGCATTACATTGGGCGGACTGTCAGCATTAAACTGCGTTTTGCCGATTTTCAAACGCTTACGCGTAATTTGACTTTATCCGAGTATACGGATGATGCAACCAAAATTCTTGCCGCAGCCAGAGAATGTTTACGGCGCGTTGTGATTCAAAAGAAAATACGCTTATTGGGTATTAGAGTGAGTTCTCTCTATTTTCTTTCCGGCAAAAACACCATTCCTATAGAATTCACACAAAAACAGTTACCTTTTGATATTACTTAATAATTCTAGGAGTTCGTCCGAGGATAATCGGTTTATTGGGAAGCTCATTTTTTTTAACAAACCCATCGCATGGAAAATGTTCGTTCAAATGCGTACTGATACAGTGAATGCCTTCGATTACGCCAGCTTCAAATTGTTGTTGCACGAATGCTGATTCCATTCTTTGGCAAATGCTTTCCCACTGCGTACTGGTTATTTTTTCGTTGAGTCCACGATCCGCAACAATTTCAACGTCGCGATCCGCTAATAACAAATAGATAAGCACACCGTTGTTGCACTCGGTGTCCCAAACATGAAGTAGAGAAAACACTTCAAGTGCCCGTTCACGAGCTGTTTGATTGCTTAATAGTGCGCTGGTGCTTAATGAGGCTTCGACAGCAAAACAAATCTCTCCATCATGGTTAGATTCGGCGCGCTGTATCGATTGTTCAATCGCAGACAAAGCTTCATCGGTAAAAATTTTACGCAGCGAGAACTGACTGGTAGAGAAATGTCGCATCATGCGGGACAAGTTCATTTACCATCTCCCAGACGCGCCACCGCCGCCAAATCCACCACCGCCCCCTCCAAATCCACCGCCGCCACCTCCTCCAAATCCACCACCAAAACCACCGCCTCTTCCATAGTGATCGTTCGGCCAGTTTCCACGGCTTCCACGATAAATGCCAGTGTTGGGCGTATGAAAAAGATTAATGATCAACATAAAAAATGCTGCGACAACAGCGACAGCGATCGAAGAAACCAGCAACCAACTGACAAATCCTGCACCGACACTGGTTACCGCCGCGCCACCCAGGCGTCCTAACAATGGCTCCAATAGTTTTCCAAAGATATAAAACACAACCAGAACTGGGAGAATCGTATCGATAGAATTCATTGAATTGGCACTCAACCCAGCGCCTCTTTTCGCAGTGGGAAGCGGTAACGATTCGCCTTGTATTAACCGCAACATGGCATCAACACCTGCTTCAATACCGAGCGAGAAATTATTGTTTTTGAATTGCGGGATAATAATTTGCTCGATAATTTGTTTCGCCCGTGCATCCGGTAATACGCCTTCCAATCCATAACCAACCTCAATTCGAAGTGCGCGGTCATTTTTTGCAACGATCAACAACGCACCGTCATCTACTTTTCTGCGGCCTAGTTGCCAATGTTCAGCGACGCGGATTGAATATTGCTCAATACTCTCTGGCTGCGTGGTTGGCACAATCAAAACAGCAACTTGACTACCTTTTTCTTTCTCGAAAGCGGCCAGTTTTTGTTCTAAACGTGCGATATCAATTGAGGACAGCGTTGCAGTCAAATCAATCACGCGCGACTTTAGCTCAGGAACGGCTATTTGCGCCCAACTAAGATTAACGATGAGTAAGAAAAAAACGGCGGCCAAGCCAATGGGTTGCCAGATCCGTATGTTCAAAGCTCTTGTTCTCCACAGGTAGCAACATGATAATAACAATAAAGAATATTCATCCTTCACATAGCAGTTAGACAGCTAACTACTGAGCAAGTGCACCCTGTGGATTAAAATCCACTTTCGGCGGAGCGACGATTTCTTGCTCGTTTTCCACGGTAAAGCTCGGTTTGACATGATGCCCAAAAACCATAGCGGTTAAATTGCTGGGGAAGGAGCGTACCACCACATTATATTCACGGACGGCATCGATATAGCGGTTGCGCGCCACGGTAATCCGGTTTTCGGTGCCTTCGAGTTGTGCTTGCAAATCACGAAAATTGGCATCGGATTTGAGTTCCGGATATTTTTCCACAATTACCATCAGTCGTGATAATGCGTTCGATAACTCACCTTGCGCATTCTGAAATTTGGAAAATGCATCGGCATTATTAATTAATTCAGGGGTCGCTTGAATTGCGCTGACTTTAGAACGAGCCTCCGTCACACCAATCAAGACGTCTTTTTCTTGCTGAGCGAATCCTTTCACCGTATTGACAAGATTGGGAATCAAATCAGCGCGTCGCTTATATTGATTGAGCACCTCGCCCCAACTTGCTTTGATTTGTTCATCGGTCGATTGCAGTGTGTTGTAGCCGCAACCGCTCAAAATCATTGAACCGGCCAGTATCAAACTGAGAATCCCTATACGCATATAATCACCTATTAATCAAAAATTTATCGTTATTTTATCGCTAAAACAGAATGTGGGCAGCAAATTTTTGCGTTGCTTAAAAACGACATAGAAGACTTCCTTGGGAAGATCAATTCTAACGCACTGTGTTTCTTGTAATTTTATCTTTTGTACCCTGTTATAAAAATTCTTTGAGAAAATTTTTTAAAAAAATCTTTCCGTTTTTGAAAAAACTCCTTATACTGATCACCACAATTTGTATGGTTATGTTTGCTACAAACCACTATATATTGTATGTACGCGCTGTGATTGAGAAAAACCAGTTTCATCGATTCATGCCATTGTATTCATGAGATTTGTTGCTCTTAGCAGAAATTTATCCGCATCAATTACGATTCGTCAGGGGAGATCGCCAATGCAATTCGCTACAGAAAATTCCAACCTCAAACCTGTTTCTTCCGTAAGCCAACTTCATCACGATAGTAGCACGCCAAGCACGCGTTTTTTGCATCACAAAGTGATACGCCGTAATGGCGCCGTGGTGGCCTTTGAGCCGAGCAAAATAACCATTGCCATGACCAAAGCTTTTATTGCGGTCGATGGTGGTCAAGGCGCAGCATCGGTGAGAGTACGTGAAGTCGTGACCAATTTAACGCAAGATGTGGTGAATGCGTTGCTGAGACGGCAACCGGACAGCGGTACGTTTCATATCGAAGATATCCAAGATCAGGTAGAACTGGCATTGATGCGGTCGGGCGAACACGATGTGGCACGTGCGTATGTCCTGTATCGTGAAGCGCGTGCGCGCGAAAGAGCGCTGCTAAAACAAAAAAGTGCGGCAGAGGGTAAGACAGAAACGCTTTATGCGCTGGATAATGGTCAGCGGATTCCTTTGGATATGGCGAAATTGTCCGCTTTGATCGAATCTTGCTGTAAAGGTTTGGAAGCCGTTGAAGCAACGTCGATTTTGCAAGCCACTTTAAAAGACTTGTATGATGGCGTGTCGATGGATGAAGTAAGAAAATCAACTATTCTGTCGGCGCGTATTTTAATTGAAAAAGAACCTAACTATAGTTATGTGACGGCGCGATTGCTGTTAAATAACATTCGCCATGAAGTATTGGGAGAAGAAGTTTCTCACGAAACGATGTCGTCGCGTTATCGCGATTATTTTCCAACATTTATCAAACGCGGAATCGAAGCCGATCTGTTGGATGAACGCTTGAGTCAATTTGATTTGAAACGCCTTGCGGAAGCACTGGACGCGAATCGTGATTTGCAGTTTGACTATTTAGGCTTGCAAACACTGTATGACCGTTATTTTTTGCACATCAAAGAACAGCGCATTGAATTGCCGCAAGCATTTTTTATGCGTGTTGCCATGGGCTTGGCGCTCAACGAAATCGACCGTGAGGCACGGGCAATCGAGTTTTATCAAGTGCTGTCCAGCTTTGATTTCATGAGTTCGACTCCAACGTTGTTTAATTCTGGCACTTGCCGTTCGCAATTGTCTTCTTGCTACCTCACGACAGTTCCCGACGATCTGGATGGTATTTATGAAGCCATTAAGGAAAATGCTTTGCTGGCCAAATATGCAGGAGGGTTAGGCAATGATTGGACAGCCGTGCGTGCGTTGGGTGCGCGCATTAAAGGCACCAATGGCAAATCGCAAGGCGTGGTACCGTTTTTGAAAGTAGTTTCGGATACCGCAGTGGCCGTCAACCAAGGCGGTAAACGCAAAGGCGCGGTGTGCGCTTATCTGGAATGCTGGCATTTGGATATCGAAGAATTTCTCGAATTGCGTAAAAATACCGGTGATGACCGCCGCCGCACGCATGATATGAATACCGCCACGTGGATTCCGGATTTATTCATGAAACGCGTCATGGATGGCAGCGACTGGACGCTATTTTCTCCTTCGGATGTACCGGATTTACACGAAAAATTTGGCAAGCAGTTCGAACAAGCTTATCTGGGATACGAAGCTAAAATCGAACGCGGTGAATTACCGCTGTACAAAAAAGTTCCAGCCGTGCAGCTATGGCGCAAAATGCTCAGCATGTTGTTTGAAACAGGCCATCCGTGGATTACTTTTAAAGACCCGTGCAATATTCGTTCGCCGCAAAATCATATCGGCGTCGTGCATAGCTCCAATTTATGTACCGAAATTACCTTAAATACCAATGACAAAGAAATTGCCGTGTGCAATCTAGGCTCGGTCAATTTGGTGGCGCACTTAAAAGATGGCGCGTTGGATATGGATAAGCTGAAACGCACGATCAATATTGCCATGCGCATGCTGGATAACGTCATCGATATCAATTTTTACGCCGTAGCCAAAGCGCGTAATGCGAATATGAAGCACCGGCCGATCGGTTTGGGCATTATGGGTTTCCAAGATTGCTTGCATGAATTGGGTATTCCATACGGTTCTGACGCGGCGGTCGAATTCGCTGATCGTTCGATGGAAGCGGTGGCCTATCAAGCGTATTGGGCATCCACAGAATTAGCGAAAGAGCGCGGCAGTTACAGCAGTTATAAAGGCAGTCTGTGGGATCGCGGCATTCTGCCTCACGATACCTTGGAAGTGTTGCGCACCGAACGCGGCGGTTTTGTTGAAGCGGATGTATCCACGACGCTCGATTGGGATGCGTTGCGTCAACGTATCCAACAATACGGCATGCGCAATTCCAACTGCTTGGCGATTGCGCCAACCGCAACGATTTCCAATATCGTCGGCGTTTCAGCGAGCATCGAGCCGAATTTCCAAAATCTCTACGTCAAATCGAATTTGTCCGGTGAATTTACCGTCGCCAATCGATATTTTGTTAAGGATCTGAAAAAACTCAATCTTTGGGATGAAGTCATGATCGCCGATCTCAAATATTTTGACGGCGCGATTAGTAAAATTGACCGCATTCCAGAAGAAATCCGCGCGTTGTACGCCACCGCGTTTGAAATCGATCCGCTTTGGCTGATCGAAGCCGGCGCCAGACGGCAGAAATGGATTGACCAATCCCAGTCGCTGAATATTTACATGGGGGGCGTATCGGGCAAAAAACTCGATGACACCTATAAATTAGCCTGGTTGCGCGGTTTAAAAACCACTTACTATTTGCGTTCCTTAGGCGCCACCGGCGCTGAAAAATCAACAGGCCGGGCCGGTTCATTGAATGCAGTTCCCGCGGACGGCGGCATCAAAGACACTATCCATGGCGCTGCGGCAAAAGCTTCGGTGGAAGTCACCGCGGTGGAAATCAAATATTGCGCGATCGATGATGAAAGCTGCGAATCCTGCCAATAATCACATCAATACCCATTAATACAAGGAGCAATACAACATGCTGACGTTTGAAGATGAATCGGTTCAACCTGAAATTTCATTGGCCAAAGCGATGCCTCCGGTGATGAACGATCGTGACAACAGTCATGCCGCGGCAGACACCGCGGAAACCATTGCCGGCAGCGCTAACCGCCGTATTTCTGTCGAAGACAAGCAAATCATTAACTGCAACGCGGATGTCAATCAACTGGTTCCGTTCAAATACAAATGGGCGTGGGACAAATATTTGAGCGCTTGCGCCAATCATTGGATGCCGCAGGAAATCAGCATGAGCCGCGACATTTCATTGTGGAAAGACCCGAATGGCCTGACCGAAGACGAACGCCGCTTGATCAAACGTAATTTAGGTTTTTTTGTTACGGCAGACTCGCTGGCAGCCAATAACATTGTATTGGGCACGTATCGCCACATTACCAATCCGGAATGCCGGCAATACCTGTTGCGCCAAGCATTTGAAGAAGCCATTCATACCCACGCCTATCAATACATCGTCGAATCACTGGGTTTGGACGAAGGCGAGATTTTTAACGCGTACCACGAAATCCCTTCGATTCGCGATAAAGACGAATTTTTGATTCCGTTCATCGATACGCTGACCAATCCGCACTTCAAGACCGGCACCTTGGAAACCGATCAACAATTGCTGAAAAGCTTGATCGTATTTGCTTGCATCATGGAAGGACTGTTTTTCTATGTCGGTTTTACGCAGATTCTCACCTTAGGTCGGCAAAACAAAATGACCGGAGCCGCCGAGCAGTATCAATACATCCTGCGTGATGAATCGATGCACTGCAATTTCGGCATCGACGTGATCAATCAAATCAAAATGGAAAACCCGCATTTGTGGACCAAAGCGTTTCGCGAAGAAATCACTGAATTGATGCAAAAAGCCGTCGCGTTGGAATACCGCTATGCCGAAGACACCATGCCTCGTGGCGTATTAGGCATGAACGCATCGATGTTTAAAGAATATTTACGCTTCATCGCCAACCGCCGCTGCCAGCAAATCGGCTTAGATGCGCTGTATCCAAACGCCAATAACCCATTCCCATGGATGTCGGAAATGATCGACCTGAAGAAAGAGAAGAATTTCTTTGAAACGCGCGTGACCGAGTATCAAACGGGGGGGGCGCTGAGTTGGGATTGAAGTTGCTATTGTCAATGTAATTCGTTTATAAAGTGTTTTTTGTTGTGGTGGGAGGATCAATCATGGCAGGAGAAAGTCAAATAAGAGATGTTATTGACGCTGTAACTGGTGTTGCTAAAGCAGTACCGATATATCAAGACATTGTTCAGCCGGCAGCTCAAGAAATTGGAAAAGGGTTACAAACAGTCGCAAAAACTGTACATGTTCTCTTAGCCCCCGTAAGCGCTTTTGTTTGGGGATACGATCAAATCAAAGAATTTATTTCCACAAAAGTATCCGAGCGGCTAAAGAATGTACCTCCAGAAAATTTAGTTTCCCCTAAACCCAATGTTGCTGGCCCGGTACTTGAAGCGCTTCGTTATACGGGTCACGAATCTTCCCTTAGTGATCTGTATGCAAACTTGTTGGCCGCTGCAATGGATTCAAGTACGGCCGAGGGAGCACATCCAGCTTTCGTCGAGATTATCAAACAACTCACATCTGATGAAGCCAAAATAGTATCCTTGTTTGTAAGAGAAATTCCTTTTCCACTTTTAAATCTCCGATGGGCGTTCAAGCCAAACCAAGAGGGCAATATCGGGGGAAAAGCTGTATTAGTTTACTACTCGCACCTTGGTTACATTGCTGGTTGTGAGTTTCCTAAAATGGCGCCTACCTATATAGATAATTTGTGCAGATTAGGATTAACATATATACCTGAATTAGGTGAATACACTGCTAAAGGAGTATATGATGATCTTGAAAATGATTCTTTAATCAAAGAACGTATAGAATTTATAGAAAAAAGTCCGGATATAGAACCGATATTAGAGCGAAAAGCCTTAATTGTAACGGAGCTTGGAAAGCAATTTGTTCGAATGTGCGTGAGACCTCAAAATAATTAATAAAATACCATGCCAGCAACAGGCGAGAAATTAAACCCGGAAGAAATTAAAGGTTGGGGATTACCGGGTATTTTTCGAGTTTGACGGTAGCGTGCATGTGATTGATATTGAAGAGGTGAAAAAACGCGATGAGCGCACTTATTAATTACCAAACCATTCTGGATAGCAACGGAAAACCGGCTTTTGTCGTCGTGCCTTATGCCGAGTTTGTCAAACTTCCCGGTGTCGTACGTCCGGGCATGATCCCCAATGAGGTTGTTGGCAAACGTATCATGAATGAAGTCAGCATGCTTGCCGCCTGGCGCGAATACCTAATGCTAACGCAAGAGGAAATGGCTAAGCGTATGGGGATTACGCAAGCTGGTTATGCTCAGATCGAAGCGGCTAAACGCCCGCGCAAGGCAACACTCGAGAAAGCCGCAGCGGCTATGGGTATTACCTTGGATCAGCTCGCGTATTGAGAAGCGAGTTTGGGCAAAACAAAATTACAATCCCGATCATCAATCAATTTTCCCAATTCATTCCATTGAGTGCGAAACCTTAGAAGGTAGGCCTTATGCCGATCACACCGTTTCATTTTGGTCCAGGAGCCGCAATTCACGCACTTGCGCCTAAGCAAGTTAGTTTTCTTGCTTTTTGTGTCTCGAATATTCTCATCGATATAGAGCCTTTGTATTTCATGCTTACTGATCAGTATCCGTTGCACCGATTTTTTCACACACTCATCGGTGCATCACTCATCGTCATAATGACTGTTGCGCTTTTTATCGGTATGCGTGCTTTTACACAGCGTTTTTGGTTGCCCAATTTATTCCAATGGCAAGAACTCGGTATTTTTGCAATCACCATTGGCGCTATTTTAGGCAGTTACTCGCACATAGTCTTAGACAGTTTTATGCACTCAGACATTGCTCCTTTCGCACCATTCAGCGACATCAACCCCTTACTTCAGGTAATTTCGCTCAATACTTTGCATTGGGGGTGCATTGCCGCAGGTGTTCTCGGAATTATTATTCTCGCTATTCGCCATTTGCGAAGCAAAAATACGCACTAAAAATCTGTTAAACGCAGCACATTCGACAAATGAACCGCTTTCAACCTTCACGTATATAATAAGCGTAATGCCAAATCGAACTGTTAATAAACCAATATCCAACTTGATAAGATAACTACCCATGCAAATTCGTGAAGAACGCGATACGATGGGCGTGGTTAAGGTGCCCGCAGACGCATTATGGGGCGCGCAAACGCAACGCTCGTTGCAAAATTTCAAGATTTCCACTGAAAAAATGCCGGTGGCGTTGATTGTTGCGCTGGCAAAAGTAAAACGCGCGGCTGCAACCGTCAATCACGATTTAGGATTGCTCGATGCGGCCAGTACCGCGGCAATTATCCGCGCGGCGGATGAAGTGATTGCCGGCGATCATGCCAACCAATTTCCCTTGGCGGTATGGCAAACCGGCTCCGGTACGCAAACCAATATGAATATCAACGAAGTATTGGCAAATCGCGCGTCACAATTACTGGGAGGCGGTTGCGGCGCTGATCGTAAAATTCATCCGAACGATGATGTCAATAAAGGGCAATCTTCGAATGATGTGTTCCCTACAGCGATGCATGTCGCGGCTATTGAAGAAATACATCACCGGCTATTACCAGCCATTCGGTTGTTGCGCGAAACATTGGCGGCAAAAATGGCGAAATTTTCTGACATCGTCAAAATAGGACGCACGCATTTGCAAGACGCGACGCCGCTGACGTTGGGACAGGAGTTTTCCGGTTATGTAGCGCAATTGGATCACAGTTTGAAACATATTCAAGCGTCAATGGCGCATGTATACGAATTGGCTTTGGGTGGCACGGCGGTTGGCACCGGATTGAATGCGCATCCGGAATTTGCGCAGCGGGTTGCGCATGAATTATCACGCTTGATCGGATTGCCGTTCATTACTGCGCCGAATAAGTTTGAAGCGTTAGCCAGTAATGATGCTTTGGTGCATGCGCATGGCGCGCTGAAAACCTTGGCCGCATCGTTGATGAAAATCGCCAATGATATTCGTTGGTTAGCTTCAGGGCCGCGTTGTGGCATCGGTGAATTAAAAATTCCAGAAAACGAACCGGGCAGTTCGATCATGCCGGGCAAGGTGAATCCAACGCAATCCGAAGCGATGACCATGGTATGCTGCCAGGTGATGGGCAACGATGTGGCGATCAATATGGGCGGTGCTATGGGAAATTTTGAACTGAACGTGATGAAGCCGTTGATTATTCATAATTTTCTGCAAAGCGTGCGATTGCTTGCCGATGCCATGGTGAGTTTTAATGACAATTGCGCGATCGGCATAGAAGCCGATAAAGAACGTATCGATGCGTTGCTGCACCATTCCTTGATGCTGGTGACTGCGCTGAATCCGCATATTGGCTACGACAAGGCTGCCGAAATTGCCAAAAAAGCACATCGGGAAGGCACGTCACTGAAAGCCGCTGCGATTGCGACCGGTTATGTTACCGCTGAACAGTTCGATGTTTGGGTGGTTGCGGAAAAAATGGTTGGTAAGTAATCAGCCTATTCGAATGAATCACAACTAAACATGGAACAACCGCAACAGGCTTTCAGCCCGGCCACAAAACGCGAACGTTTTGCATGGTGCCTCTATGATTTTGCCAATTCGGGTTATACCACGGTCATTTTGACCGCTATTTTCAATGCATATTTTGTCGGCGTCGTCGCAGCGGAAAAAGGAGAGGGGGGAAATGGCGAAGGGACGTTGCTTTGGACCTTGGCCATGGCGATTGCCAATGCGCTGGTATTAATCACGGCACCCATCATTGGCGCTATCGCGGATTATTCCGGCGCTAAAAAACGTTTTCTAACCATTTCGACCATCGGCTGCGTGCTGTTTACCGCACTGCTGTATTTCACTGGACCAGGCGATGTCGTCTTGGCGATGGGATTGGTGATTGTGGCGACATTTATGTTTGCCAGCGGAGAAAACCTAATCGCTGCTTTTTTGCCGGAAATCAGCACGCCAGAAACCATGGGGCGCTTGTCAGGGTATGGCTGGGCATTGGGTTATTTCGGCGGTTTGTTTACATTGGCGTTGTGTTTGGCTTATGTCACCTATGCCGAGGCGCAAGGCCTGGATGCGGCACACTATGTACCGGTTACCACGTTGATCGTTGCAATTTTGTTCGGTTTGGCTGCCTTGCCAACGTTGTTATGGCTACGCGAGCGAACGGATAGTAAAAAAATGACCCAGAGTACTACACAAATCATTGATGCAGGATTTGCGCGGTTAAAAACGACACTGCGTGATAGCGGCGCCTATACGGATTTGTTCCGGTTTTTAATCGCATTGACGACTTATTATGCGGGAATCCATATCGTCATTGTGTTAGCTGCGGTTTATGCGCAAGAAGTCATGGGATTTAAAACGCAAGATACGATTATGCTCATCATGGTGGTGAATATAACAGCAGCGGCAGGGGCCTTACTTTTTGGTTCTCTACAAGACAAAATCGGTTCGGTTCGTTGTATTGCGATTACTTTGCTGATTTGGTCAGCAGCGATTATGTGCGCCTATTATGCAACAGACACTACGCTGTTTTGGGTTGCCGCTAACTTAATCGGCATCGCACTCGGCGGGGCACAATCGGCGGGGCGGGCATTAGTCGGAAAATTGACGCCTTTAGGTCGGCAAGGTGAATTTTTTGGGCTGTGGGGATTGGCAACCAAATTGTCCGCAATTATCGGCCCACTGACTTATGGCGGCATGGTGTATTGGTTTGCAGGCGATCATCGCACCGCGTTACTGAGCACGTTAGTTTTTTTTATCGCTGGATTGATGGTACTGACTACCGTAAACGAAAAACGTGGATCTAAAGCGGCGGAAATGCGTTGTTGAAGAGATTGAAAATTTTATTGCAGTAGGAAACTTGCTGTTTTAGCGCCTGTAGGAACTAAAGTACCATCCCTACAGGTTTGTCTCGGAAATTCTTAATGTTGGTTAAAAAAATAAACTAATAACCTACTGAAAAATTTCTGAGCTTTACTAAATAATACATAGAGTAAGTAATTAATTGCTAATTACTTTTTAACTTCGTTACGACCTTCAGCTTGTTTACCGTCCAGCGTTGTTCCATAGTTATCTGAACTAGCGCTTTCAGGAGCGGTTGGTTTACCACAAGCAGCTAATGAAACCACTAAAAGTAACGCGATAAAGTATATTGAATATTTCATTAAGGTTTTTCCTTAAAAAGAATAAAAAGTAACAACTTGATGTACATGCGTACTTGGTCACTATAGCATGTTTATAATTGCCGTTTGAGATTGATTCATCCTATGACATTGCTCATCCGATTGCACTATGTTTCTCTTCAAATATCAGCATTTCACTCAAAGGTAACAAACTGTAACCGTTTTACTAGTTTGTTTTTATTTAAAAAGATAAGATATACTGTGAGCTATGTCTTTGACCTAGCTACAAAAAAAGATTGGTCGTAATAGGCTTCATTTCGTTGAATGAGTGAAACTGATGTACTGGTATAGTGTGGGATCATTTATCTTTTTTGAATTGCTTATATGCAACATAAATCACTCTCTAGCGTCGTTGTCAAAATACATTTTGATTTAACTCATCTAGATTTGAGCAAAATTCTTATTTGTTTGATTCTTTTTGAATTATTACTGATAGCGGCATACGGTATGGACGTAGCATTGGACAGTCCAAGTTGGGTTATCAATAAGCTCGTCGATTTGGATAATGAAGGAAGTATTGCCACTTGGTTTTCTTCTATCCAGTTATTCATCGTTGGCTTGCTATTCTTTGTTAAAAGCTATCAAGTTGATGCCAATAGCACTGAATTGCCCTCTAGACAATTTTTTTGGATCATGGGATTAGGGGTGCTTTTTTTATCAGTCGACGAAGCTGCCGCAATTCACGAAAAAGTTAGCATGGTGCTCAAGCAAGCCGAATTTATGCCTCGCTTTAAAGGCAGTCATGGAATATGGATATATGTTTATGCATTCATCGCAGGAATTTTCTGTATCTTAATGTGTCGCAATTTTATTGCGCTATGGAAAAAATTTCCTCATGCAGCATTAATCATGGCTTTAGGTATTTCTACATTTATTACAGGTGCAGTTTTTCTAGAAATTCTCAGTTATCAATTTTTTCGTGATGACTTAACATCGTTCGGTTATGTTACCGAAGTTGCTTTGGAAGAGTTTTTGGAAATGCTTGGAATTAGCATCTTATTATATAGCGTATTGCTATTACTAGTTGAAAGCAAAAACTATAAAGCCGTGGCAGAACCAATTAAACATAGTATTTTTAATAATCAAACATACAAATCAACTAAGTCATTGCAATAATACTAAACATATATCACGATATCATCAGAAGTTTTAAAATCGCAGTGTGTTCGTGAAATGAAAAGAATGTCGGTTTATAAATTTTATCGCATGTTTGGAGTAAAACTATTCCGGTTTAATCATCGAAACTATTCTACAAAGATTATAAATCAATTGCTAATAATTTATATTATGTTAAAAGATAGAAATAGAAGACGGAAAAATGAAGGACGCAGATTTAGCGACAAGCTGACAGCGGACAATTACTTTGAAACATAGAGACAAATGAAATGAAACAATATATGGTGTCAAATAGCGCGAAAAATTTATCGTAATTCCATAAATCAAAAAGAACCGCTGCAACCATGTTTTGCTACATGGGGGTGGGACGGTTCCGCTCATGAAATTTTACATGCAATATGAAGTCTGAAGGAAAACCTCAGATCGCTTCCATGAGCCCATGACAAACCATGGCTGAAATCCAGTAAATGCTTGGAACAAAAACATTTACTGCACGGCCATAAATTTTTTCTTAATCTATGGTTTGTCTATCTCGATTAAAAATGTTACTTATGACCGTGTTAAAACCATGCGTTAATTTTTTTATTGCGTCATTCCCGTACTCATCAGATCCCTAGCCAAGGTATTGCGCTCTTCATTGAGCTTTTCCAATTCTAGGTCAATTTCGGCAATTCGATTGAGTCGTTCATCCGGTGGCATGCTGCTTTCCGGCCAATCAAACTGATCCAATGCATCAGCAAAACGTTTTTCTATTTGTTCTCCAAATAGCCAATAAATTGCGCTTACATGCCACCCCAGACCATTCGAATAAGCTTGACCATCCAAATAGGGAAAAGGCTGTGTGTTTCCTGCTTTTTCATTACGTACTAATTGAGGGAAGCTAGTGTTGAACGGAAATCCAGTCGTTCTCGCAAGATTTCTCAAGCGCATGGGGTATTCCGATGCCCGAAGCTGTATATCCTTGCGCACATACCGCATAAAATCTTCTTTACTTAAACGGGATTCAAAAATTATTGCCCTCTCGTTCAGCAACGCTTCAATTTTCTGATCAGTTTCATAAATCTTCTTCTTGACTATTTCAGAAACGGAAATCAGTTTGCCGAGTAACCCTTGAATCTCTTTACCAGTATCATTTTTATCCACCTCGTTACTCCTTATTTAATTGAGCAGAGGACATTGCAGGGTTTTTCGAAAACGGTTTAATGATTTGCTCGATAGCTTTGCATTCTATTAACGGCATTGCTTCTTGGAGTGATAGTTCAATTTCATCTCCTTCCGCGTATTTGACATTATCGTGGTTAACATTCCGAGTAACTTTGTATTTCATTTTCCGCTCCTGTAGTTTTGTGAATCAGAAATAATCCGTCTTACCTGCCGGTCGGTCAGGTCGTATTTCATGGCAATATCCCGATGGCTCATGCCTTTTTTGGCGTCTTCGATAATTGCCTTATGCCGTTTTTTGATTTCGAGACTTGATAGCATGGGTAAGGTCAATGCCACGCCATCGAAATAAAAAATCATCTTCCCTGCATTTTCTTCACCGACGATGACATTCAGCCGATTGCGTGATCGTTCGCTGTTAGAGATATGCAGTTTTGTACCACCAAAAACCGTACATAGCCGGGTAAAAGCATCATCACCGATCAGGTTTAACAGTTCTTGATTTTCGTTGTTGTCGTTTGCTGGCATATCGCTTGCATTTGTAAATGAGGAACACTGTCCACAGTACGATAGCAAGTCGAATGGATTGAAATAAGGCGGAATGATTTCCGCCCTAGGGTTTGGAAATCTTAGAATCAAGTTTGATTGAAAAACGGGTGGGAGGCCGGACGTCCCTCCATCCAGGGATGCCGCTGGAGCACGCAAGCCTGTGGACTCCGAAATTTCCACAGCTCACCCGTTAAGATTTATTCTATACCCTACTTTGGTTTTCTTCCACACCATTTGATAAAAAGGGTGATTAATTTATTTACGCTGCTTTGGTACTTCGTCAGCAACATCCAGCACTTTGAGGCAGTTATTCAATAAATGTTCTCCAAGTATCTGCAATAAACAACCAATTCCCTCAAAAGTGCATTCATCCAATTGATTAGTATTGGCCGTTTTTATCAAAGCACCCAACGAAGAAATGGCACAACTGGTACCCTCAAATTCAGTAGCTATTTTCCGATAGCTTTCAGGATCGACAAATATTTTCTCGGAATGTCCGAGGATAACGGTTGCGTCTTTATTTGTTTTCTGATTACTCATGATTTGCTCCTTGATCTAGCAAATCATAGGCGAGCTTTATATCTTCGCGGCATAAATCAAGGACATCACCCAACGCGGACGCAAGATTTCCGATTTCATTGAAATAAAATTCCGCGGTACGGTCGGTGTTTGATGTCGGCATATATTCCAATATGCAACCGGTTATGGAGCGGCATGCATCAATCCTAATTTCAATACTTGCCAGCGCATCAACAACAGATGGTTCTTTTGTGACTGATTGCATGGCTTCTTGGCCTTTATTGCGCATGACGACCTCTCATTGCTTTAGCTTGTTGCACGTGAACTTGATGAATCGATTCATTGCCGTTTGATTGGCCTGATCGAAATGAGACGGGGATAAAGATTTTCTGCATGTTATTCTCCTTGTATAACGGTTTAATTTCCCGCCACTCTGACGCCAATCAGGGAGGCGGAACTGTGCAGGTTGGCGTACCGGTACAAGGTTCCGGCGAGCCTTTCGGCTCCCCACACAGCCCGCCATAAACTATGGCTTGCTATGTTTTAACGGACAAAAATATAGCCGCGTAAGCGGCTTATCCGCCTTGTATTCAGGACGCCAATCCCGGCGCGGTGTTTGGCCGCGACTTTTTCACTTTAACGCGCCATTTACGACTCGTCAAGTTGAAATTCTACTACCTTGCGTTAAAAACCATTCATCCTTGTTTTGCCGCGTTAAATATCGTTAACTCATCATTCCATATTCATTTTCTTTTTGATCGAAATTTAACGCGCGTTTAACGGTGTTTTTGCGGCATGTTTATTTATGCCGTTATTGTCTTTTTTCTTTTTTTTGTATTCAAGCCACTTTTCCAAACCGATAATGACTTTAGAAATCGATTGCCGGGTCAGAAATCGTGGGCTTTCCAGTTTGGTAATACGCTTAACAAAAGCCGCGAACTGCGGCATCATGGCATTGCCAAACCCTAACCGACGGGCAAGAATCTCCATCTTGTTCCATTGTATTTGCGTTGGCCGGTTCGACGCGCTTCCGGTGGCTTTTCGTTCCAAGCAGCCTTGCTGCCTTAGTGAAGCGATCAATTTCCGTAATTGCTCGTCCGTTAAATCCTTGCAACTTTGCCTACCGGTCATGGTTTGCAACCATGCACGGTATTCAGTGCTGCCATGATCTATTTTAAGCTGCTGTGCGGCAATGTGCACCATTGCCATCAGCTTATGGCGCGACGTTGGTTTCCAGGTTTGTTTCAAATCACTTGTTCGCACACTTGTTCGCATATTATACCTTTTTATAAAACATCAAACTATCATGATTAATTTTTCCAAAATCATACATTGAATTTTTGAATGCTTTAATCAGCGTGCGTAACCCGCCTTCACCCATCCCCATCTTCAAGCACCAATCCAGTTCCTTTTTACCGGATACCCCCCAGCTTTGCATGATGAGCAAAATATCATTCTCGATTAATTTGATGGGCTTTTCGCAGGTAATTCTGCTAGTGATTTGAATACTTTTTAGTTCCCTTGCACGTTGAAGCATTTCCCCATTACTCAAAAGGGCAATTCCAAATAGCTTGCGATCAATGAACGTTCTGAGAGTGTTTGCAATCGTTCCTCCAGAAAACCTTGTAATTCCTATGAAACGGCCAAGATGATTGGCTTCATCAAAAATGAATACCCCGCCTCGACGAAAAATAGCCATGCGCTCTATTGATTTTTCTAGCATATCAACTTCCATTCTTTCATCGGGCTCAATGACATGATCACTGGACTTTCCACTTGCGTACATTGCCCGTGCCATCTCAAGAAGCAAAATTTTTAATGTTAGATTCGTTTCACGCAAAGTAATTATCCACACTGGCGCATCAAACCCCTCCGATTTTCGGCATTGCAACTGATATTGGACAATTGCACTGGTTTTTCCATGTCCCGGAGGTGATGGAATTTCAATTAAATCTTGCATAACACGGGCTTTGTGGATTTTCTCAATAATATTGGTAGCAACACTTGTTGCGACAAAGCACGGCTCACCGAATTTATTATTTTGTTCATTATCTTGAGTATCAAGCCATTCCTCTATCTGAGCTTCAATTTTTTCCGCTAATGGCTGCTGATTAAAATATCGTCCCGGTTCGCGGAATTTATGACCATCCTTCATCCATCCTTCTATGCAGGCTGCCCAGGTTTCTACGGTGTTATTATTCCGCCTCATCCCATCATCTTGGGGCATAGTTTCAATTGCAAGCTGAAGCAAAGAAACCCCTCTTAAAGCCATTCTTTCCAAAGCTCGATTTTTAAGTGTTTCCCATCGGGTTATATCAACATTTGGCTTATCAGATTCAAGTATCTGGTTTTCTATGTCGCTCGATAAATCAATTGTTTGTGATGTCATGTTTCCTCCTTTTCCCTAGTTTTGTTTCATCCATTCAGGTAAATTTTTCTTTTGCTGCTCTGATCGAAGCTGATTGATCTCATCTTCGCCGGTCTCTGAAGGTGCATCAAAATATTTAAACTTAGGCTCCGATCTGACTGTAATTTCACCGGTTTGAGTATTCTTAATGCTCCCGTCTTCTTGGGTTGTGATGTGGTTGATCGGCTCGGGCTGCTTTTCCGGTGGAAGTTTTAATACATTCAATAAATTTGATTGCAACAAATCCGGCAATCCTTCTTCAGTGGTATCTTGGATTACTTCTACATTTTTGATGCGCTCTTTTGCCGCCTTTATTGCCATTCCTGATTTTTTGATCTTCGATGATCGATTTTCCCAAGTTTCCCCGCCAGCTGTTCTATCCAGGAATGACGTATGCGCTTTATTAATAGCTTCCCCCATGTATATGGCGCCGTCATAAATCAAAGCTGGTTCTTTGGGATCGGATGGATCAGGAAGAATGTCATAGGAATAGCCGCGTTTAACAGCCAAATTATCTTGTGGTGTATATTCGACCTGCCCATAACCCTGGATTGTCATTTGAAAAACCAGTTGTTTACTGAGTACACGACGAAATACCAGCGGACGCATTGCACGTATATGCTCAATAGATACCGGCCGCTTTGTATAGCTTTCCATCAAATGCTTGTATAGCTCAAGTGGAGACATGCCATTCATACCATGCCCACGGTGCTTGCCAAACTCACCTTTTGCCCATGCAACTGCGCAACGTGATAATAGTTTCACGTATTCCTCAATGGGCATTGCGTGTTTTTTATTGCAATATTCCGGTCTATTTACAGAATTGGAGCCCGTATATGCAGGACCACATAACTTATCGACATTTTTTGCAATTACATTCCACCATGATTCAATGCTTTTTGCCGCGCCGTGGTAGGGTGTTGCCCATATTGTATTGACACCCATCCGGGTGAGTATTCCTATTGGTTGGTTCTTTAATACGGTATGGCGGAAAGGGCTTTTCTGTCCACCATTCAATGCATTATTTGAATATTCGGTGCCATTATCTAAGTAGAAATTTTCCGGCATTGTTTCAGTTAGCAATACCGCATTTCTTAATGCATCAATAACCAATTCCGCATTGGTATCAACGTACACTTTAATTCCAAGCGGCATACGTGTTCTGACTTCGCGAATAACGACAACCCAAGGACGTGAAACCGTTCCATCCGGCCATAGACAAAATACATCCGCTTTCCGCCCGTCAGATTCCCACAATTCATGAATTCCCAACGTTGTGTAGTCGCGTTTGAGGTGTGGCAAGCTTTCTTTTAACGCCGTTTTTCCTTTACGAAGCAGTATCTTCTCGTTATCCGGTACATCGCTATCCCATCTTCTTAAAAATGTTTTAAGGCTTGGCAATTCACCCCATCCATTCTTTTTGGCTTCTTTGCTTGTTTCGCGATAAATAACCGTTGCATCCGGCTGAGTTTGTTGTCCGTAATTGACATAGAAAAAGTCCCAGGCTCTTGGGTGAATTTCAGTACGCGCGCGCCCTTGGTAATCAGGAGCAAGAATTACTTCCCAATATTGACGGGGATGATTCGAGACTTGCTGCCGCCAACGCCATAAAGTTGCTTTAGAAATCCCGGCATACTTTGATTGGATGATTTTTAATGCTTTTTCTTTCTTAAAACCACCCTTAAGCAATTTCAAGTATTCATCCAGGATGGTTACTCGATGTATTGCTTTTTCTTTGATTCCTGCTGATTTTCTACTATACGAATCGGCTATTGCTTCATATGTTTCATGTTCGACTTGAACATTTTCTTTATTTTTATAAATGACTAGCAAATCTGGTTGCTGCGGCTTGTGATGCTCTAACCAGTATTTTGCTTGAATCGATTCGGGAAGGCTGGATAAAAGAATTTCATATTGCTCTCCCCCGTTGCCATTGATTAAGCGAAATTGACACTTTCCATCTTGAAAACGCCCATCTTTTTTACTGCATGACTTTCTGATCGCCTGAACACTGATTCCATATAGCGCAGCAACTTTCTTGATCGGGAGCCAAGTGATGTTATTGGAGGTTGCTACCTTTCCAATTTCACTTAAGTTGTTTGTTTTAATATTACTCATTGATAAATATCAAAATTAAAAACTCAAAGCATATAAATGAGGTTTCCACCTTGGTTGCTACTTTTTCCATAAAAGGTAGCAACTTAATCACCAACGATTTCACCGTTTTTAATCCCTAATAAAACGGCGATTTTATGAGATTTACCGAAACGGCAACCAATTCTTCCACTCAGGACACCACTTACAAGCGAAGGAGTAAAACCATTTTTTATTGCCCATGAGCGTATACTCATTCCACTTTTCTCAAGATTTTTCTTAACTTCTTGCACTGATAGTATTTTTTGTGCTTTCATTATCATCATTCCTATTAATAAATAACAATTACTGTTCATTATGCACTATTTTATGTGCAATGTGAACGTTTATAGGTGCAAATGAATATTGGCGATAGATTAAAAGCTGAGCGGGAACGCCTTGGACACTCTCAAGATCAATGGGCATCAGTCACAGGGATTCACAGAAATACACAAGTAAAATATGAGAAGAGAGAAGGCTCACCAAATGCTGAATATTTGGCAGCTATTCAATGCATTGGTGCAGATATTAACTTCATCATTACTGGAGAGAAATCTATTTATAGAGAATCCTCTCCCGATTTTGAATGCCCAATAATTTCAGCGATTATTGAGCAGCTAGAAATAATTCTTAATAAGAATAATCAAGTGCTTTCTCCCCAAAAGAAAGCCCAGGCTGTAGTAATTCTTTATCGCCTCACTTATCCCAGCAAACAGGTTACCGAGAAAATGGTAAAAGAGGTAATTGGGCTTGCTGAATAATATTTTTAAGTTTTATTACAAATATCACTAAAAATTAGAGATAGTCAATCATTACAATATGTGACTTTTTGCACAGCGAGTCGCTGATAATCATAGTGAATTAAAAAAACGTAATAAATGAAATTTTCATGTGATTTGATATTATAACTTAGGAGTTTCATTCACTAAAAAACCTCATTCTTGCTTCACTTCTTCTGTTTTTTTATTTCGTTTTCATGGATTTTTTTTTCATTTTTTCCGCTTTTTTATCTCTTTTCATAGAATTTTTGTTTCATTTCTTCTGTTTTTTATCTCATTTTTTCACAAAATGTTTCAAACCTAAATTCACAGTTAATTTCTTTGAAACCTAATGCTGATAATGTTTTTTCTGTTTATTTTTTCTTTTCTTATTGTTCCATATCAACTGCCCCCTCCCACGACAATACCTTCTAAGGCATTCTTCTATCAACCCCCGCAGCAATCAATAGACGCTTCTCTTTGGCAAGATACCGATAGTATCGACGCCTTGTAGATCGATTACGCTTATGGAACAAACCAATATAAACCTGGTAAGTTGCCTAAAATAGCTTTGTTCATGACTACAAACAACGTCAAGAACAAATTGATCCAAGAATTAATTAAGTGGATTTATCGAGGAGTAAACTTTGTCACGAATATAGTCAATCTCATAGCTTGACTGACAAGGAAAACGCAATAACTTCAAGCCAGCACTATGGCAGGCTTTTTCGATAAAAATATCGCGAGAACGAACCTTAGCAAGGTTATGACTTTTATCATCTAATTCAACAACGGCAACAACAGCCAATGTGTGCTTATCACAAAGTACATAATCAAAGTGTTTAGAAGTTATTCGGTAAAAAGCAGAATTCCAGTTTCTACGACTCAATGAATGATCGGGCTTTAATATGTCAGCAATCCTCACTTTCGCGAAAATTTCATAGTCGTTGAATAACGATTGTTTCAATACCAAATAAAAGGAAAGTTCAGCAGCAGAAAAAATATTGCCGCGTAAAAGATATTTAAGGCGTGAAGATGTTCCGTTAATTCTTAATAAAAAATTCAGCAATAAAATCAGTAAAAGTAGAAGAGAAACAAGCTTGATAACATCAAAAGCAAATGGATATTTTTCAAAAAAGCTCAAAAATGAATTACCAATCGGTGCAGAGAATAGAGAAAATTCCATTTTGCGCCCTCTTTTCAGATTAAAAAGAATTTAGCGGCAAATGCTAGAAAAATAAATCTGTTTAGCAATAAGGGTGCATCAGGATAAACGTGAACCAATTGATTGGGTTCAGGACAATACTTCGCTGCGCTTCGTGTCCTTCGCGCCGGTCGACGGCGCTACCCATGAGAATAAACAACGAATGAAATAAGTCTCAGTGACTGAGACCGAGTTATTTAATGGATTTATTAAAAAGAATCTCATAAAATCTTTCATGGGTAATGATTTTGCAAGCCTTTAGAAGAACAACAAAGAAAACAAAAACAGGTATAGCTAAATAGATATAAATAAATTGAATGAATAAGGACATAATAACCTCAATAAAAAAGATTCTAGGAACCTCGATCCCATCCGGAAGAAACAGCCAGTTCACAAGTTTCCTTAGGGATAATCAAACGCTGGGGCTGGACTGAATTACCCCAGCATGCGCACGACTGCCTTCGAGTTGGTTTTATGTGTGCCGTGGCAGAATGATAGAGAGAAAAAGCATTTTTTGGTAATCGATAAGCGGATTTAACGGCCAAATCACGGTTCGTTTTTGCTGTGGGGTTGCATTGCCATAGTTATGTAAGGAACTTGAAATCACGCGGCAAACTCTCTACTATCATGTTGCCCCCCGATGGATCGTTGCAAGAAGTCGGAGAAAAGTTACTGAAATACACCTAACCTTGTTTATGGTGTCCTTTTTCTGATCTTAAAGCTTTAGCCGCCTCGGTCATATTGGCCAATGAAATTCTAACATCCTGCCATTGCCGCGTTTTCAGCCCACAATCTGGATTGACCCATAACTGGTTAGGCTCGATCCTTTCCCCCGCTTTTTTCAGTAATGCAATCATGTCGCCGGTAGTCGGTACATTGGGGCTGTGAATGTCGTAGACACCTGGCCCAATTTCGTTGGGATAATTAAAATCGATGAAGGCTTCCAACAGTTCCATATTGGAACGCGAGGTTTCGATGGTTATGACATCGGCATCCATGTCGGCAATAGATGTGATAATGTCATTGAACTCCGAATAGCACATGTGGGTATGAATCTGCGTACTGTCCTTTACCCCGCTAGAACAAATACGAAAAGCCCGCACCGCCCAATTCAGATAACCCTGCCAACGCGATTGACGTGGCGGCAAGCCTTCCCTGAATGCGGCCTCGTCAATTTGGATAATCGGAATACCGGCGCGTTCCAAATCGTTCACTTCTTCACGTATCGCCAGGGCCAATTGATAAGCGGTAGTTGAACGCGGCTGGTCGTCACGGACAAACGACCAATTTAAGATAGTGACCGGCCCAGTCAACATGCCTTTCATGGGCTTGTCGGTCAGCGACTGGGCATATTGGCTCCAGCGCACCGTCATCGGTTTGGGGCGGCTTACGTCACCATAGATGATCGGTGGTTTCACACAGCGCGAACCGTAAGATTGCACCCAGCCATTGCTAGTAAACAGGAATCCGTCCAACTGTTCACCGAAATATTCCACCATGTCGTTACGTTCCGCCTCGCCATGCACCAATACATCCAGCCCCAGCTTTTCCTGCTCCCTTACACAGAACTCAATCGTTTGTTCCATTTGCCTGATATAGTTGGTTTCGCTGATCAAGCCGCGTTTGAAATCAGCACGAGCTTTGCGGATTTCCGGTGTTTGCGGAAATGAGCCAATGGTCGTGGTCGGATAACTGGGTAGATTCAGTTTAGCGCGTTGCTGCTCTCGCCGTGCTTGGAAAGAATTATGGCGTTGAGTCAACGAGTTGTCGATTTTCACGAGTTCAGCTTGCACGGCAGGATTATGAATTAAGGTGGATTCCTGCCGTGAACGGATAGCGTTCGCTGAAAGGATTAAATCCGGTTCCGCTACTGCCGGTTCTTCAATTGCCACACGCAAAATTTCCAATTCGGTCAGTTTTTGCCGTGCGAATGCCAGCCAGGATCTGATGGTAGGGTCTAAAACGGTTTCGTGTTCTAGCTCGATGGGTACATGCAACAATGAGCAGGAAGGCGCGAGCCAAAGCTCGCCTTTAAAACGATTCTTAGTGGTCGCGATGGTGTTGAGGGCGGCACTTAGATCGCTGCGCCAGATATTGCGCCCGTCGATCAGTCCCAGAGACAATACTTTATGGTTGGCGAAGTTATCCAAAACTGCCGTCAATTGTTCCGGTGCCCTGACCAGATCGATATGCAGTCCTGCAACAGGCAACCTACAAACAAATGAGGTATGTTCGCCCAACTCGCCAAAATAAGTGGCGAGCAGAATCTTGACTGGGGAACTTTGCAAGCGGTTATAAACGGCTTCAAATGCGTTTCTCCAAGTGTTCGGCAAGTCCAGCACCAAGATCGGTTCGTCTATTTGTACCCATTCCACACCTTGGTCTGCCAAGCGACGCAATATTTCCCCATATACCGGCAATAAACTCTCTATTAAATCGAGTTTATTGAAGTCGCTGGTTGTTTTCGCCAACCACAGCCAAGTCAAAGGCCCCAGTAAAACGGGCTTCGGTTGATAGCCTAAGGCTTGCAGTTCAAGGGTTTCATCAAATAATTTGCTGCTGGATAGGTTGAATTGCTGATCCTTTGTCACTTCTGGCACCAGATAGTGGTAATTGGTATCAAACCACTTCGTCATTTCACAGGCGCGATAAGCTTGACCATCGTTTGACTGACCGCGAGCCATCCTGAAGTAAGTATCAACGTCCGTTGATGATCCGAATCGTTCGGGGATAACACCGAGCAGAACGCTCGTATCCAAAACTTGGTCATAATAGGAAAAATCACCGACTGGAATGAAATCCAGGCCGCTACTAGCTTGCAGTTGCCAATGCCGTTGGCGAAGTTCTGAGGAGATTTTTTCTAATTCGTCCCGACCTAATTCATTTCGCCAGTAACGTTCCAGGGTAAATTTTAGTTCGCGGTGTTCGCCCAGACGAGGAAACCCAAGGTTATGAATTTTAATCATTACTAAAACTCCATTGGACAAAAAATGAAAGCAACATTGTAGGGCTTGTTATTTGTGAATAATATTGATACTTTCTCACTATCTCGTGAGGAAAATTCATCAATATGGAACTCATCCATCTTCGTATCCTGTTGGCACTTAAACAATACGGCACCTTGAATGCCGCTGCGGAATTATTGCATCTGACGCAATCAGCCTTGTCGCACCAGATAAAAAACCTGGAACAGCGCTTGGGTATTATTCTTTGGCGTAAACAAGGGCGCACCTTGGTATTGACGCAAGCGGGGCACTATCTGTCTGAGGTAGCCGAATCGGTGATTGCCACGGTTAATTCCGCCGAGCAGCACCTTACCTTGTTGGCGGCAGGCAAAACCGGCAAACTGACTATCGGCATTGATTGCCATGCCTGCTATGAATGGTTTTGCACGATCCTACAGCCCTATCTGCAAGCCTGGCCGGATTTGGCTATCGAAGTGACATCCCGTTACCGGTTTAATTCATTTGAAGCGATCCAGCAGTACAAACTGGATGCTGTACTGACTTCCGATCCTGTGTTTAACGGTGTACTACATTACCAGCCGCTCTTTGATTTTGAGTTGATATTAATCGTCGCCAGGCAACATCGGCTCGCTGGACTCAAGTTCATTGAACCCGCTGAGCTACAGCAGGAAACGATCATGACTTACCCCGTCGAACGGGAACGCCTGGATATGTTCAGGAAAGTCCTGCAACCCGCCGGAATTGAGCCCCTCGACCATATCACCGTGGAAGAAACTGACATTATGTTGCTGTTAGCCGCCAGTCAACGCGGCGTTTGTCTGCTGCCGGAATGGTTGCTGGCCGATAAAGTCAAAAATCCTGATGTGGTTAGCTTAAGGTTTAAAAACCTGCCGCTAACCAAGACCATGTATCTGGCAACCAGGCATGAAGACGTGCAGTTGGATTATATCCAGTGGCTGATTGGGCACGCGCAATCCAGGGTATAATTCTTTCATGATTGAAATTCTTACCTATCAAGTTAACAAATGAAGCTATTGCCAGATGTGCTTCGCTCTATTCCTGCGGATTTGCCAATTCCTTTAGATGATGGTGCATGTGAACATCTGGAAAGCAGGCAAATGTCCAATGTTTTCCTATGGTCGACCGATGACCAAGAAATCAACCTATCCCTCTTATCCGGGTGGAACGTAATTTTCTGCTACCCAATGACAGGCCGCCCCGGTTTTGCTATTCCCAAAGGCTGGGCTCAAATTCCCGGTGCCGCTGGATGTACTCCACAAGTGTGTTCGTATCGGGAAAATCATGCTGAATTCGAACGTAATGGCATAGGTATATATGGCATCAGCACTCAAACTCGAGAAGCACAAAAAGAAGCTACTCATCGTTTAGGGTTGCCTTACCCGCTTTTGAGCGATGCCGATTATTCTTTTTCTTCAGCTTTAAAGTTACCTCTGTTTGAGGTTGGCGGTTTAAAATTGATCAAAAGGCTGACGCTCATTCTTAAAGATGGCGTGATCAAAAAGTGCTTTTATCCTGCATTTCCGCCAGATAAAAATGTTCTTGAGGTGATACAAGAATCGAGCCTAATTATTCATCAAGGGATCTAGATGGAACACGTTTTAATCATTCATGAGGTCGAGTCTTATCCGGCATGGAAAGCCGTTTTTGACCAAGCCGCAGACATCAGGAAACACGCCGGGGAAATCAGCTACCAGCTGCTGCGCTACGACCACGACGCAAACAACATCGTCCACTTCTCGGCGTGGTCTTCGCTGGACAATGCCCGGCGCTTTTTTGAGTCCCCTGAGTTGGTGGAAATCAGGAGAAAGGCCGGGGTGAAAGCCCCGGAATTTATTTACCTGCAAGAGATAGAGCGCTGCGTGTTATAGCTGGTCATCTTGTATATCGACACTTCCATAAGTAGAAAACCAACGATCTGACATAATTACCCTTATGTACTAATAAAATATGCTATAAGGTTCCAGAATTTTTACACAATGGTATTTTTAGCACAAAAACATCAGAGAAAATGCGATTAATCTTTTTATTTCTTTTTTTATTCTGTGGTGCATTACTGGGTTATGCACAGTATTTACAGCATGTTCAAGGATTACTGCCCTGCCCTTTATGTGTCGCGCAGCGAGTCGCTTATTGGCTGATTGGATTGTCAGCATTCGCAGCGTATTGGCATAACCCAGGTACCTTAGGAATACGTTTATATGGTTTTTTGATAACGATATTTTCTCTGCTGGGTGGCATTATTGCGGCAAGGCATGCGTGGCTTATTCGCTATCCGAATTCTTTTGAATGCGGCATTAGTCCAGAAGAAGCTTTCTTAAATTCCTTGCCAATTGCTTCATGGTGGCCTGGAATGTTTGAAGCAAATGGTGATTGCGCAAAAATAGATTGGCAGTTTCTAAACTTAACAATACCTGATTGGTCACTGCTTGCATTTATTACTATGACGGCTACAGGACTATTTCTTGTATTGAATAACAGAAAAGTCAAACGCAAATAGCTTTTCGATAAACACCTCTTTACGGCTTTTTCTGCCCTCTCGGATGATGCTCGATGTGAATTTGTTTTAATCGTTCTCGAGCAATATGCGTATAAATTTGCGTGGTGGATATGTCAGAATGGCCCAGCAGTAGTTGTACGACGCGTAAATCGGCCCCATGATTTAATAAATGTGTAGCAAAAGCATGTCGTAAGGTATGTGGAGACAATTGTTTGGTAATGCCTACTAACAATGCATAACGTCGTATTAAATACCAAAAGGCCTGACGCGTCATAGCGGCACCGCGCATGGTAACAAAAATAGTATCAGTCACGATATCATTCAAAAGCTCGGGACGCGCTTCTTTGGTATAACGTTTAAGCCAATGCAGAGACTCTTCACCTAACGGCGTAAGACGTTCTTTACGTCCTTTACCCATTACTCTGAGAATTCCCGCGTCCATACTCACTTGTGAATATTTTAAATTAATTAACTCCGAAACACGCAAGCCCGTTGCATAGAGCACTTCCAACATCGCACGATCTCTTAGTCCGAGCGGCTGTTTGATATCTGGCATGCTTAACAGTTGTTCCACTTCTTCTTCGGTAAGGGTTTCAGGTAAACTGCGAACAAGTTTTGGAGTTTCGATGTTGAGACTCGGGTCGGTCGATATTTTGCCTTGGCGCAACAGATAGCGATAAAAACGTTTTAAACTCGAAAGCTCACGACTCGTTGTGCTAGCTTTCATTCTTGCAGAGACGCGTGAAGCCAGAAACTCAAGCAAATCGGAATGCGTTGCTTCCGTTAACACACGAGCATCATTTTGATTTCTTGTTTTTAGCCACTCGCTAAAAAGCCGCAAATCATTGCGATAGCTATCTAGCGTATTACGCGAAAGACCATCTTCCAACCATAATGAATCGGAAAATTCATCTAACAAGCTTGAGTCGAATTCAAATATTCTCATGTTGCAGTAACCATTTTTTGATTTGTAGAGGATTACCTTCACTGGCGTTCATAAAACCACCTAAACCGCCATTTTTTGCGATAACACGATGACACGGTATGATAATCGGCAATCGATTAGCACCGCACGCTCGACCCACAGCTCTGGGCGCTGAATGCAATTGTTTGGCAATTTCTGCATAGCTGGTTGTTTTTCCACAAGGAATATTTTTTATAAGATCCCAAACTCGACGTTGATGCGTTGTGCCGCCGATATGTAAATTCAAATCAAATGTAAAGCCAGGTTCAGTTAAATACGCCGTTAATTGATTACAAACTTCTTTAGCCAAAGAGCTTTTTGGAGCGAGTAATGGGGTATCTAAGGGTAAATATTCAATATCAGTAAGCCACTCTTCTTCAATAATAATTCCTAGAACTGCAAAAGGAAAAAGTATTTTAGCTTGGTAAATTTTAACTGAATCAGCCATTTATCTTATTTGTAACTGAGATAAATCAAACTCTGTAAAAACCAGAATATATCTGGAATAACTCAATATGAATATATAAAGCCGTTAGACCAGATAAACCGAATTAGTTTCCTGACAATTTATCTGGTCTTCGTAACACCAACAAGGTTGGTTGAGAATAGGCTTGAATAAAAAGAGGTTTTTATGATTTCACTAACAATAACTCATTTAATCTTTTTACAAAAGCTGCTGGATCTTCCAATTGCCCACCTTCGGCCAGCAAAGCTTGGTCAAATAATAAATGGCTCCAATCGTCAAATTTTTCTTCTTCAAACTTCAATCGTTGTACCATCGGATGATGAGGATTAATTTCTAGTATTGGTTTAGTGTGTTGAATTTTTTGTCCTGCTGATTTTAAGAGTCGTTCAAGATTTCCCCCCATATCATAGGCATCCGCCACTAAACAAGCGGGTGATTCCGTTAAACGAAAAGTGACGCGTACGTCTTTGACTTGTTCGTTCAATGTGGTTTTCATTTTTTCAATAAGTTCTTGATAGCTATCTGCTTCTTTCTTTTGCTCTTCTTTTTCAGCTTCGTCTTCTAAGTTGCCTAAATCTAATCCCCCTTTAGCAACGGATTGCAAAGCTTTACCATTAAATTCAGATAAATTAGTGACCAACCATTCATCAATCCGGTCGGATAACAATAATACTTCGATGCCTTTTTTACGAAACACTTCAAGATGCGGGCTATTTTTTGCCGCTTTGAGATTATCGGCTGTGACGTAATAGATTTTCTCTTGACCGTCCTTCATCCGCTGAATATATGTTTCTAATGAAACAGTTGGTTCATCAGATTCGCTTTGTGTAGTGACAAAGCGCAATAACTTAGCGATACGTTCACGATTAGCAAAATCTTCTCCAACGCCCTCTTTCAGAACTTGCCCGAATTCTCGATAGAAGGTTTTAAATTTTTCTTTTCCTTCATCGTCTTCATTTTTTGCTAAGTCTTCGATCAGACCCAATACTTTCTTCACTACTCCCGCACGGATAGAATCAATATCTTTGGATTCTTGCAAGATTTCACGGGAGACATTCAAAGGTAAATCATTCGAATCGATAACGCCGCGGATAAAACGTAAATAGTTAGGTAGCAATTTTTCAGCGTCGTCCATGATAAATACACGCTGTACATACAATTTAATGCCGCGACGGTGATCGCGATCAAATAAGTCAAACGGCGCACGTGAAGGAATATAAAGTAACTGCGTATATTCTTGTTTACCCTCAACTTTGGCATGTAAATAAGCTAATGGAGGCTCAAAATCATGGGCGACATGTTTATAAAACTCTTGGTATTGTTCCTCGCTAATTTCACTTTTTGAGCGTGCCCACAAAGCACTGGCTTGGTTAATCGTTTCGTCTTCGTCAGTGATTATGTTCTTTTTGTCTTCATGAGACCACTCTTCTTTCTTCATCACAATCGGTAACATGATGTGATCAGAATATTTTCGAATGATAGTGCGCAGACGCATACCATTTAGGAAATCGTCTTCATCTTTGCGCAAATGCAAAACTATTTCCGTGCCTCGCGTAGCTTTCTCAATCGCTTCTAAGGTGTAATCACCTTCACCGGTCGATTCCCATTGCACACCTTGGTCTGCTGCTAAACCAGCGCGTCGTGTATTCAGTGTCACTTTATCAGCAACAATAAATGCCGAATAAAAGCCAACGCCAAATTGCCCTATCAAATGTGCATCTTTAGCCTGATCACCAGTTAATGAATTAAAAAATTCCCGTGTTCCGGATTTTGCGATCGTGCCGATATGATCAATCACTTCTTGTCGCGACATTCCAATACCATTGTCTGATATGGTAACTGTCCTTGCTTCGGGATCATAACTAATGCGGATTTTTAATTCCGAATCAGATTCGTATAAAGACGCATCGGTTAAACCTTCAAAACGTAGCTTATCTGCAGCGTCGGATGCATTCGAAATCAATTCACGCATGAAAATTTCCTTATTACTGTATAAGGAATGAATCATCAGCTTCAGCAACTGTTTTGCTTCTGTTTGAAAATTTAAGTGTTCTTTGACTGTTTCAGCTTGCACATTGATCTCCTGTTGAATTAAGTTTCATTCGATATAGCGTCAGATCTATAAAATTCAAGGTCAAGTAATAAATTCATGGGGTAAAGATACGAATAGAATGCGAGGATACGTTAAAAAATGAAAAGACGTTGCAATACCACCATTCTTCACTTTTCGGCCGTGATAAGAAAAGCCTACTAACTCATTAAGCATGTCCAACAAATTTGCAACAACTGCTCGTTTAGCAAGACAATTGATACAAACTGCTTTTTTACGACTACATTGAATTTTGTACTGCGTATAAGCTAATGCCCATTAAAGCCTGAGGAAAAATGCCCAGTATCAGAATAGCAAACCCATTCGCACTCAACAATATTTTCACATCATTATTAGGCGAGATAGGTTCATTGGTTTCGGGTTCATCAAAATACATGAACTTAATGATTCGTAGATAATAGAAAGCCCCAATTAAGGAGAACAACACTGCCGCGACAGCTAGCCATACGTAACCCGCATTAACAACAGCTTGTAATACGGCTAGCTTGGCATAAAAACCGATCATCGGAGGAATGCCCGCCAAAGAAAACATCAGTAATAACGTTATAAATGCATACCACGGATTTCTTTTGCTCAGTCCTTTGAAATCACTAATATTCTCCGCCTCGAAACCACTTCGGCATAGCAACATAATCATCGCAAAAGTACCTAATGTCATCAATACATACGCAATGACATAGAATAATGACGAACTGTATCCATTTGCATCAGCGCTGATAAATCCCAATAGCAAAAAACCCATATGTGAAATCGTTGAATAAGCGAGCATACGTTTGATATTGGTTTGAGCAATTGCCGCAATATTTCCAATAGCCATCGACATAACAGCAAGTATCACCAATATGCCCTGCCAATCCGATGACATGTTTCCCAAGCCTTCCACTAAAAGGCGCATAACAAATCCAAAAGCAGCGAATTTCGGAGCCGAGCCGATAAACAGTGTAACCGCCGTCGGTGCTCCTTGATAAACGTCTGGCGCCCACATATGAAAAGGTGCAGCGCTTAATTTGAAACTAATACCCGCAACAATGAATACTAAACCGACCACCAAAACTTGTTTCGCATTGACGCCGTCTTGTATTGCTTTTGCTACCTCGGTTATTTGTAATGAACCCGTCGCTCCATATACCATTGACATGCCGTATAAAAGAAATCCTGAAGCCAGTGCGCCAAGTACAAAAAACTTCATTGCAGCTTCTGTTGCTTCAGTTGAATCGCGTCGTAAAGCAACTAATGCATAGAGTGATAAGGAAAGAATTTCTAAACCAATATAGAGCGTCAAAAAATGACTGGCTGATATCATCACCATCATGCCCAAGGTGGCAAATAAAACCAGACTAAAAAACTCACCGCGCAGCATGTCTCGTTCGCTAATATACGTATACGAATAAATTAACACGGCGGATACGGTGCCATATGTCATCAATTTCAAAATATCCGCGAGCGAATCATCAACGAACATTCCGGAAAAAGTCAGTACTGCTTCGTCAGAAAATGATTTGAAAGTTAATACAGCACAGCCCAATAAAGTTATTTGTGTGAGCAAATAGGCTACATATCGTTTGTTTTTTCCTATGGTCAGATCTGCCAACATCACCACGCACACCATAATCAGCATGAATATTTCGGATGATGCCGGTGCAAAATCAGGCGGTATAAAACTCATTCCATCAAATCCTTATCGGTGAATATCTTTAATCCAAATTCATCACAGCTTGCTGTTGTTAACATGAATCAACAACTGATCAATCGTAGTATGCATCACGTCTGTTAATGGATAGGGATATACGCCTAACCATAAAACCATCATCGCTAAAATCGCCAATAACACAAATTCACGCTTGGAGATATCGTTCAATTCTTCAACAGCGGCATTGGTTACTTGCCCAAATACCACCCGCTTGTACATCCATAATGTATACGCCGCTCCCAAAATAAGTGTGAGTGCGGCCAAAAATGCATACCAAAAGCTTACTTTCATGGTACCCATAATCACCATGAATTCACCAACAAAACCACTGGTTCCAGGCAAACCGGCGTTGGCCATGGCAAATAACATAAAAAATGCTGCGAATGCCGGCATTTTATTGACGACGCCACCGTAATCCGCAATTTGTCGTGAATGTAATCGATCATACAGCACGCCTACACAAAGAAACATAGCGCCTGAGATAAACCCGTGCGAAACCATCTGTACCATCGCGCCTTCCACGCCATAGGCATCAAACAGGAAAAAACCGAGTGTCACAAATCCCATATGTGCAACAGATGAATACGCAATCAATTTTTTCATGTCTGCTTGCATGATCGCTACCAAACCGATATAAACCACGGCAATCAGTGATAATACAATCATCATATTGGCCAAGTAATGGCTTGCATCCGGCACAATCGGCAAAGAAAATCTTAGAAATCCGTATCCGCCCAATTTTAAAAGAATAGCCGCTAATACAACAGAACCACCCGTAGGCGCTTCAACGTGCGCATCTGGCAACCAAGTATGAACCGGCCACATGGGCACTTTCACAGCAAACGCCAAAAGAAAAGCGATAAAAATTAAAATTTGCGGGGTAAATGGAATCGCTAGCTGGTGATAATCTTGTATCGAAAAACTGCCACCAGACTTCTGATACAGATAAATAAATGCGATCAGCATCAATAACGAACCCAACAAGGTATACAGGAAAAACTTGATCGCTGCATAGACGCGGTTCGGTCCACCCCAAATCCCAATGATTAAAAACATTGGAATCAATGAAGCTTCCCAGAACACATAAAACAGCATTGCGTCTAACGATGCAAATACGCCATTAACAATCCCGGACATGATCAAAAATGCGCCCATATATTGGGATACGCGTTCTTTGATGACTTCCCATCCTGCAATGACAACAAGCGGCGTGATAAAGCAATTCAGCAAAATCAACGGCATCGATATACCATCAACACCAACATGATAATTGACGTTGAAGCGCTCAAACCACACATGCTTCTCAACGAATTGCATAGCGCTTGCCGCCGCATCGAATTGAACAAATAGCGGTAAAGCAACCAAGAAACCCAGTATGGAACCCGCCAACGAAATGTATCGGGCAAGCTGCGCGTTACGGTCATGGCCTGTTGCAAACACGGCAACACCAAAAACAATAGGCAACCAGATAATCAAGCTTAACAGTGGAAAGTCGAACGACATACTTATTCCGTATTATTTATATGTACTTAGAACTTCAAATATGATTGATGAAATATATTTTGAATCAAAATTCAGATTATTTTCAGAATTCGTTTAGCGCATTATTATTTTAACCACAGTGTCAAAATCACAAATATTCCTACAATCATCGTAAACGCATAGTGATAAATATAACCGGTTTGGAATCGACGTACTATCGATGACGTCAACGAAACTAAACGAGCCGCGCCATTAACGACGAAACCATCGATTAATTTTATATCCGCATACTTCCATAATACGGTTCCTAAGGTTCGCGTTCCCCCTGCAAAAAGCCAGGAATAGAGCTCATCGATATAATATTTCCGATCCAGCAACACATACAATGGATACATCGCCTGTTTGATTTTTTCAGGTATTTCGGTTCTTGCTCTGTATAAGAACCACGCAGTAAAAATACCTGCCACCGATAACCAGAATGGTGCTGTCGATAGTGCATGTACCATCATGCCGCCAATACCAGTGAATTCCGCTCGCAATCTTTCAATTGCATCATGCGATGAAGATATATGAATCGCAGCCGCAAAATAATCACCAAAAACAATCGATCCGATAAACCATCCTGACACCACCGTTGGTACCGCTAAAACAATAAGTGGCACAGTTACGACCCATGGAGACTCATGCAAATGCTCTTTAGTATGCGAATCCATGCGAGGTTGTCCATGAAACGTCATAAAGATCAAACGGAATGTGTACAGCGCTGTAACAAATACCGTAGTTAACACACAAAAATATGCAAACTGCGCACCCGGTACATTCGCATAATGCACCGCTTCGATAATGGCATCTTTTGAAAAGAATCCAGAAAAACCCGGCACACCGGCGCTGGCAAGTGCTGCAATAAACATGGTCCAATAGGTAATAGGCATATACTGCTTAAGTCCGCCCATTTTCAGCATGTTTTGTTCATGATGCATCGCAATAATGACCGAACCAGCCCCCAGGAATAGCACTGCCTTGAAGAAAGCATGTGTCATCAAGTGAAAAACTGCTGCTGAATAAGCCGATGCTCCTAATGCAACCGTCATATACCCTAGTTGTGATAGCGTCGAATAAGCAACAACACGTTTGATATCCGTTTGCACTACCGCGATCAAGGCCATGAATAGAGTTGTTATGCCGCCAATGACTAATATTGTTGATAACGCAGCATCAGACAATTCAAATAACGGTGACATGCGAGCCACCATAAAAATACCCGCCGTAACCATCGTTGCCGCGTGAATCAGCGCGGAAATTGGTGTCGGACCTTCCATCGAATCTGGTAACCAGACATGCAGTGGAAATTGTGCCGATTTACCCATAGCACCAATAAATAACAATATACAAATAACTGTAATGACCAGCCAATCAAGTCCTGGAATCAATTCTATTTTCTTTTCTACAATGTCAGGAGCATGTTCAAAAACCGTCGCATAGTCTAATGTTCCAAAATAGAACAAAACCATTGCGATACCTAAGAGAAAACCAAAATCACCGACACGATTGACGAGAAAAGCTTTCATGTTGGCATAAATGGCGGTAGGCCGTGTATACCAAAAACCGATCAATAAATACGATACCAGCCCTACAGCTTCCCAGCCAAAAAACAACTGTAAGAAATTGTTGGACATGACCAACATCATCATTGAAAAAGTAAATAGTGAAATGTAACTAAAAAAACGTTGATAGCCCGGATCATCATGCATATATCCAATGGTATAAACATGAACCATTAATGAAACCAAGCTGACGATCACCATCATTAACGCTGATAACTGATCAATGAGAAAACCTATTTCAAATCGCGTATCTCCAGTAACTAGCCAGGTATAAACAGTACCGTTATAAACATTTCCTTTCAGTACATCAAAAAAAATAATCAGTGAAACGAGTAGCGAAACGGAAACCAAACCAATCGTGACGCGATGACTCCATTCGCGACCGATATATCGTCCGAACAATCCTGCGATGATCGCTCCGAGTAAAGGTGCTAAGGGCACCAAAAGATAAAGTGTTTGCATGTCAGATTAGTTATTCAGATTTTCTTTGACGTTGGAACACATAAAATAGTTAGCCTTTCAATTTATCGAGATCATCGACATTGATGGTATGTTGATTTCGAAACAAAACGACAAGAATCGCCAAACCAATCGCGGATTCTGCTGCTGCAACAGTAAGGATAAAGAATACGAAAATTTGCCCAGAAATATCTTGCAAGTAATGTGAAAATGCCACGAAATTGATGTTAACGGCCAACAACATCAATTCAATCGACATCAGTATGATGATGACATTTTTTCGATTCAAAAAAATGCCAACGATGCTGATCGCAAAGAGAATCGCGCCAAGTACCAAATAATGGGATAACGATACCACGTTAACTTTCCTTCTCGTATAAATGCTTATGCTTAAATAATTCTAATTTTTTATTGATTCTTTTTTTCTGCGGGCATCGATACGATTCGCAGACGATCTTTTTTCTGCACACTAATTTGTTTTCCCGGATCCAAAACTTTCTTATCTTCACGATGGCGCAAAGTTAATGCAATTGCTGAAACCATCGCAATCAACAACAATACAGCCGCCAATTCAAATGCATAGACATATTCGGTATAAATTAATCGACCGAGCTCTTTAGTGTTGCTGTAATCCGCCGCATGCGGTTGCGGATTTGGCATTTCATCAAGTCCAAAATATTTGCCCATCAATACCATGGAAATTTCAATAACCATGACCAGTGCAATTAAACCACCAAAAGGAAACCATTTCCAGAATCCTTCACGCAACTTAACAAGGTTAATATCCAGCATCATCACGACAAACAAGAATAACACCATCACAGCGCCAACATAAACCAGCACCAGCGTAATGGCGAGAAATTCAGCTTCTAACAATAACCACAATCCAGCACAAGTAATAAAAGACAATACCAATAATAATGCGGAATAAACCGGATTACGGAAAGTAATGACCCCCAACGCCGATGCAATCAGGATTGCCGAAAACAAGTAAAAAATAATATCTTGAAAACTCATGTTCTATGGTTCTATCTATGACTGACTTTATTAACGATAACGCGCATCAGCTTCCCGATCTTTGGCAATTTGTTCTTCATAACGGTCACCCACTGCTAACAGCATTTCCTTGGTATAGATAAAGTCTTCTCGTTTTTCACAGTGATATTCCAAAACGCGTGTTTCGACGATCGAGTCAACCGGACACGATTCCTCACAAAAGCCACAAAAAATACACTTACTCAGATCAATATCGTACCTAGTCGTACGTCGAGTGCCATCGTCCCGTTGCTCGGATTCGATAGTAATCGCCATCGCAGGGCAGACTGCTTCGCATAATTTACAGGCGATACAACGTTCTTCACCATTTGGATAACGTCGTAATGCGTGCAAGCCGCGAAAGCGAGGCGATTGCGGTGTTTTTTCTTCCGGATAATGGATAGTAATTTTTGGTTTAAACAGATACTTACCGGTAACTGCCATTCCTTTCAGCAATTCAAACAGTAAAAATGTGTTAAAAAATTTCTTGATACGGTTCATTGTATTCTCTCAATTCAAAACCACATATTTAATGGAAATACGTCTCGTATCGACTCAGGCAACTGCATGATCAAACCTAATACGACTATCCAAATCAATGTGATCGGAATAAAAATTTTCCATCCCAGTCGCATGATTTGATCATAGCGGTATCTCGGGAAAGTTGCACGAAACCAAAGAAAAAAGAACAAAATAAATGCTATTTTTAATAATAGCCAAACAAAGCCAGGAATCCAGGTAAAAGGTGCGATATCAACGGGTGGCAACCATCCACCCAAAAACATGATCGATGTTAGCGTGGCGACCAAAATCATGTTGGCATATTCGGCTAAAAAGAACACCGTAAATGCCATCCCCGAATAATCAACATGGAAGCCTGCAACAATTTCCGATTCACCTTCAGCCACATCAAATGGGGCACGATTGGTTTCAGCTACACCCGAAATAAGATAAACCAAAAACATCGGGAACAGTGGAATCAAATACCAATTCAATAAACTGTCACCCTGCTGCCCGCTCACAATATCGCCTATATTCAAACTCTGCGACATCATCAGCACACAAACAAGTGCAAACCCCATCGCTAATTCATACGAAACGACTTGCGCTGCAGAACGCATCGCTCCTAAAAAGGCATACTTAGAATTGGAAGCCCACCCAGCAATGATGATGCCGTATATTCCCATGGATGTCATTGCCAATATATAAAGCAATCCAGCATTAATGTCAGCCAGTACCAATTCAGGGGAAAATGGAATCACCGCCCAAGCCGCTAAAGCTGGCATAATCGTTAATACAGGCGCCAAAACGAATAAGAATTTATTGGCACCTGTCGGAATAATAATTTCTTTCATAATTGCCTTGACGGCATCGGCAATCGGCTGTCCCCATCCTCGAAGCCAAGGAATACCAAAGAACGTTACTCGATTCGGGCCTACACGTATCTGCATATAGGCAATAATTTTCCTTTCAGCGAAGGTAAGGTAGGCAACACCCAACAGTAATGGAATCGCAATAGCAAAAATAAATACTAAATTTGTCGTCAATAAGAACAACATATTGCCCCATTGCGATCCAAAAAACTGAATAAAATATTGTTGAATCGTTTCCATTAGTTACAAACCCTGCTTATTACTATCATGCTTTTTCTACGCTGATTGCACCGAACAAATCACCTAATTGATGTGTATTAGGATGAGCGCTCGCAATACGTGCGCAATTATCGGGTAATTTATTATCACAATCCGCTTCAAGCTGAATTATTGTGCTGCCCTGCTTGATTTTTACAGAGCTCCCAGCAGAAACATGCAATTTTGACATTAATTGATCATTCATCCAAACTTTAGGCGGCAATGCGTCGGTAGTTTGTTGTAGCGATTCCGCACGTCTCACAATAGGGTCAGCCTGATAAATCGGTATTTCTCCAATGCGCTGCAAATCTTGTGACGCAGTATGTTCAATTTTAAAATTAAAATCTTTTAATACATTATTCAAACAAGTAGCCACTTCAAATTCCTGTGGAAAAATTTCTGCACGAATTTGTTCTGGCGTATCGTAATCAAATTTTTCCAACGACAACAAATTCGCTAAAACACGTAAAATCTTCCACGCGGGTCGTGCTTCACCAAACGGAGGCACTACTCCATTAAAACTTTGAACGCGACCTTCTGTATTAACAAAAGTCCCTGATGTTTCGGTAAAAGGTGCCATCGGCAGCACCACGTCGGAGTAGTCTAATGTATTTCCCTGATACGAACTCATTGAAACGACGAATTGCGTCGATCTGACCGTTTCAAGCGCCTTGTAAGTATTATATGCATCAAACTCAGGCTCGGTATTCATTAATAGTAACGCACGACATTTTTCAACCGATGAATCTGTCGAAAAACCGAGCATTTGCGCAGCATTCGATCCCGAGATGTTCGAATAATCATGATTTCCAGCAGTTTTCAGCGCATTGGCATTAGGAATCGCATTCACCAAATAAGCGCCAACGCTATTTGCCGCCTCACCTAATACTCCAAAATTTGCTCCAGTAACTTTCGCTATCAAACCAGCTAATGCAGTTATTCTTGAATAATCTGGGTGATGCTGCGCGAGATTACCAAGATAGATGCCTGCTGACGTCGTATGATCGATAAGGTTGGCCGCGATCGACCAAGCACTCGAATGACTATCCACTGCCAATGAATCGATAGAGTCTTTCAATTCACCAGAAATTTGGAGGTCGCTGATTGAAGTCGCTGCCTTCAATACTTCCGCAAGTGTTTTAACAATCGCGTTCGGCGCAACAATAATTTTATGTGTCACTTTGGTTAACAGATCGTCGTCCACCGAATTGATCAGATTCAGTTGGGTGCCATTTTTAACCGCTTGACGGAAGCGTTGTGCGATCAGTGGATGATCTTTTCTTAATGTGCTACCAATCACTAACACCGATTTTAAATGGGATAACTGCGCAATACTATTTCCGAGCCAGGGCACTCCTTGGGAATATTTATCAGCACGAAAATCTGATTGTCGCACACGATGATCAATATTACCGCTGCCCATAGCCCTCATTATTTTTTGCAATAAATAGAGCTCTTCACAACTACTATGAGCCGATCCTATAGCGCCAATACTTTTTGCGCCAAACTCGTTCTTGATAGCGAGCAAAGAATTGGCCGTAAATTCCAGTGCTTCTTGCCAAGAACATTCAGTCCACTGACCATCCCGTTTAATCATCGGGTGTGTCAAACGGTCTTCAGAATTTAATCCTTCATACGAAAAACGATCTTTATCGGATAACCAGCATTCGTTAATATCTTCATTATCGCGAGGTAAAACACGCATGACACGATTTTGCTTTACTTGAATGACTAAATTGGCACCTAAGCCGCAATGAGGGCTAATCGATTTTCTTCGCGACAATTCCCATGTACGAGCGGAATAACGAAACGGTTTACTAACCAATGCACCAACCGGACAAAGATCAATGACATTGCCAGATAATTCAGAATCAACGGTTTTTCCGACAAAAGCCAAAATTTCGGAATGCTCACCGCGCCCAGCCATACCAAGTTCCATAATTCCGGCGATTTCTTGACCGAAACGAACACAACGGGTGCAATGAATGCAGCGTGTCATATCGGTTGAAATCAACGGACCTAGATTTTTATTGGTAACAGCACGTTTCGCTTCGGCATAACGTGAGCCGCTGGAGCCATATCCAACAGCAAGATCCTGCAATTGACATTCCCCACCTTGATCGCAAATAGGACAATCCAAAGGATGATTAATCAGCAAAAACTCCATCACCCCTTTTTGCGCGGTTACAGCTTGTTCGGAATGCGTAAAAACTTTCATGCCATCCATCACTGGCGTAGCACAGGCAGGTAAAGGTTTGGGCGCTTTTTCAACTTGTACCAAACACATACGGCAATTAGCCGCGATGGACAGTTTTTTATGGTAACAAAAATGCGGTATATAAATGCCAACTTGCTTCGCACCATCCATAATGGTGCTGCCTTTTGGAACGGAAACTTGTTTACCGTCAATTTCTATATTGATCATCAGGTTAAATCTGTTGAATTATGTTCAAATTTAATTCTTAAAAAATCAAACCATGCATTTTTTATGCTCTACATGGTAAATAAATTCATCACGAAAATGCTGAATCATGGCACGTACCGGCATAGCCGCCGCGTCGCCTAATGCGCAAATCGTGCGACCTTGAATGTTATCCGCCAAATTATTCAGCAGATCCAGATCCTCTGTGCGTCCTTTGCCATGCTCGATGCGGTTTACGATGCGATACAACCATCCAGTACCTTCTCGGCAAGGAGTACATTGTCCGCAAGATTCCTCAAAATAAAAGTAGGACAATCGTTCAAGAGCGCGCACCATACAAGTCGTTTCGTCCATGATGATAACAGCTCCGGAACCCAACATCGACCCTGCTTTAGCGATAGAATCGTAATCCATGTCCGTATTCATCATAACTTCACCGGGTAGAACCGGCATTGATGATCCCCCCGGAATACAACCTTTTAATTTTCTTCCGCCGCGCATGCCCCCTGCCATTTCAAGCAACTTTGCGAAAGGTGTTCCCAACGGTATTTCATAATTCCCAGGTTTATTTACATGACCAGAAACTGAAAAAATCTTAGTACCACCGTTGTTAGGCTTGCCTAAAGCAAGATATTTCTCGCCTCCATTTCGTATAATCCAAGGCACTGATGCAAATGTCTCAGTATTATTGATGGTGGTAGGTTTCCCGTATAAACCAAAATTTGCAGGAAAAGGAGGTTTAAACCGTGGCTGCCCTTTTTTTCCTTCGATGGATTCCAATAAAGCCGTTTCTTCCCCGCATATATAGGCACCATAGCCATGATGATTATAAAGTTGAAAGCTAAACGATGAGCCCAATATGTTATCGCCGAGATAACCAGCTGCACGAGCTTCGTCTACCGCTTCTTCCATACGCTCATAAACAGCCCAAATTTCACCGTGTATATAATTGTAGCCCGCTTTTACACCCATCGCATAAGCCGCGATAATCATGCCCTCAATCAACAAATGAGGGTTATATCGCATGATATCGCGATCCTTGAAAGTACCAGGTTCTCCTTCGTCGGAATTACAAACAATATACTTGTCGCCTTGGTACCCTTTGGGCATGAAACTCCACTTCAAACCGGTCGGAAAGCCTGCACCACCCCGACCTCTGAGTGCCGATTTTTTTACTTCTTCAATAACTTGTTCAGGCGGAATATTTTCCGATAAAATTTTTCTAAGTGCAGCATAGCCGTCACGTTTTTCATAATTTTTTAAGTGCCAATTGGTCGGATCTGAAGAATCAACACCATTCATCAGTGTCAGTGGAAACTGATTATTCATTCTTCAGCTCCTCTAGCAATTGATCGACCATTTCATTCGTCATGAAACTGCACATACGTTTATTGTTGACCAGTAAAACCGGCGCATCGCCGCAAGAACCAAAGCATTCGCCTTCTTTCAAAGTGAATTTTCCATCCGCAGTGGTTTGATTAAACTCAATGCCAAGTTTTTTCTTAATGTAATCGGCTGTCTCATTACTGCCGGATAAAGCGCAAGGAAGATTGGTACACACTGTAATCTTGTATTTGCCAATCGGTTCCAGATTGTACATATTATAAAACGTTGCAACCTCGTAAACCGCGATAGGCGGCATTTCCAAATACTCCGCAACGAAATTGATCGTTTCATTTGCTAGCCAGCCTTTTTCATCTTGGGCTATGGCAAGCGCAGACATGACCGCCGATTGCTTTCTATCACTCGGATACTTTGCAATTTCCCGATCTATTTTTTTAAGAGAATCAGCACTTAACATCGTTATCTGTCAATTTCACCAAAAACTATATCTTGTGTACCGATGATTGCCACCACATCAGCAATCATGTGCCCTCGTGACATTTCATCCAATGCAGCCAAGTGCGCAAATCCAGGCGCACGTATTTTCATGCGATAAGGTTTATTCGCGCCGTTAGAAACCAAGTAAATTCCAAATTCACCTTTCGGATGTTCAACTGCAGCATAAGTTTCACCAGGTGGCACATGCATGCCTTCGGTAAATAATTTGAAATGATGAATCAATTCCTCCATGTTTTGTTTCATCTTTTCCCGAGGAGGAGGAGCTACTTTATAGTTATCGACGATGACCGGCCCAGGGTTTTTACGTAACCAATCAACGCACTGCTTAATGATGCGATTAGATTGGCGAAATTCCTCAATCCGGACTAAATAGCGATCGTAGCAATCACCATTCACGCCCACTGGAATATCAAACTCAACTTGATCATACACTTCATAGGGTTGTTTCTTTCTAAGATCCCATTCTACCCCGGAACCACGTAACATGGGGCCTGTAAATCCCAATGCCATCGCACGTTCCGGTGAAACAACGCCAATATCAACCAATCGCTGCTTCCAAATCCGGTTATCGGTCAGCAACGTTTCATATTCATCAACATATCCTGGAAAACGATTGGTGAAATCTTCAATGAAATCCAATAATGAACCTTCTCGATTGGAATTACGACGATGTGTCTCGTTGTCGTTATGAATTTTAGAAGGCTGATAACGTGGCATCGTATCAGGTAAATCACGATACACCCCTCCCGGACGGTAATAAGCCGCATGCATTCTCGCGCCGGAAACTGCTTCATAACAATCCATTAAATCTTCCCGTTCACGGAAAGCATACAAAAACATAGTCATAGCACCGACGTCAAGCGCATGAGCACCAATCCACAACAAATGATTCAAAATTCGCGTGATTTCGTCGTACATGACACGAATATATTGTGCTCGAATCGGCACTTCGATGCCTAATAGCCTTTCGATGGCCATAACATAGGCATGTTCGTTCACCATCATGGACACATAATCCAAACGATCCATATAAGGAACGGACTGCAAATAAGTTTTATTTTCCGCAAGCTTTTCAGTTGCGCGATGCAATAATCCGATATGCGGATCAGCACGACGTACCACTTCACCATCCAGTTCGAGTACCAGCCTCAATACCCCGTGTGCTGCAGGATGTTGAGGTCCAAAATTCATGGTGTAATTTCGTATTTCAGCCATAACACTTCAAATAATTAGAATCGATGCACAATAAGCATTTTGTCACTGTCAAAATTCCGTATCTCCATAATGCTCTTCGCGAATCACATGTGGGGTAATTTCACGTGGCTCAATGCTGACCGGTTGATAGATAACTCTTTTTTGTTCAGTGTCATAGCGCATTTCAACATACCCACTGATCGGAAAATCCTTACGGAAAGGATTTCCTACAAAACCATAGTCCGTCAAAATTCTACGTAAATCCGAATGACCGGTAAATACAATGCCATAAAGATCAAATGCCTCGCGTTCAAACCAATTCGCAACCGGCCAGATATCGGTAACCGAAGCTATTACCGGCAATTCATTATTTTCCGCTAACACGCGGATACGCACTCTATGATTGAGTTTCACCGATAGCAAATGATAAATAACCGCAAAGCGCCGACCCTTAATACCTTGCTTCGCTGATAGCTCATCACCATACGTGGAATAATCTATCCCGCACAAATCAATTAACGTATCAAAGCTTAATTCGGGATCATCACGTAATATCTTCGCAACTTTGAGAAGATTATTTGCTTCTACAACAATCGTAAGCTCATCACATTGTTTCGGTAAAAAAACTACCTGATCAGCTAAAACTCTGCTTAAATTGTTTTCGAGAATTTCAAGTCGATTATTGATAGACATACTTCAATCTAACGTGCAATGGTATTGGTACGATGAATTTTGTTTTGTAACTGAATGATGCCGTAAAGCAAAGCCTCCGCAGTAGGCGGACAACCCGGAACATAAATATCGACTGGCACAATACGGTCACATCCACGAACTACCGAATAAGAATAATGGTAATACCCTCCCCCATTCGCGCAAGACCCCATTGATATGACCCAGCGCGGCTCAGCCATCTGATCATAAACTTTACGTAAAGCGGGTGCCATTTTATTACACAATGTACCAGCCACAATCATGACATCCGATTGTCTTGGGCTTGGACGAAAAACAATGCCAAAACGATCCAGATCATAGCGCGAAGAACCGGTTTCCATCATTTCCACGGCACAACATGCCAAGCCAAAAGTCATTGGCCACATCGATCCAGTTCTACCCCAATTGATGACTGAATCTAAGCTCGTGGTAATAAAACCTTTTTCAAGTGTTCCTTCAATACTCATCGCATTAATCCCACTCTAATGCACCTTTCATCCATTCGTAAATAAATCCTACAACTAAAATTCCTAAGAAGACCATCATGGCAACGAAACCGAATAAACCGATTTCATCCAGTACCACTGCCCAAGGAAAAAGAAAGGCGATCTCCAAGTCAAATAAAATAAATAAAATAGCAATCAAATAATATCGCACATCGAACTTCATACGCGCATCTTCAAATGCTTCAAACCCGCATTCATAAGCAGATAGTTTTTCACTATCAGGATTATTCGGAGCGAGAAACCATCCAGCGAGCATGCAACCAGCCCCCACAACGAATCCCACAATCAAAAATAACCAAATGGCAAAATAATCTTCAAGCATTTTTAATTAACACGAAATTGTAAGAAATTTCATTCAAAAAATATTCTGGTGCCGACGGCGAGACTCGAACTCGCACAGCTTTCGCCACCGCCCCCTCAAGACGGCGTGTCTACCAATTCCACCACGTCGGCGGCAAAATTCAGGAGCTTCTCTAATTCCAATAACTCGTTACTTTATAATTTCCAATATATCATCTATACAACCACGTCAGTTTAATTCGGTATTTGATTGGCTTTAGAATTACTGTCATTATCCGGTGCAACATTAGTGCTTTCCGGTTTTATTTTTTTCTCTACATTATTCGATTCGGTACTTGCTTCATTACTATCCATAACGCTGTTCATGATGCTATCACCCTTAACCTGATTGGTAGACAAATAGGTTAAGCTCATACTTGAAATAAAAAAAAGTGTTGCAACAATAGCCGTTGAACGGCTTAAAAAATTAGCCGATCCACTTGCGCCAAATAAACTTCCAGCGGACCCACTGCCAAAAGCAGCTCCCATGTCAGCACCTTTTCCATGCTGCAGCAGTATCAAAACAATCAGTACGATCGCTAGTATCACATGTCCTGTCCAGACCAACATTTCCAAAGCATTTACTCCTAATAAATAATGATTTTAATGACTTGCAGCACGACAAATCGCTACAAAATCATCGGCAACCAATGACGCGCCACCGATCAATCCTCCATCGATATCCGGCATCGTAAATAATTCTTTCGCATTATTCGCTTTAACGCTGCCACCGTAAAGAATCGATAAATCTTTGGCGATTTCACCGCCTTGACTAGCAATTTTTTTTCTTATAAAAACATGAACATCTTGTGCTTGCTGCGGAGATGCCGTCTTACCGGTGCCAATCGCCCATACAGGTTCATAGGCGATCACCGCTTTAGTGAACGATTCAATGTCCGCTAATTTAATAACCGCGTTCAATTGTTCATCAATAATTTTTTCGGTAATTCCACTCTCGCGTTGTTCTAAAGTTTCACCCACACATAAAATTGGCGTTATTCCTGCACGTTGTGCCGCCATATATTTTTCCGCAACAATCTCATTCGTTTCACCATAAAGTGCGCGTCGTTCAGAATGTCCAACAATCACATAATCACATGCGAAATCATTTAACATTCCTGACGAAACTTCGCCGGTATAAGCGCCTTTATCAAATTGAGATAAGTTTTGCGCTCCCCAATGGATTGACGTACCTCGCAATGTTGTTTGCACCGATGATAAATAAGGGTAAGGCACGCATACGGCAAATTGTGCTTTCGTTTGCAGATCGTTAATAGCTGCAACAATTGAATCAAGCAATTGTTTATTCTCAGCCATATTGCCGTGCATTTTCCAATTACCTACCACAAGCTTATTACGCATTTTTGTAATTATAATTTCATTTTTCTAAAAGTCGTCGATCGTACCTAGGATTCAGTCTTGAGTCAATCAAACTTATGACGTTCGTTATGCAATTCTGATGAATTTGATATTAGCCAAATCGGCCCGTAATGTAATCCTCGGTCTGCTTATTCTTGGGTTTGATAAAAATAGTATCAGTCACCCCAAATTCGATCAACTCTCCCAAATACATATAGGCCGTATAGTCTGACACGCGTGCAGCTTGCTGCATATTATGCGTCACAATCAATATCGTGACTTTATTTTTCAGATCCGTTATTAACTCTTCAATACTAGCAGTTGCGATTGGATCAAGCGCTGAAGTGGGTTCATCGAACAATAATATTTCTGGCTCTGTAGCCAAAGCACGCGCAATACATAGCCTTTGTTGCTGACCCCCAGAAAGATTAAATGCTAAATCGTTCTGCCGATCTTTTACTTCATCCCACAACGCTGAATTTCGTAAGGCCAATTCCACTCGTTCATCAAGAATCGCCCGTTGTTTGATTCCCCGGACCCGTAATCCATACGCAACATTTTCATAAATCGACTTAGGAAAAGGATTAGGTTTTTGAAACACCATGCTGATCCGCATACGTACCTCAATGGGATCAACATTCTGTTCCAATATATTGACGTCATCCGGATGCAGAATGATCTTTCCATCATAGCGATTGCCCGGATACAAATCATGCATACGGTTAAAACACCGAAGAAAAGTCGATTTTCCACAACCCGAAGGGCCTATTAATGCCGTAATCTTTTTGTCATGCAAGGCCATATCAATGTTTTTGAGTGCATGAAATGCTCCGTAGTAAAAATTAAGGTTTTTTACTTCAGATTTATACTTTATCGATATAGAATTTTCTTCTCGTGCAGTTTGCATTTATTATTACCACTTTATAGTTTTTCTCATACGGTAGCGCAGATAAATGGCTAATCCGTTCATCGCTAAAGTCATTACTACCAAAACAAGGCCTGCTGCTGCTGCATTCAATTGAAATGCTTCCTCAGGTCGTGAAACCCAATTAAACATTTGTATCGGCATCACCGTAAAAGGCGCCATTAGCCATTCGAATGACAAAAATGGAAATTCATTCTTTATGGGTGAAGGTGGTAAAAAAGCAATAAATGTTAAAGCACCGATCGTTATAACCGGTGCAGTTTCACCAATAGCGCGCGCCAAACCAATAATAATACCCGTTAAAATGCCGGCCGATGAATACGGCAATAAATGGTCAATAACCGTTTGCCATTTGGTTGCGCCTAAAGCATAAGCACCTTCTCGAATGGCAACAGGAATCGATCTTATTGCCTCGCGCGTTGCAACGATAACCACAGGCAATATCAAAAGTGCCAAAGCAAGACCCGCCGCTAAAATACTTTGCCCAAAACCAAGTTGATAGACAAATAACCCCAAAGCCAATAAACCATAAATAATCGAGGGCACACCTGCTAAGTTTGAGATATTAATTTCAATGATTTCGGTTAAAAGATTTTTTGCTGCATATTCTTCAAGATAAACGCCCGCACCAATACCGAGAGGAACAGCAGATAAGGCTGTAACGATCATGACTAAAGTCGTGCCAACCCAGGCCGACAAAATTCCAGCCATTTCTGGCCGACGTGATGGAAACGATGAAAAAAAATCCCAAGATAATCGTGGCGCACCGTCTATCAACATGTGCGCAAATAATACGATAAACGTTAATACCGCAATCATCAATGCGATAACACCTGCGACGGTAAATGCTAAATCCCATCGACGCTGCTGATTAATGATTTTTCTTATTTCATCTAAGTTATTAATATTGCTCATAGTATTTGAAAGAGTTTCATTGTAGTGATAACTCCATGGATTTTTTAAATCAAATCAATCGAACAATCAAATAGATAAATTCTCGTACTTCGTTAATTTAATAAATTTCCCGATATTTTTTACGTAAAATGTGACCTATAATATTAAAAATAAGCGTTAATATCAGCAATGTCAGTCCTGCAGCAAAAATAGTTTGATATCCAATACTACCGTGTGGTAAATCGCCCAGGCTCACTTGCACAATGTAAGCAGTGATCGTCGCTGCTGGTTCCATCGGATTCCAAGTCAAATTGGGCTGCATTCCCGCAGCAATAGCTACCACCATTGTTTCACCCACAGCACGTGATATTCCCAATATGTAAGCTGCCGCTATCCCTGAAAATGCCGCTGGCATGACAACACGAATAGCTGTTTGAAATCGCGTTGCACCCATCGCGTACGAACCTTCTCTCAGATTCATCGGGACAGCTCGCATAGCATCTTCCGTCATTGAACTCACATACGGAATAATCATGATGCCCATTACCAATCCAGCGGACAGTAAACTAAAGCCAGGCAATTCAGGAAAAATGATTTGTAACAGAGGGGTTACGAATAATAGAGCAAAATAGCCATATACGACCGTAGGCACTCCTCCTAGTAACTCAAGAAAAGGTTTTGCCATTTCGCGCACAGTAAACGGTGCAAATTCCGAAAGATAAACCGCGATAATGGTTCCCAGTGGTAATGCCACGAGCAAAGCAATCAAAGAACTCACCACTGTTCCTGATACTAGAGGCAAAATTCCATAGTGTGCATCGTCAAAAAGTGGCGTCCATTGGGTATCAGTAAGAAAGTCCCAAACCGATACCTGCTGAAAAAACACCCAAGATTCTTTTAACAGCATAGCAATGATCGCAAGCATAATCGCAATCGAAAGCGTTGCAGATAAAAATAAAATAAATTCTATGAATTTTTCGTGCAGGTGGCGACGAAAACTGAAACCAAGCTTACCAACATTACTCGCTTCATTGAGTGACTTTTTTGTCACTTTTGAAAATCCTTTTTATAACTGATAGATTCAATAAAATAAATCTTTTTAAATCTAAAATTTGATATTGACACGAAGAAAAGAACGACACCGATCGAGAGCTCAATATTACAGAAAATTGCGCTATATTTTATGCATTACAACATGCATCTAGATTCAGTTTTCTACGTCAACCTCCAATAAGAATTAAACGAAATAATTTTTATTGGAGGTTCAACTATTCTACACTGTCTCTTAACGACAAAAAAGTCAGATTTTTATTTCTTAATAGGTTCGCTGAAGCCGTTTCCGGTGCCTTCATCGCTATCGCTTTGACCTTCTTCGTCATCGCCGTCGCTGTCTTCATCTTCACCTTCGTCGTCATCGGCTTTAGTAGCGCTTGAGTCGTCAGATGTGCCTTCGGATTCAGATTCGTCTTCTTCTTCATCCTCTTCACCTTCTTCTTCTCCGCCACCACCGTCTTCTTCTTTCGCCAATACCATCTTACCAGCCGCTAAGCTCGCATTCAAATCGGT